>Ga0302311_10000606_pt1 | contig 44440 bp, 56 predicted proteins | sample III_Palsa_N1_3_FD_200449 | JGI IMG/M metagenome (GOLD analysis project Ga0302311, IMG submission 200449) | Peat permafrost microbial communities from Stordalen Mire near Abisko, Sweden - III_Palsa_N1_3 | ecosystem: Environmental > Terrestrial > Soil > Palsa > Peat permafrost | place: Sweden... | reverse complement strand
GTGCTGGCCAAGCCCGGTTCGATCACGCCGCACACGAAGTTTGAGTGCGAGGTGTACGTGCTGACCAAGGAGGAGGGCGGACGACACACGCCGTTCTTCAAGGGCTATCGGCCGCAGTTCTACTTCCGCACGACCGATGTGACCGGACTGATCGAGTTGCCGGGGGACACCGAGATGGTGATGCCCGGGGACAACATCAAGATGACGGTGGAGCTGATTGCACCGATCGCGATGGAGCAGGGTCTGCGCTTTGCGATCCGCGAGGGCGGACGTACGGTCGGTGCAGGCGTCGTTTCCACAATCCTGAAGTAATCTTTTAGAGGGTCAGCCGCGCTGTGCGGCCCCTTAAGGCGACACGAAGGTAAGAATCACTATGGCTAACCAGAACATCCGCATCCGCCTCAAGGCGTTCGATCACCGTCTGATCGACAACTCGGCCCGTGAAATCGTCGATACGGCCCGCCGTACCGGCGCCACGGTCCGTGGTCCGGTGCCGCTGCCGACCAAGATGGAGCGCTTCACGCTGCTGGTCTCCCCGCATGCCGACAAGGATGCCCGCGACCAGTTTGAGCTTCGGACCCACAAGCGCCTGATGGACATCCTGAACCCCACGGACAAGACCGTGGATGCCCTGATGCGCCTTGAATTACCGGCCGGCGTGGACGTCCAGATCAAGCTGAACTGATTGTTTGGACAGGTAGTTGATCAGCAAATTATTGCTGGTATACTGCGCGGCCTTTTGACGCCCGGCCAAGGCCGGGCAAACCGCTACCCATGCGGCTTCGGGCGAGGTTGGACGGCAAATGGATGCCTTCCAAGACCACTCGGGAGCATCGCTGCCCTCCAGTAGTCACGCCTATATTTTGTGTGCGGCACACGCCAATCGCAGTGTGTGCCCTTTGACGAGGAATTAGAGATGGCAATCGGACTTGTCGGCCGCAAGTGCGGCATGACTCGCGTGTTCACGGACGCCGGTGAATCGGTTCCCGTGACCGTGGTTGAGGTGCTCCCGAACCGGGTCACCCAGGTCAAAACCACGGAAAAAGACGGCTATCGCGCCGTTCAGGTCACCTACGGCGAGCGTCGCCCGCAGCTGCTTAGCAAGGCAGTGGCCGGCCACTACGCCAGCGCCCAGGTGGCGCCCGGCAAGGCCCTGATCGAGTTCCGGCTCGGCACCAAGGACGGGGCCGATCTGAAGACCGGCAGCGAGCTCAAAGTTGATCTGTTTGCCGAAGGCCAGGCCGTTGATGTGACCGGCGTGACGATCGGCAAGGGCTTCGCCGGTGTCATGAAGCGCCACAACTTCGCCGGCCACCACGCCACCCACGGTGTCTCGCTCTCGCACCGCACCCCCGGCTCGATCGGCCAGCGCCAGACGCCGGGCCGCGTGTTCCCGGGCAAGCGCATGGGCGGCCACATGGGCGTTGTGCGTCGCACCACCGAGAATCTGAAGGTGGTCGTGGTCGATGCCGCCCGCAACCTGCTGCTGATCCGCGGTGCCATTCCAGGCGCCGAGGGTGGCCAGGTCATCGTGCGCGCCTCGGTCAAGGCTGGCCGCAAGGCCGCCCGCAAGAAGATTCAGCCTTCAGCCAAGAAGTAAGTAAGCCATGAAGCTCAAAGTTGCCAATGGTGGAACCGAACTGACCGTCTCGGAAGAGACCTTCGGACGGGAATACAACCCGGCTCTGGTATTCCAGGTCGTCAACGCCTATCAGGCCGCTGGTCGTGCCGGTACCAAGGCGCAGAAGACGCGCGCCGAAGTGCGCGGCGGCGGACGCAAGCCCTGGGCCCAGAAGGGCACCGGTTCGGCCCGTGCCGGCTCGATCCGCAGCCCCATCTGGGTCGGTGGCGGACGCGCCTTTGCCGCCTCGCCGCGTGATTTCTCGCAGAAGGTCAACCGCAAGATGTATCGCGGTGCGATCCGCTCGATGCTCTCTGAGCTGATCCGCCAGGATCGGCTGGTGATCACCAGCGAGATCACGCTCGAGGCGCCCAAGACCAAGCTGCTGCTCACGCAGCTTCGCAACCTCGCGCTCGATAACGTGCTGATCATCGTCGAGGCGATCGACGAGAAGCTGTTTCTGGCGGCGCGCAATCTGCCGCATGTTGAAGTGCTGCCGGCCGCTGCCGTCAATCCGGTGAGCCTGGCGCGGCACCAGAAAGTGCTGGCCACCGTCGGTGCCGTCAAACTGCTTGAGGAGCGCCTGCAATGAGCCGCGAGCGACTGATGAGCGTGCTGGTTGCCCCGCACGTCACTGAAAAGACTTCCCTGATGCTGCAGGACCGTAACCAGTACGCCTTCCGCGTGCGTCGCGATGCCACGCGCGGTGAAGTGCGCCAAGCGGTCGAGCTGATGTTCGCAGTCAAGGTCGCGCGCGTGAACGTGGTCAACGAGCCGGGCAAGACCCGCAAGTTCGGGCGCACCAGCGGCCGCACGCAGGATTGGAAGAAGGCATACGTGCGGCTGGCCGAAGGCCAGAGCATTGACTACGAGGCGGCCTCCAAGGCCTGAACCGGTAGGAGTTTCCGAGAACACTCATGGCGCTGATTAAGCTAAAACCAACATCTCCGGGCACGCGTTTCGTCGTGCGGGTCGCGCGCGGGCATCTGCACAAGGAAGGGCCGTATGAGCCCCTGACCGTGTCGCAGAACCGTACCGGTGCGCGCAACCACTTTGGTCGGATCACGACCCGTCATGTCGGCGGTGGCTCACGCCAGAAGTACCGTCTGATCGACTTCCGTCGCGACAAAGATGGTATTGCCGGTACCGTCGAGCGCATCGAGTACGATCCGAACCGCACCGCGCATATCGCCCTGATCCTTTATAAGGATGGCGAGCGCCGCTACATCCTGGCCCCGAAGGGCCTGGAGCCCGGGGAGGAGATCCGCTCGGGCTCCGAAGCCCCAATCAAGGCCGGCAATGCGATGGCGCTGCGCCACATCCCGGTCGGCTCGGTGGTGCATAACATTGAAATGAAGCCCGGTCGCGGCGGTCAGATCGCACGCAGCGCCGGCAACTCGGCCCAGTTCACTTCGCGCGAAGGCATTCATGCCTTCGTGCGTCTGAAGTCCGGTGAGACCCGCAAGGTGCACATCGACTGCCGCGCCACGATCGGCGAGATCGGCAACGACGAGCACAGCCTCAGGGTCTACGGCAAGGCCGGCGCCAAGCGCTGGCGCGGTATCCGCCCGACGGTGCGCGGTCTGGCGATGAACCCGGTCGATCACCCGCACGGTGGTGGCGAGGGCAAGTCCGGCCAGGGCAACCCGCACCCGGTATCCCCGTGGGGCTGGCAGACGAAGGGTAAGAAGACCCGACGCAACAAGCGCACGAGCAACATGATCGTGCAGCGGAGGAAATAAGAGTGCCTCGTTCCCTGAAGAAAGGTCCCTTTGTCGATCTGCACCTGGCCAAGAAGGTGCAGGTGGCATCCAACAAGAACGACCGGCGCCCGATCAAGACGTGGTCGCGCCGCTCGATGGTCATCCCCGAAATGGTTGGCCTGACCATTGCGATCCACAACGGCAAGCAGCACATACCGGTGCTGGTGACCGAGAACATGGTCGGTCACAAGTTGGGCGAGTTTTCCCCGACGCGCGTGTTCAAGGGGCACGGCGGCGACAAGAAGGTTTCGACGGCGGAGTAAGTCATGCAGGTCACAGCTACATTGCGCTACGCGCGCATCTCACCGCAGAAGTGCCGGCTGGTTGCCGACGCGGTCCGCGGCAAGGCCGTGGGCAATGCGCTCGCGACGCTGAAGTTCATGCCAAAGAAGGGCGCCGAGCTCGTGCTCAAGGTGCTCGAGTCGGCCATTGCCAATGCCGAGCACAACAACGGCGCCGACATAGATGAGCTCAAGGTCTCGAGCATCCAGGTGGATAACGCGCCGGTGCTCAAGCGCTTTGCCGCCCGTGCCAAGGGCCGCGGCAACCGCATCGTCAAGCGCAACAGCCACATTACGATCCACGTCAGCGACGGCAAGAAGGACTAGCAGATGGGTCAGAAAGTCAATCCGCTGGGCATACGTCTTGGGATTACCCGTGACTGGACTTCGAAGTGGTACGCCACCAAGAAGCAGTTCCCGCTGCTGGTGATCACGGATTTCCGCGTGCGCGAGTTCCTGAAGAAGAAGCTCGCCGATGCCTCGGTGAGCCGCATCCAGATCGAGCGCGCTGCCAAGAAGGTCAACATCACGATCCAGACCGCGCGTCCGGGCATCGTGATCGGTAAGAAGGGCGAGGACATCGAGAAGCTGCGCGCCCAGACGGCGGCGCTGCTGGCGATTCCGGTGGGCGATGTGCGCCTGAACATTGCCGAGATCCGCAAGCCCGAGCTCGACGCGCAGCTCGTAGCCGAGGGCATGGCCCAGCAGATTGAGAAGCGTGTGATGTTCCGTCGCGCGATGAAGCGCGCGGTGATGAGCACGATGCGCAGCGGTGCGCTCGGCGTGAAGGTGCGCATGTCCGGCCGCTTGAATGGCTCGGAGATTGCCCGCACTGAGTGGGTGCGCGAAGGGCGCATTCCGCTGCATACCTTCCGCGCCGACATCGACTATGGCACGGCCGAGGCACACACCACCTACGGCATCATCGGCATCAAGGTCTGGGTGTTCAAGGGTGAAGTGTTCGACCAGGCGCAGATCGAGCGCGCTGCCGCCGAGCCGGTAACCGAGGCGGTCGCGATTGCGCCGGCTCCGGTCGCCGCAGCTCCGGCCGCACCGCCGGCGCAGGCCTGATCGGGATCGGCTGCAAGGATTTTTAGGACATGCTGCAACCAAAACGTACCAAGTACCGCAAACAGTTCAAGGGCGGTAACACTGGACTCGCGGTCCGCGGGAACACCGTGGCGTTTGGCGACTTCGGCCTCAAGGCAATCGACCGTGCGCGCATGACGGCGCGTGAGATCGAGGCCGCGCGTCGCGCGATGGCCCGCTACGTCAAGCGCGGTGGCCAGATCTGGATCCGGGTATTCCCCGATGTCCCGATCACCAAGAAACCGCTCGAAGTGCGCATGGGCAGCGGCAAGGGCAACGTTGAGTACTGGGTTGCCAAGGTCAAGCCGGGCAAGGTGCTGTTTGAGATGGAAGGCGTCACTGAAGAGATCGCGCGCGAGGCCTTCCGGCTCGCCGGCACGAAGCTTTCGGTGTCCACCACGTTCGTGAAGAGACAGGTGCGCTGATGAAGGCCAGTGAATTGAGCAAGCACTCAGCCCCGGAGCTGTACACCGAGCTGCTGAAACTGCGCAAGGAGCAGTTCGCGCTGCGCCTGCAGCGTGCGACCGGCCAGGCCGTGAAGCCCGACCAGTTCGGCAAGGTGCGCAAGAACATTGCGCGCATCAAGACGGTGCTGGGCGCGATGCCGAAGAGTGCTCCGACCGCAGCCGAGAAGACTGCCCCGACGGCCGCCGTGAAGGCTGCGCCGACGGCCGCCGCGAACAGCGCTGCGAAGAGCGCGCGCAAGAGCGCCCCGAAGACCGCCAAGAGTGGAGTGAAGGCATGAGCAATGAGGCTGAGGGCACTGTCGGCGTGCGGGGCGTGCGAACGCTTACCGGACGCGTGGTCAGCAACAAGATGGACAAGACGATTGCCGTGGTAATTGAGCGCCTGGTGCGCCACGAGACCTATGGCAAGTATCTGCGCCGCTCGACCAAACTGCTGGCGCACGATGAGAACAACGAGGCCCGCGAGGGTGACAAGGTGTCGATCACACCCTGCCGTCCGCTCTCGCGCCGCAAGTCCTGGCGTCTGCTGGCCGTCATTGAACGCGCCACGCAGCAATAAGCGTCAGCGACTTTAAGTAGCGAGATTTATACGGAAACGATGTCATGATTCAGCTGCGCACCATGCTCAATGCCGCCGACAACAGCGGCGCCCGCACCTTGATGTGCATCAAGGTCCTGGGTGGTACCCGCCGGCGCTATGCGACGGTCGGCGATGTCATCAAGGTCAGCGTCAAGGATGCGATCCCGCGCGGCAAGGTCAAGAAGGGCGAGGTTTACGACGCCGTGGTGGTCCGTACCCGCCGTGGCGTGCGCCGCGCCGATGGTTCGCTGATCAAGTTCGACGGCAACGCTGCGGTGTTGCTGACCAACAAGCTCGAGCCGATCGGAACCCGCATCTTCGGACCCGTGACCCGTGAGCTGCGCAATGTTCAGTTCATGAAAATTATTTCGCTCGCACCCGAAGTGCTGTGAGCCATTGACGGTAAGACCTATGGAAAAGATCAGAAAGGGTGACCAGGTAGTAGTGCTCTCCGGCCGCGACAAGGGCCGGCGCGGCTCGGTGCTGCGCGTGCTGAGCGGCGCGGGGCTGCTTGTTGAGAACATCAACAAGGTCAAGCGTCACCAGAAGCCCAATCCCCAGAAGAACGTGCCGGGCGGCATCATCGAGAAGGAAATGCCGCTGCCGGTAGGCAAGGTCGCGATCTGGAATCCGTCGGCGAAGAAGGCCGACCGCGTGGGAATCAAGACGCTTGCGGATGGGAAGAAGGTGCGCTTCTTCAAGTCCAACGGCGAAATGATCGACGCCTAATCCTGCAACAGTAGCGGACGCAAAGAACATGGCAAGGCTGCAAGAATTTTACCGTGACACGGTGGTGGGCAAGCTCAAGAGCGAGCTCGCACTGAAGAATGTCAACGAGGTGCCGAAGATCACCAAGATCACGGTCAACATGGGCGTGGGCGAGGCCGTGGCTGATCGTAAGGCCATCGACGCCGCGGTTGGCGATATGACCAAGATCACTGGCCAGAAGCCGGTTATCTGCAAGTCCAAGAAAGCGGTCGCGGCCTTCAAGCTGCGCGAAGGGCTCCCGATTGGCTGCAAGGTCACGCTGCGCGGCGCCCGCATGTACGAGTTCCTCGATCGCCTGATCAGCATCGCCATGCCGCGTATTCGCGATTTCCGTGGCGTCTCGGCCCGTGCCTTTGACGGTCGGGGCAACTACACGCTCGGTGTGCGTGAACAGATCATTTTCCCAGAGATCCAGTACGACCAGATCGATCAGGTCCGGGGTATGGACATCACGATTACAACGACGGCGCCGGACAACAAGCAGGGACGTGCCTTGCTCGAAGCGTTCAGTTTTCCGTTCCGCAAATAGCTCGCCTTAAGGAAACGGTATGGCAAAGACCAACATGATTGAGCGCGATAAGCGCCGCACTCTGATCGCAAAGAAGTACGCGGTCCTGCGCGCGCAGCTCAAGGAAACCATCCGGACTCCCAAGTCTTCACCCGAGGAGAAGCAGACCGCGCAGGCCAAACTGCAGGCGCTCCCGCGGGATGCAAGCCCGACCCGTCAGCGCAATCGCTGCCAGATCACTGGCCGTGCGCGTGGCGTGTATCGCAAATTTGGACTGGCGCGCACCAAGATCCGTGAAGTGCAGGCGCGCGGCGAAATTCCCGGTCTCGCGAAGGCGAGCTGGTGAGGAGCTGAACGATGAGCATGACTGATCCTGTGGCCGATCTGTTGACCCGTATCCGTAACGGGCAAAGTGCTGGTAAGAGCAGCGTGACGATGGCGTCCTCGAAGCTCAAGACCTCCATAGTCAAGGTATTGAAGGACGAGGGCTACATAGCCGACTTCAATATTGGCTCCGAGGAAGGCAAGCCTTTGCTGACGATCGACCTGAAGTATTACGACGGTCGCCCGGTAATCGACCGGCTCGAGCGCGTCAGCCGCCCGGGCCTGCGGATATACCGCGGCAAGGACGAGCTGCCCAAAGTCCTCGGTGGCATGGGTACGGTGATTGTCTCGACGCCGCGCGGCGTCATGACGGACAAAGCTGCGCGCGCCATCGGCCAGGGCGGCGAGGTGATCTGCATCGTGGCCTAAGGGCCTGAAGCGGATCATGCAAAGCAACGGGAAACGAATATGTCGCGAGTAGCAAATCGAGTCATTGACCTGCCAGCCGGCGTCACGGTGACCGTGAACGCGGGCGATGTCACGGTCAAGGGTGCCAAAGGATCGCTGACCCTGGTGGTTGGCGGTGGCGTGTCGGTCGAGCAGGCTGACAAGAAGCTGCAGGTGAAGTTTGTCGGCGATGATGCCACGCGTGTGCGCGCCGGCTCTGTGCGCGCGCACCTGGCCAATATGGTCACGGGTGTGACCAAGGGCTTTGAGATCAAGCTCGAGCTGGTCGGCGTCGGTTATCGCGCCCAGGCGCAGGGCAAGAATCTGAACCTGACGCTGGGCTTTTCGCACCCGGTAGTGTTTGCGGTCCCCGAAGGGATCACGATCGATACCCCGACCCAGACTGAAATCGTCATTAAAGGCACTGACCGGCAGCGCGTCGGTCAGATCGCAGCCGATATCCGCGGCATTCGTCCGCCAGAGCCCTACAAGGGCAAAGGCGTGCGCTACTCGGATGAGAAGATTTCCCTTAAGGAAGGGAAGAAGAAGTAGCGCTAGGAAACTCTAAATCATGAATATCACGAAAAAACAGCGCCGCGACCGTCGCGCGATTAAGACCCGCGCCAAGATCCGCGAGCTCGGCATGGCGCGCCTGACCATACACCGCACGCCGCGGCACATGTATGCGCAGCTGTTTGACGCCTCCGGCGCGAAAGTGCTGGCGACAGCCTCCACGGTTCAGGAGTCTGTGAGCAAGGAGCTCAAGAACACGGGCAACTCCGATGCCGCCAAGGCTGTCGGCCGCGCGATCGCGGAAGCTGCCAAGGCCATCGGGGTGACCAAGGTCGCCTTCGATCGCTCCGGTTTCCAGTACCACGGCCGCGTCAAAGCGCTGGCCGATGCCGCTCGCGAAGCGGGACTTGAGATTTGACACCCAACAATTGAGCGCATGACCTATGGCAAGAATGGAAAAAACTCAAAGCGCTGACGACCTGCAGGAGAAGCTGGTCGCGGTGAACCGTACGGCCAAAGTCGTCAAAGGCGGCCGCCAGTTCGGTTTTACCGCGCTCACCGTGGTCGGTGATGGCGCTGGCCGGGTTGGTTTTGGTTTCGGCAAGGCGCGTGAAGTGCCGGTGGCCATTTCCAAAGCAATGACCCAGGCGCGCAAGAACATGGTGAATGTCAGCCTGAACAACGACACGCTGCACTACGCGGTCAAGGGCTCGCATGGCGCCACCCGCGTGCTGATGCTGCCGGCATCGAGCGGTACCGGCGTCATCGCCGGCGGCGGCATGCGCGCGGTGCTCGAGTGTGCGGGCGTGCGCAACGTCCTGGCCAAGAGCTACGGATCGCGTAATCCGGTCAACGTGGTGCGTGCCACAGTCAAGGCGCTCGCCAATGTGCGCTCGCCCGATGACATCGCAGCCAAACGGGGCAAGAGCCTCGAAGACATTCTGGGGTAAGCAATGTCCACGGCAAAGACAAAGAAGCTCAAGTTAACTCTGGAGCGCAGCGTGCACGGGCAGCTGCACAACATCGCCGCCTCAGTGCGTGGCCTCGGGCTGCGCCGGCGGCATCAGACGGTGACGGTGGCCGATACTGCGGAAAACCGCGGCATGGTCAATGTCGCCGTGCATATGCTGAAAGTGGAGCAGATCTGACATGCACCTGAATACCATCAAGCCGGTCAGCGGTTCGCGCCGCAACCGCCTGCGCGTCGGCCGCGGTGCCTCGGCTGGCCAGGGCAAGACCTGCGGTCGCGGCGTCAAAGGCCAGCGTGCCCGCAAGGGCGGCTACCACAAGGTCGGCTTCGAAGGCGGCCAGATGCCGCTGCAGCGCCGCCTCCCCAAGGTCGGCTTCCGCTCGGCCATGAAGGCCACGCGCGCTGAAGTGCGGCTGCACGAACTGGCGCTGGTGAAGACCCCGATCATTGATCTGGCCTCGCTCAAGGCGAGCCAGCTGGTCTCCGAGTTTGCCGAACAGGCCAAAGTGGTCCTCTCCGGCAAACTCACGGTTGCCGTGCACTTGAAGGGCATCGGCGTGACCAAGGGCGCGCGCGCCGCGATCGAAGCGGCCGGCGGCAAGGTCGAGGCGTAGAAGCTGATGGCCAATACGTCCAACACGAATCCAGCAGCTGCGCTCGCCGAGGCCGGTCGCCTCGGTGATATCCGCAGCCGGCTGCTATTCCTGCTGGGCGCGCTGGTGGTCTATCGCGTCGGCACGTTCATTCCGGTTCCGGGCATCAACCCGGCAGCCGTAGCCCGCTATTTCACGGATCAGTCGAACACGATTCTCGGCATCGTCAATACCTTCAGCGGTGGTGCGCTCTCGCGCCTGTCGATCTTCGCGATGGGCGTGATGCCCTATATCTCGGCCTCGATCATCATCCAGATGCTCGGCATGGTCGTGCCCTCGCTCCAGGAACTGCGCAAGGAAGGTGAGGCGGGCAAGCGCAAGACCACGCAGCTGACCCGCTACGCGACTGTCGGCCTGGCACTGTTCCAGTCCTTTGGCGCGGCGGTCGCACTGCAGAACGGCGGCCTGACGAGCGTCACCGGCCTGCTGCCCTGGCTGCTGCCGGCCACGGTCACGATGACCACCGGGACGCTGTTCCTGATGTGGCTCGGCGAGCAGATCACCGAGCGCGGCGTCGGTAATGGTATCTCGATGCTGATTCTCTCTGGCATTGTCGCGGGCCTGCCCGGCGCGCTCGGCCGCACGCTTGGGGCGGTCAGCACCGGTGAAATGAATCCGCTGTTCGTGATCCTGCTGATTGCGATCGTGCTCGGCGTGACCTACTTCTGCGTGTTCGTCGAGAGCGCCCAGCGGCGCATCGCGGTGCACTACGCCAAGCGCCAGGTCGGGCGGCGCATGTTTGCCGGCCAGAACACGCACCTGCCCTTCAAGCTGAACATGTCGGGCGTGATTCCGCCAATCTTCGCCTCGAGCCTGCTGCTGTTTCCGGCCACCATGGCAAGCTTCTTCGCCACCGGTACCAGCGCGACTTCCAAGGTGGGTCTGGTGCTGCAGAGCATCCAGGCTTCCCTGAGCTACGGCCAGCCGCTGCATCTGGTGCTCTACGGGGCGCTGATCCTTGGCTTTGCCTTCTTCTATACAGCACTGGTCTTCAATGCCCGCGAGACCGCGGATAACCTGAAGAAGTCCGGTGCCTTCATCCCGGGAATCCGCCCGGGGCAGCAGACCGGTGACTACATCGACAAGGTGCTGACGCGCCTGACGCTGTGGGGCGCCCTGTACGTGATGGCCGTATGTCTGCTGCCAGAATTACTGGTTTCTTCTTCGCAGGGCGTACCGTTTCAGTTCGGTGGTACTTCGCTGCTGATTGTGGTGGTGGTGGTGATGGATTTCATTGCGCAGTTGCAGGCGCACATGATGTCCCACCAGTACCCGAGCCTGATGAAGAAGGGCAATCTGCTGGGTGCCGGTCGCGGCGCCTCGAGCAGTTCCTGATTTTAACTTTGTGGCAGGTGCAGGTGAGCGATGAAAGTGCGTCCATCAGTCAAGAAGATCTGCAAGAACTGCAAGATCGTGCGCCGCCGCGGGGTGGTTTACGTGATCTGCACAGAAGCCCGTCACAAGCAGCGGCAGGGCTGAGGATTGCGGTTTGAAAGGGTGCCTTGAAATGCATAGTGCATTGATTGGCATGGAGTATCGAGTAGAATTCCGCGCTTTTGGCGCGGGTTGGTAGGGCGGAACCATGGCACGAATTGCCGGTATCAACATCCCGATGAACAAGCACGTCGGGATCGGTCTGACACACATCTTCGGCGTCGGGCGCTCACGCGCGCTCGAGGTCTGCGAGGGCGCGGGTATCGATCCGACCACCAAGGTCAAGGATCTGACCGAGGCGGAAGTGACCGCCATCCGCAGCCAGCTGGCCAAGTGGGCTGTCGAGGGTGATCTGCGACGTGAGGTGTCAATGAACATCAAGCGTCTGATGGATCTGGGAACCTGGCGTGGCATGCGTCACCGTCGCGGACTCCCGGTCCGTGGCCAGCGCACGCGCACCAACGCCCGCACCCGCAAGGGGCCGCGTAAGCAGGCCGTGAAGTTGAATGCGCCGCCGGGCAAGGTCTAAGCCGAGCGCTGCTTCGCAACTGAATTAATGTAGGAACAGATACGCATATGGCTGATCAGAAACCACAGCAGGGCGGCGCCGCCGCCGCCGGCGGCCCCAAGAAGCCCAAGAAGGCCCGTAAGAACGTGCTGGATGCGATTGCGCATGTCCATGCCTCGTTCAACAACACGATCATTACGATCACGGACCGTCAGGGCAATACACTTTCCTGGGCCACCTCGGGCGGCTGCGGTTTCCGCGGCTCGCGCAAGAGCACGCCCTTTGCCGCCCAGGTCGCCGCCGAGAAGGCCGGCGTTGCGGCGCAGGAACATGGCGTGAAGAACGTCGAGGTCCGCGTCGGCGGCCCGGGCCCGGGACGCGAGTCCGCGGTGCGCGCGCTCAACGGCTGCGGCCTGAAGATCACCAGTATTTCGGATGTCACGCCGATTCCGCATAACGGCTGCCGTCCGCCCAAGAAGCGCCGCGTTTAACGGCGAAGGATTAGAGAAAAGCTCATGGCGCGTTATACCGGACCAAAGTGCAAGCTCGCTCGTCGCGAGGGTACCGATCTGTTTCTCAAAAGTGGCGTCAAGCCCATTGAGAGCAAGTGCAAATTCCAGGTGCCGCCCGGCGGCATCAAGGGCGAGCGGCGTACCCGCCTGTCCGACTACGGCCTGCAGCTGCGCGAGAAGCAAAAGCTCCGTCGCATGTACGGCGTGCTCGAGCGTCAGTTCCGCCTCTACTACCAGAAGGCCGCGGGCCGACCGGGTGCCACGGGTGAGACGCTGCTCAAGCTCCTCGAGTGCCGCCTGGACAACGTGGTCTACCGCATGGGCTTTGCCTCCACGCGTGCCGAGGCCCGCCAGCTGGTGAGCCACAAGTCGATTGAAGTGAATGGCGATGCCGTAACGGTGCCCTCCTACCAGGTGCGCGCCGGAGACATCGTTCAGGTCCGTGAGAAGTCGCGCAAGCAGCTGCGCATTCAGGGCGCGCTTGCTATTGCCACCCAGTCCGGCTTTCCGGAGTGGGTGGAGGTCAGCGACAAGGAGATGCGTGGCGTCTTCAAGTCGGTACCGGCCCGCGAGGATGTCCTGCCGGACATCAATGAAAACCTGGTTGTTGAGTTGTATTCGAAGTAAGGATGGAAGCACCTATGCAGTCCTCGGTCACCGAATTCCTAAAGCCCCGCGTGGTCAAAGTGCAGCCCGTGGCGCCGCGTCAGGCGCGGGTTGTCATTGAGCCCTTCGAGCGTGGCTTCGGCCATACGCTGGGTAATGCACTGCGCCGCGTGCTGCTCTCCTCGATGCCGGGAGCCGCGATCACCGAAGTGGAGATCGATGGCGTGCTGCACGAGTACACCAGCATCGATGGCGTCCAGGAAGACGTCGTCGATGTGCTCCTGAATCTGAAGCTCGTGGCGCTGCGCATGCATTCGCGCAACTCCGCTGAGCTGCGCCTGCACAAGAAGGGCCCGGGCCCGGTCACCGCCGGCGACATCCAGACCGACCATGACATCGAAGTGGTCAATCCGGAGCTGGTGCTGGCCAATCTGACCAAGGCGGGCGAGCTGAACATGCAGATGAAGATCGAGCGTGGCCGCGGCTACCGCCCGGCAGTGCAGCGCGTGACCTTCGAGGAGCAGACCCGTCCGATCGGCCGGCTGGTGCTGGATGCCTCATTCAGCCCGGTGCGTCGCGTGACCTACTCGGTCGAGTCCGCCCGCGTTGAGCAGCGTACCGACCTTGATAAGCTGATCATCGACATCGAGACCAACGGCACGATCGAGCCCGAAGAAGCCATTCGTCGCGCCGGCGCGATCCTGAAGGATCAGCTGTCGGTATTCGTTGATCTGCAGGGCGAGGACGAGGCGGTCACCAAGATCACCGAGATGCAGTTCGATCCGATCCTGCTGCGCCCGGTCGATGAGCTAGAGCTCACGGTCCGCAGTGCCAACTGCCTGAAGGCTGAGAATATTCACTACATCGGTGATCTCGTGCAGCGCACCGAGGTCGAGCTGCTGCGCACGCCGAACCTTGGCAAGAAGTCTCTGACCGAAATCAAGGAAGTGCTGCAGAGCCACGGCCTGATGCTCGGCATGCGTCTGGACGGCTGGCCGCCGGCCGGGCTGCGTCACGATGATGAGAGCGGCCTGATCTAAAGAAGTTAAGAGACTCCTATGCGTCACAAGTTATCCGGCAGGCAACTGTCGCGCAACAGTTCCCACCGCCACGCGATGTTGCGAAACATGGCCACATCGCTGCTGCGCCACGAGACGATCCGCACGACGCTGCCCAAGGCGAAGGAACTGCGGCGCGTTGTCGAGCCGCTGATCACGCTGGGCAAGAAGGACACCGAGGCCAATCGCCGCGTGGCCTTCTCGCGCCTGCGCGATGCCGAGGTGGTCACCAAGCTGTTCGGCGACGTCGGTCCGCGCTTCAAGGCTCGTCCGGGTGGCTACACCCGCATCCTGCACATGATGCCGCGACCGGGTGATGCAGCGCCGATGGCACTGATGCAGCTGGTCGATGCACCGGTGGCTGCTGCGACCGTGGGAGATTCGGACGCTTCCAAGCCCGCTGCCAAGGCCAAGGGCAAGTCCAAGAGCAAGTCGACGCCGGCTGCGCAGGCCCCAGCGGCCGCCGCGGATGCCGCCGCCGAGAAGCCGAAGCGCACCCGCAAGAAGGCCGCGGCTTAAATCGCAGGTGGCTGAACCGGCGCTCACGCCAACGGGGCGGCTGAGTGGGGTGCGCGTGGGGTTCTACTAGCACTAGAAGGGGAGGCAGCGCCATGGGACTTGCGAGCGAATTCAAAGAGTTTGCGATGAAAGGCAATGTCGTCGACATGGCGGTCGGCGTCATTGTCGGTGCCGCTTTCGGCAAGATTGTCTCTTCGATGGTCGGCGATGTGATCATGCCCGCGCTGGGCAAGGTGACCGGGGGCTTCAACTTCTCCGACCTTGCCGTGACGCTGGGCAAAGACCCCACGGGCAAGGACGTGCTGGTCAAGTACGGCGCCTTCATACAGACCCTGTTCGACTTCATCATCATCGCCCTGGTGCTGTTTATTGCGCTCCGGGCAATCAATCGCTTGAAGAAACCTCCTGCCGCGGCTGCGCCGCCGCCGCCTGAACCGCCGGCCGAGGTCAAACTGCTGACCGAGATCCGCGACCTGCTCGCACGTCGCTAAGCGCTGGTTGGTGGCTTGCCGCCTCGATCAAGGTAGGGCGTCCCAAGCTGAATGGGAGCTGAATACAGCTCATGCTTCGGGATTTGCCGACTGCCTGCGAGCGCGCCAGCATACGCCGCGGGCTATTTCATATAGGCCGGCGCTTCTATAGAATCCTTAGCCGCGATGCATAAATCGCCTGACTAACTAGTTTGTTTGCGTTGTCTATAGACTCCAACTCTTAAATTTTCTGGGGATCATCGATGAAAACTAAGCTTGCTATTGGCGCTCTTGTTGCGGCGCTCGCGCTGGTTGCCTGCGGCAGCCAGGAAGCTGCTGCTCCGGCCGCTGCCCCCGCGATGTCTTCGGCCCCGGCCGACGCTTCGTCCGCTCCGATGGCCGCTCCGGCCGACACCACGTCGGCTCCGGCGCCCAAGTAATCCCGGCAACGGGTTTGCTTAATGGAAGCCCGCGCAGGCCGCACTCCGGCCTCGCGGGCTTTCTTTTTTGAGTGACCACCATGGCCGTCAGCGTCCGGGATACCCGACAAACTCGCAGTGACCGACGCTGGATCGAGAGCGTCTATCGGGACTATCTTAACGATCTGGCACCGCTCGGCACCGGCATGTTCCCGATCCTGGGCGAGATCGGGCATCGCGAGCCTGACCAGCTGGCCAGCTGGTTCGCGGACTCGAGCGCACAGATCCTGACCATCCTGCACAACGAGAAACCCGTCGGCTTTGCGATGGTACGTTTGGGCCAGCCGCTCGCGAGCCGTCCCACGATCGATTTCTCGATGGCCGAATTCTTTATCGCGCGCGACTGGCGACGGCGCGGGGTTGGCCAGGAGGCCGTGCGCCTGATCTTCGATCGCTTCAGCGGTCGCTGGCACATCATGGAGTATCTGCGCAATCCGGGCGCGGTGAGCTTCTGGCGCCGCGTGGTCAATGCCTACACCGAGGGCCGCTACCAGGAGCAGACCCGCGATGGCGAAGTGCACCAGTCTTTTACTTCGAACGCGCGGCGCGTTCGCTGAGTAATTTGCCCAGGTAATGCCCGGTGAGCGAGCGTGGCTCCTTGCTGATCTGCTCGGGCGTGCCCGCGGCCACGACGGCCCCGCCCTGCTCGCCACCGCCCGGCCCAAGATCAATGATCCAGTCGGCAGTCTTGATGACATCAAGATTGTGCTCAATGACCACCACCGTATTGCCAGCATCGCACAACTGCTGCAGGACGCGCAGCAACTGCGCCACGTCGTGGAAGTGCAGACCCGTCGTGGGTTCATCCAGAATGTAGAGCGTGCGACCGGCGGTGCGCTTGGCCAGTTCACGTGCCAGCTTGATGCGCTGCGCCTCGCCGCCCGAGAGTGTCGTCGCGCTCTGGCCGAGGCGCACGTAGCCCAAGCCGACCTCAAGCAGCGTGCGCAGCTTGGCAATGGCCGAGGGTACGTTATCGAACAGGCGCGCCGCATCCTCGACCGTCATGTCGAGCACTTCGTGGATGTTGCGGTCGCGATAGCGGATCTCGAGCGTCTCGCGGTTGTAGCGGCGGCCGCGGCACACATCGCACGGGACGTAGACATCGGGCAGGAAATGCATTTCGACGCGGATCAGTCCATCGCCCTGGCAGGCTTCGCAGCGTCCGCCGCGGACATTGAAGCTGAAGCGCCCGGCATCGTAGCCGCGGGCACGCGCCTCCGGGACCTGCGCATACAGCTCGCGGATCACGGTGAGGAGCCCCGTGTAGGTAGCCGGATTCGAGCGCGGTGTGCGACCGATCGGATTCTGATCGACATCGATGACGCGCTCGAAGCGCTCGAGGCCCGAGATGGCGCGACAGGCAGCCGCGGCGCCTTCGACCAGACCGTTGTTCAGGCGCGCTGCCGCGAAGCGGAACAGCGTGTCGTTGATCAGCGTGGACTTGCCCGAGCCGGAGACGCCGGTGACGCAGGTAAAGAGGCCCACCGGGATCTCGACGGTAAGATCCTGCAGGTTGTTGCCCTGCGCGCCCTGGATCTGGATCTGCGGCACACCGGCATTGCGCCGGCGCTGCGGAATCGGAATGGTATCGAGGCCTGCCAGGTAACGTCCGGTGAGTGAGTCCGGATTGGCGGCGAGCTGCTCGGGCGTCCCCTGGGCGACGATCGATCCGCCGTGGATGCCGGCCCCGGGCCCCAGATCGACCACGTAGTCGGCGCTGCGGATCGCATCCTCATCATGCTCGACCACGATCACCGTGTTGCCCAGATCCCGTAGCCGCCGCAGCGTGCCGAGCAGCCGCTCGTTGTCGCGCTGGTGCAGTCCGATCGAGGGCTCATCGAGTATGTACATGACGCCGGTGAGGCCCGAGCCCACCTGGCTTGCGAGCCGGATGCGCTGGGTCTCGCCGCCCGAGAGCGTGTCGGCCGAACGGTCGAGGGTGAGATAATCAAGGCCCACATCGACCAGGAAGCGCAGGCGTTCACCGACCTCGCGCACAATGCGCGAAGCCACTTCGGCACGCCAGCCGCCCAGGGTGAGGGATCCGAATTGCTCCAGCGCCCGCGCCACCGTCAGGTGCGTGAAATCAGCCAGGTTGCGGCCGTTGATGCGCACGGCGCGTGCCGCAACGTTGAGGCGTGAACCCTTGCACTCCGGGCAGGCGCGCGTGCCGCGGAATTTCCCCAGTTCCTCGCGCACCGCAGCCGAGTCGGTTTCGCGAAAGCGCCGGTCCAGATTCGGCACGACGCCCTCGAAGGCGTGACGTTTGCGATGCGCGCTGCCGCGCGAGTCCTCGAAGCGAAAATCGATCTCCTCGGTGCCGCTGCCATAGAGCAGCAGTTGCCGGATGGGCTCGGCCAGTTCGCTCCACGGGCTTTCCAGATCGAAGTGAAAATGGCGTGCGAGGGACTGGATGGTCTGGAAGTACTGGGCATTGCGTCGATCCCAGCCGCGGATCGCGCCACCAGCCAGCGAGAGGTGGGGGTGCGCGACGATGCGCTCCGGGTCAAAGAACTCCTCGACCCCCAGACCACTGCAGGTCGGGCAGGCGCCGGCCGGATTGTTGAACGAGAACATGCGCGGCTCGAGCAGCGGCACTGCGAAGCCGCACTCCGGACAGGCGTGGCGGCTGGAGAACACCTGCTCTTCGAGCGCCGTGTCGCCCGGGAAGCTCACGCGTGCCGTGCCGCCCGAGAGCCGCAGCGCCGTCTCGAACGACTCCGCCAGCCGCTGGCTTGCCTCGGGGCGGAGCTTGAGGCGATCGACGACCACTTCCAAAGTGTGCTTGCGCCGCGCATCGAGCTTCGGTGCGGCGTCGATTTCGTGCACTGCACCGTCGATGCGGATGCGCACAAAACCCTGGCCCGCCAGCGAGGCGAGCAATTGGGTGTGCTCCCCCTTGCGGTCCACGATCACCGGTGCGAGCAGTAAGGCCTGCCGATCCGGCTCCCCGGCCAGCACCTGATCCACCATCTGGCTGATCGTCTGGGCCGCGAGGTCAATGCCATGGTCGGGGCAGCGCGGAATGCCGGCGCGGGCAAAGAGCAGGCGCAGGTAATCGTAGATCTCGGTGACGGTGCCGACGGTGGAGCGCGGGTTGTGCGATCCGGCCTTCTGCTCGATCGCGATTGCTGGCGAGAGGCCCTCGATGCTCTCCACATCGGGCTTGTCCATCATCGAGAGGAACTGGCGGGCGTAGGCCGAGAGCGATTCGACGTAGCGACGCTGCCCTTCGGCATAGAGCGTATCGAAGGCGAGCGAGGACTTGCCCGAGCCGGACAATCCGGTCAGCACGGTGAGCTGGCCGCGCGGCAGATCCAGGTCAATGTTCTTGAGGTTATGAGTCCTGGCGCCCCTGATGCGAATGAAATTCATCCGACTAGGGTATCGCAAGCGCCGGCTCGCGGGAGGATGGCTGCCGCCGCCGGCCAGCGTGTCCGGCGGCGTGGAGCCGGAGCGGGCGCCCACCCGCCGACGCACTGCGCTGGTGCGGGCAAAGCCAGGCCGGCTGGGCCCCGGTTCAGGGGCTGTTACAAGCCCATTTCTGGCCGATCGCGGCACTATATCCGGATGTGCCGGCGGGTCGGGCACCGTCTACAATAGCGCCCCACACGCATCCATCACCGCCAGGCCAGGGGAACAACGGACATGTCACGCGGGATCAACAAAGTCATTCTTATTGGACACCTCGGAGCCGATCCGGAGACGCGCGCCATGCCCTCGGGCATGACGGTCGCCAATCTGCGTCTGGCCACCAGCGAAAACTGGAAGGATAAACAGTCTGGCGAGCAGCAGGAACGCACCGAATGGCACAACGTGGCCATGTTCGGGCGCCTGGCCGAGATCGCCGGCGAGTACCTGCGCAAGGGCTCACAGGTGTATATCGAGGGCCGGTTGCGCACCCGCAAATGGCAGGACAAGAGCGGCGCTGATCGCTACACCACCGAAATCGTGGCCAATGACATGCAAATGATTGGTGGCCGCGGCGGCGCGGGCGGTGGCGCGGCCGGCGGCGAGCCGCGTGAGCGCAGCGCCCCGGCCGAATCCAGTGCGACGGCGACGGCGGGCGCGGGTGCAGGTTCAGGCGCAGAAGATTTCGACGACGATATTCCGTTCTAAAGGCGCTGCGCGCTCAAATCGCCATGGCTGGCCGCTATTTCATCAAGACCTTTGGCTGTCAGATGAACGAGTACGATTCCGCCCGCATGGCGGACGTGCTGCGTGAACGCGAGGGCCTCACGCCAACGGCGGATCCGGCCCAGGCCGATGTGCTGCTGATGAACACCTGCTCGGTGCGCGAGAAGGCCCAGGAGAAAGTGTTCTCGCTGCTGGGCGAATGGCGCGCGCTCAAGGAGCAGCGCCCCGGTGTGATCATCGGCGTCGGCGGGTGCGTTGCCAGCCAGGAGGGCGAGGCGATCAGCGAGCGCGCACCGTTTGTCGATCTGGTGTTTGGACCGCAGACCATTCATCGCCTCTCCGACATGATTGGCGAGCTGCGCCGCGCCGGGCGTGCGGTCATCGACATCAGTTTTCCCGAGATCGAGAAGTTCGATGCACTGCCGCCGCCGCGTGCTGAAGGTGCGCGCGCCTATGTGTCGGTGATGGAAGGCTGCAGCAAGTTCTGCAGCTTCTGCGTCGTACCCTACACGCGCGGTGATGAAGTCAGCCGTCCGTTCGAGTCGGTGCTCACCGAAGTACGGCAGCTGGCCGAGCAGGGCGTGGGCGAACTCACACTGCTGGGCCAGAACGTCAATGCCTATGCCGGAGCAACCGCGAGCGGGGCGAGCGCCGACCTTGCCGCGCTGATCGAGCACGTGGCCGCGGTACCAGGCATCGAGCGCATCCGCTTCACGACCTCGCACCCGCTCGAATTCAGTGACCGCCTGATCGCGGCCTACGCCCAGATCCCAAAGCTCGCTGCGCACCTGCACCTGCCGGTGCAGAGCGGCTCGGATCGGATCCTGGCGCTGATGAAGCGCGGCTACACGAGCCTCGAATACAAGGAGCGACTGCGCCGGCTGCGCACTGTGCGCCCCGACATCGCGGTCTCGACCGATATTATTGTCGGATTTCCGGGCGAGAGTGAACGGGACTTCGAGGCGACCCTGCGTCTGGTGCGCGAGGCTAATCTTGATCAATCCTTCAGCTTTCTCTACAGCCGACGGCCCGGGACGCCTGCGGCGGCACTGCCGGATGAAGTGTCACTGGAGGACAAGCAGCAGCGCCTGGCCCGGCTGCAGGCACTGCTGGATGAGCAGGCGCTTAGGATCAGCCGCACGATGGTTGGCAGCGTGCAGCGCGTACTGGTCGAGCGCTTTGCGAAAAAGGGCGAGCGCGAGCTGGCTGGGCGCACCGAGAACAATCGCTGGGTCAATTTCCAGGGACCGGCAAGCCTGCTGCAGCGCTTTGCCGATGTCCTGATCACCGAGGCGCGGCCGCATTCGCTGCGTGGTCGCTGGCTCGCAACGCCAGCGCGCCTGGACGGAGGCGCCGCCGGATCGCTGCGCACTGCTGGGGCAGCCTCCTAAGTGAATACCAACGCCGCGCTGCTCGTGCGCGACTTCCAGCTGGAGCCGACCGACAACGCGTGGCTCGCCAATCTGTGTGGTCCGCTCGATGAGAACCTGCATCTGCTCGAAGCGCGCCTCGCGGTGCAGATCCGGCGTCGCGGCAGTGCCTTCCATGTGCAGGGCGCCCGCGCGCAGGCCGCTGAACAGCTGCTGCGCGAGCTCTATACACGCGCCGAGCAGTGGCCGATCACCGGTGAGCAGGTGCACCTGAGCCTGGTGGGCCTGGAGGCCGACGCTGGAGCTGGCGGCGCCGGCAGTAGCGAAGCGGTAGGTGGCGAGACGCAGGGGGCGCGCACCGCGCGCGGTCCGATCAGGCCCCGCGGTCCGCACCAGCGCGCCTACATGGACAGCATCCGCCAGTTCGATCTGTGCTTCGGCATCGGGCCGGCCGGTACCGGCAAGACCTACCTGGCGGTGGCCTGTGCGGTCGAGGCGCTGCAGAGCGAGCGCGTACGCCGCCTGGTACTGGTGCGCCCGGCGGTCGAGGCGGGCGAGCGCCTGGGCTTCCTGCCCGGGGACCTGAGCCAGAAGGTCGACCCTTACCTGCGCCCGATCTACGATGCACTCTATGAAATGATGGGCTTTGATCGCGTCGCGCGCGCAATTGAACGCAACGTGATCGAGGTCGCGCCGCTCGCCTTCATGCGCGGCCGCTCGCTCAATGATTCCTTCATCATCCTCGATGAGGCGCAGAACACCACACTCGAGCAGATGAAGATGTTCCTGACGCGCATCGGCTTCGGATCGCGTGCGGTGGTGACCGGTGATGTGACACAGACCGATCTGCCGGCCGGGCGCATGTCGGGCCTGCGCCATGCCTTGCAGGTGCTGCGCGGCCTCAAGGGCGTGGCCTTCACGCATTTTGATTCCGCCGATGTCGTGCGCCATCCGCTCGTCCAGCGCATCGTGCAGGCCTACGAATCCCACAGCCCGCCCGCGGATAGTGATCATGGCCGCTAAGGGTGCGGGGACGCGCGCGCTCCCGGGACCCGTGATCAGCGTGCACAGCCACAGCCGCGGCAGCTGGGTGCCCCCGCGACAGGCGTTGATCGCGTGGGCGAGTGCGGCGCTCGGCCGCGCTGCGCCGGGGCGCGAGATCTCGGTGCTGGTGGTCGGTGAGGCGCGCAGCCGCGCACTCAATCGCCGCTATCGCGGGCGTGACAAGTCTACCAACGTGCTCTCCTTTCCGGCGGCGAGTGCCGGGGCCGCCCCGGCGCAGCTGCTCGGTGATCTGGTGATCTGCCCGCAGGTTTTGCGGCGCGAGGCGCGCGCGAAGCGCAAGCGCCTCAAGGATCACTGGACCCACTTGTTTGTGCACGGCCTGCTGCATCTGATCGGCTACGATCACGAGCAGGCCGGGGACGCGCTGCGCATGGAGCGGCGCGAGATCAGGATCCTGCGAGGCATGGGCATCGCCAATCCCTATCGGAGCAGGTAAGCGATGCCTAAGGCCAAGGACAGTGCCGCGGCGGGCGGCCCTAAAGAGGGCACGGCCACCGACACACCCGCAGAGAGCGCGGCCGGGAAACCGCCCAAGCGTCCGCGACGCAGCTGGCGCTCGCGGCTGACACGGGCGCTCGCCAGCGGACTGAAGGAGCGCGCGCAATTGCTCGAGCTGCTGCAGGAAGCCGGGCAGCGCGGCGTACTTGATGCCGAAACTTTGGCGATGTTCGAAGGCGCACTGGCGGTTGCCGAGCTGCAGGTGCGCGACATCATGGTGCCGCGCTCGGACATGACCTGCCTGCGCCGCGATGATCCGCTGGCGACGATCCTGCCCGCGGTCGTCAGCTCCGGCCACTCGCGCTTCCCGGTGCTCGAGGATGACAAGGACGATGTGGTGGGCATCCTGCTGGCCAAGGACCTGCTGCGCGTCGCGGGTGCCGGACGCGCCAGCCGCTTTGACATGCGCGAGTTCCTGCGGCCCGCCGTATTCGTGCCCGAAGCCAAACGCCTGAATGTGCTGCTCAAGGAATTTCGCGTCAATCGCAATCACATGGCGATCGTCGTCGATGAGTACGGCGGCGTGGCCGGATTGGTGACGATCGAAGATGTGATCGAGCAGATCATCGGGGATATCGATGATGAGTTCGACATCGAGGATGACCAGAGCATCCGGCGCGATGGCGAGCATGAGTACATCGTGCGCGGTGCGACGCGCATTGATGAGTTCAACGAGTTCTTCGGGGTGCAGCTGGAGGAGGCGGGGTTCGATACCATCGCGGGGCTCGTGCTCAAGCAGCTCGGCCACGTACCGCGGCGCGGCGAGGCGGTCACGATCGCCGGTTTTGATTTCCGCGTGGTGCGCGCGGATCGGCGCCGCATCGATACGCTGCGCGTGCATGCGCCCAATGCGGTGCCGGAGCGCGCTCCCGAGTGAGCACGGCCGGAATTCGCAACAGCTGGATCGGCTCGCTGCTTGCCCTGGCCGCCGGTGCCGTGCTGGCTACGGCCTTTGCGCCCTATGGTTACTGGCCGATGGCGCTGCTGTGCCCGGCACTGCTGATGTGGCTGTGGCAGGAGGTGAGCCCGCGGCGCGCCGCCGCACTTGGGTTCTACTTTGGTGCCGGCACCTTTGCGGTGGGCACCTGGTGGCTCTACATCGCGATCCACACCATTGGCGAGGCGCCGGTGTGGCTCGCGCTGGCGCTGATGCTGGCGCTGGTGAGCATCATGGGCGCCTACCAGGCGCTGGCCGGCTATCTTGCCAATCGGCTGCTGCCGGTGGCCGGGGTCTGGCGCTGGTGGGTCGGGGTGCCCGCGCTGTGGCTGCTGATCGAGTGGCTGCGCGGCTGGTTCCTGTCGGGATTCCCGTGGTTGTCGCTCGGCTATTCGCAGACCGATTCCTGGCTAGGCGGCTACGCGCCGGTCGGTGGGGTGTATGCCATTTCGGGCCTGCTGCTGGTGTGCGCCGGCGCGCTGCTCGCGCTGCTGCTGGATCGGCGCCGCACGCGCTGGGTCTCGATCATCGTGCTGTTGCTGCCGTGGGCGGGCGGGGAACTGCTGACGATTGTGCCGTGGACCTATGCCAGCGGTCCGAGAGTGAGTGTCGCGGTGCTCCAGGGCGCGGTGCCGCAGGATGAAAAGCATCTGGAGGCGAGCCTCGGACCGACCAAGGCGCTGTACTACCGGCTCAACGATCAGGTCCTGGGCGCGAAGCTGATCGTCTGGCCAGAGACCGCGGTGCCGGAACTGGCCAATGACATGACGCCCTACCTCAAGAGCATCTTTCAGCGCGCGCGCCTCAGCGGTTCAGATGTCGTGATGGGTATCGCGCATGAGGGCGATGGCGGCGAGTACTTTGATTCGGTGCTGGCCCTGAGCGCCAAGCCCTCCTATTACGACAAGCGCCACCTGGTGCCGTTCGGCGAATACTTTCCAGTGCCAAAATTCGTGCGCAACTGGCTGCGCCTGATGAGCCTGCCCAATGAGGATTTCACCCCCGGCGCCGACAAGCAGTCGAACCTGGAAGCCGGCGGCTTGAGGCTCGCAGCCACGGTGTGCTACGAGGATGCCTACGGCACCGCCCAGCGCGCGATGGTGCGCCAGGCCGATGCGCTGGTGAACGTGACCAACGATGCCTGGTTCGGGCACTCCTCGGCGCGCTACCAGCACTTCCAGATCGCCCGCATGCGGGCGATGGAGGCCCGCCGCTACCTGATCCGGGCGGCGAATGACGGGGTCTCGGCCGTGGTCGGACCCTTTGGGGAGGTCCAGGAGCGTGCCCCGGAGTACCAGCCGGTCATTTTGCGTGGAACCGTAGAGCCGCGGCGCGGTCTACCTCCCTACGTACGGCTCGGCGACCTGCCGGTCCTGGTTACGGCCCTGGCGGCCCTGCTGCTGGCGATCTACCAGCGCTGGCGGCGCTAGCGGGCAGTAGCCATTGCCGGTTAACTGCTGATTCCGGCCGTCCAGGCACTTGAATATTGTCCGCTTGTCCTGATGCTATGGTTAACCCGAACCCAACAAGGTTGGAGCAGATCCATTATGTTTCATGAGCATTTCAAGACGCGCTTCATCGCAGCGCTGATCCTCCCCGGCCTGCTGGCCGCATGCAGCCCCCAGACATCGAGCGCCGCCGCGGCCGCGGCGCCCCCGAGTGCAGCGGCCCAGGCGCCGGCGCCGGTTTCGGCACCGCCTGCCCCGCTGGTGCGGGGCCTGCCGGATTTCGCGAACCTGGTCGAACAGGTTGGCCCGGCGGTCGTCAGCGTCCGCGTGGTCGAGAAAACGGCCCGGGACCAAGGGCATAACCTGGCGCAGCCGGGGCCTGCCTCGCCCGATGATCCGTTCAGCGATTTCTTCCGTCAGTTCCAGAACGCGCCGCGTAACAACGCGCCGGTGCGTGGCGAGGGCTCAGGCTTCATCGTTACGCCCGATGGCTACATCCTCACCAACGCGCACGTGATCAACAACGCCTCGAAGATCACGGTTGGCCTGACGGATCGTCGCGAGTACGAGGCCAAGCTGGTGGGCTCGGATGAACGCACCGATGTCGCGGTCATCAAGATCGATGCCAGGAATCTACCCGTGGTGCGCATCGGCGATCCGGCCAAGCTCCGCCCCGGTGACTGGGCGATCGCGATCGGCGCGCCCTTCAGCTTCGAGAACAGCGTGACGGTCGGGGTGATCAGTGCCCTCGGGCGTGACCTGGGCAACGAGGGTAGCGGCAACTATGTGCCCTTCATCCAGACCGACGTCGCGGTGAATCCCGGCAACTCCGGTGGACCGCTGTTCAACATCTACGGTGAAGTGGTCGGCATCAACTCTCAGATCTACAGCAATACCGGCGCCTACGCGGGCCTGTCCTTCGCGATCCCGATCGACATCGCCAGCAACGTGCGCGAGCAGCTGATCCGCACCGGCCACGTCAGCCGTGGCCGCATTGGCGTCTCGATCCAGGAGGTCAATGCGCTGCAGGCCGAGAACTATGGCCTGGATCGTCCGCGCGGCGCGGCGGTCGTGAAAGTCGAGCCCGACAGCCCGGCCAGCAAGGCGGGCATCGAGTCCGAGGATGTGATCCTGAGCGTCAACGGGCATCCGATCGAGCATTCCAACCAGGTTCCGGCGATGATCGCCGCCGTCAAACCCGGTTCGAGCGTGGATCTGGAGCTGTGGCGCGGCAAGGGCACCAAGCACGTCCAGGTCACGGTCGAGGAGCTCAAGGAGAGCGCCAAGGTAGCGAGCGCCGATGGTTCGGCCAGCTCCGGTGATGCCATCGATCGCGTCGGACTCTCGGTGCGCGAACTGACGCGCGCCGAGCAGCAGCAGCTCAATACGCGCGGCAGCGTCGTGGTGACCTCGGTTGATGGCGCCGCCTCAGAGGCGGGTGTCCGGGCCGGGGATATCATCCTCAGCGCCAATCGCATGCCGGTGGCCTCGGTCTCGGCACTGCGTAGTGCCACCAAGGCCAATCTGCGCTCAACCGTGCTGGTGATCCAGCGCGAGGACCAGCAGCTGATCCTGACGATCTCGCTGACCTAAGCCTGATTTAAGGCTAGCAGGGCAAGAAACCTGCAGGGGCCCTGCCACTTGTAGGGTGGCAGGGCCCTTTGCTTATGGCTTAGCCGCCCGCGTTTCGTGAGGGCGCCCGGGCTCGTGTATCCTTGCATCGATTCAAGGCGCGCTTAAGTATCGGTGCGCCAAAGCGCCGTGAACGCCCCCAATGCAAGAACGCTACGAACCGGCCGCACTTGAGCAGGCCGCCCAGCAGTACTGGGACCAGCATCAGGTCTTTGCCGCCACCGAGGATCCGGCGCGGCCCAAGTACTATTGCCTCTCGATGTTCCCGTATCCCTCGGGACGGCTGCACATGGGTCATGTGCGCAACTACACCATCGGCGATGTGCTGGCGCGCTTCATGCGCATGCGTGGCTACAACGTGCTGCAGCCAATGGGCTGGGATGCCTTCGGCCTGCCGGCCGAGAATGCGGCGATCGCCAACGGCGTGCCACCGGCGCGCTGGACGCGCGAGAACATCGCCTACATGAAAAAGCAGCTTCAGGCGCTCGGCTTTGCGCTTGACTGGCGCCGCGAGCTGGCCACCTGCGATCCGGACTACTACCGCTGGAATCAGTGGCTGTTCCTGCGCATGCTCGAGAAGGGCATCGCCTACAAGGCGAGCGGCATTGTCAACTGGGATCCGATGGACAAGACCGTGCTCGCCAACGAGCAGGTCATCGATGGTCGCGGCTGGCGCACCGGCGCGCTCATTGAGAAGCGCGAGATCCCGATGTATTACCTGCGCATCACGGCCTATGCCGAGGAGCTGCTGGCGGCGCTGGGCGAACTGCCGGGCTGGCCAGAGCGCGTGCGCGTGATGCAGGCCAACTGGATCGGTCGCAGCGAAGGGGTCGAGATCGCCTTCCCGTACGCCCCCGACACGGCCGCACTGCTGGGCGGCGCGGGCGCGCTCAAGGTGTTCACGACGCGCGCCGATACGCTCTTTGGCGTGACCTTCATCGCCGTGTCGGCCGAACATCCGCTGGCCAGCGCTGCGGCCACGCGTGATGCGGCACTGGCCACATTCGTCGATGAGTGCCGTCGCGGCAGCACGATGGAAGCCGATGTCGCGACCGCCGAGAAACGCGGTCGCGCCACGGGCTATTCGGTGCGCCACCCATTCACGGATGAGCTGATTCCCATCTGGGTCGCCAACTACGTGCTTATGAGCTACGGCGAAGGCGCCGTGATGGGCGTGCCGGCGCACGATGAGCGCGATTTTGAATTTGCGCACGGCCACGGCCTGGCGCTTAAGGAAGTGGTACGCGCTGCCGGTGCGGGCCATGAGCCGCAGGGCGCGACCTGGCAGGCAAGCTACGGCGAGCGCGGTGTGACCTTCGATTCTGGCGAGTTCTCGGGCCTGGATTTCACCGCCGCGGTCGATGCGATTGCAGCAGCCCTTGAGCAGCGGCAGCTGGGCCGCAAGCGGGTGCAATGGCGGCTTCGCGACTGGGGCATCTCGCGCCAGCGCTACTGGGGCTGCCCGATCCCGCTGATTCACTGCGAGCGCTGCGGCACGGTGCCGGTCCCGGATGAGCAGCTGCCGGTGGTGCTGCCCGAGGGGCTGATGCCCGATGGCAGTGGCAATCCGCTGCTGCGCGATGCGGCGTTTCTCAATTGCAGCTGTCCGCGCTGCCAGGGTCCGGCCCGCCGCGAAACCGACACGATGGATACTTTTGTCGACTCCTCCTGGTACTTCATGCGGTACGCGAGCGCCGATCAGAGCACACTGCCGGTCGATGCGCGCGCTAACTACTGGTTACCTGTCGATCAGTACATCGGCGGCATCGAGCATGCGATCCTGCATCTGCTGTACTCGCGCTTCTGGACCCGCACGATGCGCGATATGGGCCTGGTGTCGCTGTCCGAGCCGTTTCAGAACCTGCTGACGCAGGGCATGGTGCTCAACCGCATCTATTTCCGGCAACCGGCGGCCGGACGGCGGACCTACTACAACCCAGCCGATGTCGAGGATAAGCCCGCCAGCGTAGACCAGGGCATTACTCATTTTCTCAAGAGCGATGGCCTAGCCGTTGAGTCCGGCGGCATGGGCACGATGTCCAAGTCCAAGAACAATGGGGTCGACCCGCAGAGCCTGGTCGAAAAGTACGGTGCCGATACCGCTCGCCTGTTCATGATGTTCGCCTCGCCACCGGAGCAGTCACTCGAGTGGTCCGAAGAGGGCGTGCAGGGGCAGTTTCGCTTCCTGCGCCGACTGTGGAAGGCGGTCTACGATCATGTGCAGCACGGTGCAGTGAGTGCCGGCGATCCGGCGCAATGGCCCGCTGCGGCGCGCGATCTGCGTCGCCTGGCGCATCAGACGCTCGCCAAGGTGAGCTCGGACATTGGGCGGCGGCGCCAATTCAATACCCCGATCGCCGCGACCATGGAACTGCTGAACGCGATCAGCCGCGCCAGCCCGGAAAGCGCAGGCCTGCACGCAGCGCGCCATGAGGCGCTCGAGATCGTGGTGCTGTGCCTCTCGCCGATAGTGCCGCACATCACCCACGGGCTGTGGCGCTCGCTCGGACACGAGCGGGCGATCATCGATGAGCCGTGGCCCGAGCCGGATCCGAAGGCGCTGGCCCAGGAGACCGTGGAGCTCATCGTGCAGGTCAATGGTAAACTGCGGGGCCGCGTACCGGCGCCGGCCGGGTGCGATGAGGCGACGGCGCTGGCCGCGGCACTGGCCGATGCGAGCGTGCAGCGCTTCGTTGGCGAGCAGACGCTTCGCAAGGTGGTGTACGTGCCCGGCAAGCTACTGAACCTGGTGGTCTGATGCGCCACTCCCGCCGCTCATCGATTCTGATCGCGACCGCGCTGCTCGCAGGCTGCGGCTTTCACCTGCAGGGGCGTGTGGTGCTGCCGGCCTCGCTCGCTGCCGTGCGCATCGAGGCCATCGATCCGCAGTCGGAGTTCGTGCATGACCTGCGCGCCGCGCTGCTGGCTTCGGGCACGCATCTGGATGATGAGGGCGATGCCGGCGATGTGGCGGTGCTGCACATCACCGAGGACACGAACTCCGATAAAGTGCTCTCGGTCTCGATCCGTAACATACCGACCGACTATCGGCTCACCTACACGGTGAAGCTCTCGGTGAGTCACGGGGCCAAGGAGCTGATGCCGACCGAGATGCATGAGCTCTCGCGCGAATACACCTTCGATGAGACCACGATGCTCGCCAAGCAGCGCGAACGTGACACGCTGGTCGCAGCGCTGGCCGCGGAGCTGGCCGATGTGACGATGCGGCGGCTGGCCACGCTCTAGATTCCTTTCAAGGCCGCCCCCGTGCTGCTGCTCTCGGACCTAAGGCCCACGCTCATTGCCCGCTTCCTGCTGCGCTTTGGCCTCGAGTTACGCCTGGTGCCCAACGAGGAGGCGATACCGGCCTCCTATTGGGGCGAGAGCGAAGCGGGCCTGCGCGACAGCGTGTTGCTGGCGCGGCTCGATACCCCGATCCACTCGATCCTGCACGAGGCTTCCCACTTCATCTGCATGGCTCCGGAGCGCCGCACGGGTCTCTTGAAGGATGCGGGTGGCGATGATGCCGAGGAAAATGCCGTCTGCTATCTGCAGGTGCTGCTGGGCGCGCTGCTGCCCGGTGCTGGCAAGAAGCGGCTGTTCGAGGACATGGATGCCTGGGGCTACAGCTTCCGCTTAGGCAGCGCGCGCGCCTGGTTCGAAGAGGACGCCAGCGATGCGCGCGAGTGGCTGCTGCGCGCCGGGATTATCGACGCCGAGGCGCGCCTGACCGGACAGCTGCGCGCCTAGAGGCAAAAGCATCGGTGGCGGCGACCAGCTGCGCGCAGTTACCCGGCTCGAAGGCTGAGTGCCCCGCATCGGGTATGACGTGCAGCTTGGCTTCCGGCCACGCGCAGTGCAGGTCCCAGGCGCTGCGCATCGGGCACACCGCATCGTAGCGGCCCTGCACGATCACGGCCGGGATGTGCCGGATGCGTTTGACATCGCGCAGCAGCTGATCATCGCGCTTGAGGAAGCCCTTGTTGATGAAATAATGGCACTCGATGCGGGCGAACGCTGCGGCGTACAGCGCATCCTCGAACTTCTCGAGGTAGCTCGGGCTCATCAGCAGGTGGCTGGTGGCGCCTTCCCAGATCGACCAGGCGCGCGCCGCCGCGGCGCGCACCGTGGCGCTCCTGGAGGTCAGGCGGCGGTGATAGGCGCTGACCATATCGGCGCGCTCGCGCTTGGGGATGTGCGCTTCGTAGTCGGCCCAGCGATCGGGGAACAGTGAGCCTGCACCCTGCGGGTTCTGGTAGAGCCAGTCGATCTCTGACTGGCGCAGCAGGAAAATGCCACGCAGCACCAGCTCGCTGACGCGTGCGGGATGCTGCTCGGCATAGGCGATCGCCAGCGTTGAGCCCCACGAGCCGCCAAACACCAGCCACTGATCGACCCCGAGGTGTTCGCGCAGTGTTTCGATGTCCGCAGTCAGGTCCCAGGTCGTGTTCTCGCGCAGCTCCGCGTGCGGGCGGCTCTTGCCGCAGCCGCGCTGATCAAAGAGCACGATCAGGTAGCGCTTGGGATCGAACAGCGAGCGGTGCGAAGGATCGGTTCCCGCGCCTGGGCCGCCGTGCAGGAACACCGCGGGCTTGCCTTCGGGATTGCCGCTCAACTCATAGTAGATCTCGTGCAGGGCCGAGACCTTGAGGTAGCCGCTGCGAAACGGCTTGATCGGCGGGTACAAGGCCTCAGGTAATTTGGCCATGGCTAGGGCGCGCTCAGCATCGGGCCGAGCGGCCGGCCGCCCAGCAGATGCACGTGCAGGTGGTAGACCTCCTGCCCACCGTAGGTATTGCAGTTGATGATCAGCCGGTAGCCGTCCGCGGCGATGCCCTCGCTCCGTGCCAGATCCCGCGCCACGGTGAACATGTGGCCGACGAGCGCCTCATCGCTATCCGCGATGTCGTTGCTGGTCGGGATCGCCTTGTTCGGTACGATCAGGATGTGTACCGGGGCACGCGGATGGATATCGCGGAAGGCCGTGACCCGCTCATCGCGATGGACGATGGCGGCCGGCAATTCCCCCGAGACGATACGTTCAAACAGTGTTGGCATAGGCGAGGAAGCCTAGACGGTGGCTTTGGCGGCGGCAAGTCGCCAAAATGGCAGGCTACGGAGTTCCACCCCTATTGAAACTGACCACTGAATCCCTGGCGGCGCACCTGAGCGGCTCGCTGCTGCCCATCTACCTGGTCTCAGGCGATGAGCCGCTGCTGTGCGCTGAGAGCGCCGATATGATTCGCGCCAGCGCGCGTGCCGCAGGATTTAGCGAGCGGCAGGTGTTTTTCATCGACCGCACCGGCGCGCCCTGGGATGAGTTGCTGCAATCAGCACAGTCGATGTCGCTGTTTGCCGAGCGGCGGCTGATCGAGATTCGCATGCCAACTGGCCGCCCCGGGAGCGGTGCGGCGCGACTGCTCAAGCTCCTGGAGAGCGCCGGGCCCGAGCTGATGGTGCTGATCCTGACCGGGCGGCTCGATCGCGAAGTGGCCGATGCCGAGTGGGTGCGTGCGGTGCAGGCCCGCGGCGGCTTCGTGGCGGTGTGGCCCGTGAATGCGGCGCAGTTCCCGCAGTGGATGCGCCAGCGCCTGCGCCGTGCCGGGATCGATATCAGCGAGGAGGCCCTGCAGCTGCTGGTGCAGCGGACCGAGGGCAATCTGCTGGCCGCGCAGCAGGAGGCCGAGAAGCTTGCGCTGCTGCTCGGGCCCGGGGCCCGGGCCGGCATCGCCGAGATCGCTGCCAGCAGCGGCGAGAGTGCGCGCTTCAATCACTTCCAGCTGGCCGATGCCTGCGCGGCGATGGATGCCGAGCGGGCGCTGCGCGTGCTTGATGGCCTCCGGGCCGAGGGTGCCGAGGCGCTGCTGGTACTATGGGCGCTCGCCCGGGAATTGCGCAGCCGCCAGTCCGGGCGCGGCGGCGGCGGCCCGGCCTATGGCAGCCGCACGATCCGTGCCAGCGGCAGCACCCGCCAGGCACCATTCGCGCGCCTGACGATGCGTGCGGCACGGGCGGATCGGATGGCCAAGGGGATGCTGCATGGCGATGTGTGGGATGAGCTGGCGCTGCTGACCACTGAGTTGTGCGGCCGGCGCACCCTGCCGCTGCCACGCTGGCAGCCGGCCCTGTAAGAGACTGTTCGGGAACCGATAAAGAAATGACTGAACCGATCGGGCTCTTCGGGGGCACCTTTGATCCGATCCACAACGGGCACCTGCGCACGGCCTTCGAGCTGTGGCAGGCGCTGCGCCTGGCGCAGGTGCGCTTCATGCCCACGGGCAGCCCCCCGCACCGCGAGCAGCCCCTGGCCACCGCCGAGATGCGCCGCGACATGGTGCGGGCCGCCGTGGCCGGCCAGAGTGCCTTCGTGGTCGATGACCGCGAGATGCGCCGCCCCGGCGTGTCCTACTCGGTCGATACGCTGCTCGACCTGCGCAGCGAGCTGCCCGAGCGCTCGCTGTGCCTGCTGCTGGGCATGGATGCCTTTCTCGGCATGCCGCACTGGCATCGCTGGCGCGAGATTTTCGAACTGGCGCATATTGTCGTGGCGCACCGCCCGGGCTGGAAGGCGCCGATGACCGGTCCCCTCGGGGAAGTGATGGTCGATCGGGGCACGGGAAGCTTCCGCGACCTGCACGCTACACCAGCCGGGCGCATTTATGTCCACGCCGTGACACAGCTGGAGATTTCCTCAACAGAACTGCGTCAGCTCATCCTCACCGGGCAGGACCTGCGCTACCTGGTGCCCGATTCGGTGCGGGAGATCATCCTGCGCACCGGGTGCTATGCTCAGCATACTGGCCACTAACCGAGCCTCACGCTTAAGGCTCCCAAGGGTGCTGCAATCCGCATGACTACTTCAGCCCGTACGCGCCGCAAGCCCGGCCGCCATCCGGCGCTTATCGAACTCGAAAAGCTTGTACTGGCAGCGTTGGAGGATCTGAAGGCAGTCAATATCAAAGTGCTCGACGTGCGCGGCCTCACCGATGTCGCCGACACGATGATCGTGGCCTCGGGCAACTCCGATCGGCACGTGCGCTCCATTGCCGAGCGCGTGATTGAGCGGGCCAAAGCTGAGGGGCGCCGGCCTATGGGTACCGAGGGCTCGCAGGATGGGGAATGGGTGCTGGTTGATCTGCAGGATGTGCTGGTGCATGTGATGCTGCCGCGCGTGCGCGAGTTCTACGCCCTCGAGCAGCTCTGGGAAGCGCCCGCTGCGGCGCGCGCCGCCCGGGTCCCGGCCAAACCGCGAGCGGTGCGTCCGCGTTCCACGGCTGGCGCGAAGCGGCGCAAGCCGCGCGCCTGAGCCTGAAGCGGCGGCGCGCGTGCGCATCCGCGTGATCGCAGTGGGCACCCGCATGCCCGAGTGGGTCGATCAGGGGTGCGAGGAGTATCTGCGCCGGCTGCGTAGCGCCATGCCGGTCACGCTCCAGGAAATTCCTCTCGCCCGCCGCAGCGCTGCTGCAAGCCCTGCGCAGGCGATCGCGACTGAGACACGCGCGCTGCTGGCAACCCTCGATGAGGATGAGATGGTGGTGGCGCTCGATGAGCGCGGCAAGCAGTGGACGACACTCGAACTGGCCGAGTGGCTCGGGGCGCAGCAGCATGAAGGGCGCGATCTGGCCTTCGTGATCGGGGGCCCGGATGGCCACGGGCCGGCGTTGCTTGAGCGCGCACAGCGGCGCTGGTCGCTCTCGCGCCTGACACTCCCGCACGCTCTGGTGCGGGTGCTGCTGGCCGAACAGCTCTACCGTGCTTCGACGGTGCTTGCCGGGCACCCCTACCACCGTCAGTAACCCATGAACCCCAGTCCATCGCAGCACGCTTCGGGGCCCGAGCTCATTCTGGCCTCCGCTTCGCCCCGGCGGCGTGAGCTGCTGGAGCAGATTGGCGTGCGCTATCGGGTACAGGCGGCGGCGCTCGATGAGCGCCAGCTGCCCGGTGAGTTGCCCGGCAACTGTGTGCAGCGCCTGGCACTGGCCAAGGCGCAGCACGTGCATGAGCAGGCGCCTCGCGCGCTGGTGCTGGGCGCCGATACGGCGGTGGTGCTCGATGGGCTGATGCTGGGCAAGCCCGCGGATCGCGCCGAGCACCAGCGCATGATGAGCGCGCTCTCGGGCCGCAGCCACCAGGTGCTGACCGCGGTAGCGCTGATCAGCGCCCATGGCGCCAGTGTGCGGCTGAGCGAGAGCCGGGTCTGCTTTCGCACGCTGAGCGCGGCCGAGGCGCTCGCCTACTGGGACACCGGCGAGCCCTCTGACAAGGCCGGTGGCTACGCGATCCAGGGACGCGGCGCGGTGTTCGTGGCCGAGCTGCACGGCAGTTACTCGGGCGTCATGGGGCTGCCGTTGTTTGAGACCGCTGCGCTCCTTGGGGAGCACGGCGTGAGCTTGGGCTGGAAGGAGCAGGCGTGACCCGCGAGATCCTCGTCAATGTGATTCCACGCGAAACGCGCGCGGCGCTGGTGGAAAACGGTGTGCTGCAGGAGCTGTACATCGAGCGCGCCAGTCGCCGTGGCATTGTCGGCAACCTCTACAAGGGCCGCGCTTCGCGCGTGCTGCCGGGCATGCAGGCCGCCTTCGTCGACATCGGACTCGAGCGCACTGCGTTCCTGCATGCCGCTGACATTGCCCGCTCCGCCCCGGCCGATGCCGAGGGCGGCGTACCGCCCATCGAAGACATCAACCGCCTGTTGAGCCAGGGCGATGACCTGCTGGTGCAGGTGCTCAAGGATCCGCTCGGCAGCAAAGGCGCGCGTCTGTCCACCTTCATCTCGCTGCCATCGCGGCTGCTGGTCTACATGCCGCGCGGCAGCGGAGTGGGCGTGTCCTCGCGCATCGAGGAGCCCGAGGAGCGCGAGCGGCTGCGTGCGATGGTGCGCGAGCTTGCCGGTGATGGTAGCGGCGGCTACATCCTGCGCACGGCCGCACAGCAGGCGGGCAGCGACGCGCTGCGCGAGGACATGCTGTATCTGGCGCGCCTGTGGGAGCACGTGCAGCAGCGTTGCCTGTACGTGCAGCCGGCGACGCTGGTGCATGCGGATCTGCCACTGGCGGTGCGCGTGCTGCGCGATGAGCATGGAGCGGATGTGCGCCGCGTGCTGGTGGATTCGGCGGCCGAGCATGCCGAGATGCTGCAGTTTGCCGCGACCTTCATGCCCGAGGTCGCCGATCGCATCGAGCTGTACGCCGGCGAGCGCCCACTCTTTGACCTGCACGGCATCGAGGAGGAGATCACGCGGGCGCTCGAGCGCAAGGTGATGCTCAAGAGTGGCGGCTACATCGTCATCGATCAGACCGAGGCGATGACCACGGTGGATGTGAACACCGGCGGCTATGTCGGGCACCGCAATCTTGAAGAAACGATCTTTCGCACCAATCTCGAAGCGGCCGTGACCATTGCGCGCCAGCTGCGGCTGCGCAACCTGGGCGGCATGATCATCATCGATTTCATCGACATGGAGGATCTCTCGCACCGCGAGCAGCTGCTTGCGGCACTGCAGTCGGCGCTGGCCGGGGATCGGGCGCAGAATCAGGTCGCCGGCGTCTCGGAACTGGGGCTGGTGCAGTTGACGCGCAAGCGCACCCGCGAGAGCCTTGAACACCTGATGTGCGAGCCGTGTCCGACCTGCGCCGGGCGCGGCTTCATCAAGAGTGTCGAGAGCATCTGTCATGACATCTACCGCGAGGTGCTGCGCCAGTGCCGCCAGTTTGATGTCGAGCAGTTGCTGATCCTGGCGCACCCGGAGGTCATCGAGCGCCTGCTGGATGAGGAGGCGCCGGCGCTGGCGGAAATGGAGCTGCAGCTGGGGCGGCCGATACGATTGCAGGCCGAGGCGCTCTACACTATCGAGCAGTACGATGTGGTCCTGGCCTGAAGCGGCGCTGGACAAGGAGTCTTAACAGCCATGGACGCGAACGACAACCAGAGCGTCAAGGTCGCCGCGGTGCAGATGTGCTCGGGCTCGGACCGGGATGCGAACCTGGCCACCGCCGGGAGCCTGCTGGCGCGCGCGGCCGGCGAGGGCGCGCGGGTCGCGGTGCTGCCCGAGAATTTCGCGATGATGGCGCGCCACGATGCCGAGCGGCGTGCAATCGCCGAAGCCGATGGCGCGGGCGTGATCCAGGAGTTTCTCGCGCGCACCGCGCAGGATCTGAAGCTGTGGATCGTTGCGGGCACGATCCCGATCCATGCGCCCGAAGACGGGCGCCTCGCGGCCGCCTGCGTGGTCTATGACGATAAAGGCGCGCGCGTGGCGCGCTACGACAAGATCCACCTGTTCGATGTCGATGTGCCGGGCCCGGCGGAGAGCTATCGCGAGTCGGCCTACATGCGCCCCGGGGCGAGTATCGTGGTGCTCGATACCCCGGCCGGACGGCTTGGATTGTCGGTGTGTTATGACATGCGATTCCCCGAGCTGTACCGGGCCCTGCAGGCCGAAGGGGCCCAGTGGTTCTCCATCCCTTCGGCCTTCACGGTGCCGACCGGGCGCGCCCACTGGGAAACCCTGCTGCGGGCCCGCGCCATAGAGAACCTGTGCTACGTTGTGGCCAGTGGACAGTGCGGGACACACCCGAATGGCCGCGCTACCTGGGGCCACAGCCTGATCGCCGACTACTGGGGTGCGGTCAGCGCCGAAATCGCCGAGGGCGAGGGCGTGGTCAGCGCGCCCATCGATCTTGCGGCGCAAGCCGAGACGCGCCGTAAATTTCCTGCCCTGCAGCATCGGGTGCTGTAGGTCGAGCCCTTTAGAGTAGAGCTGTTACCGCCAAGGAACTGCCGATGAATGCGACCGCCCTGCCGATTGTGCCTGAGCCGCTGGAGCTGGCACGCCGTAATATCCTGGCGCCCGCCGGCCTTGATGAGCAGCGCATCACGCGCGCGCTGGAGATGATCCTCGGCAATGCGGTCGATTCGGCGGACCTGTACTTCCAGGTCTCGCAGGAAGAGTCCTGGGCGCTCGAGGATGGCATCGTCAAGGAAGGCAGCGCGAGCATCGAGCAGGGCGTGGGTGTGCGGGCACTGGCCGGGGAGCGCACCGGCTTTGCCTATTCGGATGAAATCATACTGCCGGCGCTGGAAGAGGCGGCGCGCGCGGCGCGCGCGATCAGCAGCGGCCCGGCACGCGGCGGCGTGCAGGCCTGGAACGGCGTGCACGGGCACCAGCTGTATCCGGCGGTCGATCCGTTGCGCGATCTGACCGATGCGCAAAAAGTGTCGTGGCTCGAGCGCATCGATAAGGAAACGCGCCGCATGGATCCGCGCGTCGTGCAGGTCATGGCAAGCCTGCATGCCGTGCATGAACTGGTGCTGGTGGCCAGCAGCGATGGCGGCCTTGCGGCTGACGTGCGGCCGCTGGTGCGCATGAATGTCTCGGTGATCGTGGAGCAGAACGGGCGGCGTGAGCAGGGCTACGCCGGCTGCGGCGGGCGTTGCGGTCTGGCCGAGATGTTCGAGGAGGATCGGCCATTCAAGCTCGCGCGCGAGGCGGTGCGCCAGGGGCTGGTGAATCTTGAGGCGATTGGTGCCCCGGCCGGCATGATGACCGTGGTCCTGGGCTCCGGGTGGCCCGGAATCCTGCTGCACGAGGCGATCGGACACGGCCTGGAAGGGGATTTCAATCGCAAGGGGACCTCGGCTTTCAGCCAGCGCATTGGCGAGCGCGTGGCAAGCCCAGGCTGCACCGTCGTCGATGATGGCACGCTGCCGGGCCGGCGCGGTTCGCTGAACATCGATGATGAGGGCACACCGACGCAGTGCACGACGCTGATCGAGGATGGCGTGCTGCGCGGCTACCTGCAGGACAAGCTCAACGCCAAGCTGATGGGCACGAAGTCGACCGGTAACGGGCGCCGCGAATCCTTTGCCCACGTGACGTTGCCGCGCATGACCAATACCTACATGAGGGCGGGCTCCTATGCGCCCGAGGAAATCATCCGCTCGGTCGACCGTGGTATCTATGCGGTCAACTTCGGCGGCGGCCAGGTGGACATCACCTCGGGCAAGTTCGTATTCAGCGCCAGCGAGGCCTACCTGATCGAGGGTGGCAAGCTCGGCGCGCCGATCCGCGGCGCGACCCTGATCGGCAATGGCCCGGATGTGCTGACGCGGGTGAGCATGGTCGGCAATGATCTTAAGCTCGATGATGGCATCGGCACTTGTGGCAAGGACGGGCAGAGCGTGCCCGTGGGGGTCGGGCAGCCGACGCTGCGTATCGATGGGCTCACCGTCGGCGGCACGAGCTAAAGCTGAGGCGCTCTTAGGGCTGCTCGGTAGCGGCCCGCACCGGTCCGGTCTCGCTGGCGCGCTCATCGGACTCCTCAGGATCATCGATAATCTCGGTCTCGCCATGATCCTTCAGGATCGGGTGCGAGTCGGTATCCTCGATGTGGGTCTGATTGCCGGTGCCGCGCGTGGTGCGCTCGTCCACATAGATCAGCTCGTGATCACCGACCGTGACCACATCGCCGTCATTGAGGTTGTGACGCCGGATGCGCTTGGACTTGATGAACACGCCATTGGTGCTGTTCAGATCCTCGAGCACGCACAGGCGCTCGGTCGTGAGAATCTGGCAGTGGTGGCGGCTGATGAAATGCCCATCGATCTTCAGATCATTCCCCGAGGTGCGCCCGATCAGCAGCCGCCCCGGATGCAGGTTGCGCTCAGCCACCGGGCGGCCACCGGTGGCAATCAGCAGGCGCGCCAGCGGCTGCCCGCTGCTGGGCTCGGATTGTTCGAGTTCCGGCAGCTCATCCGAGCGGCGCGGTGCGGCCGCGGCCGCGCGCACGCGCGCGGCCATGCGTGTGGCAAAGTCGCTCCACTGCAGCTCGGCAATCGCCGCTTCCACATCCGCGGTGCTGACCGTGTCGGCATCGACATTGAAGGCCGAGAGCATCGCGGTATCGCACAGCGTGTTGATCAGGCGCGGCACGCCCCCGGTGTAGCGATACAGCAGCTCGAAACACTCGGGTGCAAAGATCTCGCGCCCCTGCGAGCCGGCAATCTCGAGGCGGTGGCGGATGTAGGCCTGCATGTCCTCGGCCGAGAGCGGCGTCAGATGGAAGCGCAGGCGCACGCGCTGCGCCAGCTGGATCAGCTCCGGGGAATCGAGCTTGTCATTGAGCTCGGGCTGCCCGACCAGGATGATCTGCAGCACTTTTTCCTTCGTGGTCTCGACGCCCGAGAGCAGCCGCACTTCCTCGAGCACGCGCATGCTTAAGTTCTGCGCCTCATCGACGATCACCAGCACCTTGCGGTGCGCCGCATACTGTTCGATCAGGAACTGATTGAGCGTGGCCAGCAGTTCGATCTTCTTCATTCGAAAGGGCGTGAAACCAAACTGCACCAGGAGCGATTGGATGAATTCGAGTGCCGAGACCTGGGTCTGATTGATCTGGGCTACGACCACGTCTTTTTCCAGCTCCGAGAGGAAGGTCTCGATCAGCGTGGTCTTGCCCGAGCCGATCTCGCCGGTGATCACCACAAAGCCATCGGTGAACCACACAGTCGATTCCATGTACGCCTTGGCGCGTGCATGGGCCTTGCTCAGGTACAGGAACTGCGGATCGGGGCTCAGCCGGAAGGGCAGCTCTTTGAGTTTGAAGGTGTCTAGATACATGCGAAGCCTTGAGCTGCGAGCCTGCCCCGTCCATGGAGCCCAGGGAAGCGCGGGCGATCCCTTAAGGCGGATATTACGGGATCGCCGCCAGCCCCGGGTAGAGCTCGCGCACAAGCTGCCGTGCGCGCAGGTCGCGGCGCCCGGCATCGGTCTCAATCAGCGTGCAATGGCCGACCTTGCGGCCAGCGCGCGCACTCTTGCCATAATCATGCAGGTGCAGCCCGGGGAAACCCAGCAGCTTGCCGGCGGCGGGGATTTCACCAATCAGATTGATCATGGCCGAGTAGCCGCGCGCGCCGGTTGCACCGAGGGGCAGCCCGCTGATCGCGCGCAGGTGATTCTCAAACTGGCTGGTCTGCGCCCCCTCGATGGTCCAGTGGCCGGAATTATGGACCCGCGGTGCAAGCTCATTGGCGATCAGGCGCCGACCGCGCACGAAGAATTCGATCGCCAGCACGCCGACATAGGCAAACTCGGCCAGCAGCGCGCGCAGATGGCGCTTGGCGAGGCGCTCCAGTGCTGGATCCTCCCACGGGGCGAGACTGAGGCGCAGGATCCCATCGCTGTGGAAATTGCGGCTCAAGGGGTAGAGGGCCAGCTCACCGCGCCGGCCTCGCGCCCCGATGGCCGAGACTTCGGCCTCGAAGCCGATCCACTCTTCATACAGCAGCGGCACGGCGCCGAGGGCTTCAAAGGCTGCGTGTGCCTCAGTGCTGCTGCGCACGACGCGCTGGCCCTTGCCGTCATAGCCCATGCGCCGCGTCTTGATGACCGCCGGCAATCCGATCCTGCGCATTGCAGCCGCAAGCGAGCCACGTGAGCTGACCGGGGCGTAGCGCGTGGTGGGGATCCCAAGCCGTTCAAACAGGCGCTTCTCGGCCAGGCGATCCTGCCCGGTGGCGAGCGCGCGCAGCGGCGGCGCGGCGCGGGTCTTGAGGCCCTTGAGTGCGGCGCGCAGCGCGCTGACCGAGACATTTTCCCAATCAAAGCTGAGCACCGTGCTGCGCGTGGCCAGCTCCCGCAGCAGTGTCGGGTCATCGAGTTCACCAATCAGGGTTTCGGCCACCTGGCCAGCCGGCGTATCGGCAGCCCGATCCAGGAACAGGCAGTGGATTCCGAGCGGGTAACCGGCGAGCGCGAGCATGCGGCCCAGCTGGCCGGCGCCCACGATGCCAACGCTCATGCCGGGGTGGACCGGGGATCGGGCCTGGCGAGCACGGCCTCGGTCTGTGCCTGGCGATAGCCCTGCAGCGCGGTGGCTACCAGGGGATAGCGGGCAGCCAGTATCGAGGCGGCAAACAGCGCCGCATTGGTGGCCCCAGCCGTGCCAATGGCAAAGGTTGCGACCGGGACACCGGCGGGCATTTGCACGATGGAGAGCAGGGAATCAAGACCGTTGAGCGTGCGCGACTGCACCGGCACGCCCAGGACCGGAAGGCTCGTCTTGGCAGCGGTCATTCCGGGCAGGTGTGCCGCGCCGCCGGCGCCGGCGATCAGCACCTCAAGTCCGCGCCCCGTGGCCGAAGCGGCGTACTCGAACAGCAGATCGGGCGTGCGGTGCGCCGAGACGACCCGCACTTCGTGGGCCACGCCCAGCTTCTCCAGAGTCTCGGAGGCGCTGCGTAGCGTCTCCCAGTCAGAGGTGGAGCCCATGATGATGCCAACCAGCGGCTTCATCGAGGGATTTTAGCACGCGGCAACCAGCCGCCCTCGACCTGCTCGAGCGCCGTTTCGATCGGGACCGGATCGACATCGCGCATCAGCTTGCCGATGTACTGGTACTGGCGGGCAAGCCCAGGGCCCTTCTTGATGTTGCGTGCTTCGCGGATCGCATCGAGGAGAGTTTCGGGCAGATCGAGCTTGAGCGCCTGCAGCCTGGCCTCTCGCAATCCGACCAGCCGCACCCCGAGGCGCTGGCGCGCCTCGGCGTCGCGCTTGCGCGCCGAGCGGCTCGGGCCGAGCGTTTCCTCTGATTCTTCCTCGGGCGGGTCCTGGCGGCTGTTCATCATGCAGTGGCTATGGCTGTCGCTGGTACAATTGTGCCTCAATTTCGCCAATTGGATGGCCAGCATGCAGCAGGAAGTTGACGCGCGCCGGATCCCGGAGCTCTCCGAGGTGGTGGACAGTGCCCTGGCTCAGGCCCGGGCTGCTGGTGCCACCCAGGCGGAGGCGGATGCGAGCGTGCAGAAGGGCCTGACCGTCACGGTGCGGCTGGGCGAGGTCGACACGATCGAATATCACCGTGACCGCGGCATGGCCATCACAGTCTACTTCGGCCAGAGCAAGGGCTCGGCGAGTACCGCGGATCTGAGAGCCGATGCGGTGCGCGACACCGTGAGCAAGGCCTGCACCTTCGCACGCTACACCGCCGCCGATGAGTGTGGCGGGCTGGCCGATGCCACCGAACTTGCTGGCGCCGTGCCGGATCTTGACCTGGATCATCCGTGGGCGATCGAACCGGATGAAGCGGTACAGATTGCGCGCAACTGCGAGGCGGCAGGCCTCGCCGTCGATGCGCGCGTGAAGAACTCCGAAGGCGCCACGCTCACCAGCCACCGCGGCGTGCGGGTCTATGGCAATACCAATGGCTTCCTCGGCGGCTTCCCCAGCACCAGCCACAGCATCAGCTGCGCGCTGGTCGCGCAGGTCGAGCAGGACATGCAGCGCGACTATTGGTACTCGGTCGCACGCAGTGCCGGCGCGCTCGATTCAGGTGAGGCGATCGGACGGCGCGCCGCCACCCGGGCGCTGGCGCGGCTCGGCGCGCGCCGGCTCCCGACACAGCGCGCCAGCGTGCTGTTCTCGCCCGATACCGCGCGCGGCATCTTCGGGCATTTTATCGGCGCGATCCGCGGCAGTAGCCAGTACCGGCGCTCCTCGTTCCTGCTGGGCGCCGCCGGCGAGCAGGTGTTCCCCGCCTTCCTGCAGCTGCAGGAGCGCCCGCACCTGCGCCAGGGGCTGGCCAGCAGTCCCTTTGACAGCGAGGGCGTGTCGACGCGCGATCGCGAGCTCGTGCACGATGGCGTGCTCGATGGTTATCTGCTGGGCAGCTACTCGGCGCGCAAGCTCGGGCTTCGCACCACCGGCAATGCCGGTGGCGTGCACAACCTCATTGCCAGTGCCGCGGGCGCCAGCGCCAGCTTCGAGGATCTGCTCAAGCGCATCGGCACAGGCCTGTACGTGACCGAGCTGATGGGGCAGGGGGTCAACGGTGTGACCGGGGATTACTCGCGCGGCGCAAGCGGCTTCTGGATCGAGGGCGGCGAACTGGCCTACCCAGTCCATGAAATCACGATCGCGGGCAACTTACGCGAGATGTATCGCAACATCGTGGCTTTGGGGACCGATGTGGATGTGCAGGGCACGATCCGCTGCGGCTCGCTGCTGATCGAGGGGATGACTATCGCCGGCGAGTGAGCCTGCGCAGCCGCCTTCAGGCCGCGCGCTCAGGCCCGGTCAGGCGCGCGAGTGCTTCGCGGTATTTCTCGGCGGTGCGCGCCAGGATTTCGGCCGGCAGGCGCGGTCCCGGGGCGCGCTTGTCCCAGTCGAGCGTCTCAAGATAATCGCGCACGAACTGCTTGTCGAAGGAAGGTGGGCTCGCGCCCGGCCGCCAGGTGGCTGCCGGCCAGAAGCGCGAGGAATCCGGTGTCAGCACCTCATCGATCAGCGTGAGCTGCCCCTTGGCATCAATACCAAATTCAAACTTGGTGTCCGCGATGATGATGCCGCGGGCGCGCGCATGCGCGGCCGCGAAGCGATAGATCGCGATCGCGGTGTCGCGCACCTGTGCCGCGCGCTCAGGCCCGATCAGCTGCGCGCACTCGGCAAAGGAGATATTTTCATCGTGCGCACCGGCGGCGGCCTTGGTGGCCGGTGTGAATATCGGTTCCGGCAGCGCATCGGCCTGACGCAGGCCCTTGGGCAGCTCGATACCGCAGATCGCTCCGGTGCGCTGATAGTCCTTCCAGCCCGAGCCGATCAGGTAACCGCGCACCACCGCCTCAATCGGCAGCGCCTCGAGCCGTTGTACGATCGCTGCGCGGCCGGCGAGCAGCGCGCGCTCGGCCGGATCGCTCACCAGCGCATCGAGCTTAAGGCTGCTGGCATGATTGGGCACGATGTGGCGCGTGCGCTCGAACCAGAAATCAGAAATGCCGTGCAGCAC
>Ga0302311_10000598_pt1 | contig 44724 bp, 34 predicted proteins | sample III_Palsa_N1_3_FD_200449 | JGI IMG/M metagenome (GOLD analysis project Ga0302311, IMG submission 200449) | Peat permafrost microbial communities from Stordalen Mire near Abisko, Sweden - III_Palsa_N1_3 | ecosystem: Environmental > Terrestrial > Soil > Palsa > Peat permafrost | place: Sweden... | reverse complement strand
TCCGTCTCAAGAAAGAGGGCTTCAAGCCCAAGGTCACGCTGAAGATGGCGCTGACCTGCGGCGAGGAAGGCGGCGGTGGCGGGCGTTTCAATGGCGCCAAATGGCTGACCCAGAACAAGCGCGCCCTGATCGATGCCGATTTCGCCGTCAATGAGGGGGCCGCCGGCCTGCTCGACGAGAACGGCAAGCCCACGGTGATCACCATTCAGGCCGGCGAGAAGAGCTATCACGATTACCGTCTGGAAGTGACCAATCCCGGCGGCCATTCCTCGCGCCCGGTCAAGGACAACGCCATCTATCACCTGGCGCATGCGCTGGTGGGGGTCGAGGGCCATTCCTTCCCGGTGCAATTCACCGACGGCAGCCGCGCTTTCTTCACCGGTGTGGCCAAGCAGCAGTCCGAGAAGGGCAATAAGGACGTCGCCGACGCCATGCTGGCGATGTTGAAGGACCCGGCCGATTCCAAGGATGCCGAGTTCGTCGCGTCGAAGGATCCGTCCTGGAACGGCACCATGCGCACCACCTGCGTCGCCACCATGCTGGATGGCGGCCACGCGCCCAACGCCCTGCCGCAGCGCGCCGGCGCCAATATCAATTGCCGTGTCTTCCCGGGAATTTCCGGCGAGCAGATCCGTGGCGAGCTTGCCGCCGCCATCAACGATCCCGCGGTGAAGGTGACCGAGGTCGGAACCGGGGTCAGCGATCCGGTGAGCCCGCCGCCGCCGCTGACGCCCAAGATCATCGATCCGGCCAAGAAGCTGATGGCCGAAATGTGGCCGGGCATTCCGGTGCTGCCGATCCTGCAGTCGGGCGCCACCGACGGCCGCTATCTCAACGCCGCCGGCATCCCGACCTATGGCATCGACGGGTCCTTCCTCGACCCTGAGCTCAACCATATCCACGGGCTCAACGAATATGCCGGGGTGGAGTCGCTCTATAAGGACCGCGACTTCCTCTATCGGCTGGTCAAGGTCTATGCCGAAGGCAAGTAAAGCGATACTGACATGTCTGGTGGCTCTGGCGGCCTCGGCCGCCGGGGCCGCCCAAATCACCTGGCTGGCGCTGGACCAGCCACCAGGGGCGATACTCGATGGCCCTGCGGCCGGCCAGGGCGCCATCGAGGGAGAGGGGCGGGTCCTTGCCCGAGGGCTGCCCTTTTTCGACTGGCGGTTCCAGGTGGCGAGGCCGCTGCGCATCCTCCACGAGATCGAATATCGCGACGGCGTGTGCGGCTTCGGCTTCGTCAAGACGCCGAAGCGCGAGCAGGCCATGCTCTTCAACGCCCGGCCGATGCCGGTGCCGGGCTATGGCATTATCGTGCGGGAGGGCCGGCTCGGCGATTTCAAGCCTTTGCTCGATAAGACCGGTTCGATCGACCTTGGCCTGCTGCGCGAGGGAGCGCTGACCGGCGGCTTTGTGACCGGCCGTGCGTATCCCAAGGACCTGAAGGACTTTCTCGACTATCCGCGATGGCGGGCGGCGCCGGTGTCCGAGGCCGACACCAGCAGCCTGTTCCGCCAGCTGGCGGCGGGACGGGTCGATTTCCTGCTGGCATTGCGGGACGAGACCGCGTTCTTTGCCGAGACGATCGGCGGCGACCGCCTGGCATCACTGCCGATCGCGGGCGCCGATCCGTTCGCCATGGCCCATATCGCCTGTTCCGCCGGCCCGGTCGGGCAGAAGGCTATGGCGGCCATCGACGCCTGGCTCGCCGATGACCGCCATTGGGCCGAATTCGCGGCGCCTTGGCAGCGTTGGTTGTCGCCCGAGGACTATGCGGCGGCGCTGCGGAGCTCGCTCCGCTAGCCCGAGCGGCGCCTGAGCCTCGCCGGAGCGAAGCGCAGGCGTCGTATAAAATCTCACACCAATCCGGTCAGATAATAGACCGCGATGATGACGAAGACCGCCGAGGTCTTGATGCAGGTGATGGCGAAAATGTCGCGATAGGACTGGCGGTGGGTGAGGCCGGTGACCGCCAGCAGGGTGATCACCGCGCCATTGTGCGGCAGGGTGTCCATGCCGCCCGAGGCCATGGCGGCGACCCGGTGCAGCACCTCGTAGGGGATGCCGGCGGCGTCGGCCGCCTGCTTGAAATGATCAGCCATGGCGGCCAGGGCGATGCCCATGCCGCCCGAGGCCGAGCCGGTGACGCCGGCCAGGGTCGAAACGGTGATGGCTTCGTTGACCAGCGGATTGGGGATGGCGCCCAGCGCGTCGCGGATCACCAGGAAGCCGGGCAGGGACGAGATCACCGAGCCGAAACCATATTCCGAGGCGGTGTTGAGCGAGGCCAGCAAGGACCCGGCTACCGCCGATTTGCTGCCCTCGATGAATTTGTCGCGCAAAGTGCCGAACGCGAAGACCGCCACCGTGACGATGCCGAGCACCAGCGCGGCTTCCACCGACCAGATGCCGAGCAGTTTCGCGGCATCCTGGGTGATCGTCTTGCCGCCCTCGACCAGGGTCACGCTGACCACACCGTTATAGAGCGCCGGGAAGACATATTTGGTGAAGATCAGATTGCCGACGCCGACCACCACCAGCGGCAGGATGGCGACGACCGGATTGACCAGCTTCACGTCCTCCTTGGTCTCGGGTTCGTTGACCAGGGGCGCTCCGGCCGCGTAATCCTCGCCCGCCGCCTGGCAGGCCTTGCGGCGCCAGTTCAGATAGAGAATGCCGACGATCAGGATGTAGACGCCGCCGATGGTGCCCAGCACGGGGGCGGCCAGGCTGGTGGTGTTGAAGAAGGTGGTGGGGATGATGTTCTGGATCTGCGGCGTGCCGGGCAGGCTGTCCATGGTGAAGGTGAAAGCACCTAACGCAATCGTGCCGGGGATCAGATGCTTCGGGATCTTGCCCTGCCGGAACATCTCGGCGGCGAAGGGATAGACCGCGAACACCACGACGAACAGCGAAACGCCGCCATAAGTGAGAAGCGCGCCGACCAGCACGATCGACAGCATGGCGCGGCTCTGGCCCAGGAGATGGATCACCGAGGAGACGATCGACCGGGCGAAGCCGGACAGCTCGATCACCTTGCCGAACAAGGCGCCCAGCATGAAAACCGGGAAGTAGTTCTTGATGAAGCTGACCATGGCGTCCATGAACAGGCCGCTATAGATCGGCAGCACCGCCGACGGATCGGTCAATAGCACCGCGCCGAGAGCGGCGATCGGCGCGAACAGGATGACCGAGAAGCCGCGATAGGCGACGAAGATCAGAAAGGCCAGGGCGGCCAAGCAGACCAGAAAGCTCATGGACGGATCCCCTCGTTCAACTTTTGTTGAGTGGGATGATAGTGATCTCTCATGCGACGGCTAGTCTTTTACGATCCTAGCGCCTTGTTGAGGAGATCGGCGAGGCGGAGGCCGCCCAGTTCGAGCCGCCGCTCGACCACCGGCCAGGCTTTCTTCTGATAGGCCTCGCCCAGGATCACCGGGCTGGCGGGTGTCTCGGCGCCGGGCGCCACGACGCCGGGATAGACCGCTTGCTCGGCCGCCTCATGGGATTCCATCGCCCATGCCGCCGGATCGGCGTTGGATGAATTGAGCACGCCCTTGCCGAACTTATGGTCGATGTCGTTGGCGGCGATGGCGGCGGCGCGCCGGGCTTCCAGATTGGGGGCGGTCGTCGTGTCTTCCTTGATGCCGAGATGGTGCTCAATGATCGAGGTATCCCACACCCAATGCAGGTTCAGCGGATATTGCTGGGAGCCATTGTCGCCGAAATAGGTGACCCGTACCTTGTTGCCGCCATGATCGGCGGCATTCTCGGCGCCATGCAGCGGCTGATGCAGGTCGCCGACGAAATGGACGAGGAATTTCAGCGCCTCTTCACGGTTAGCGGGCGTCTGCCCGCGATCGGCCAGGATCGCGGTGAAGCGCTTGATCGCTTCGATGGCGCAATCGCCATTCTTGCAGTCGCGCTCCGGCAGATAGGCGTTCTCGGTCAGCGGAATATCGACATAGTGCCAGGGGCTGGCTTCGGGGCGCTCCTTACGGATGGTGTCGGGCCAGCTCGCCACCTGGTCGAGATGCTCCCATCCCTCTTCGCGCAGCAGGGCATGCACCTGGTCCAGCGCCGCCGGAGTCAGATGATGTTCGGCGATGTCGGCGATGATGGCGTGGCCGGTGACGCCCCAGGCCTGGCCGCGGCCGGGCAGGAGCAGCAGGGCGAGCAGGGCAAGCGGGAGGAGGGAAGCGCGGCGCATCGTCGGTCCTTCTTTCGGGGGCGCGGAAAGCCGCAACGATGGCCCGCGAAGGCGGGGCGGTCAATAAGAGCCGCGTGAAGGTTGTGCGACATTTTTGCCGCTCAACCGTGCTCGAATCGGCATCACTCTGTTGCCGAAATTAAGGCATTCCGCCGAAAACGGTTACCTGTTGCATAACGATCTCCAACTTAATAAAAATGTCACACCTCGATTTTCGAGAACATGTTTACTTCCTGCCGCGGAAGATCGGGAGGTCTTCACATCTTTTTTAAAAGAGCAGCCGGGAACGAGGGATTTTTGGGGAGTTCGGGGGTTTCAGGCCGGTCGGGGACCGGTGGGAACCACGGGGTAAGCCGAGGCGGGGATCCCGCCTTTTCAGTCAACCAGGACGGCCGGAGAGGCGCCCGATCGAACGGGCTCCGCCGGCAATCCATTTTCGCCATTCCGGCCCGGGCCGGGATGCAGGGGGATTTTACATGCGTAAGCACGCGCTTCTGACCACGGTTTTCGCCGGTGCCTTGATGGCCGGCGGGGCCTTCGCGGCCGACCCCGCTCCGAGCGGGGACATCGAAGCCATCACCGTGACCGGTGTCAAAGGCACCGACGCCGGGGGCGGCCTGATCAGCGAACAGGATGCGCCCAAGCAGCGCAGCGCGGTCTCAACCGACTTCATCGCCACCCAGGCCCCGACCGAAAACCCGGTCCAGCTGCTGCGCCTGCTGCCGGGCGTCAATGTCGGCTCGCAGGACGCCTTCGGCATCCAGAACAGCACCATCACCGTCCGCGGCATGGATTCGACTCGCATCGGCGCCCTGCTGGAAGGCGTGCCGCTCAATGACAGCGGCAGCTTCGCGCTTTATCCCAGCGAGTGGATCGACAGCGAGAATCTGTCGCAGATCAGCCTGACCCAGGGTTCCGCCGACCTCGACACCCCGGTCAACAGCGCCACCGGCGGCATCATCAACATCCAGATGAACGATCCGTCGCACGATGCCGGCGTCATCGTCGGCCAGTCCGTCGGCTCGCATGCCGCCATCCGTTCCTATGTGCGCGCGGATTCCGGCGACATCGATCAGGGACTGCGCGCCTTCGTCTCCGGCTCCTACTACCAGGCCGATCACTTCACCGGACCGGGCACCGACACGCGCGAACATGTCGATTTCAAGCTGGTGAAGGAATGGGGCGACAACCGCATCGCGCCGGTGGTCATTTTCAACCAGGGCGTCCTCGGCAATTACTGGAGCCCGTCGCTCTCGCAGTGGAACACCAGCGGCATTAGCGCGGCCGCCTATCCGGGCACCATTCCGGGCAGCGTTACCGGCACGGCGCCGAATATCGCCGGCGACTTCTACAAGCTGAAGATCAATCCGTTCTACGATGTGATCGCCTCCATCCCGTCCAGCTTCAGCATCGGCGACCATGCGACGCTGAGCGTCACACCCTATCTGTGGTACGGCTTCGGCAATGGCGGCGGCGGCTCTTACGTCGCGCCGGCGACCTCGGGCGCCAATAAGGGCCAGTATGTCGTCTATTACGCCGAGTCCGCGGTCGCCAGCGGCACCGCCACCTTCCCCAACACGCTGATGATCGGCAAGGACAAGATCTATTACGACCCCAGCAACACCGAGACCTACCGCGAGGGTTCCACCCAGAAGGTGGAATATGACCTGCAGAACCACCATCTGGTCGGCGGTTTCTGGCTGGAAGGCTCCTATCAGCATCAGTGGCAGACGCTGAGCGCGGTGAATGCCGACGGCAGCCCGGAAGACATCTGGGGCCAGAGCGATCTGGTGACGATGGCCAATGGCAACAAATATACCGGCTATGACGAGACGGCCACCACCTGGAACGGCACCGCCTTCATCGGCGACACCTTCACCGCCCTGGACAAGCGCCTCACGGTCGATGTGGGCGTTAAGCAGGCCGTCACCTGGCGCGTCGCGGACAATCACGAGTTGGTGAAGCCCGATCCGCTGCTGTGGCCGACCACCGAAATCACCCAGTACCGCTCCGAGACCCTGCCGGCCGCCTCGTTCCGCTACAAGCTGACCGACGCGGACCAGGTTTTCGCCAGCTACACTACCGACTATCACGTGCCCAACACCTTCCCGACCCTGTTCGGCGGTTACGGCAATCCGTCCAACAATTATGTCTATGACTATCCGACCCCCTACATGAAGGATGAGCGTTCTTCGTCCTATGAACTGGGTTGGCGCCATGAGGACGATCTGCTGGACAGCGCGCTGACGGCGTTCACTTATGGCTTCCATGACCGCCAGCAGTCGCTGAACATCTGGGATCCGGCGCAGGAAAACTACTTCACCGAGATGGTCAATGTCGGCACCACCCATGCTTACGGCGTGGACGCCGAGCTCGGCTTCCATCCGATCGAACATTGGCGTCCCTATGTCTCGGGCGAATATCTCTATACCCGCCTGGAAGACAATATTCCCGACTACGGCAAGCTCGGCACCACCAGCGTGGCCGACCTGCTGCCGACCGCCGGCAAGGAAGTGCCGCGCAGCCCGCATGATCAGTTCGCGCTGGGTCTGGACTACGACAACTCCGCCCTGTTCGCCAATCTGACGGTCAAGTATGTCGGAGCGCAGTATGCGACCCTGGTGAACGATCAGCGGATGCCGAGCTTCGCCACCGCCGATATCACTCTGGGCTATCGCTTCGAGGAAATCGGCTTCGCCAAGCAGCCGGAAATCCGCCTGAACCTGCTGAACGTCACCAACGCCCACTATCTGTCGGCGGTCGGCAGCACCTTCACCAACGCCAATGCGGTGAAGGGCGTCAACGGCGCCAACATCGCCGCCGGAACGGCGCCCTACTATTATGTGGGCGCTCCCTTCGCGATGATGGTGACCGCGACGGCCAAGTTCTAAGCGTCTTCTTTTGCTTCCGTCTGGTTCGCACTACTGTGGTGCGGACCAGACGGGGCGAAGGAGCCGTAAATGAAAGACATTCTGGTTCAACTCGATGGCGGCGAGGCCGGTCCGCGCCGGCTCGAGGCCGCTCTCCTGCTGGCGAAGCGCTATGGCGCCCGGCTCACCGGCCTGTTCGCCCAGAAGGAAACCGACGCCGCGGCGCTGGTCGCCCGCCGTCCCGGGGATCGTCTGGCCGAGGCCGCCGCTCTCAGCAAAGAGACTTTTGCCGCCGCTATCGCCGAAGCCGGGGTGACCGGGCGCTGGCTGGCCCTGGCTCATGGCGATCCCGGCTTCGTCGTCGCCGAATTGGCCTTCTGCGCCCGCTATTTCGACCTCGCCGTGATCGGCCAGGGTGGTTCGGGCGACTATCCGCAACTGCCCGACGACGCGGTCGAGCGCGTCATTCTGGACTCCGGCCGTCCGGTGCTGGTCATTCCGCGCAGCGGACCGGCCGAGCCTCTTGCCACCCGCATCGCCGTCGCCTGGAACGCCAGCCGCGAATCCAGCCGGGCTCTGCATGACAGCCTGCCCTTATTGTCCCGCGCCGAAGCGGTGACCCTGCTGACCGTGCCGCGCCAGCAAAGCCCGATGCCGGGCGAGCTGCCGGAGATGGACGTGATCGGCCATCTCGCCGGGCATGGCGTGCTGGCGCGCTTCGAACGCTTGCCCGCCGGGGATATCGGCGTGATGGACCTGCTGCTGTCGCGCGCCTTCGATATCGGCGCCGATCTGCTGGTGATGGGAGCGCCGGCCGGTTCCTCCTTCGGCAAGAGCAGCGGCACCCGCTTTCTGCTGCGCCACCTGACCCTGCCGGTGGTGATCTCAGGCTGATCATGGACGATATACGCAAGGCCCGCGGCGATGTCGCGGCGCGGCCGGACTCCGGCGCCGGCTGGTCCGGTCTCGGCAATCTGCTGACCGAACTGGGGCGTCTTTCCGAAGCTGAAACCGCACTGCGCCGCGCCATCCGCCTGGCGCCGCGGGAGGCTGGCCATTTCGGCCGCCTGGCCAAGGCGGTGAAAATCCGCGCCGGCGATCCCGACCTCGCCCGCGCTGAAGCGCTGGCCAAGGAAGAGCTGCCGATCGCCGATAGGGTCGAGCTGGGCTTCGCCCTCGGCAAGGCCTATGTCGATCTCGGCCGCGATGCGGAAGCTTGGGACGCTTACGCCGATGCCAACGCCTTGATGCGCGGTCAGGTCGCCTATGACGAACAGGCGGCGCTCGGCCTGGTGAAGCGTATCGCTGACATATTTACCGCCGATGTCCTGGATTGCCCGGCGGGAGATCCCGTGCCGGGGCCGGTCTTCATCGTCGGTATGCCTCGCTCTGGCTCGACCCTGGCTGAGCGCATGCTGGCTGGCCATCCCGCTATCCGGACCCTCGGCGAAGCCAATGACTTCGCTTTGGCTCGCGCCGAGGCGATAGGCGACCGCATGCGGGCACCCTTCCCCGACGGGGTCGCGGTACTCGACGCCGGCAGCTTGAGGCGGCTGGGGGAGGTTTATCGCCGCCGGATCGGGCCGGGGCTGGCGGTCAACAAGATGCTGGGCAATTTCGCCTATCTCGGCTTCATCCACATGGCGATGCCGGGGGCGCGCTTCATCCATACGGTGCGCGACCCGATGGATGGTTGCCTGTCCTGCTTCTTCGAATTGTTCGCCGCCGGCCATCCCTATTGCTACGACCTCGGCGAGCTGGGCCGCTTTCGCAAGGCCTATGACGGGCTGATGGCCCATTGGCGCGCGGTCCTGCCGAACGACGCGCTGCTGGATGTTTCCTACGAGATACTGGTCGCCGATCCCGAAACCGAGGCGCGGCGTATGTTGGCCCATCTTGGATTGGAGTGGGATCCCGCCTGTCTCGATTTCACGGGGCGTGAAGGCAAGGTCCAGACCGCCTCGATCGCCCAGGTGCGCCAGCCGCTCTACCGGACTTCGGTCGGGCGCTGGAAGCGTTGGGAGAAATGGCTGGGGCCGTTGGTGGCGACACTGGCTGATTAACCGCGGAGGCGCAGAGACGCAGAGACGGCGCAGAGAACAAAGCGCCTGCGGCAACAATCGAATGGACTGCCGCAGGCGCTTACCGATGACCAAAAACTCCGCGTTTTTCTCTGCGTCTCCGCGCCTCCGCGGTTAAACAACGTTTGTGCCGACGAGGACCTAGGACCTAGGCGCCAGGATGGCGTCCAGCGACGGAGTCTCCGCTTCCTTGACGAGGTGCGGATATTTCAGCCCCTCGTGATACTCGATCTTCACGATACGGAAATGGTCGCCATTCTGCACCAGCAGCTCGATCGGCTGCTTGAGGGACTTGGTCTCGCGGATGACTTCCTTGAGGCGGTCCTTGTCATAGGCGATGCCGTTGACCGCCAGCAGCTTGGCGCCGACCGTCAGGCCCGCCTTGAAAGCCGGGCTGTCCCACAGGACCGAGGACAGGGTCATGTCCTTGCTGCTGATCTGGAAGCCGAGCGAGTAGGTGAAGTCCTCATATTTGCGCAAGGTCATGACCTGGCGGTGATAGTCGGTCGGGCTGTCGGTATAGACCAGCTTGTAGCCGCCGCGCTTGATGCCGTCGAGCGGTGCGCCCGGGCCGTGGCCCTCGAGGCGGGTATGCAGGAAGGTGGCCCAATCATAGGGCACGACGCCGTTCAAGGTCGCGACGACCGTGTCGAAATCATAGGTCAGTTCGTCATAGGCGCCGTCATTGACGCCGAAGAAGGCATGGGCGAAATCGTCCAGCGACTTGGCGCCGCCGGTCTTTTCGCGGATCAGCGTGTCGGCGTCGAGCCACACCAGCTGGCCCTCGGAATAATAATCCTCGCTGCGGCGCCACGAGCGCCAGGGCTGCGGCCGGCGCTGCGAGACGATGGGATCGTTGGTGGTGTCGGCCAAAGCCTTCCACGCGCGGCCCGGCATGTTGTCATAGGTGGCGGCGGTCAGCGCGATGGCGTCGAGCGCGAGGTCCTTGGACAGCAGGCCGGCGCGGGCGGCCAGCACATAGCCCCAATATTGCGTCTGGCCCTCATAGACCCACAGCAGCGAGCCCTGCATCGGCCGGTCGTAATCGGGCGTCCACAGATCGGCGCCGCGGCGATATTTGCCGTTCCAGCTGTGGGTGTATTCGTGCGGCAGCAGGTCGCGGTTGGGCGCGTCCTTGTCCCAGTCGATGAAATAGCCGGACGGCACCCCGTCCTCGCTCGAGCGATGATGCTCGAGGCCGATGCCGCTGGCGCGGTCCGAGACCGAGAACAGGAAGTCGTAATGATCGTAGTGACGGGCGCCATAGAGCTTGTAGGCCTGCTGCACCAAGGCCTTGTGGGCGTCGATCTGCTCCTGCTTCATCTCCAGCAGCTCGGGGCGATCGGCGGCGACGTCGAGGGTCACCGGCACCGGGGCGCCCGGATCGAGATCGACCTTCTTGAAATAGCGGCCGGCCAAAAGCGGACTATCGAGCAGCACGTCATAGGAGACCGTCTTGAACGTGGTCACCGGACCCTTCTGCGAGGCGACCTCGAGCGCGGTGCCGAAGCTCCAACCCTCGGGCAGGCGGATCTCGGCCTGGATCGGTATCCGGCGCGCATAATAGCCGGCCGGATAGAGCGAAAGCGCGGTCCATTGGGCGCGGAGCATCTCCGGCGTCACATTGATGCGGCCCTCGTCCGACTGCACGGCGGAGAGATTCTGGAACTCGATCTCGATCTTGTGGGCATTGGCGGGCGGCGTGACGTGGAAGGCGTAATCGTCGACCGGGTCGCGGGTCCAGGCGATGCGCTGGCCGTCGGCGCTGATGATCAGGCCGCCCATCTCGGAGATCGGCCCCGTCGGCGAATGATTGCCGGGCAGCCATTTCGGGAACAGCAGTGTCAGCGGCACCCCGCCGGCGACCGGCACCGTTTCGTGGATGCGGAAGATGTGACGGTCGAGGTCGGTGGCGTCGACGGAGAGCTGCAGGGCGCCCGGATAGGGGATGTCCTGGGCATCGGGCGTGGGGGGCGGCAGCGGCGCGGTCTGCGGAGACTGGGCCGAGACGAAGGTCGAGAGGCCCAGGCTCAGGGCCGCAAATAAAGAAACACGCCGCACTATAGGTTCCCCCTTACAACAGATCAGTGAGCTTCGGCCCAGGTCTTCGCCGCGCCGATCTCGACCAGCAGCGGCACCGACAGGTGGGCTGCCCCCTCCATTACCCGCTTGATCACGGGGAGGGTCGCGTCCAGTTCGCTTTCCGGAACCTCGAACACCAATTCGTCATGGACCTGAAGCAGCATACGCGCCGCGAGGTTAGCATCGGCCAAGGCGTCGGGCAGGCGCACCATGGCGCGCTTGATGATGTCGGCCGCGCCGCCTTGGATCGGCGCGTTGATGGCGGCCCTTTCGGCAAAAGCCTTCATCGCCGGATTCTTGTCGGCGATGCCGTTGATGATGCATTGCCGGCCGAACAGGGTGGTGACCCTGCCGGTGCGCCGGGCCAGCTCCCGCGTGCTTTCCATATAGGTTTTGATTTCCGGGAAGCGGGCGAAATAGGCGTCGATGAAGTGCTTGGCCTCGCCGTTGGAGATGCCCAGCTGCTGGGCCAGGCCGAAGGCCGAGATGCCGTAAATGATGCCGAAATTAATGGCCTTGGCACGGCGGCGGATCATCGGATCCATGCCTTCGACCGGGACGCCGAACACCTGGGAGGCGGTGATGGCGTGAATGTCGGCGCCATCCTGGAAGGCCTGCTTCAGCCCCTCGATGCCGGCGACATGGGCCACCAGGCGCAGCTCGATCTGCGAATAATCGGCCGAGACCAGCAGATGGCCAGGCTCGGCGATGAAGGCGCGGCGGATGCGACGGCCCTCCTCGGTGCGAATCGGGATGTTCTGCAGGTTCGGATCGGACGAGGCCAGGCGGCCGGTGGTGGTCGCCGCCATGGCGAAGCTGGTATGGACGCGGCCCGTGCCTGGATTGATCTGGTCGACCAGCGTGTCGGCATAGGTGCTCTTCAGCTTTGCGATCTGGCGCCATTCCAGCACCTTGGCCGGCAGCGGATGGAGTTGGGCCAGTCCTTCCAGCACGTCGGCGCCGGTGGCATAGGCGCCGGTCTTGCCCTTCTTGCCGCCGGGCAGATTGAGGCGGTCGAACAATATGTCGCCCAGTTGCTTGGGCGAGCCGACATTGAAGACCTCGCCGGCCAGTTCGTGCGCTTCGCGTTCCAGCGTCTCCATGCGGCGCCCGAATTCCACGCTCATATTCGACAGTTCGGCGCGGTCGATCTTGATACCGGCCTGCTCCATGTGGCGCAAAACCGCCGAGAGCGGGCGGTCCATCGTCTCATAGACCGTCATGGCATGCTCGGCCAGGAGGCGCGGCTTCAGCGTGCGATAGAGGCGCAGGGTGATGTCGGCGTCCTCGGCGGCGTAGGCCAGCGCCTTGTCGAGCGGCACCCGGTCGAAGGTGATCTGGTTCTTGCCGGTGCCGCAGACTTCGGAAAAGGGAATGGTCTTGTGGCCGAGCATCAGCTCGGACAATTCGTCCATGCCATGGCCATGCGCCGAGCTGTCCAGCACATAGGAAATCAACATGGTGTCGTCATAGGGTGCGACATCGATGCCGCGCGCCGCCATTACCGTCGCGTCGAATTTCACATTGTGCGCGATCTTCAGCACCGCCTCGTTCTCGAGCAGCGGCTTCAGCATCGCGATCGCCGTCGCCTCCGGGATCAGCTTGGGACCGGTTTCGGCGGGGGCGGAGAGCAGATCGCCCTGCGAGGCGCCCGTGGTATGGATCAGCGGCACATAGCAGGCGCGGCCCGGCTCGATCGACAGCGAGAATCCGACCAGCTTGCACCGCATCGCATTGAGCCCGTCGGTCTCGGTGTCGAAGGAGACATGCCCGGCCTTCGTCGCGGCGGCGATCCAGGCGGCGAGGTCTGCCTCCTCGGTGACCAGCTTATAGTCGGTCTCGACCGCGGCCGGGCTCTCGCACTCGGCATGAGCGGCGGCGGGGGCCGGGCCGAAGGTGGCCTCGACCCGCATCTTCAGGCTGCGGAAACCCTGCTGGTCGATGAAGCTGTAGAGCGCCTGTGGATCGGGCGGGCAAGTGGCGAAGTCGGTCCACAGCTCGGTGACCGGCACGTCGTCCTTGAGGCGCACCAACTGGCGCGAGATGAGCGCCGCTTCCGCGTTGTTCATCAAGGTCTCGCGGCGCTTGGGCTGCTTGATCTCGGAGGCGCGGGCCAGCAGTGTGTCGAGATCGCCATATTCGTCGAGCAGCTGCGCCGCCGTCTTGACGCCGATGCCCGGCACGCCCGGCACATTGTCGGTCGGGTCGCCGGCCAGGGCCTGGACGTCGATCACCTTGTCGGGGGTGACGCCGAATTTCTCGAATACTTCGGCCGGACCGATGGATTTGTTCTTCAGCGGGTCCATCATTGAGACGCCGTCGCGCACCAGCTGCATCAGATCCTTGTCCGAGGACCAGATCACCACCTCGGTGCCTTCCGCTCGCGCCAGCTTGGCGTAAGTGGCGATCAGATCGTCGGCCTCATAGCCGGGGATCTCGATCGAGGGCACGCCGAAGGCGCGCACGGCGTCGCGGATGATGCTGAATTGCGGGATCAGCTCTTCCGGCGGCTCGGGCCGGTGCGCCTTGTATTCGGGATAGATCTTGTTGCGGAAGGTTTCGCGTCCGGCGTCGAAGATCACCGCAAGATGCGAGCACTTATTGTCGAGCAGCAGCTTCATCAGCATGGTGGTGAAGCCATAGACCGCATTGACGGGGGTGCCGTCCGGGCGAGTCATCATCGGCAGGCCGTGAAAGGCCCGAAAAATGAAGCCCGACCCGTCGACCAGGCAGAGCTGCCGCTGTTCGCTCATCAAAGGATGTCAGTGCTCGTGAGCGGGATGGGCGCCTTCGGCGAGGCGGAAGGTGCGGCTGCAATAGGGGCAGACGATGTCTTCTTCACCGGGCTTGAAGGTCAGATAAACCTTGGGGTGGCCGGTGACCGGGCCGTTGCCTTCGCAGGCGACGGTGGCGGTGGTGACGGTGACGACGTCTTTCGACATGGGTGACAGCCTCGAAAGTTGGGAGCGCGGACGTTGACCAGCCGCAGGGCCGGATGATAACGATTGTCTCCCAAGGATCAAGGTCGCGTTAAAATTCCAGAGATCGCCCTCCCCCAATATGCCGTCGAGATCGACGGGCTGACCAAGAAATACGCCCCGCGCGGCAAGATGCCGGCGAAGCTGGCGCTCGACAATGTGTCGCTGGCCATCCCGCGCGGCTCGTTCTTCGGATTGCTGGGGCCGAACGGCGCCGGCAAATCGACCATGATCAACATCCTGGCCGGCCTCGTGAATAAGAGCTCGGGCGCGGCGCGGGTGTGGGGGTTCGATTCGGTCGAGCATCAGCGCCAGGCGCGGGCCGCCATTGGCGTCGTGCCGCAAGAGCTCAATCTCGACCCCTTCTTCACGCCCTACGAGCTGATGGAGGTCCAGGCCGGCCTCTATGGCGTTCCCAAGAGAGAGCGCCGCACCGACGAGATTCTCTCGGCACTGGGCCTGGCCGACAAAGCGCACGCCTACGCCCGCTCGCTGTCCGGCGGCATGCGCCGGCGCCTGCTGGTGGCCAAGGCGATGGTGCATTCCCCGCCGGTGCTGGTGCTCGACGAGCCGACCGCCGGCGTCGATATCGAGCTGCGCCGCCAGTTATGGGTCTATGTGAAGGGTTTGAACGCGGCCGGCACCACCGTGCTGCTGACCACGCATTACCTCGAAGAGGCCGAAGCGTTGTGTGATCGGATCGCCATCATCGATCGCGGCAAGCTCGTGGCCCATGACGAGACGAAGTCGCTGCTGTCGAAGATGGACAGCAAGATCCTCACCGTGACGCTCGATCGCGGCCTGGTCTCCGTGCCGGAGGCGCTGGAGCCCTTCGCCCCGACATTGACCGACGAGCGGCGTCTGGTGTTCCAGTACAAGCCGTCGGTCACTACCGTGGGGGAGATCCTCGCCGGCTTGCAGACCGCGCATCTCGGCGTGGTGGATATCTCGACGGAGGAAGCCGATCTCGAGGATATCTTCCTGCGGCTGACCAGCGCGGACGCCGGCGCCGAATGAGGGCGTTGGGTGTCCTGGCGATCACGTTCCTGCTGGCCGCCTGCGCACCTACCGTGAAAAATTCCGGTCCCGCCATCGAGCCGCCGCATCTGACCGACCAGGCCTTCTTCGCCGCCGACGGTGCGAAGCTGCCGGTACGCGTCTGGCTGCCGCAGGGCGAGCCGCGCGCCGTGGTGGTGGCGCTGCACGGTTTCAACGATTACCGATCCTTCTTCGACATTCCGGGACCGCGCCTCGCCGCGGCCGGCATCGCCGTCTACGCCTATGACCAGCGCGGCTTCGGCGAAGCGCCCGATCCGGGATCGTGGTTCGGCGAAGCGGTGATGCAGGACGATCTGTTCGCCATGCTGCGCCTGGTGGCGGCGAAATATCCCGGCAAGAAGCTGTTCGCGCTCGGCGAAAGCATGGGCGCGGCGGTGACGATGACGGCGCTGACCCGGCCCGACGCGAATGCGCCGGCGCTCTCGGGGACGATCCTGGTGGCGCCCGCCATCTGGTCGCGCGACACCATGCCCTGGTACCAGTCGGCCGCTCTGTGGGTCGCCTCCCATACCGTACCCTGGCTGACCCTGACCGGCAGCGGCCTGCATATCCAGGCCACCGACAATATCGAGGTGCTGATCAAGATGAGCCGGGATCCCCTGATCATCAAGGCGACCAGGGTTTCGGCGATCAAGGGGCTGTGCGATCTGATGGACGACGCGATGCATGCCGCGCCGGCGCTCAAAGCCCCGACCTTGATCCTGATCGCCGAGAAGGACGAGGTGGTGCCGCCCGCCGCCAGCAAGACCATGACGGAGACTTTGTCCCCCTCGGTCGACGTGAAATATTACCCGCAGAACTACCACATGATGTTGCGCGATCTGCAGGGCGACATCCCGACCTCCGACATCGCCGCTTGGATCGATGAGCATTAATACAGCCAAACCCGTTATACCCGCGCAGGCGGGTATCCAGACATTACGCGCGAAGCGGGGAAAGAGTCATCTCGCCGCAGACGCGGCTTGGCGCCTGGATACCCGCCTGCGCGGGTATGACGAGACAGGGGCACATGTCCGCTGCTTCTAAATCCCGAGAAGTCTTCAAGATCCGGGATTTCCGCCTGATCCTGGCGGCCCGCGTCACCTCCAGTCTGGCCCTGCCGATGCTGATGGTGGCGGTGGGCTGGCATGTCTATGACCTGACCCGCGATCCGCTGCATCTCGGCTTTGTCGGGCTGACTTTGTTCGCGCCGCAGATCGTGCTGACGCTGTTCGCCGGTCATGTCGCCGATATCGTCGACCGGCGGCTGATTTTGATGGTGAGTTTCTCGATCCTCAGCCTGTGCGCGGTGGTGCTATGCGCCTTCACGCTGCTGGATCTGCGCGACGTCACGCCGATCTTCGGGGTGTTGCTGATCTATTCCTGCGCCAATTGCTTCCTGCGGCCGGCCATCACGTCGCTGGTGCCGCTGGTGGTGCCGAAGGAACAGCTGCCCTCGGCGGTGGCGTGGAATTCCAGCACCCTGCAGATGGCCGGCACCGTCGGACCGGCGGTTGGCGGCGTACTGTATGGTTTCGGGCCGCAGGTGGTCTATGGCACTTCCGCGGTGCTGATGGCGAGCGCCGCCGCTTTTTTCCTGTCGCGGCTGTCGCGCCGCCCGCCGCTGGTGCTGGCGGATAGCGCGGTGGTGGAAAGGCTGCTGGCCGGGGTCAAGTTCGTCTGGCGTCGCCCAATGCTGCTGGGCGCCATCTCGCTCGATCTGTTCGCCGTGTTGCTGGGCGGCGCCACCGCGCTGCTGCCGGTCTATGCCCGCGACATTCTGCAGGTCGGGCCGTGGGGCCTCGGGCTTCTCCGCAGCGCGCCGGCGGTGGGAGGCGTGACCTGCGGCCTGTGGCTGGCGCATCATTCCATCAAGCGCCATGCCGGGCGGATCATGTTTCTGTGCGTCGCCGGCTTCGGCCTCGGCACCATCGTTTTCGGCCTGTCGCGCTTCTGGCCTTTGTCGCTGCTCGCCTTGGCTTCGATGGGCGCCTGCGACATGGTCAGCGTCTATGTGCGCCAGAACCTCGTGCAGCTCAACACGCCCGACGAGATGCGCGGCCGCGTCTCGGCGGTCACCATGATCTTCATCGGCGCCTCCAACGAGCTGGGAGAATTCGAATCCGGCGTTACCGCCAGCTGGTTCGGCACGGTGCCGGCCGTGGTGATCGGTGGTATCGGCACGTTGGTGGTGGTGGCGGTGTGGAGCACCCTGTTCCGCTCGCTGCGGCGGGTCGATCGGATGGAATTTCCCCAATAGGGCCGTCTCGGCTGGTCGAGCGCCCGTATAGGACAGAGGCATGACGAATAGGTCGCCTTAAGCTTTTCTGCCGGCGCGGAGTGATTTACCCTGTCTATCAGTCAACCGGCAGCTGTCCGTTAAAAGAGGGGGCGCGGGTCGATCCAGGGGAATCCGGAAAGCCAAAAAGGGGGATTCGACATGTTCGGGGGGATCAATCGGATCGGGCGCCGTGCCGGCGTCTCGATGCTGGCGCTTGTCGCCGGCCTGTCGGCGCAGGCGCAGGACGCCACGCCGACGTCAGGGCTCATTCAGGAAGTGGTGGTGACCGCGCAATTGCGGAGACAATCGGCCGAGGATGTGCCGATGGCGCTGCAGGTGGTCGGCGCCGAGCAGATCGAGGCGGTGGGGGCTACAGACATCAATGATCTGCAGACCTTCATTCCCGGCCTGACGGTGACCGGCTCGCAGACCGAACCGCATTTCTCCCTGCGCGGTATCCGCTCCAACGATTTCGGCGTCGGCACCGACCCGGCGGTCGGCCTCTATGTCGACGGCATCTATTCCTCGCGCTCGGGCGCCTCGATCGTCGCCTTTGACGACGTCGAGCAGATCGAAGTGATGAAGGGCCCGCAAGGCACGCTGCTGGGGCGCAACAGCCCGGCCGGCGCGATCTCGATCACCACCAACAAGCCGGTCGACAGCTATGAGGGCGAGGTGTCGGTGCGCTTCGGTGACTATGGCGAGCACCGCGTCCAAGGCATGGTCAACATCCCGCTGACCGATAGCCTCGATTTCCGCGCCAGCGGCGTGGTCAACGCCACCGACGGCTATTACAAGGACGCCTATACCGGCGCCGATCTCGCCAAGCAGAGCGAGTGGACCGGCAAGATGGCGCTGCGCTGGCGGCCCGACGATCTGACCGACGCCACCCTGACCTGGCGCCACGACACGCTGAACGGCGCGCCGCCGATCTCGATCAACATCTCGCCGCTGGTGCCGCAGCAATCGATCTCGTTCCTGTACGGCAATGCGCGACCGGTGTTTCCCTACAATCCGGCGACCCTGAGCAACCCGGTCGACACGCCGATCTCCTCGGACCTGATCGATGGCCATCAAAAGCGCCATCTCGACGATTTCACGATCGACGTGACCCGCGATCTCGGTTTCGCGACCCTGACCTCGCTGACCAATTACCGCTATTTCCGCACCGACAACCGCGAGTCGGAGGACGGCACCGACGAGCCCTATCTCTATCTGGCCACCGAGGCGTTCGAAAAGAACCGCCAGATCTATCAGGAGTTCAAGCTCAACCACGCCGACAAGAATTTCGACTGGGTGGCCGGCGCCAGCTATTACCGCGAGATGGCCGACCAGGACCGGTACGTCCAGGGCAATACCAGCACGCTGGATACCGCCGCCTACAACACCCAGGGCGTGGCGCCGTTCTATACCATCGACGAACTGCTGACGGCGGCCGGCTACGGTTATCCCTATACCCGCTTCGAAAACCAGCCCTGGTCCGAGGCGATCATCAATAATGGCGCGCACTACCAGGCCTACGCGGCCTATGCCGACGCGATCTGGCATGCGCTCGACCGGGTCGATCTGACCGCCGGCGTGCGCTTCACCCATGACGACAAGGATTACAGCTGGGCGGTGCCGACCCGCGTCTCGCCGGGCGTCGATGCCGCCATCGCCTCCCTGGGCGGGCTGGGCAGCCTGCAAGGCATTCTGCAGAGCGTGCTGGGGGCGAGCGGCTATCCGGCGGCGGTCGCGGCCGGCCAGGCGGCGGCGCTGACTGCGGCGACCCAAAGCAATTTCGTCTACAGCACCCAGGCGGCTTACGGCCGGTATTTCTCGGCCTCGAACAGCTGGAACAATGTCAGTCCGCGCGCGGTGGTCGATTATGCGGTGGCCGACCATATGCATGTCTACGCCTCGTTCTCCGAGGGCTACAAGGCGGGCGGCTTCAACAGCCAGCAGCCGCCGACCCCGGGCGGCGCGCTGGCCGGCGCCGACGCCTTCTCGCCGGAGAAGATGTATAATTACGAACTGGGCGCCAAGACCCTGTTCCCCGATCTCGGCCTGCAGGTCAATGCGGCGGCTTTCCACTATCTCTACAAGAACCGCCAGAACATCGAATTCGTGCAGCCCTGCGCGACCTGCATCGACGAATATGTCACCCAGACCGAGGATGACGAGGCCAACGGTCTGGATCTCGACGTGCTCTACATGCCGCTCGAAAATCTGCAATTCGGCTTCAACGGCGGACTGATCGACGCCACCGTCGCCAAGCCGGGTGCGACGCTGCCGGGCGAAGTGCCGATCATCAAGGGCAATCCGACCGGCGAGCCGCTGGTCTCCTTCACCTTCTCGGCGGCCTATACGGTCAGGCTCAGCGATGACGACAGCCTGCGCTTCGATCTCAATCACGCCTATCGCGGCGAGACGCGCTGCAACAACCACACCTATTCGACCACGGTGATCTCGAGCTGCAACGAATCGCTGCCGTTCAATTCCAACAAGGTCGAGAACACCACCGATCTGCGCGCGACCTTCCTGACCGATCGCGGCAAATACAAGATCTCGGGCTTCGTCAATAACGTGTTCGGCAATCAGTGGACCACCTATCTGGGCGGCGACGGCGTCGACACGCTGGGCACGCCGACGGCCGAGATCTCCGCGCCGCGTACTTTCGGCGTCGATCTGACGGCGAAATTCTAACCCCGATCAGGCGGCGGCGAGCAGAAGCGCCGCCGCCAGGGTCAGGTGATAGAGATCGACCCGCGGCAGGCCGAGCGCCTGCCCATGGGTGCCGATCGCCAGGCCCGCCAGCGCGAACAGCAGGGCGGCGACCACCATCGGCCAGGGCGCGCGCCGCGTGCTCCAGGCTCGCCAGGTGATCATCAGGGCCAAAGCGGCGATATTCACCATCAGCGCCTTACCGGTCGTGATTCCGACCGCCACCAATACGCCGCCGCCGATCAGCATCGGCAGGGGCTTGCCCATGAAGCCGGTGGCGATCAGCGCCAGTCCGGCCCATTCGGCGAGGCGGGTGACGAGGCTGTGCGGTTCCTCCGCCAGGCCGAACCCGGCATAGGTGGCGGCGCCGAGGGCGGCCGCGGCGGCGAACAGCAGGAAACCGGACGGGGCGAGGGGCGCAAAGCGCTTCCAGCTGCGGAAAGCGCCGAAGCAGGCGGAGGCGGCGAGGCAAAGCTCGGCCGCGACGGATGACAGGACCATCTCAACGCGCCGAAAGACGCCGGCCGAGCAGCCAGAGCCCGGCGCCCAAGGTCAGGCCGCCGATCAGGGCCGCTGTCGCCGGCAAGGTCGGGGCAAAGCCCAGCCAGGCGATGCCGGCCACCAGCAGCAGGGTGAACATCCAGAACGCCAGGCCGGCGCTGATGCGGGTATGGCCGGGACGATAGGGGCTGAACGAGGCCAGCGACCAGTCGGGTTTCGGAGCCTTGGCGAGAGCGGCGGCGGGGCGCCAGCCGGGATGCATGAGCGGCACGCGTAAACGGTCCTTCCAGGTGTCGGCGAGGCGGATGTCGCGCCACAGATCGCGATAGACGTGAAAATTGGCCATCAAGGGGTCATGCGTGCCCAGTTGCCCGCGGATGCCATAGACGATCTCCTCGTCGTCGCGCTCGGCCGCGAAGCTGCCGAACAGATGGTCCCACAGCATGAAGATGCCGCCGTAATTGCGGTCGAGGCAGTAATCGTTCTGGCCATGATGGACGCGATGGTTCGAGGGCGAGGCGAACACGTGATCGAACCAGCCCAGCCGGCCGATGACGCGGGTGTGGATCCAATATTGATAGAGCAGATTGATCAGCCCGCTGGCTATGAACACCAGCGGCGGGATTCCGGCCAGCGCCATCGGCAGATAGAAGATCCAGCCGAGCAGGAAGCCGGTGCTGGTCTGCCGCAAGGCGGTGGTGAGGTTGTATTCCTCGCTCGAATGGTGAACCACATGGGACGCCCACAGAATATTGATCTCGTGGCCCATCCGATGGTTCCAGTAATAGCAGAAATCGTACGCCACCACGGCGCAGCCCCAGACGCGCCAGTCGGCGCCCGGCAGCTGCGCGATCGCCAGATAGCGATAGGCGACGACATAGGCGGCCAGGGTGAAGGCCTTGCTGTAGAAGCCGGTGATCTGGCTCAGGCTGCCGATCGACAGGCTGCACAAGGCGTCCGCCAGCCGATAGGTTTGCAGACCCCTGCGGCGGGCGACCCACACTTCCAGCCCGATCAGCAGGAAGAAGACGGGGACCGCCATCAGGATCACATTGGTCATTGCGTTCCCCCTGGAAGCAGGGTCGTTTGCGACGATTAAATGCTCCCTCGCCGTATAGGGCAAGCGCTTCAGTGGGGCAGGGACTCCGCCGCGTCCCGCGCCTTTTCCAACATGGACGGCAGGTCGTTGCCATCGTCTCCGGGCGTGACCTCGAAGCGCTGTTCGCCGCCTTTGGCCGAGGTCAGTACCCAGACGCCGGCCGCCTCGTCCCGCCAGAGCTTGAAGGCGGCGCCGTGGAATTCGCCGACATGGATTTCGCCGGGCCGCGCGGTCGTTACCGACTTGAAGGGGCCGAGGCGGCGCAGCGCCCGCACATAAGACTGGTTCTGGATCTCGCGCTGGGTCATCGCATAGACGCGCTTCTCGTTGGATTGCCGGGTGGCCACCGGGGCGTTCGCTTCGGGGTCGGGAATCACCACCAGCAGCGTCGCGTCGATCGGCGGCCCGACCGGGGCCGTCTGCGCCAGATTGCGGTCGGCGATCTGGCGCAGGGCCCGCAGCGCCTCGGCCGATGTGGGATAGGCCACGCCGTCGACGATGAAGCCGTCGCCCGCGACGGGGACGGCGGGCGGCGCGGGGCGCGGAGGCAGCGGCGCCACGGCGATCGCCGGCGATGAGGGCGGCGCCGGGGGCGCGACCGGCAAGACGGGAGTCGTGGGGATCGGATCGGGCGCGGGGGTGATCGGCGTCGGGGCCGGCGTTTCCGGTGGGGTCATGGGCGCGGCCGCCATGACCGGGCCGGCGGGCGCAACCGCCGCCGTGCCGGAAGCGGTCCCGGTACCCGGAGCACAGGAGATTCCATCCTTAGCCATGCTCTCGACCAGGACCTTCGCCCATGTCTCTTCGACGGGAGCCTGGCCGATCCGGAATATCGAATCGGGATTGCCGCTAGTGAAGTCGATCTGTTCCTTCCAGACATTGCGCTGGCTGTCTGCGTCGATCAGCGAGAATTCGAATCGCGCCTTGCTGGTATAGTGTTCGATCGGCACGCCAAATTTGGAAACGGTGACGGTTTCTTCTCCCAGCGGCCGTGCGGTCATCACCGCGTCGAAACCGCCGGCGCGGGCGTGGGCGGGATCGAATGCCGCGGCGAACTGGGTGCTGGCGCCGCACAGGCTCAGCTCCGCGGTCAGGCTCCGTTTGAAGGTCTCTTCCAGATAATGCTGGCCCGCCGGCAGCACCACCATCAGCCGGTGAGGGGCCTTGTCATAGTCCGGCGCCTTGACCGATTTGATGTTGGTGGCCCCGGCGCAGCCGCACAGAACGAGCAGCGGCAACAGCGGAAGCGTGGTCCGGCGGGGGCGGCGCGGCATCGGAATCTCCGGTTACTGGATCGAGGGCGGGCAGTGCGGGAAGGCGCCGTCATGGGCGAAGGTGCGGACGATTTCCTGGGCCAGCAATTCGCCGCCCGTATCGTACTGAGCCCTCAGCGATCCGGCGGTCCGCCATTGCTCGGTCCGCTTCTTGCCGTCGAGCAGACGGAGGCTGAATTTGAACGCGCCGGAGGTCATCTGGACATTGGGGTCGCCCAGCGCCCCCGAGCCGCTCCAGCCCGTGATGCGGAATTCGAGGATGCCGTCGGGCTGGAAAGCCTGGACGCGCTGATTGAGGTCGTTCCTCGGCGTGCCTGGGACGGGATCGAGCGCCAGCGCGCCGCTGGCCGGGGTCAGCGAGAAGAAATCGAGGGCGATCTGGCAGGACTGGGCGAGCTGACGCAGGCGCGCCTCGAACAGGCCCTGATTAGTCCCGAAATTGGGCGAGAGCGCCTCGGCCACCAGCAGGCGGGTCTTTTCCGGCACCACCAGGGCGCCGGACTGTCCCAGGGTGAGCGGGGGTTCCAAAGTGACCGGCGGACCTTTGGCGGCGCAGGCGCTGAGCGCCAGAAGCGCGATAGCGCAAAACAGCGCCTTGGCGCCGCGAGAATTGACCATGACCCCCATCCATCAGATGCGGCCATGGCCGCGCCTCCCCAGGACCACCACTATTCCGGGAGGGCGCCGCCGGTGTCAATAATGCAGGTGGCCCGGTCTCAGGGCCGCCATTGTTCCGGCGACCGGTTGAGCCGGGCTTCGAGCAATTGCCGTTCGAGAACGAACTCGGCGGGCAATTTCGCGCCGTAAGGCTTGAACTGGTCGAGCTGGGATTCCGCCTCGCCGAGACCGGCGGCGCGGTCCACCGTCATCAGCTCGGTGAATCGGTCCTCGGGGAAGTCGAGACCTTCCCAGGTCAGGTCGGCGCGCTTGGGCATCAGGCCGAGCGGGCTTTCCAGCGCGCCGGCGCGGCCCTTGACGCGGTCGATGATCCATTCGACCACGCGCATATTCTCGCCGAAGCCCGGCCACATGAACGTGCCGGCCTCGTCCTTCCTGAACCAATTGACGCGAAAGATCGGCGGCGGGTTGGACAGCTTCTGGCCGATCGACAGCCAATGATCGAAATAATCGGCCATGTTGTAGCCGCAGAAGGGCAGCATCGCCATCGGATCGCGGCGCATCGCCGCCTGGCCCACGGCGGCCGCGGTGGCCTCCGAGCCCATGGTGGCGGCCAGATAGACGCCATGCGCCCAATTGAAGGACTGGAACACCAGCGGCATGTTCTTCGACATGCGGCCGCCGAAGATGAAGGCCGAGATCGGCACGCCGGCCGGATCTTCCCAGGCCGGATCGACGCTCGGGCATTGCGCCACCGGGCAGGCGAAACGGGCGTTGGGATGGGCCGCCTTGTCCTTCGAGCCGGAGGTCCAATCCTGGCCGCGCCAATCGATCAGATGGTCGGGCGCGGTATCGGTCATGCCTTCCCACCATACGTCGCCATCGTCGGTCAGCGCGACATTGGTGAAGATGGTGTTGGCATGCAGCATCGCCATGGCGTTGGGGTTGGTCGACGCCCCCGTGCCGGGCGCCACGCCGAAGAAGCCGGCCTCGGGATTGATGGCGCGCAGGGCGCCGGTGGCATCGGGCTTGATCCAGGCGATGTCGTCGCCGACGGTCCAGATCTTCCAGCCCTCGAACCCCTTGGGCGGCACCATCATGGCGAAATTGGTCTTGCCGCAGGCGCTGGGGAAGGCGGCGGCGACGTAAGTTTTCTCGCCGACCGGATTCTCGACGCCGACGATCAGCATATGCTCGGCGAGCCAACCCTCGTCGCGCGCCATCACCGAGGCGATGCGCAGCGCGAAGCACTTCTTGCCGAGCAATGCGTTACCGCCATAGCCCGAGCCGAACGACCAGATCGAGCGCTCTTCCGGGAAATGCGCGATGACGATGTTCTGGGGCGAGCAGGGCCAGGCGACATCGTCCTCGTCGATGCCGAGCGGCTTGCCGACCGAATGCACGCAGGGCACGAACGCGCCGTCGGCGCCCATCACGTCCAAGGCACCCTGGCCCATGCGGGTCATCACCCGCATGCTGGCGACCACATAGGGGCTGTCGGTCAATTCCACGCCGATATGGGCGATCGGGCTGCCGAGCGGGCCCATCGAGAAAGGCACCACATAAAGGGTGCGGCCACGCATGCAGCCCTTGAACAGGCCGTCGAGCTTGGTCCGCATCGCGGCGGGATCCATCCAATTATTGGTCGGGCCGGCATCCTTCTCCTCTGTCGAGCAGATGAAGGTGCGGTCCTCGACGCGCGCCACGTCGGCGCTGTCGGAACGGGCCAGAAAGGAGTTGGGGCGTTTGGTGGGATTGAGGCGCAGCAGCGTGCCGGAGGCGACCATCCGCTCGGTCAGCATCTCGAATTCGGCGTCGGAGCCGTCGCACCAATGGATCGAGGCGGGCTGGGTCAGCTGCGCGATCTGGTCGACCCAGGCGAGCAGCTTCGCATGATGCGTCACCGCACCGAAATTCCCGACTTTGTTCATGCTCGCGCTCCCGGCTGGAGGAAATGGTTTCATCTGTATCCTTCCCCCTTGAGTCGACCATACAGGACGCGCTTTTCGCCGGGCAAGGCCTTTCAATTCAATGAGTTACCCTGACAGCGTTGTCGTTTCTGTGATAAAACGGGGCCATGGTTCCGCCTCTCGAAGGCTGTTAGGATCACCCCTGACCGATATCGCATTGGAATCCTTATCTTGACCGCCACGATTGCCCTGGTCGACGACGACCGCAACATCCTCGCCTCCGTCTCAATCGCTCTCGAGGCGGAAGGTTTCCGCGTGAAGACCTTCACCGACGGCACCGAAGCGCTGAGGTCTCTCCAGGCACAGCCGGTCGAGCTGGCCGTACTGGATATAAAGATGCCGCGCATGGACGGGATGGAGCTGCTGCAGCGCCTTCGCAAGACCTCGGCCATTCCGGTGATTTTCCTGACCTCGAAGGATGACGAGGTGGACGAGGTGCTGGGGCTGCGGATGGGCGCCGACGATTACATCAAAAAGCCATTTTCCCAGCGCCTCCTGATCGAACGCATCCGGGCTTTGTTGCGCCGGGGCGAACTGGCGCGCGAGGGAGAGGCGTCGCAGCCGGCGCAGACCATCGTGCGCGGCGAACTGATCCTCGATACGGCGCGGCATGCCTGCACCTGGAAAGGACAGACGGTGGATCTGACGGTGACCGAGTTTCTGTTGTTGAAATCGCTGGCGACGCGGCCCGGCCACGTCAAGAATCGCGACCAGCTGATCGACGCGGCTTACGGCGAGCATATCTATGTCGACGACCGCACCATCGACAGCCACATCAAGCGGCTGCGCAAGAAATTCCGCGACTCCGACAATGAATTCAGCCAGATCGAGACCCTCTACGGCGTCGGCTACCGGTACCGCGACGAGCAGTGACGAAAAAGCGATCCCTGCTGTTCGGTTCGCCGCTGACCTGGCGGATCCTGGCGGTCAATATGCTGGCCCCGGTGATCCTGGTTGGCGGGCTGTTCTATCTGGATCGATATCGCAACGAACTGGTCGAGGCCGAGCTTATCTCGCTGCGCAACCGCGCCGAGATGATCGCCGCTGCCCTGGGCGAGGGCGCCGTGATCGACAATGGCATCACGCTGCCCGACCTTTCGCCGCAGGCGGCGCGCCAGATGATCCGCCGCCTGGCGCCGCCGGCCCGGGTGCGCACCCGGCTGTTCGACGTGGTGGGCGACGAGATTACCGATTCCCGCCTGCTGCTGTCGGCCTACACCCCGGTGCAGGTCGAAGAGCTTCCGCCGCTCGATCTGTCCTGGTCGACCATCCTGTTCCGCCGTGTCTATGACTTCCTGCTGGCCACGCGGTTGGGTGGCGAGGATCTGCCGCTTTACCGGGAAATCAAGCGCCCGCGCGCCAATGATTTCCCCGAGGTGATGCGTGCCCTGGTCGGTGAACCCTACTGGATGCTGCGCAAGACCCAGGATCGCCGCCTGCTGCTGTCGGCCGCGGTGCCGGTGCAGCGCTACAAGCGGATCCTGGCCGCGGTTGAGGTGACCGCCCCGGGCGACGAGATCGCCCAGCGCCTGTTCCAGGTGCGCCTGACCATCTTCCAGGCCTTCGCCCTCTCGCTGACCATCACCATCGCGCTGTCGCTCTATCTGGCCGGCACCATCGCCCGGCCGATCCGCCTGCTGGCCGCGGCGGCGGATCGCGTGCGGCGCGGCAGCGGCCGGCGTCATGTCATCCCCGATCTCGGCGGACGACGCGACGAGATCGGGGAGCTGGCCGGCGCCTTGCGCGATATGACCGAGGTGCTGTGGCGGCGCATGGATGCTATCGAGGCTTTTGCCGCCGATGTGGCGCACGAGATCAAGAACCCGCTGACCTCGCTGCGCAGCGCGGTCGAGACGGCGACCCGGGTGTCCGATCCGGTGCAGCGCGACCGGCTGTTCGCCATCATCCAGGATGACGTCACCCGCATGGACCGTCTGATCAGCGACATTTCCGATGCATCGCGGTTGGATGCCGAATTGTCGCGCGACGAGGGCAGCGTGGTGTCGATGGGCCAGGCGTTGAACGCTGTCGCCACCATTTACCGCGATTCCGGCGCGACCCGCTCGGTTTCGATCAGCCTGGCGGTCGATCCGGATGATTCGCTCAATGTCTCGGGCCTGGAATCGCGGCTCGGCCAGATCGTGCGTAATCTCTTGGCCAACGCCCTGTCCTTCAGCCCGCCGGGCAGCACCGTCGTGCTCTCGGGCCGGCGCCTGGGCCGCGAGGTGGTGATCTCGGTCGAGGATAACGGCCCCGGCATCCCGCCCAACAAGCTGGAAGCCATCTTCGAGCGCTTCTATTCCGAGCGTCCCCAGGAAGAGAAGTTCGGCACTCATTCGGGGTTGGGCCTCTCCATCTCCAAACAGATCGCTGAAGCCCATGGCGGCAGCCTCGTCGCCGCCAACCGTGTCGACGAGCAGGGCAATGTCATCGGGGCGCGGTTTACGCTCAAGCTGCCTGCGGCTTAATTTATTTATCCACAGATGAACGCAGATGGACCCAGATAGAGGGGTGAACGCAGGCCTGCTTTTTTCATCTGTGTGAATCTGTGTCCATCTGTGGATGAAACTCTTTTGCTCGACAGCGGCCGCGCATGACGGAGGTTTCGCGGACGCGATCGAGACGTATATACTTCCCGCATGAGCGAAAAGATCCGCAACCAGCGCAGCATCATCGACCGCAAGGCGCTTACCATTCGGCTCGACGAGTTGGCGGCGGAAGGGCTCGGCAAGGCCAAGCGGCGCATCGCGATTCTGGCGCTGTTCAAGGAGGCCTATCAGGCCAGCCACGCCGAGGTGCGGCGGCGTTTCGAGATCAGTGGCATCGGCACCGAGGCGGTGCTTGAGCAATCCTTCCTGATCGATCAGTTGGTGCGTCTGGCTTACGATTACGCCGTCGAGCACGAATTTCCCGCGTCCCCCGAAAAGGAAAAGGGCTCTGGCCCGCTGATGAGCGTGGTCGCCGTCGGTGGCTATGGCCGCGGCGAGCTGTCGCCCCATTCCGACATCGATTTGCTGTTCCTCCTGCCGCCCAAGCGCGGCGCGCGAGCGGAGCAGGTGGTGCAATACATGCTCTATCTGCTGTGGGACATCGGGCTGAAGGTCGGTCATTCGACCCGCTCGCTCGAAGAGTGCATGCGCCAGGCCAAGGGCGACATGACCATCCGCACGGCCCTTCTGGAAGCGCGCTGGGTGTGGGGCGACCAGCCCCTGTTCGAGGAATTGAAGCGCCGCTTCCGTGCCGAGATCGTCTCCGGCACGGGGGAGGAATTCGTCGAGGCCAAGCTGGCCGAACGCGCCGACCGCCATTCCCGCCTGGGCGAGGCGCGCTATGTGCTGGAGCCCAACATCAAGGACGGCAAGGGGGGGCTGCGCGATCTGCACACCCTCTATTGGATCGCCAAATATCTCTATGTGATCAATGAGGTGGACGAGCTGGTGTCGCTCGGCGTGCTGAGCCAGGACGCCGCCAACCGCTTCGGCAAGGCGCAGACCTTCCTGTGGACGCTGCGCTCGCATCTGCATTACCTGACCGGGCGCATGGAGGACCGGCTGACCTTCGACCGCCAGCCGGAGATCGCGGCGCGCATGGGCTATACCGACCATGGCGGGACCACCGGCGTCGAGCGCTTCATGAAGCATTACTTCCTGATCGCCAAGGATGTCGGCGACCTCACCCGCATCTTCTGCGCGCTGTTGGAAGAGCAGCATAAGCGGAAGCCGAAATTGCGCTGGCCGGCGATCCTGCGCCAGAAGAAGGTCGAGGGATTCGTCCAGGAAAGCGGCCGTCTCGACATCGAGAGCGAGCAGGAGCTGATCGACGATCCGGTCAAGATGATCCGCCTGTTCGCCACCGCGCTCGACACCGATCTCGACATCCACCCGCATGCCTTGTCGCTGATCACGCAGAATCTGAGGCGCATCGACAACAAGGTGCGCCATGACGCAGAGGCCAACCGTCTCTTCACGGAGATGCTGACCTCGCGCAAGGACCCGGAAACGGCGCTGCGCCATATGAACGAGGCCGGCGTGCTGGGGCGCTTCATCCCCGATTTCGGCCGCGTCGTCGCGCAGATGCAGTTCGACATGTATCACGTCTATACGGTCGACGAGCACACGGTGCAGGCGGTCGGCATCCTGCATCGCCTCGAGCAGGGGCTGATGAAGATCGACACGCCGGTGGCGTCCGAGGCAATCCACGCCATCCAGTCGCGCCGCGCGCTCTATCTGGCGGTTTTCCTGCACGACATCGCCAAGGGCCGCGGCGGCGACCATTCCGAACTGGGCGCCGAGGTGGCGCTGAAATTGGGCCCGCGCCTCGGCCTGACCGACGAGGAAACGGAAACGACGGCCTGGCTGGTGCGCTATCACCTCTTGATGTCGAACACCGCCTTCAAGCGCGATATCGACGATCCCGCCACCATCGCCAAATTCGTCGCCGAAGTGCAGAGCCCCGAGCGCTTGCGTCTGCTGTTGGCGCTCACCGTCGCCGACATCCGCGCCGTCGGCCCCAATGTCTGGACCAGCTGGAAGGCCGGCCTGCTGCGCGAATTGTTCCGCCGGGCGCTCGACGTGATGTCGGGCGGCATCGATGTGGAAAAGCGCGAGTTCCGCGTCGAGGCGGCGCAGAACGAGCTGCGCAAGAAGCTGGAGGCCGAGCGCTGGTCCGAGGCCGACATCGAGGCGCATCTGGCGCGCGGCTATCCGTCCTACTGGGTCAGCTTCGACACCGGCACCCATCTGCATCATGCCCGTCTGCTGCGGCAGGCCGAGGCGTCGCGCGCGCCCCTGACGCTCGACTGGCGGGTCGATGCGGCGCGCGGCGTGACCGAGGTGACGCTCTACGCCGCCGACCATCCCGGCCTGTTCGCCCGCATCGCCGGCGCGATGGCCCTGTCCGGCGCCTCGATCGTCGACGCCAAGATCATCACCATGACCAACGGCATGGCGCTCGACAGCTTCCTGATCGAGGACCCGGCCGGCGATCCTTTGGACAGCGGCACGCGGCGGGCAAAACTGGCCAGCCTGATCGAACAGGCCTTGTCCGGGCGTCTGCGTCTCGACCGCGAGTTGGCCAAGCGGCGCGATTCGATCAAGTCGCGCACCAAGATGTTCCCGGTGCCCCCGCGCGTGCTGATCCACGACAATGCCAGCGCCGCCCACACGGTGATCGAGATCAACGGCCGCGACCGCATTGGGCTGCTCTACGATCTGACTTCGACCATGACGAAGCTCAATCTGCAGATCGCCTCGGCGCATATCTCGACTTATGGCGAGCGGGTGGTCGACGTGTTCTATGTGAAGGACGTGTTCGGCCTGAAGGTCGAGCATGAGCGCAAGAAGCGCGAGATCAAGAACGCCCTGACCCTGGCCTTGTCGGACAAGGTGGAGCCGGTTTCGGATCAGAAGCGGGGAGCGGCGGAGTGACCGAATCCGTGTTGCTGCAATTCTATCCCTAAACGACGCCGCGGAATGAGAATTTGATGAATCTCGGCAAAGCCGTCTTCACCATCGGCGGATGGACTATTTTGTCGCGAATCACCGGATTGGTGCGCGATTCGCTGATGGCTAGTTATCTCGGCGCGGGTCTGATCGCTGACGCTTTTGCCGTCGCTTTCCGCTTTCCCAATATGTTCCGCGCCCTGTTCGCCGAGGGCGCCTTTAACGCCGCCTTTGTGCCGCTGTTCACCGGCAAGCTGGAAGGCGAGGGGCAGGAGGCGGCGCGACACTTCGCCGAGCAGGTCTATGCGGTACTCGGCGTCCTGGTACTGGGCGTCGTCATCGTCATGGAAATCGCGATGCCGTGGGCGATCTACGGTCTCGCGCCCGGTTTCGATGACCAGCCGGGCAAGATCGAGATGGCGGCCGAATTCTCGCGCATCACCTTTCCCTATCTGCTGTTCATTTCGATGGTGTCCCTGCAATCGGGCGTGCTGAACGCGATGGGGCGTTTCGCGGCCGCTGCGGGCACGCCGGTGCTACTGAACGTCACCTCGGTGGCGGTGCTGCTGGCGTTAGCGCCGTATACCCCGACTCCCGGCCACGCCATGGCGTGGGGCGTGTTCGCCTCCGGCATTTCTCAATTTCTGTGGCTACTCTTCTCGATGAAGAAGGCCGGCATGAGTCTGCGCTGGGTCAAGCCCGCCTTCACGCCCGAAGTTAAAACGCTGCTCAAACGGGTAGTGCCCGGCGCGGTCGGGGCAGGTGTCTATCAGGTCAATGTCGTGCTCAATACGGTGATCGCCTCGGGTGTCGCTCAGGGGGCGGTGAGTTATCTCTATTATGCCGAGCGCCTCAACCAGCTTCCCTTGGGGATCGTCGGTATCGCCATCGGCACTGCCTTGTTGCCCGCTTTGTCGCGCCAACTTCGCGCCGGTGATCGCGCCGCTGCGGACGAATCGCAGAACCGCGCCATGGAGCTTGGTCTGCTGCTGACCCTGCCGGCCGCGTTTGCGTTTGCCGTTATTGCCCAGCCGATTATCGCGCTGCTTTACGAGCATCGGTCGTTTCACGCCGAGGACACTCTTCAGGTCGCCCGCACGTTGACGGCCTTCTCGATCGGTCTGCCGGCCTATGTGCTGATCAAGGTGGTGACGCCCTCCTTCTTCGCTCGCCACGACACCACCACCCCGGTCAAGGCGGCGCTGGTGTCCATGGCGTTGAATATCGCGCTCAATCTTCTGCTGATGCGCTCGCTGCAGCAGGTCGGCATGGCGCTGGCGACGGCTGCCGCCGCCTGGGTCAATTTCGGCATCCTGGTCTGGCGTCTGAAGAAGCTCGACCACTTCACCATCGATCGCCGCCTCAAAGGACGGATCGTGCGCATCCTCGGGGCGTGCCTGGCGATGAGCGCCGTTCTCTATGGCGTCCAGCTTCTGCTCGCGCCGCTCTGGACCGAGAATTGGTATCTGCGCCTGCTCGTGGTGGTGCTGCTGGTGGTGATCGGCGGCGGCGCCTATGGTGTGGCCGCGCTGGTGCTGAAAGCGGTCAATCCCGCCGAATTGAAGGGTATGCTCCGCCGCCGCAAGGCTGCCTGACGCCATGGACGGAGGCTGGTGGCTCTATCTGATCGAATGCCAGGGCGGTAGTCTCTATACCGGCATCACTACTGACCTCGATGCCCGCTATGCGGCGCACTGCGCCGGCAAGGGTGCACGCTACACCCGCATGTATCCGCCGGTCCGTCTGCTCGCGGCGCAGCCCTATCCCAACCGCAGCGAAGCCTCGAAGGCGGAGCATGCGATGAAACAGCGAACTGCGGCCGAGAAGCGAAGCTGGGCGATGGAACGCTCGGCGTCACTCGCCGGTTGACCCGCACCACCCCTTGGAGTACCTCGGAGCGTCATTTTGGCGAGGACCTCATGAACCGCATTTTTTCGGGCATTCAACCGACCGGTAATCTTCATCTCGGCAATTATCTGGGCGCGGTGCGCAACTGGGTGCGGATGCAGAGCGAGTATGAATGCATCTTCTGCATGGTCGATCTCCACGCCATCACCGTCTGGCAGGATCCCGCCGAGCTGCGCCGCTCCACCCGCGAGCTGGCCGCCGCCATCCTGGCCTCGGGCGTCGATCCCAAGAAGAACACCCTGTTCGTCCAGAGCCAGAATCCCGACCATGCCCAGCTCGCCTGGATCTTCAATTGCGTCGCCCGCCTCGGCTGGCTGAACCGCATGACCCAGTTCAAGGACAAGGCCGGCAAGGACCGCGAGAACGCCTCCGTCGGCCTCTACGCCTATCCCAACCTGATGAGCGCCGACATTCTGGCTTACAAAGCGACCCATGTGCCGGTCGGCGAGGATCAGAAGCAGCATCTCGAACTGGCCCGCGATACGGCGCAGAAGTTCAACAATGATTTCGGCATCGAGTTCTTCCCGCTGCCCGAACCGGTCATCCAGGGTCCCGGCGCCCGCGTGATGAGCTTGCGCGACGGCACCAAGAAGATGAGCAAGTCGGACGAGAGCGATTATTCGCGCATCAATCTGACCGACGATGCCGACGCCATCGCCCTGAAATTCCGCAAGGCCAAAAGCGATCCCGACGCGTTGCCCGACTCCGCCGCCGGCCTGGAGGGCCGCCCCGAGGCCGCCAACCTGCTCGGCATCTACGCCGCCCTGTCCGACCGCACCCGCGACGAGGCGATCGCCCTGTTCGCCGGCAAGACCTTCTCGGAATTCAAGAAGGAGGCGACCGACCTCGCCGTGTCGGTGCTGGCGCCGATCTCGACCGAGATGAAGCGCCTGCTGGCCGACCCGGCCCATCTCGACGGCATCCTGTCCGAGGGCGCGCGGCGCGCCCATGCGATATCCTCGCCGATCATGGCCGAGGTTCAGGAGATCGTCGGCTTCCTGAAGGCTCAGTAAGATGATCCTGGCGCGGCGAGTTCTTATAGCGCTCGCCGCGCTGGTGCTCCTCGCGTCGGCGCCGGCCTACGCGCGCCCCGCCGCCGATCCGCTGGTGGTTGATCTCTCCAGCCACGTCGTCGCCATCACCTCCGGCTTCCACGGCACCAATCTGTTGCTGTTCGGCGCGGTCGACGGCGAGGGTGATGTGGTGGTGGTGATCCGCGGCCCTAGCCAGGCCGAACTGATCCGCCGGCGCGACCGGCTGGCAGGCCTCTGGATCAACCGCTACCAGGCGACCATCACCGGCGCCCCCTCCTATTACCAGCTGGCTTCGACCCGCCCGCTCGATCAGATCGCCCGCCCGGCCATGCTCGACCGGCACGGGCTCGGCATCGACCATCTCACGTTCCAGATCCGCCGCAAGGACGAGGACAAGACCGACGACGATTACCGCCAGGCCCTGGTGCGGCTGAAGAAGAGCCAGGGTCTCTATGGCGACCAGTCGGGCAATATCAGCCTGGTGGGCGGGCGGTTGTTCCGCACCGAAATGACCTTTCCGGCCAATGTGCCGACCGGCATCTACACTGCCGAGGTCTATCTGGTGAAGGATGGCGAGATCATCAGCGCCCAGACCACGCCGCTGATCATCACCAAGACCGGCGTCGGCGCCGAAATCTTTGACATCTCGCTGCACCATTCGGCACTTTACGGAGCATGCGCGGTGGCGCTGGCGATGGCCGCCGGCTGGATCGCCGCCATGGCGTTCCGGAGAGGGTGATCATGGCGAACGAGCTGGATGACCGCCCAGAGGTCGAGCGTACATTCCTGGTGGTGGTGGATGACAGCGAGGAGATGCGCGCGGCGCTTCGCTATGCCTGCCGGCGCGCCCGCCATACCGGCGGCCGGGTGGCGCTTCTGCGCGTGATCGCTCCGGCCGAGTTCCAGCATTTCGCCGCCATCGGCCAATTGATGAGCGACGAGGCCCGCGCCGACGCCGAGGCTTTGCTGCAGCGGGTCGGGGGCGAGGTGCGGCAGCAGGCCGGCGAATTGCCGGTGCTCTATGTGCGCGAGGGCGATCCCGCCGACGAACTGGTGACGCTGATCGACCAGGAACCGTCGATCTCGATCCTGGTGCTGGCCGCCGGCACCGGCGCCGAAGGCCCGGGCCCCCTGATTTCGGCCCTGACCAGCCGTGCCGCGGACCGGCTTCGCGTGCCGCTGACGATCGTGCCCGGCCATCTGACGGATCGTCTGATTGACGATCTATCCTAGATCGTTCCCTTATTTGTAAATATCTGCATAAAATTCACTTTGGTTGCGCGGGGCCTTTGGCTATCGTCGCGCGACATTTTTTGGGGTTCAAACAGGCGTGATGCTCGGGGGAGCACTAAATGCGCCCGGCGTCCTGCAATTGACGTCGGCGCTGGTCACTATCGCGGTCGCGGTCCAGACGATGCGGATTCCCGCCTTCGCCGGGCGTACGGCGATCTGTGGCGCCTTGCTTTCCGCCGGCGCCTGGTCTTTCGGCGCGGCGATGGACACCTTCCCCTTCTCGCTGGAGATGAAGGTGGTATGGGCGGCGCTCACCTGGTGCCCGATTCTCGCGCTGCCCGGTTTCCTGCTGCTGTTCTCGTGGCAATATGTGCGCGGCGAGCAGCGCCGCGTGCCGCTGATCTGGCAGAGCCCGCACTGGGCGATGATCGCGGTGACCGTCCTCATCACCCTGTTCAATCCGCGCCTGCATCTGATGTATGCCGACATGAAGCTGAAGAGCGCCGGCGGGCCGACCACCTTCGTGCATGGGCCCTGGTTTTTCATCGCCGTCACTTATGGCTATGTGCTGATCCTGTTGGCTCTGGCGGTGGTCATCGAGGCGATCTCGCGCAGCAGTGGTGTGCACCGCCGGCAATATATCGGCATCGCGGTGGCCTTCACGCTGCCTTGGGTGGCCAATATCGGCAATGTTTTCAATCTGTTCCGCCTGCTCGGGGTCGACGCCACGCCGATCAGCTTCCTGGCGACCGGCGCCCTGATCGCCTTCCTGGTCAAGAAGGAGCGGCTGTTCACGGTGCTGCCGGTGGCGCGCACGGTGCTGGTCGAGGCGATTCCCGATCCGGTGCTGGTGGTCGATATCGGCCATCAGGTGGTCGACGCCAACGCCGCCGCCTTCGCCCTGATCGGGTTATCGGAGCCGATCATCGGCCGCCAGCTGACCGAGATCGCCCTTCTCGCCCCCCTGCATGGCCTCGCCCGCGGCGAAGCGCCGCCGGCCGAGCTGGTGCTGGACGCCGACCGCCGCTTCGAGATCACCCTGGTGCCATTGACCCATGGCGGCCGTCAGGTCGGGCAGATGCTGCTGTTGCGCGACGTCACCCGCCGCGCCCGGCTCGAGGTCAAATTGCGCGAGGAGGCGACACGCGACAGCCTGACCGGCCTGCATAATCGCCGCCTGCTCGAGGACGTCGGCCGCCAGCTGACCCGCGACGCCGACCGGCATGGCCAGCCGCTGGCGGTGGTGATGGCCGATCTCGATTATTTCAAGCGGCTCAACGATCATCACGGCCACCAGGCCGGCGACCGCGTGCTGCAGGCGGTCGGGCGCTTCTTCTCCGAACGGGTGCGCCAGAGCGATTACGTGTTCCGCACTGGCGGCGAGGAGATCCTGATTCTGCTGCCAGGTGCCCACCGCGATCAGGCTTTGTCGCGCATCGACGGCTGGCGGCGCGATTTCGCCGCCACCGAGATCGACATCGGCCAGGGACGGGTGCAGAGCACCTTCTCGGCCGGGATCGCGATCTATCCCGATGATGGCCGGAGCCTCGATGAGGTGCTGGTTCGCGCCGACAAGGCGCTCTACCGAGCCAAGGAGGCGGGCCGCAACCGCGCCCGCCTGTGGGAAACCGAGGGCCAGCATGGATGACTTGTTCGCCAATCAGCCGGTTCTCTGGCTGCTCGCCTCGACCTTGGGCATCGGCATGGTGGCGATGTTGGCCCAGAGCTTGCCTTTGTTTCCCGGTCGCACCGCCTTCGTCGGGCTGCTGCTGTCGGCAGCGATCTGGGCCGCCGGGGTGGCGTTCGAATATCTCGAGATCTCGATCTCCGGCAAGATGCAGGTCGCTGAACTGACCTGGGTCGGCATTCTGGCGACGCCCGGATTTTGGGCGCTGTTTTCCTGGCAATATGTCCGTGGCGACATCCAGCAGCCGGTGCCGCGCCTGTGGGTGATCGGCCAGATCGGCATGATCGCGTTGACGCTGGCCATCGGCCTGACCAATGAGAGCCACCATCTGCTCTATACAGGCGTGAAGCCTCTCGGCGACCAGCTCGGCGCGCCGCTGATCTATGGCCACGGCCCGTGGTTTTACGTCATCGTCACTTATATCTATGTGATGATGGTGGCGAGCCAGCTGCTGATCATCAGCGGCATCCGCCGTTCCACCGGGCGTTACCGGCGCCAATATATCGGCCTGTCCCTCGCCGCGCTGCTGCCCTGGCTGTCCAATTTCGGCTTCCTGACCGGCTGGTTCGCCCCGGCCGGACTCGACACCGCGCCGATCTCCTTCTTCTTCATGGGGACGATTTTCTACCTGCTGATCCGCCGCAACCAGCTGTTCAATCTGGTGCCGATGGCCCGCTCCGCGCTGATCGACGCGCTGGCCGATCCGATGCTGGTTCTCGACACGCACGGCACCATTACCGACCTCAATGGCGCGGCCCGCGCGCTGGCCATCACCGAGCCCTCATTGCTGGGGCGACCCTTGGCGGAATTGGCGGATTTCCGGGCCTTGCGGGCCGTTCTGAGCGGCGAGCCGGAGGAGGAGGTTCTGCTCGGGTTGCCGCCTCGGCGCTACCATCCGATGGTGATGCCGCTGGTGGTCCAAAGCCGCGACGCAGGGCTGATGGTTATCCTGCGGCCGGCGCAGAAAGCTTGACGCGGGCGGTTGAAGCGACCATCTAAGCCTCGAAGCAATACGAGGCACCCCATGTTCATCCAGACCGAACCGACTCCTAATCCCAACACCCTGAAGTTCCTGCCGGGCGAGCCGGTGGCGAAAGGCGCGGTGTCGGATTTCTCCTCCTCCGAGGACGCCGCGGCCTCGCCGCTGGCGGCGGCTTTGTTCGCGGTGGACGGGGTGACCCGGGCCTTCTTCGGCGCCGATTTCATCTCGTTGTCCAAGACGTCGGACGCCGATTGGGCGGTGGTGAAGCCGCTCGCCCTGGCCGCCATCATGGACTATTACACCTCCGGCGCCCACCAGGCCGATGCGGCTGCCTTGGGGGGCGGCCACACCGAGCATTCCGATGATGATGAAAATGCCGAATTGGTAGTTCAGATCAAGGAGTTGCTGGACACGCGCGTGCGCCCCTCGGTCGCCAATGACGGTGGCGACATCGTGTTCCGCGCCTTCAAGGAAGGGGTGGTTTACCTGCATATGCAGGGCGCCTGCTCGGGCTGCCCCAGCTCGACCGCGACGCTGAAGCACGGCATCGAGAATCTGCTTCGCTATTACGTCCCGGAAGTGCAGTCGGTCGAATCGGTCGATTGAAACTTTTTTTTAATAAAAATCAAATGACTATGCCCCGGCCACAAAAATGTCAGTTGTGCGCCCTGGATTCCTATGGCTATGGTCGCCTCACTTGGGGACCGCCTGCCGGGGGGAATATACCGTTAATAGCGTAGGACCAAAGACCAACATGCAATATATGCGACGTACCTCGTTTCAAAACGGGGGTATGCTGGCTTTGCTCGGATGCTTGGTGCTGGGGCTCTTCCTGGTTGCGGGGGGCATTCTCGCCCCGATCCATCCGGCCAGAAGTCATATCCCGGCTGTCGCCGCCAATGGCGACCTTCCCCCTGTGATCGTGCCGATCCGGCCGGCCGAGACCAAGGACGCGCAGCTGATGCTGGCCGCGCTCGACCGTATAGGCTTCGACCTGGAAGCCGTCCAGAAGGGTTACATCTCCGTTCCGCGCCTCGTCGTGTCCAGCCTGCCGCCCGATCTGGAGCGCCTGGACGCCATGGATGCCCGCAAGAATCTCTTTCTCCGCCTGATGCTGCCGGTGGTTCTGGCCGCGAACGAACAGATTGGCGCCGATCGTCAGCATCTTTTGCAGATCAAGTCCCAGCTGGTTTCCGGCGTGCAGATGAGCGCCGATGACGTTCAATGGGTGCTGCAGATGGCCGACATCTATGACCAGCCCGACGCCGATGTCGACGCACTGCTGAAGAAGGTGGACGTGGTTCCGCCGTCCGTCGCCCTCGCCCAGGCCATCGAGGAAAGCGGCTGGGGCACCTCGCGTATCGCGCGGTCGCAAAATGCTCTGTTCGGTCAGTTCGGTCAGGCCGCCTCGGGCGACTGGGATTATAAGAGCTTCGCCAGCCTGCAGGAGGCGGTGTCCTCCTATATGCGCAATCTCAATACGCACCGCGCCTACAAGGAATTCCGCGTCGCCCGCGCCAAGATGCGCGCCACCAAGGGCGAGATCGACGGCTGGGAACTGGCCGGCACCCTGCACCGCTATTCCGAGCGCGGCGACGATTATGTCCGCGGGTTGCACGGCATCATGCGCGATAACGAACTCGAGGCCTTCGACTTCGCGCGGTTGAATGCCCGTCGCATCGCCGCTATCGTCGCATCCAATACCTGATACAACGCCTCTAAAGAGCAGAGGGTTCCTTGACGAAGCGCGCAGGAATGCTGCGGGCGCTGGAGAAGCAATCTCTCTGGCATGCCTGCTGGATGATCCATAACGCCAACCATCTTCGCCCCAAAGGCGAGGTCAAGGTCGGCGGACACCAGGCCTCCTCGGCGTCGCTGGTGTCGATCATGACGGCGCTCTATTTTCATGCGCTGCGTCCCGAGGACCGGATCGCGGTCAAGCCGCATGCCTCGCCGGTCTTCCACGCCATCCAGTATCTGATGGGCAATCAGACCCGCGAGAAGCTGGAAAATTTCCGTGGGTTCGGCGGCGCGCAATCCTATCCCAGCCGTACCAAGGACATCGACGACGTCGATTTCTCGACCGGCTCGGTCGGTTTGGGTGTGGCGATCACCGCCTTTGCCTCGATGATGCAGGATTATCTCGCCGAGAAGATTTGGGCGAATCTTGGGACGAAAAAGCGCGATACAGGCCGCATGATCGCCCTGGTCGGCGATGCCGAGCTCGACGAAGGCAATATCTATGAATGCCTGCAGGAAGGTTGGAAGCACGGCCTGCGGAACTGCTGGTGGATCATCGATTACAACCGCCAGAGCCTCGATGGCGTGATCCGAGAAGGGCTGTGGCGCCGACTCGAAGACGTGTTCCGCGCTTTCAGCTGGGATGTCGTCACCCTGAAATATGGCGCGCTGCAACGTGCCGCCTTCGCCGAGCAGGGCGGCGAGGCCTTGCGGAGCTGGATCGACAAGTGCCCGAATCAGCTCTATTCGGCGTTGACCTTCCAGGGAGGTGCTGCCTGGCGCAAGCGTCTGCTCGACGAGATCGGCGATCAGGGCGCGGTGACCGCCTTGCTGGAGAAGCGTTCGGACGACGAGCTGGCCGAATTGATGGGCAATCTGGGCGGCCATTGCCTGGAAAGCCTGACCGAGGCCTTCGATTCCATCGACCATGACCGCCCCACCGTGTTTCTGGCCTATACGGTCAAGGGCTGGGGCACGCCGCTGGCGGGTCACAAGGACAATCATTCCGGCCTGATGACGCCGCAGCAGATGGCCGAGTTCCAGGCCCGCATGGGCGTGGCCCCGGGCAGCGAGTGGGAGCCCTTCTCGGCGGTCGGCGAGAGCGCCGAGATTAAGAAATTTCTCTCGGAGGTTCCTTTCTTCGCCAAAGGCCGCCGGCGTTTCTCCGCCGATAAGATCGCCTCTCCGGGTCCGATCAGGATCGAGGACCGGGTAATCTCGACCCAGCAGGGCTTCGGCAAGATCCTCGACCAGCTGGCGCAATCGAAAGAGCCGATCGCCGACCGCATCCTGACCACCGCGCCGGATGTGACGGTCTCGACCAATCTCGGCCCCTGGGTCAATCGCCGTGGCCTGTTCGCCCGCGAGGCCTTGGCCGACATGTTTCGCGACGAACGGGTGCCCTCGGCGCAGAAATGGGCCTTCACGCCCAACGGCCAGCATATCGAGCTCGGCATCGCCGAGATGAATCTGTTCCTGCTGCTGGGCGTGGCCGGCCTGTCCCACTCGCTGTTCGGCGAGCGGGTGCTGCCCATCGGCACGGTCTACGATCCCTTCGTGGCGCGTGGGCTCGATGCGCTGAACTATGCCTGCTACCAGGACAGCCGTTTCATCATCGTCGGCACGCCGTCCGGTGTGACGCTGGCGCCCGAGGGCGGCGCGCACCAATCGATCGGCTCGCCCCTGATCGGCATGAGCCAGGACGGCCTGGCCAGCTTCGAACCGGCCTTCGTCGACGAGCTGTCGGTCATCATGGACTGGGCTTTCGATTATCTTCAGAAGGACGGTGAAAATGATCCGGAAGCGCGTTCCGCGCTATGTGACTTGGACGTCGGCAAGGCCGACACGCGCACCTGGCTGCGCGACGAGACCGGCGGGTCGGTCTATCTGCGGCTGACCACCCTTCCGCTGGAGCAACCGACACGCCGTCTCGACGACGCGTTCCGCCAGGGCGTCATCGACGGCGCCTATTGGCTCAGGAAGCCGGGCCCCAATGCCGAAGTCGTGCTGGTCTATCAGGGCTGCGTCGCCCCCGAGGTGATCGAGGCGGCAGGTCGGTTAGGGGAAGGCCGCCGCGATATCGGCGTACTGGCGGTGACCTCCGCCGATCGCCTCAATGCCGGCTGGACGGCGGCCCAGCGCGCTCGGCGCCGTGGCGTCCAGAGCGCCCGCGGTCATGCCGAGACGCTGCTGGAAAGCCTGCCGCCCCATTGCACGCTGGTGACCGTGATCGACGGCCATCCGGCTACCCTGGCCTGGATGGGCGGTGTCGCCGGCCATCGCACGGTTCCGCTGGGAGTCGAGCATTTCGGCCAGACCGGCACCGTGGCCGATCTCTACCGCCATTTCGGCATCGATGCCGAAGGGATCGTCAAGACCGTCAGCGGATTGACGGCCGGACGGAAGGTTTACGTCTAGAGCCCCAAGGATTCGTCGGATGAGGCGTTGGTCGCTCCTGGTGGTGGCGCTTTTCCTCGGTTGGGCGGCCGCCGCGGCGGCGGACGACTCCATGCGCTACATCTATCACCGCGACCCCGGCTCGGACGATAATCGCAACGCCTATGGCTGGCGTGTCCTGCGGGCGGCGCTCGACCGCACGCGGGACCGGTATGGCGATTATGTGCTGGAGCCCGGGTCAATCACCGACGAGCGCCCCAATGCGACGAGCCTGCTCCACGGCGATGGCGGCATCACCATCAGCATTTTCACTGCGCGTACCGGATATGAGGGCAAGCTGATCCCGGTCCGCATTCCGATCGATCGCGGGATCCTCGGCTATCGGCTTTTGCTGATTCATGCAGGCGATCAGACCAAATTCTCGGGGGTTCGCGCGCTCGGTGATCTCAAGCGCCTGAAATTCGGCGCCCTGGTCTCCTGGACCGATGTTCCCATCATGCGGCAGGCCGGTCTGGCCGTCGAGACGGGCCCCTCCTTCGACGGCCTGTTCAAGATGCTGGCCGCCGGCCGGTTCGACGCGTTGAGCCGCGGCGCCGGCGAGATCGAGCATGATCTCGACGAACGGCGCAAGGAGCTGCCCGGCATCGTCGTCGAGCGGTCGCTCGTTCTTCACTACCCGCTGCCGGTCTATTTCTGGTTCCGCGACGATGAGGAGGGGAAGGCGCTGGCGGAAAGGGTGACTCTCGGTCTACGGCAAATGGTGGCCGACGGTAGTCTGGAGGACCTGTTCCACCAGGAGTTCGACACGATCCTCGCTTCGCTCAATCTGGCGCACAGGCACGTCATCGAACTGAAAAATCCGCTGCTTTCCGCCGAAGAGCCGCTGGCGGAGCGTGCTCTTTGGTATAGGCCTTAGCCCATCATCCGATCGGGCAGCGAGGTATCGCTGATCAGGGGATACCGGGCGCGCGCCTGGAACAGCTGATAGTGCCACCATTCATTGCCGTAAAAATCCCAGCCCGCCGTGCTCATCAGCCCGAGCAGCAGGAAGCGGTTGGCCTGGGCTTCTTTCGAGATCTCCGTATTGCCGTGATGGGACAGCGGCGTGAAGGCGTCGAATTCGGTGCCCATGTCGAGATCGCGGCCGTCCGGCCCGATCAGCGTCAGGTCGACGGCGACCCCGCGCGAATGCGCCGAGCCGCGCGCCGGGTCGGCCAGGAAGTTCGGGTCCGGCGTGTGGGCCCATAGCTTGCGCTGGGCCTCCTGCGGGCGGAAGGCGTCGAAGATGCGGAAGCGCAAGCCCTGGGCCTTGGCCAGGGCGATGGCTCGCTCCATCGCGGATAACGCGTCCGCGTGCAGCCAGCAGGCGGCGCGGGCATAGACGGGTTCGCCGGTGAAATTGTCGGCGGTGGCGTAACGGAGGTCTATCTCGACATCGTGGCTGGAGGAAGTGACGGGACGCAGGGCCATCAGGCGATTTCTCGATTGGTGAGGAGAGAGGAGGGCCAGTATAGTCCGCCCGCCATGAGTGACAAACCTTTGACGATCCTGGCTATCGATTGTTCGACCAGCGCCTGTTCGGCGGCGGTGCGGGGCCCCTTGGGCCTGCTCGCGGCGAAGCGCCGGACCGGGCGCGGCCAGGCCGAGGCGATGGTGCCGCTGATCGGCGAGGCGCTGGAGGCGGCCGGCCTCGACTGGCCGGAGATCGATCTGATCGGGATCACGGTCGGGCCGGGCAGTTTCACAGGCCTTCGCATCGGACTCGCCGCCGCTCGAGCGCTCTCCCTGGCGCGGCGCATTCCCGTCGCCGGGGTGACCACAGCCGATCTGCTGGCGTTCAGTTTGCCGGAGGATGTGCTGAGGGGGCGGCCGTTCCTGATCGCCATCGAGAGCAAGCGCGACGATCTGTTCGTCCAATCCTTCGGCGCGGACGGAAAGCCTGCCGGCGAGATCGAGGCTTTGCTTCCCGAGGATGCGCTGGCGCGGTGGCATGGCGATTTCTTGGCGGGCCCGCTGCTGGTGGCGGGCGACGCCGTCGAGGCTTTCCGGGGTCTGCGCGGCGATCTTGAAATTCACGCGCTGCTGCCCGACGCCGGACCCCTGACCGAATTGGCGCTGAACCGCTGGCGCGAGGGACGGGCGCTGCCGGCCCAGCCGCTTTACCTGCGACCGCCGGACGTCGCCCTGCCCATCCGATGAGCGCGCTTATTTCCCTATCCCCTGCCCATGCCGGTTTAATCGCCGGCATGCACCATGTTTGCTTCGCCGAGCCGTGGAACGAGAAGGCGATGGCCGAGCTGTTGACGATGCCGGGCGTCCATGGCTCGCTGGCGGCCGCGGAGCAGCCGGAAGGTTTCGTGATGGCGCGGGTGGCGGCCGACGAGGCGGAAATACTGACTTTGCTGGTGCTGCCGCCCTATCGCCGCTCCGGTTTGGCGCGAAGGTTGCTCGAAGCCTCCTTCGACAACGCCAAGATGCACGGCGCGGAGAAGATGTATTTAGAAGTTGCATCAAGTAATGAGGCGGCTCAGCAACTCTATACTAAGGTAGGATTTACCTTGGTCGGCCGCCGCACGGCTTATTACGCCAGCGGT
>Ga0302311_10000597_pt1 | contig 44752 bp, 36 predicted proteins | sample III_Palsa_N1_3_FD_200449 | JGI IMG/M metagenome (GOLD analysis project Ga0302311, IMG submission 200449) | Peat permafrost microbial communities from Stordalen Mire near Abisko, Sweden - III_Palsa_N1_3 | ecosystem: Environmental > Terrestrial > Soil > Palsa > Peat permafrost | place: Sweden... | reverse complement strand
GAGATCGAGGTATAGGAGGCGATGCGGCCCTTGAGCCGCTCGGTGCTGACCGCTTCCCAGCTCTGGATCGAGCCCCAGTCGTGCGCCACCAGATGGATCGGCTGCTCCGGGCTGACCGCGTCCACCACCGCGGCGAGGTCGGCCACCAGGTGTTCCAGTTCATAGGCCGCCGTATGCGTCGGCACGGTGGATTCGCCGGCGCCGCGCACGTCGTAGGCCACCACGCGGTAGCGCGCGCTCAGCGGCCCCACCACCTTGTTCCAGACGTGATTGCTGTCCGGGTAGCCGTGCACCAGTATGACCACCGGCTGCTTGGCCGATTGCCTGGTGTCGCCGTAGACCTTGACGGCCAGTTCCACATCGCCCGACCGCACGCGCAACGTCTGCGCTTCGGCCTGCGCCTTGATTTGTGTGCTCATGGTTCCCTTCGGAATAGTTCTTGACCGCAGCTTCAGGCGGCCTTGGCCAGCGGCTCCAGGCCGCGGCTAAGCCAGCGCCGCACCTGCGGCACGTCGTCGTCGAGCCAGAAGGCGTCTTCTTCAGTGACTACCAGCAGCTCTTCCCACTTGGCGCCGACGCCGCGGAAGCCCAGGTGCGGTTCCACCGCCCACAGGCCCGGCGTCGGCGGATGATCGGAAGCATGGCCGCTGCTCCACAGCGGCGACCAGCCCTCGCGGCGGCCCTTGGTCATGTCGCCGACCAGCTTGCCGATGTTGCGCACGCCGAAATTCAGCACGCTGCGATGCTTCTTCTCGTCGGCGTCCAGCTTTTCCACGCGGTGCGCCAGCACCTGGAAGGGATAGGCCTTGTGGCGCGGCTCGTAGCCGTGTTTGGCGCAGAGGCGGTCCACCGCCTGGCTGATTTCGGACAGCTGCTTGCGCTGCTTCACCAGGTCCAGAATCAGCACGCGATACTCGAGCAGGTCGTCCATCAGCTTGTCGAGAATGCGGTTCTCGCCGATGCAGCCGCTGTAGCCGATGTCGGCGGTGTAGCCGTTGAGCGTCGGCGCGCAGTCGAGGATGTAGGGCATGTTCTCCTCGAGCTTGCGGCTGCCGGGATAGAACGCCGGGTTGAAGCCGCCGAAATGGCGGAAGCCGATGAAGCCGCGGAATGCGGTGCGGTCGCCGAACCAAGCGAAGGGCTGGTGGAAACAGTCGTTGGCGCCATTGGCGGCCAGCCAGTGCTGCATCAGCGCCGCCGTCTCGCGCTCGCTGATGCCCGGTGTCAGTTCGTCGGCGATGGCTTCGGCGCAGCGGTACGCCAGCTGCTGCGCTTCACGGAAGCCATCCAGATCGGCGATCGCCGGGTCCCATCCCTTGCTCATTGAGTCTGCCTTGCCTGCTGATTGTGACATTGAACAATGTAACATTATGCCGGGAAGGGGTGCCAATGGCTGCGCTGCCGGAGCGAATTGTCCGCGCGATCAGTGACGGCCGGGAAGCGGCGTCAGCCGGGGAATCGGGCTTGCGCCGGCAGGCAGCCGGCGAAGTGTCGAGTGGCCCATGGCCACAGCGCCGGTCACTAGCGCGGCGTATTCATCAGGGATGAGGTGGTGCCGGCGATGGCGCCGGGCGGCATCGGGCCGATGCGGCCGGATGGATGGTCTTCATCCCGTCATCTGTCCGCGCGATGTTATGCCTATGGCTTACCCCCGGATCCCGGCTGTAAACCTTGCGGACGCCGCCCGCGGAGCCCGGCGCGGCGGGATGCAGGGCGGCTTCGCCGCCCGATGCGGCTCAGAAAATCGAGCGCAGCGCCTGGCCCAGCGGCGCATGAAACCAGGCCGCCATGCCGGCCATCGCCAGCCAGATCATGCCTTGCAGCACCCAGGTATCGATCTGCTCGCCGCTGAGCCGGGCTGTTTCCGGCTTGGCGCTGCGGCGGCGCACGGAAACGGTGCGCGCGGCCGCCGGAGCCCGCGGCGCGGCACGGCGGACAGGGGGCCTGCGTGGAGTGGCCGGACGTGGCAGGATGAGGTGAGCGGCGGAGCTGAGGGCGGCCATGAAACTGTCCTTTCGTTCTGTACTGTTATTTGGTACAGTACACCCGCACCTGACCGAACACAAGAGGCCTTGATGTCCGATCTCACCCAGCGGCAGACGGAGATTCTCGATTTCATTCGCAGCCAGTTGCGCGATACCGGCTTTCCGCCGACGCGCGAGGATATTGCGCGCCAGTTCGGCTTCAGCTCCAAAACCGGCGCGCAGGATCACCTGATGGCGATTGCCCGCAAGGGCTTCATCGAGCTGGTTCCCGGCAATGCGCGCGGCATCCGCCTGCTGAAGGAGGATGAGGTGCTGCTGTCGCACCAGTTCGAGCTGCCGCTGATCGGCAGCATCGCCGCCGGCACGCCGATCACCGCCGAGACCAATGTCGATACCTGGCTCCGCATCGACCCGGAGCTGTTTCATCCGCGCGCCGATTTCCTGCACCGCGTGGCCGGCCATTCGATGAAGGAGGCCAATATCCTGGATGGCGACATCGTCGGCATCCACGCGCAGGACGACGCGGACAATGGCCAGATCGTCGCCGCGGTGATGCCGCATGCGAAGACCGGCGAAGACGAGATCACGCTCAAGCGCTACTTCCGGCGCGGCAAGAAAATCACCCTCAAGCCGGAAAACAGCGCGCCGGCCTACAAGCCGCTGGAGATCGATCTGGCGCCGCTGGAAGGCGACAGCCAGGAGCAGACGCCGTTCCGCATCGCGGGTGTTTACGCGGGCCTGATCCGGCCCAGGGGCTGAACTCAAATAAAACGCGCGGTCACGCCCATCGTGAATCGCGTGGATGCAGCAGGGTTTCCAGCAGTACCGCATGGGAACAGTCGGGCGGATCGCTATTTTTGGGATAGCGATCCGCTTTTTTTATGGGCCGGGTTTGCCTTCACGGCGACTCACAATGGCACGGATGGCGCTGTCGACGTCGATCGAGCAGGTTGGAAAACCTCGTTGAGTAGTATCTGATACCCGGTTGACGCGGATGGTTAGCTACGGCGTTCGATGCCTTGCATCGATGCAGGTCGTCGGAGATCCGATGTGCCGCCAGCGCGCCTTCGACGTCGACATTAATTGTCCGATATTCGCATCGCTGGCTCTCATTTTCCTTCGCGCGGATGGATTTTCATGCGCTCCAACTGTTCTTTGACGGCATTCCGAAAGCCCTTGCTGGTGATGACGGTCGTGCCGCCGGCGAGTACCAAGATGGTGTCGCCGCGCAGTGTGCGACTAATCTCTGCGATATGGCTTATGTTCACCAGGCTGGAACGACTGATCTTCAGCATGGGCTGCGATTGCAGGGACGCTTCCGCCTGCTGCAGAGTGCTACGGGCTGAATATGTCTTACGGCCGACAGTGAGTCGGATGTAATTTCGATCCGCCTCTATCAATTCCACCTGCGCCACGTCGAGCACATGCGTCTGCCCGCCGGCATTGGCGATCACGCGCGGCCGTACCTCGTAGGCGGCAGCGCGGCCGCTCCGTTCCATCTGGTCAAGTAGAGCGGTGAGGGCAACCTGTCGCTCCGCCAAACTTCCGACCTCCCGGCGCCGGCGTACGCGCGCCAAGGTTGCTTGAAATCGATCCTCGTCGAAGGGCTTCAGAAGATAGTCAATCGCATTGACCTCGAATGCCTCAAGCGCATAGTGATCGTAGGCGGACACAAATACGATCTGCGGCAGTGTATTTGGATCGAGTGCCCGTGCGACCTCAATGCCGGTAAGAGAATCGATCTGTACATCGAGGAAAAGCAGCGCAGGTGGACAGGCTTGAATCGCTTTAAGAGCAGTGCGGCTATTGGCGAATTCCCCGACCACACGCAAGTCTGCCTCGCGAGCACAGCATTCACGCAACGCGCGCCGCGCCGCCGATTCGTCATCGACGATAACGACGTCCATGATATTCGCCTTTAACGGTATGGTGTCTTGCATGCACAGTTCCGCGCGACTACACGCCGTTTCGCAATAGCGGCAAACGAATCTCCGCAATCCATTGATTGTTGTCGCCAAGACCGGACTTGAAGCTTGCTCGATCACCAAATTGGATTGCCAGGCGCTCGCGCACATTGCGAAGCCCGATACCCATCTGCTCGGCGCGCTCGCTGTTAGATGTCGGCGCAACCGTGTTGACTACCTGCAAGATCAGCGTCTCGTCCAAGACCGTGGTTTCGACGCGGATGATCACAGCACCCTCGTGTGCCGCAAGTCCGTGCACCACGGCGTTCTCGATCAACGGTTGAAGCAGCAGGCTCGGTACCCAAACTTGTGGCGTCGTGGCCGGATCTGGAGTAATGACCGTTAAGCGCTCCGCGAAGCGTCGTTGTTGCAGCTGCAAGTACAGTTGGACGGAATCTAGTTCATCGGGAAGTCGAGAAACTTCCCGCTCTCCGGCCCGGAGCAATCGTCGCAGTAGATCACTGAGCTGCACGATCATCGATCTGGCGACGATTGGGTCCCAGTCAATATTGCCGCGAATCGTGTGCAACAAGTTGAACAGGGTGTGTGGCGATAGCTGCATGCGTAACGCCGTCAAATGTGCGGCGCTCAGGGAGCGTTCGAGTGCCTCCGAACGCAGCTGACCGTCGCGATAGCGCCGATAGAAATCGAAACCCTTCAACAGCGCAAGGATAAAGGCATACGCCAACAAGAAATTCGCGATTCCGGCGAGGAACACAAGGAAGTCCTGCTGTCCGAGGAGCCCGTGCGCTTGTGGCGGTACTGCGGATAAGGGGCTCGTGTTTTTTTCCTGGGAAATCCCGACGAGCTTCTCGCCGAGATCCATGGCGGGGGTTGCAAGGGCGGAAAACGCCAGGCCAAAAGACAATTGCGCCGGCACTGCACGCCAAAGCGGTTGCCAGCCAACGCGATTTGAAATCCACACGCAGGCGATCAAGGCCGGGAAGAGAAAGAGATGCTGCAACAGGCGCGCGTTCCAAGGCGCGAATACATGGGTCACTCCGATGATGTCGAGGCTCGCCTTCATGCTCGTGCCGTACAAGACATTCGATAGCGCTACGTAAATCCAGACCGCTGTCAGCAAACCTAGATCCGGCCAGGGTCGCTGCGCCAAGGACACAACGGACGGCGCATCGCCTTCGGGGTGGAGGCCGGTCGCCGCTAGCCAAGGGCTTCGTTGTTCTGGAGTTGGCTTGTTCATTTGCAATATTGCAGATTTGAATGCGCTCGAAGCGGGCCACAAGGCGCCAGTTTAAACCTCATATACGCGGATGCGCGCATCCCGGCTGGTGGGATGGTCGAGGATTGGGACGAATGGGTCGGTAACGGGGACCAGTGGCAGCACAGGCCACTACTAATGCAATCGGGTTCGATATCTAATATCGGAACGAGAACTTCTGTAGGAGCCTTCCATGATTCCAGTGAACGTCCGCATGATCAGACTTCGGCATATGGCCATGTTTTCCATGCTGTGCGCAGCGGCTTATCTCACGTATCCATCGCTCGCATCGGCGGACGATACTTCGGGTGCAACGGCACCGCAGTCCTTGCGCGATGGACAGCATGACTTTGACTTTCACTTTGGCAGCTGGAAGACCCACATATCGCGTCTGGATCATGCGCTGACTGGCTCGACAACGTGGCTTAAATACGAAGGGACGTTGGTGGCCCGGAAGGTTTGGGATGGGCGCGCCCAGTTGGAGGAACTCGAGGCCGATGGCCCCTCGGGTCATATGGAAGATGCCCTGTTATTCCTGTACAACCCCACATCTCACCAGTGGAGCCTCAATGCGACCGCTAGTGGCGACGGCGTGGTGGGTCAACCAATGTTTGGCGAGTTCAAGAACGGACGCGGCGAATTTTTCGATCAAGAGCCGTTCAAAGGAAGAATGATCCTGGTTCGACAGGTCTGGTCGGACATCACTCCGACCTCACACCGTTTTGAACAAGCATTCTCGGAAGATGGTGGCAAGACCTGGGAGGTCAATTTTGTCGCCTCATTGACCAGGGCATAGCAATGAACGTGGTGAAGCCGAGCCAGGTTCCGCCGAAGGAAGCTGAGCGGAGTGTGGGACACAGGGTCACAGGGTGCGAGCGGGGTGCCGGAGCAAGACAATGGGGTGTAAGGTCTTCAGTGGGACTACCGTTTAAGTCGACCGCTGCGCCCCCTCCGATCGACACATAGTTGCTCCATGCCAAGTTTCCGCTGAACCCATCCAAAGCGGCTGCTCACGGGCGGCAGCTTCGGGTCGGACCATGACCTTCAAGTGTCGTCGCCGGAAAAATAGCGGACATGCAGGGTTCGCATGAAACGCAAGGGCCCCGGCTGCACCGGCATCGACCCGGCGCTCTTTGCATCCCGCGATGCCTGGCTTGAACGCCGGGTCAGGTGTTTTTACGCCACGACTGATACGCGCTTCTCGCCAAGCCGGCGATGGCAATAAACACCAGAGCCGGAAAAAACGTAACCGTGAGGCCAAATCCGAGCAAGCTGCCGGAGGTTTCCGCGGCTTGGAACAGGGAAACGCCAGGGTGATGGCGATGCCCGATGAACACATCTGCCGCGAAGGATAGTGCGCCTAACAGCATGCCCGCGGCGGTCAGTCCCAACCAGCCGGCCGGGCTCGCGGGTGCTGACTCCCGCCGCCAGAAACTCCACCCGACAACGGCAAGCGCGGCATAGACGAAGAGCCATAACAGAGGTGCGGCTTCGGAGGCGGGCACGATCACGGCGCAAAGTGCCACAAGCACTGAAAGCACAATCAGGCCGATTGCGTCCGCCATGATTCCCATGCCAGCGCCCAGGTTCAACCGCCACGCCGCGGAGCGGCTAGGTCGGTTGGAACCGACTGCTGGAGGCCCTGCAAATGAGCGACCAAAGCTTCCTTCGCCTTTCTGATCCGGTGTAGTTCCAGCGGAATCGATATTGCGACGATAACGCCGGTAATAGCCCAGCCAAACAGAACAAATGAAACGGGATCAAAATTGTCCTTCTTGGGGAAGAAACCAGCAGTGCTCCAGCCGAGCAGCCAAGCTCCCAGGAACATCACCGAGCCAATTGGAAGTCTGCCTGTCATCCTGGTGGTCGTTGGGGCTGACCAAAGAAGAATTCCTTTGATAGGGAACGGCGTATGAATGCGAAAGCCGAATATCGGAGCTGGCGCTCTAAACAACGCTTCATCAGGCGAGATCATCCTCGCTTTCACAGCTTGAAGATCTATAGTTTGTAGTAATGGTTGCCGGAGTGGCGGTAGTATGGTTTCTTCAAATACCTTCGGTCCCTTCCGGTAAGCCCAAGGCCAAAAGCGCCACATTCCGATCATTTCTGCAAGAAGATAGAACCAAGAGCCGAAGCTGATGAACCATGCGGTCATGAAGACTGAAATGTGAAGCTTCTCCATCATCGACTCCGTGACTTACAACGCTGATTAAATCGAACAGAGTTACTGCTGCACTTGCGTTTTAACACAGCAGAAAATTCAGCAAGCCCCTGATATTGCCCGGTGCGGCCATATTAAGGCCGATCGATTATTTGCGACATGATTGATGCTGCTGGACATGTAAATGTTGTTGGCATGACGCATCAGTCTGGTCCTGTCGGAATGCCAGTACCAGCTTGGTCAATCGCATCATGGCCGTAGATGCAATGAGCGTCTTTTGCGAATTGCATCGCTGGCATCTGGGCCATCGATGCAATTCATTTCATTCATTGCATCCTACGACGCTGGTCATTCCCGCGAAGGCGGGAATCCAGTTTTGGATTCCGCGCGGAGAAAAGCAAACTGGGTCCGCGCCTTCGCGGGGACGACAGAGTTGCTTTTTGTACGCGCAGCGAACTTCCAACTCAGGACACTAGTGCCCCGGCACCGGGCCGCCGCTGCCCTTGCCGGGCTTTACCAGCAGCAGGAACGGCAGCAGTCCCAGGAACACCAGGCCCAGTATCTTGAAATCGTCCAGGTAGGCCAGCAGGGTCGCCTGCTGTACCGCTCCCTGGTAGATATTGGCCAGGGTGGTGGGCGTGTTGCCGCCGCCGCCGCCCAGCACGCTGCCGATCTGGTTGGCGAAATCCGGGTAGGCGGGGTTCATCGACTGCAGGTGCTCGGTCAGGCGGCTCTGGTGGAACTGTTCGCGGCGCGTCAGCATGGTCGAGGTCAGGGAAATGCCAATGCTGCCGCCGAAGTTGCGCGCCAGGTTGATCAGGGCCGAGGCATTGTTGGTCTTGTCCGGAGTGATGCGGCGGAAGGCCATGGCGTTGATCGGGATGAACAGGAACGGCAGCGAGGCGGCCTGCGCCATGCGCGCGAACATGATCTGCTTGAAGGACATGTCCAGGTAGAAGTTGGTCATCCACAGCAGGCTGGAGCCGCCGATGATCAGGCCGATGGCGACCAGCAGGCGCAGGTCGACCTTGTTCATGGAGCGGCCCACCAAGGGCAGCAGGGCGATGGTGGCGAGGCCGCCCGGGGTCAGCACCATGCCGGCGTCGACGGCGCGGTATCCCATCAGGCTTTGCACATAGGCCGGGATCAGGTAGGTGCTGCCGAGCAGCATGAAGCCGAGCATCAGCATCAGCACGAACGACACGGCGAAATCGGGATCGCGCATCAGGCGCAGGTCCACGATCGGATCCTTGTGGCGCAGCTCCCACCAGATCAGTAGGGCGAACGCCATCGCCGAGGTGATCGCCAGGGTGGTGATGAAGTCGGAGTAGAACCAGTCGTCCTGCTGGCCGCGATCCATCACGATCTGCAGGCAGCCCAGGCTAAGCGCCACGAAGCCGAAGCCGAACCAGTCGACCGAGAACTTCTTGCCGCCGGCGGCGCTGCCGGCGGTTTTATCGTGGATCAGCGAGGTCACCAGGAAGAACAGCACGATGCCCACCGGCACGTTGATCAGGAAGATCCAGCGCCAGTTGTAGCTGTCGGTGATGAAGCCGCCGAGAGTTGGACCGATGGTTGGCGCGAATACCGTGGCGATGCCGTAGATGGCGGTGGCCATGCCGCGCTTCTCGCCCGGAAAGCTGTCGGCCAGGATCGCCTGGCCCGCCGGCTGCAGGCCGCCGCCGGTGGCGCCCTGGATGGCGCGCAGCAGGATCAGCGTGCCGAGGTTCGGCGCCAGGCCGCACAGCAGGGAGCTGGCGGTGAAGCCGGCGATGCAGGCCAGGAAGAAGCGCTTGCGGCCGAAGGTGTTGGAGAGCCAGCCGGAGATCGGCATGACCACGGCATTGGTCACCAGGTAGCTGGTCAGCACCCAGGTGGACTCGTCCTGGCTGGAGGACAGGTCGCCGGCGATGTGCGGCAGCGACACGTTGGCGATGGAGATGTCCATCACCTCCATGAACGCCGCCAGCGCCACCACCGGCGCGATCAACCAGGGATTGACCGCGGGGGCGCCGGCGCTGCGCGCCGACGCCGCACTCACGGGGCGCTCCGGCCCGCCGCCGTCTGCGCCGGCTGGGCCAGGTTCTGGCTGACGATCGTGCGGATCTCGTCTTCCACGCCGGCGTCCTGCGCGGCATAAGCCTCGGTGCTCAGCGCCGACGACCAGGCCGGCTGCTGCGACAGCGCCACGCCGCCGCGGTCATGGACGTCGACTTCGATATTGGTGGACAGTCCCAGGAACAGGGGATGCTGTTCCAGCTCCTTCGGATCGAGGCCGATGCGCACCGGCAGACGCTGCACGATCTTGATCCAGTTGCCGGTGGCGTTCTGTGCCGGCAGCACCGCCAGCGCGCTGCCGGTGCCGGCGGTGATGCCGAGCAGCTTGCCGTGGTAGTCCACGTGCGAGCCGTACATGTCGGCGGAGACCTTCACCGGCTGGCCGATGCGCAGCTTGCTCAGCTGGTTCTCCTTGAAATTGGCGTCGATCCACATCGAGTCCACCGGCACGATGGCCAGCATCTCGCTGCCCGGCGACACCTGCTGGCCGAGCTGCACCTCGCGGCGCACGATGTAGCCGGAGACCGGCGACAGCACGCGGGTCCGCGCCACCGCCAGCCAGGCGTTGCGCACGCTGGCTTCCGCCTGCAGCACGCGGGGGTGATCCTGCGGCGTGGTGCCGGAGATCGCGGCGCGCGTCGCCGCCAGGGTGGCCTGGGCCTGCTCCAGCGCGGCGCGGGCGCTGCTTTGCGCATGCTGGTCGTGCTGCAGCGTCTCGGCGGAGACGCCGTGGACGGAAACCAGCGTCTGGTCGCGCGCCAGGTCCTGGCTGGCCTGGGTGAACTGGATCTGCTGCGCGCTCACCGTGGCGGCATCGCGCTGCTCGTTGGCGAACAGCTGCGCCACATCGCGCACGGTCTGCCCCAGGCTGGCCTTGGCCTGCGCCAGCGCCACCGCGCTGTCGAGCGGGTCGAGCTGCACCAGCAGCTGGCCCTGCTGCACGAACTGGGTCTGGTCGGCACTGATGCCGACCACCGTGCCGCTGACCTGCGGCGCCAGGCGCACCAGGTTGCCGTCGACGTAGGCATCGTCGGTGCTGATCCGGTTGAGGCCGATGATGTAGTAATAGATGCCGAAAACGACGCCGGCGATCACCAGCACCGCCAGCAGGATCAGCGGTGCGCGGCTGCTCTTGGCGGGCGCCGGCTCTGCGTGTTCTTGTGCGCTCATCGGGGGAATCTCCTAGTTCGCAGCGCCGGCTGCCGGCGCTGCTGTCTTGTTCGGTACATCGTTCGCCGCCACTGGCAGCGATGAGGGGTCCTTGGCCGCGTTCCACCAGCCGCCGCCCAGCGCGCGGAACAGTGCCGCGGTGTCGGTGAAGCGCTGCGCGTCGGCCTGCACCTGGGTCAGGGCCGCATTCTGGTATTGCTGTTCGACGGTCAGCACCTGCAGCTCGTTGAACTTGCCGGAGCGGTACTGCGCCAGCGCCAGGTCGCGGCTGGCCGCCGCCGCATCCAGTGCGCGCGTGTGCGAGGCGTAGCTGTCGGCATCGTGCTGCAGCGCCGCCAGGGCATTGGCGACTTCGACGAAGGCGCCGATCACCGTGCTGCGATAGCTGGCCTGCGACTGCCGGTAGCGCTCCTTGGCCTCTTCCGCGCGCGCCTTCAGGGTGCCGCCGTCGAACAGCGGCTGCGTCACATCGAAGCCGAAGGACCAAATGCCGCCGGGCTGGGTGAACAGCTCGTTGAGCTTGGTCGCCTGCTGCGAGTACTGCGCGGAGAGATTGAGCGAGGGCAGGCGCGCCGCCTGGGCCACGCCGATCTGCGCGCTGGCCTGATGCAGGTTGTCCTCGGCGGCGAGTATGTCCGGCCGCTGTTGCACCAGCGTCGAGGGCAGCGACAGCGGCAGCTGCGCCGGCAGGGTGAAGTCCTTCAGGCTCAGCGCCGGCATGCTGAACTCGTCCGGCGTCCTGCCGCTCAGCTGCGCCAGGGCATTGCGATACACATCGCGCTGCTGCTCCAGCCCGGGCAGGGTGGCGCGGGTGCTTTCCAGCTGGGTCTGCGCCTGCAAGGTATCGCTGCGCGTGATCTTGCCGGCGGCTTCCAGTTTCTGCGTCAGGTCGAACTGTGCCTGGAACTCGTTGAGCAGGGACTGCGTCACCTCGATCTGCGCCTGGGTGGCGGCATAGTCGAAGGCGGTGATCACCACCTGGTCCACCAAGGTGACGTAGGTATTCAGCGCCTGGTCGCGCACGTTCGCCGTGGCCGCGCCCTGCGCCTCGATGGAGCGGCGCACGCCGCCGAACACATCGAGCTTGTAGGCCAGTGTCGGGCCGATGGAATACTGGTTGGCGGTGGTGGTGAGCGTATTCACCGGCGCATAGAGGAAGCTGCCGTTGATGTGGGTGCGGTTGATGCCGCCGCTGGCATTGATCTGCGGCAGGGCCGTGCCGGAAACCGCCTGCAACTCATACTGCGCGGCCAGCAGTCCGTGGCGCGCCGCCTCCAGGTCCGGATTGTTGGCGAGGGCGTCGCGCACCAGCCCGTTGAGGGCTTCGGAGTGGAACAGCTGGTACCAGCTGTCGGCGACATCGCCGCCGTAGATCACGCCCTGCGCGGAGCCCGCCGGGGGCACGGCGTGCGCCGCATAGCCGCCCGAGGCCGGGGGCGCCGGGCGCGAAAAATCGGGCCCGAGGGTGCAGGCGGCGAGCGCCGCGCCGGCGCCGGCGCCCAGCGCCAGCTGTGCCCATCCTTTGGTGACTCGGTTCATGCACTTCCCCCTGCGCCCTTGCCGCGAGGCGTCCTTGCTGCCGCGACTTTACGGGGCGGCCTTGTTGGTTTGATGAAATCGCTCACCGGCCGCTCGGCGGCGGGGCGCGGGTCGTGAACCCCGTCGATGTGATTCTGCAAATGCGCGAGCATGCGCTGCATCTGGGCGATCAGCGCATCGACTTCGCTGCTGGAAAACGGCTCGACCAGCTGGTTCATCATGTCCACCAGAATGTGGATCGAGCCTTCCACCTGGCGCCGGCCTTCGGCGGTGAGGGTGATTTCCACGGCGCGGCGATCCTGCTGGCTGCGCTCGCGGCGCACGAAGCCGGAGCGCTCCAGCGAATCGACCAGCCGCGTCAGCGCGCCCATGTCGTGGCCGATTTCCTCGCTCAGCTGCGTCGCCGACAGATGCGCGTGGAAGCGCAGCTTCATCAGCACGATCCACTGCGTGAAGGAGATCGGCTGCGAATGGAATTCGTTTTCGGCGATCTGCGCCATCAGCGCGCCGCAGCGCTTGATCAGGAAGCCGAGACTGCGCATCGGCTCGAATGACTCGACGGCGTAGTACGGCTGGTTGGGGGGCTGGGACATGCTTGCTCTGGCTATATCTGCTGCAACAATAATTGCCTGGGCAATTATTGTCAAGAACAAAAACTTCCGCTGCGGGGCCCTCGCGTCTAGGTAGTCTGAAAGGATGGTGCCGGTCCATGGCCCCGGCAGCAGAATCGGATCACAACGATTAAAGAGTGGGGAGGAGACATGAAGCGACCGCACTTGTCAGGGGCGGGCTTTCCGCTTTGGTCTGCGCTGGCCGGGGCCTTGTTGCTGGGCGCCTGCGGCTCTTCCACGGCAACGGACGGCGCCTCCGCCGCTGCCGCGCAGCAGACCCTTGCCTCCAGCTCGGGCGTCGCCCTGCACCGCGACGGCGCCTTCATGGTCGACGCCGACAATCGCGTGGTGCTGCTGCACGGCGTCAACGCGGTATGGAAGCTCACACCGTACTACCCGCCGGACACGGCGGCGGGCTTCACCGCGGCGGACGCGGCCTTTCTCGCCGCCAACGGCTTCAACGTGGTGCGCCTGGGCGTGCTGTTCGCCGGCGTCATGCCGCAGCGGGGCGTGATCGATCCGGGCTACCTGAACCAGATCGATCGCACCGTGCAGCTGCTTGCGGCGCAGCACATCTGGGTGCTGCTCGATTTCCACCAGGACCAGTACAACGAGAAATTCCAGGGCGAGGGTTTCCCCGACTGGGCTGTGCCCAGCCAGATCCTGCCCAACGATGCCCACTACGGTTTCCCGCTGGATGAGTTCCTCAGCCTCGCCCTCAACGGCGTCTACGACCAGCTGTGGACCAACAGCAACGGTATCTGGGCCCAGTACCAGGCGGCTTGGGCGGCGGCGGCGGCGCGCTGGCAAAACCAGCCCTTCCTGCTCGGCTACGATCTGGTCAACGAGCCCTGGCCGGGCACCTTGTGGGCCACCTGCTTCGAGATCGACTGTCCGGTGTTCGATGCCATCCTGCAGAAATTCCAGCAGCAGGCCCTGGCTGGCGTGCGCTCCGCCGACACCACCCACTTCGCCTTTTTCGAGCCGCAGCAGCTGTTCGATTTCGGCGCGCCGAGCCGCTTCGGCAAGATCGACGACGCGGCCGTCGGCCTGTCCTGGCACTCCTACTGCTCGGCCGAACTGCTCGCCTCCACCGGCTTGCCGGATCTGCCCGACTGCCCGATTCTCGAACCGCGCACGGCCGACAACGCCGCCACCCAGATCGCCGCGATGGGGGCCACCTCGCTGCTCACCGAATTCGGCGCCAGCGACGATCTGAGCGATATCGGCCGCGTCACCCAGCTGGCCGACCAGCATCTGGTCGGCTGGACTTACTGGGCCTACAAGACCTTCAACGATCCCACCGGCGGCGGCCAGGCGGAAAGCCTGTTCAGCAACGATGCCGATCTGAGCACCCTCAAGGCGCCCAAGGCCGACCTGCTGATCCGGCCCTATGCCCAGGCCATCGCCGGCACCCCCCAGGCGATGAGCTTCGACACCACCAGCAAGGTCTTCGCGCTCAGCTATGTGCCGCGCGCCAGCACCGCGCCCACCGAGATTTTCGTGCCGGCGCGGCAGTACCCCAATGGCTACCAGGTCAGCGTGCAGGGCGGCCAGGTGGTCTCAGCCGCGGGTGCGACACTGCTGCAGGTGACCAACAATGCCGGCGTCAGTCAGGTGCAGGTGCAGATCAGTCCAGCGGCCTCGGCCGCCGCCGGGCAATAAAAAACCGGGAGTCCGCAAAGGACTCCCGGTCGGGTACAGCGGAACCGCGACGGTTCCGCAGCCAGCTTACTGGGTCAGGTTGAGGTAGATGCCGGTGGTGCTGCCATTGCTCAGCCCCACCTTGAACTCGGCCTTGCTCAAGATGCCATTGGGGTTGCTCAGGCCGGCCGGGAAGAAAGCGCCGATGCCGGTGAACGTGCCCGTCAGGCAGCTTGAAGTCAGCGATACGGTGTAGTCGTTGTGGGCCGTGTCCGGCGCGGCCACGGTGCCGCCGTAGGTGCAGGTTGTGGCGGCCGTGTCGGTACCGGTGATGGCGCCGCTGCTGGCGATGGTCAGCGCCGGGGCGTAGCTCACGCCGGCGACGCTGAAGCTGGCGGTATAGCTGCCGGCCACCGTGGCCAGGGACGACGCGGTGGAGTAGAGGCTGGCGCTATCGGTCGCATTGAAGCTGACGACATTGTTCGCACTGTCGGTGAAGCTGCCGGACAGGGTGGTGGTGGTGCCGGTCAGGCCTGTGCTGGTCGTCACCTCTCCGCTCAGGGTGCCGCTATCGGTGCCGCCCGCGCTGCCGCCGACATCGGTGCCGTTCAGGCCATAAGCGGTAAACGGCACTGCCTGGAAGGTCGCCCCGGTGATCGATCCCGGCGCATACAGGATGAAGTCGGTGCTGACCTTGGTGAAGAACGCCGCGCTGCCATTGGACTCCACCAGGCCGAAAAAGATCGGCGTGCTGGCGCTGCCGCTGCAGAAGCTGGAAGTGCTGGTGGCGCCGGAGCTCGACGAGGAGCTGCTCGAAGAAGAGCCGCTGGAAGAGGAGGAACCCGAGCTGCCCGCGGTGGCCGTGAAGCTGCCGCAGTAAAGACCCTGCGCCGCGGAGCCCGAGGCGCCGCTGCTTGAGCCGCTGCTGGAACTGCTCGAACTGCCAGAACTGCTGGAGCCGCTCGAGCTGCCGGAGCTGCTGCTGGAACTGCTGGAGCTGCCGCTTGAGCTGCCGCTGGAACTGCTCGAGCTGTTATTGTCGTCGTTGCCGCCGCAAGCACTGAGTACGCATGCCGCAAGAACGATGAGCGCCGGATTTTTCATGGGTCCATCTCCTGAGAATTAGAGGCGGCAATTGGTATCGAATATAAGCCGCTTGCTGGGATTCTATCCTCAACTCGTCATCTGCAACATATACATTCGCTTGCTTTGTACATTCCGCCCTGGCTGAATTCATGACGTTCAGTTCAGCTTCGACCGTCGGCGGCAGCTTGTAGGCATCACCGAAAAAGCCGCCGTCGTTTCGGAAGTTATAAGGTGCTACCGGTCCGCGGCCCGATCCGCCGCTACGGCGGCATAGCGTCGGGCATAGGCGCCGGCCTGGTCCGCATGTCCCGCTTCGCGTTCGAAAGTGGCCGCGCCGGACAGCAGATCCGGTGCATCGGGCAGGCGCTGCAGGGCTTGCTCCAGCGCCGCGATGGCTGCTCCCGGCTGTCCTGCCGAGTGCAGCGCCACTGCGTAAACATAGGTAAATCGCGCATTGTCCGGAGCTTGCAGGGCGGCCTTGCGCAACAGCTCCAGCGCGGTGGTGCGGTCGCCGGCGCGGATGTGCTGCAAGCCGGAGAGGTGCAGCAGCGTGGCGTCGTCCGGTACCGCGCGCAGGCCCTGGTCGAGTATCGCGGCTGCCTGATCCTCCCGGCCGAGGGCGCGATACAGGTCCGAGAAATTGGCATAGGCCGGCACGAACCCGGGGTCCAGGCGCAGTGCGGCGTGGAATTCCTGCTCCGCCTGCGCCGTTGCGCCGCGCTCGGCGTAGACGCTGCCCAGGTTGAAGTGCGCTTCCGGCCGTTCCGCCTGGCTCAGTTCCGAGGCGACGTACTCGGCGAAGAGCCGCTCGCGCAGCGCGCGCTGCTCCGCCGACAGGAGCGGGTCGGGCACCGCCGCCAGGGCGCGGCCAGCCTTGACGCGCACGTCCAGGGTATCGTCCGCGGCGAGGGGCAGGGCCAGCGCCGCGCGCTGCTGCGGCGGGAAGGACAGCAAGGCGTCCATGGCGGCCGAGCGCAGCAGCGGATCGGTGCTCGCCGCCGCGTCGCGCAGCGCCGGCAGGATGCTCGCGCCGGGGTAGATACCCAGGGCCGCCACCGCGGTGGCGCGGGCGATGCCGGGCGAGGTGGTGTCGGCGGCCAAGGCCAGCAACTGCCGCAGCGTTCCCGGCGCGCCGCTGCGGGCGCTGGCGAGTGCTCCGGCGAAATGCTGGTAGCCCTGGCGCTGCGGATCGTGCGCCTGCCCGATCGCGGCGGCGGCCCACGCTGCGCTCTTGTCGGCATGGCAGCCATTGCAGGCATTGGGCACGCCGTATTGCGCCGTCAGGTCCGGACGCGGCACCCGCAGCGAGTGATCGCGGCGCGGGTCCACCTGCATGTAAGTACGCGCCGGCATGTGGCAGGCCACGCATTGCGCGCCGGCGCTGCCGGGGGCGTGCAGATGATGCGCGGTGCTGTCGTACCGCGCCGGCGCGTGGCATTGCCCGCACAGCGCATTGCCGTCGGCGCGCAGCTTCAGCGTATGCGGCTCGTGGCAGTCGCTGCAGCTCACCCCCTGCGCATACATCCTGCTTTGCAGGAAGGAGCCGTAGACATAGACCTCGCCCTGCTGCTGCCCATCGGGAAAATACAGGCCGGCGTCGAGCAGGGCGGGGTCATGCGTGTCGAACAGCTTGCCGGCAGGGCCGGGATCGCCCGTGATGCCGCGGCCCCGCGCGTGGCACACGGCGCAGGTTTCGATCTCGCGGTGGCTGGCCAGCGGCGCGCTGCGCCTGGGCTCGCCACTCACCGGATCGCGCGGCCACTGCACTCCACCGCGCTCGTCCAGTGCGATGGCCAGTCCCTTGCCGGCGTCGAATCGGCCCGCGCCTGCTCCATGCGCGGCCCAGGCCAGGTGATTGGAGCCGGGGCCGTGGCAGCTCTCGCAGCCCACGCCGGTGTCGCTCCAGGTGGTGGCATAGCGGTCGTTCGCGGCGTCGTAGTTGCGCCGCAGATTGGTGGAGTGGCAGCCCGCGCACATGAAGTTCCAGTTCTGGTCGAGGCGGGTCCAGTGCAGGGCGTCGCGCCGATCGACGTGCTGGCCGGCCTGCAGGTTGAACCAGCGTTGTCCGCCTTGCGCGGCCGGGCGTGCGTCCCAGGCGATGGGCAGGGCCTGCATGCGGCCGTCGGCAAACGGCACCAGGTACTGTTGCAGCGGATAGACGCCGAAGGTGTAGCGGATCTCGAAGTCGGCGGGCTTGCCGTCGGCGCCGTCGGTACGCACGAAATAGCTGCCCTGCTTGCGGAAGAAAGTGGCGCTGAGGTCCTGGTCGTCGAAGCGTGTCTGCTCGAAACGCCCGAGTACCGTGCGCTCGCCGGCCGGCTGCATTGCTACCGCGTGATGCGAGCCCTGCCAGGCGGCCGTTTCCGTCTGGTGGCAGTCGGCGCAGGCGGCGGCGCCCACATACCGCGCGGCGGGTGCTGCACGGGTGTCGGTCGAGGCGGGTGCCGCAGTTCCGTGGCGCCGCTGTGCCGGCATCGCCAGCAGGGCCAGACCGATCAGGACCGCCAGGGCCGGCAGCAGCAGCCAGCGCCGACGCCCTGGCGCCGGCGAAGCTGCACTGGGCGCAGCCATCGATGTGCGCGGCTTGCTGGAACGGGCCATCCGGGTCTTGGGCAATGCGGAAGGAAACAGGCGCATGGTGCCCGCTGCGCGGCAGGCTCACAAGCCGGCTGCTGTGGCGCCGGGCTTCTCCCGCTGCCTCGGCCCCGACCAGATAACGGCCGGTATACGAATGCCTATTCCTGCGGATTTGATGCCCGATTCTGCAAAGCTGCGGGGCCCGCTGGCACTGGCCCATGGGACGGTGCCGGGCTGCTTGCAAAGCGCCTGTCCCTGGATCACTCTAACCCGCGATAACGATCCGCGCCGCGGGTCCAGCGACCGTAACGGCCGGCACCATCGATACTGGCAGCGCTAACAGTATCGGGGAGCCTTGCGGCCGTACCATCCTGTGTGAGTCCGGTATGGGACGCCCTGGTATCGGACCTCGATATTTGGAGTGCGACAATGATCCAGTTCACAGTAAACGGCAAAGCGATTTCCTACGACGGCGATCCCACCATGCCGCTGTTGTGGTTCCTGCGCGATGTCGCCGATCTCACCGGCACCAAGTACGGCTGCGGCATGGCCCTGTGCGGCGCCTGTACCGTGCATCTCGACGGCCAGGCGATCCGTTCCTGCGTCACCCCCGTTGCCGCTGCGGCGGGCAAGAAGATCACCACCATCGAAGCCGTCGGCAGCGACAAGGTAGGCCACGCCGTGCAGGCCGCCTGGCAGAAGCTCGACGTGGTGCAGTGCGGCTACTGCCAGTCCGGGCAGATCATGTCCGCCACCGCCCTGCTGCGCTCCAACCACAAGCCCAGCGACGCCGATATCGACGCCGCCATGAGCGGCAACGTCTGCCGCTGCGCCACCTATGTGCGCATCCGCGCGGCGATCCACGAGGCAGCCAGCACGCTGGCCGCCTAAGAGGAACTGCTATGAACGACATCCTTATCGTCAACGAAAGCCGTCGCCGTTTCATTCAGGGTGTCGGCGGTCTGGCACTCGGCATCTACGTCGGCGACGCCTTTGCCGACAAGGGCACGGCGGCGCCGGGCAATGCGGGCGCCGACCTCGTGGCCCCGGTCAACTTCGAGCCCAACGCCTTCGTCCGCATCGGCTCCGACAATACCGTCACCGTCATTTCCAAGCACCTGGAGATGGGGCAGGGCACCTTCACCGGCCTGGCCACCCTGCTGGCGGAGGAACTGGATGCGGACTGGACCCAGGTGAAAGTCGAAGGCGCGCCGGCCGACGTGGCCAAGTACAAGAATCTGATGATGGGCATCCAGCTCACCGGCGGCAGCACCGCCATGGCCAACTCTCACGAGCAGATGCGCAAGGCCGGCGCCGCGGCGCGCGCCATGTTTGTTTCCGCCGCCGCCGACCAGTGGAAAGTGCCGGCGGACAGCATCACCGTAGTCAACGGCGTGGTCCATGCCAGATCCGGCCGCAAGGCCAGCTTCGGCCAACTGGCCGAGCATGCGGCGAAGCAGCCGGTGCCGCAGGATGTGGCGCTGAAGGACCCCAAGACCTTCAAGCTGATCGGTAAGCCGACGCTGCACCGCAAGGACCACGTCGACAAGACCAACGGCAGCGCCATGTTCACCCAGGACTACAAGTTGCCGGGCATGCTGGTCGCGGTGGTGGCTCATCCGCAGCGCTTCGGCGCGGTGGTGAAGAGCGTCGATGCCGCCAAGGCCAAGGCGGTGCCGAACGTGGTGGAGGTGGTGCAGTTCGGCGGGGATGCCCATCGCTTCGCCGGTGTCGCCGTGCTGGCCAAAAACACCTGGGCCGCGCGCAGCGGCCGCGATGCTCTGGACATCGAGTGGGACGAAAGCCAGGCCTTCAAGCTCGGCAGTGCCGAGATCCTGGCGCAGTACAAGGAGATGGCGAAGAAGGACGGCCTGGTGGCGCGCCAGGACGGTGACGTTGCCGCCGCCCTGGTCAAGCCGGCAAAGCTGATCGAGGCCGAGTATGAATTGCCTTATCTGGCCCATTCGGCGATGGAGCCGCTCAACTGTCTGGTCAAGCTCGGCGACGGCACTTGCGAGATCGTCAACGGCGAGCAGATGCACACGCCGGACCAGGGCGCTGTTGCCACCCTGCTGGGCATCTCGCCGGACCAGGTCACGATCACCCAGCTCTATGCCGGCGGCAGTTTCGGCCGCCGCGCCAACCCGCAGGCCGACTACGTGCTGGAAGCGGTGGCCATCGCCAAGGCTGCCTGGGACAAGGGCGTCAAGGTGCCGGTGAAAATGGTGTGGACGCGCGAGGAAGACACCCGCGGCGGCTATTACCGCCCCGCGTGCTTCCATACCGCGCGCCTGGCGCTCGACGACGGCGGCCAACTCGTCGCCTGGCAGCACCATATCGTCGGCCAGTCCATCATCAAGGGCACCGCGTTCGAGCCCTTCATGGTCAAGAACGGCATCGACGACGCTTCGGTCGAAGGCATCGCCGACATGAGCTATGAGGTGCCCAACTTCAAGGTCGAGCTGAGCACGCCGGACAACATCAAGGTGCCGGTGCAGTGGTGGCGCTCGGTCGGGCATTCCTACAACGGCTTCGTCAAGGAAGGCCTGATCGACGAGGCGGCGGTCGCCGCCGGCAAGGACCCCTACGAGTACCGCCGTGCCCTGCTGGGCAAATCGCCGCGCCTCAAGGCCGTGCTGGAGCTGGTGGCGGAGAAAGCGGAGTGGAGCAAGCCGCTGCAGGCGGGCGCGGCGGGTGAAAAGCGCGGGCGCGGCATTGCCGTACACGAGTCGTTCAACACTTACGTCGCCCAGGTTGCCGAAGTGACGGTGAAGTCCGACGGCGGCTTCAAGGTCGACCGCGTCGTCTGCGCCGTGGACTGCGGCCTGGCCATCAACCCGGACATCATCGCGGCGCAGATGCAAGGCGGCATCGGCTTCGGCCTCAGCGCAGCCCTGCACGGCGCCATCACCCTCGATGGCGGCGTGGTGCAGCAGTCCAACTTCCACCAGTACATCCCGCTGCGCATCAACGAGATGCCGGCGGTGGAAGTGTTTATCATGCCCTCCGCGGAAAAGCCCACCGGCGTCGGCGAGCCGGGGGTGCCGCCGGTCGCGCCGGCCGTGGTCAATGCCCTTGCCGCCGCCACCGGCAGGCGCATCCGCAAGCTGCCCATCGCCGACCAGCTCAGCACATGAGCCAGCCGGCAGGGAAGGGCGGGGTGCCGGCATGAACACCCCGCAGGAATTCGGTGTATTGCTGGAAGGTTTCAAGCGCCTGCAAAGCAGCGGCTTTGCGGGTGGTGCGGCGCTGGCCACGCTGACCCGCACCCACGGCAGCACCTTCCGCCGCGCCGGCGCGCGCATGCTGGTATGCGGCGACGGCACCGTGGTGCGCGGCCTTTCCGGCGGCTGCCCGGAAGCCGACATCATTTCGCGTGCCCATGACGTGATCGGCGCCGGCACCGCGCGCATCGTCCGCTACGACCGCGACAACGGCCTCGACGCGCTGATCGAGTTGGGCTGCGGCGGTGAGCTGGAAGTGCTGATCGAGCCGCTGGCGCGGTCGTCCGATCTGGGCTTCGTCGCAGCGGTGGAGCATTGTCTCGGTTCGCGCAGCCCGGGTTTCCTCGCCACCGCATTCGCCCGTAATGGCGCCGTGCTGGGGCCACGCCCGCAACGCCTGGTGTGGAGCGGCGCGACCCTGCACGATGAATTCGCCGATGCCGGCTTCGCCGCCGCCCTGATCGAGCATGCCGGCAGCGCCGACAATGGCAGGCGTCCCCACGTGCAGGGCTTCGACTCGGCGCAGGGACCCGTGGAGGTGCTGTTCGAAACCCTGCTGCCGCCCTTCGCCGCCGTCTTGATCGGGGTCAACGCGGCCTCGCTGGCCCTGGCCCGCATCGGCCGCGGCCTGGGCTGGGATGTGACCCTGGTGGATCATCGCGATGATCCGCAGCTGCCCGCCGCCCTGGCGCCGGGAGCGAGCCTGGTCAGCGCGCAGCCGGAGCAGCTGGCGCGCCGCGTCAGCCTCGACGCGCGCAGCTTCGCCGTGGTCATGACCCATAACATCGAGCGCGACATCGAGTACCTGCGCGCACTGCTGCCGGCGCCGCTGGCCTATATCGGCGCCATCGGCTCGCGCCAGCGCGCGCGCAAGCTGCTCGACGGCTGCGGCGCCGCGCCGCCGCGGGTGCATGCACCGGCCGGCCTCGACCTCGGCTCGGAAACGCCGGAGGAGATCGCCCTGGCCATCGCCGCGGAAATCCTCGCCGTCAGCACCGGCCGCGGCGGCACTTCGCTGAGCGCCAGCGCCGGACCCATCCATTGAGGGCAAGCCCCACAGGCGGGGTCGCGGCATTGCTGCTCGCTGCCGGCAGCGCCAGTCGTTTCGGCAGCGCCAAGCAGCTGGCGCCGATCGCCGGCCTGCCCCTGGTGTGCCGCGCCGCGCAGGCCATCGCCGCCACCGGTACTGAACTGCTGGTGGTAACCGGCGCCTACGCCGGGGATGTCGCCGCGGCGCTGTCCGGCATTTCCGCGCGGCTGATTCATAATCCGCAGTGGGCGCTGGGGATGGGCGAGTCCATCGCCTGTGGCGCCCGTGAATTGCTGGGCCGTGCCGCAGCGCCCTCCGCCTGCCTGTTGTGCCTGGCCGATCAGCCGCTGATTGGCGTGGCGCAATTGCAGCGTCTGCTCGATGTCGCGGCCGCCGACGTAACGCGCATCGTCGCCAGCGATCATGGCGCCACCCTGGGGCCGCCCTGCCTGTTCCCCGCCGAATTCCTCGCCGGGCTAACGCAGCTGTCCGGCGCCAGGGGCGCCCGCGTCCTGCTCGAAAGACATCGTTCGCGCGTTACCACGGTGGCGATGCCGGAGGCCGCGCTGGATATCGATGTGCCGGAAGATTACGCGCGGGCGCTGCGGCTGCTAGAGCCGGGCTCCGCAACGCCTGCGCTTACTCCGTCGCGTAACTCAGCTTGAGCACTTCCAGTTCCTGATCGCCGGCCGGGCGCTTCCAGCTCACCAGGTCGCCGACTTTCGCCCCATGCAGCGCCTTGGCCAGCGGCGAAACCCAGCTCACCAGGCCCTGCTCCGGATCGGCCTCGTCCTCGCCGACGATGCGGTAGGTCTGCACCGTGCCGCTGTCGGCGTTCGCCAGCACCACCGAGGCGCCGAATGCCACCCGGTCGCGCGGCTGCGTCGCCGCCGCAATGGGCAGGGCGCTGCCGATGCGCGCCGCCAGCCAGCGCAGCTCGCGCTCGATCCGCGCCCGCTCCAGCTCGACGCCGAAGGCATCCTTGCCCAGACCCTCGAGCCGCCGCTGCGCCTGCGCCTGGCGCTCGCGCAACAGCATCAGCCCGCGCGGCGTGACGTAGTTCGGATGCGCGCTGAGCGGCAGCTCGCCGAGTTCATCGGCCTGCTCCATGTCCTGCTCTTTGACGAATGCGCGGCTCATGTCTAAATACATATGCTCCATTTGCCGGAACTTCAAGGCTTTCCCGCTGCCCACATCCAGTCCCCCGCCAGCCGGCGGCTTATCCTGATTTCCATGCGAATGCTCCTGCGTTGCGGATTGGCTGTCGTCATCTGGGGTTCGGCGGTGCAGGCCCAGGCCGTGCCTGCCGCGGGGGACGGGATGCAGACTGCCTGCGTCGCGGGCGCGCCGATCCAGGCGGGCGGCGGCCGCATCACGCTGACCTACGACGCTACCGCCTTCGCCGTCGGCGCGCCGCGCATCTGTGCCTGGGCGATACGCGCCGCACAGGCCGTGAGCCTCTACTACGGCCGCTTCCCGGTCAGCCAGGTGCGCGTGGTGATCAAGCCCGAGGATGGCGACGGTGTGGAGGGCGGCACTACTTACGGCGATAGTGATGACGGCTATCCGCTCATCGTCATCCGCCTCGGCCGCGATGCCAGCGCGGCGAAGCTCGACGACGACTGGACCCTGACCCACGAGATGGTGCACCTGTCCGTGCCCTCGGTGCCGCGAAACAGCCATTGGCTGGAAGAGGGCATCGCCACCTACGTCGAGCCCATCGCCCGCGTGCAGCAAGGCCAGCTCGATGCGCCGCGCATCTGGGCCGACATGCTGCACGGCATGCGCAAGGGCCTGCCGGCGCAAGGCGACCGCGGGCTCGACAACACGCCCACCTGGGGACGCACCTACTGGGGTGGGGCGCTGTTCTGTCTGCTGGCCGATGTGGAAATCCGCCAGCGCACCGGCAATCGCAAGGGCTTGCAGGACGCCCTGCGCGGCGTGCTTGCCGCCAGCGGTAACATCCGGCAGGACTGGTCGGTGGAACGCATCTTCGAGGTGGGGGACAAGGCCACCGGAGTGCCGGTGCTGAGCGGGCTCTATCATCAGATGGGCGATGCGCCCATGCCCGGACGGGACACGCTCGACGCGCTATGGCAGGCCCTGGGTGTCTCCGCGGATGGAGGCGGCGTCCATCTCGACGAGAACGCACCGCTCGCCGCCAGCCGCCGCGCGATTACGGCACGCAATGGCGCCAAATCATGAGCGAGTGTCATCCCCTCTCCCACAAGTGGTCGAGGGGAGCGCGTTCCGGGGGATCATGTTTTCATCCTGCGGTTCGCCAAGTCACCTGACCACATGGGCTTTCGCGGGAGCGTTTTCGTTTCAACCACGCGGACGGCTGGTGGCGAACAAGTAGCGGTGAATCTTCCACTCACCGTTTTCGCGCCGGAACACGAACAACTCGTTGTTGCCTTCCTCCACTTCGACACCAGCGGCGAGGATGCGCGTGTGGCCGGCCGAGCTGGTGCGCACCCAGGCCCAATCGCCCGCTTCCTGGATTTCGTGAATGTCGAAGCGGACGTTCAGCTTGATGCTCTCGAACACCTGCTGGTAGCCGGCACGGACGGCATCGCGGCCAACCAGGGCGGGTGCGTGCTGCGGCATGAACACCGGCTCGCGTCCGTACAGACCGAGAATGGTGTCGATGTCGTTGCCGTTGAGAGCGGTTTCGTAAGTCTTGATGCTGGACTGGATGGACATTGCGGTACTCCTGACTGGGTGCTGTGCTTGCCGATTTCGCGGCGGGTAAGAGCACTTTAGTCCGCTCTAATACGGCATGGAATATAATTATTCGGCAATTTACCTCTCATATTTGATAGGGTCCGGCAACATGGATCTCAACGCAACGCAGATGTTCGTGAGCGTAGTGCAGACCGGTAGTTTGTCGGCGGCAGCTGCACGCATGGGAATCCCGCTGCCGACCGTGAGCCGCCGCATCCGTGAACTGGAGCGTGAGTTGAAGGTTCAACTACTGGAGCGCTCTACCCGTGGCACCAGGCTGACCGATGCCGGGACCCGCCTGTACGAGCATGCCAGCCGCGGTGTCGAGACGCTCAACGAGGGCGAGCAGGCGGTGATGAGCGATCAGGCAAGTCTCAAGGGACGCCTGCGGTTGTCGCTGCCGCCGGCCTTCGAGCCCGGATGGGAATTGCTTGGCGCGTTTCAGCGCCGATACCCGCAGATCCAGCTGTGCGTCTACACCACTGAGCGCCGGGTGGACCTGATCGAGGATGGCGTCGATGTGGCGCTGCGCGTCGGCAGCATCACCCATGAAGCAATGGTGGCGCGGCGCCTGCTGACCTATTGCCATCTCCTGGTTGCCAGCCCGGCCTTGGTGAAGCGTCTGGGATGGCCGACTTCGTGTGCCGACCTGCATCGCTATCCCTGTGCCGTCTGGTCACGCGATACCAATGCCCGTGGCGGCTGGCTGCTCGGCGATCAGCCGTTTGAGCCAAAGGCCGTGCTCGCCACCAACGACTACCTGCACCTGCGGAGCCGCGTCCTGGCTGGCGATGTCGTCACCGAACTGCCGCCGTTTCTTGCCGCCGAAGCAATCGCGGACAGAAGACTTTGCACTCTGCTGCCCGATCATCCATTGCCGGAACAGCAGATCAACCTGCTGTATCCGCTACACCGCCATCCCTCCAGCATCGTTCGCGCTTATCTGGATTTCTCTCAAAAGCATTTTCTCCAGTTCATCAGACTCTCCGGCCAAACAGTTATTGGAGGCGGAAGACGTTGATCACCCACTGCGGAACCCACTGACTCCAATCCGTTGTGCCGTTGTGTTACGGCCCCGGCATGGCCGGCGCGCGCAGTCCTTCGAGCCAGTAGGTCGCGCTCCAGGACTGCTCGCCGATGGTGCGCGTCAGCGTGCGGATGATGGTGTCCGCCTCGGGCGGCACCGGCCGCTCGCGCACATCCACCCAGCGGCAGGCCAGCTCGGCGCGCGTGTCGATCAATTGCAGTCCCGCCGTCCGCAGCTCCAGCAGGGTGCGTTCCAGCGCGCTTGCATCGCCGCCGCTGTTGAATGTCGCCGTCAGCGCGCGCGCTTCCGCGGGCGAGGGGAAGAACGGTGTTTGCATGGGCGCTCCGCGCTGCTTGTGGATCAGGCGGCGATCATCGCAGCTAAATCCCGTCGCGCATAATCCCGCGCGCGATACGTGCTTTCAGGTGGCGCTTTCACGCGGCCAGCGCCGCCTGCGCCTTCGCCGCATTGGGCGAGCCGACGGCGCGCAGCTCCTGCGCGAACAGCGCCACCCGCCACTCCTCGATCACCCAGCGCGCAGGATGGAACGGCGCGGGCAGGGCCTGCGCCACCGCCTGGATCTGCCGCGTCATCTCCAGATCGCGCTGCGGCTTGTGCGGCAGCCGGTCAAGCCGGATCGAAGCGGCCTTCAGATACACCGCGACGCGCGTCCAGCTCTCCTCCGGAATCTCCGCGATGAAGCCGGCCGCGAACAAGCTCTGCAATTGCCTGCGCAGATCGGCCGCGGCCTCCGGCCAGGGCTTCGCGCCCGCATCCAGCCGCTTGCGTAGGTCCATCGCCGCCGCGAGCCAGCCGCATACATCCTCCATCCGGCCCGCCGCTTCGCGGCCGAATTCGCCGCGATGCTCCAGCGCGCCGCGGAACGCGGCTTCATCGCGGATCGCGCCCGGATTCCAGTAGGCCCGCGCCGCGCGTTCCGCCACCTGCAGCGCCAGGGCTTCCGCGCTCAGGCCGGTCTGCGCCAGGGCGATGCCGAGCCGGCCGCGCGCCGTCTTCGCCAGGTCGCGCAGGCGATCCGCCACCCGCGCCAGCAGCAGCGCCTGCGTACCCGCCGCGTGCGCCTGCAGCGCCGCCTCGGGCGATTCGAACAGGCGCAGGGCGATGCGGCCCTCATTCACGTTGAGCGCCGGATAAGCGCGCGCGCCGTCGATCTCCACGTACTCCGGCAGTGTGCCGAAATCCCAGTCCAGCACCATCTCCCGCGTCCAGCGCCGCGCCTCGTCGCTGCCGGCGGCGCGGCGGCCCAACTCGGTCCGCGCCGTGCCGCCATGCCGCTGCTGCAATTCGCCCAGGCTGGCGGCTTCGCCCAGCGGCGCGCCCTTGGCATCCTCCAGCAGCAGGCGCGGCAGCAGGTGCGCCTCCAGCTTGCCCGGGGCGAAATCGCCGGGCGCCAGCGTGACGCCGTTCATGCTGTGGAAGCGCGCGCAGATCGCGGCCAGCAGTTCGCCCGCTTCCGGCCCGCTGCTCGCCGCGATGGCGTTGGCGTACTCGGCGGCGGGCGTGCACAGGCGGCGCAGCTGCATCGGCAGCGTGCGGATCAATGCTTCGATCTTCGCCGGCAGCAGGCCCGGCACCAGCCAGTCGAAGCGCGTCGCCGGCAGCGCGAACAGCTGCGCGATCGGAATGTGGAAGGTCACCCCGTCGTTGTCGCTGCCGGGATCGTGCGAATAGCTCAGGCGGATGCGCTGCCCGGCCAGCTCCAGATGATCCGGAAACAGGCCGGAGACATCGGCATTCGCCCCCGGCCGCAGCACATCGGCCTCGCGCATACGCAGCATCGCCAGCGCCTTGCCTTCGCCCGGCTTTTGTCCGGCGCCGAGCCGGCGCAGCCAGCTGTTCAAAGCGGCGGTGGTGCAGACCTCAGCCGGAACCAGCGCATCGTAAAAGGCGAAGAACTGCGCCTCGTCCGCTAGCAGGTCCGGCCGCCGCAGCCGCGCTTCCTTGTCGCGCACCGTGTCGATCAGCGCCAGGTTCTTTTCCAGGAAGGCCGGCTGCTTCGGCATGTCGCCGCGCACCAGCGCCTCCTGGATGAAGATGACGCGCGCCGCCGCCGGCTCGTCCGAACCGTAGTGCCGCGCCCGCTTCAGCACCTGCATGCCGAACAGCGTCACGGTCTCCATCGCCGTGACCATGCCGCGCTGCGCGTTCCACTGCGGGTCCTGCAGCACGCGCTTGACCAGATGCGGCGCCACCTCCGCCAGCCACTCCGGCTCGATCGCCGCGTTGACCCGCGCGAACAGCTGGCTGGTCTGCGCCAGCTGCGCGCTCATCATCCAGGGCGGGGCCTTCTTCGCCAGCGTCGAGCCGGGGAAGATGCGGAAGCGCCGTCCGCGCGGGCCGAGATAGTCGGTCTTCTCCAGCTGCTTCTGCCCGATATGGTCGATCAGTCCGGCGAGCAGTGCCTTGTGCAGGGCGGGGTAGAGCGTTTCCAGCGATTGCGGCGTCGGCGGCGCAGCTTCAGCCGAATCTGCCGGGCTCCCATCAACTCCACCCTCCGTTCGCCCCGAGTGCGTCGCGGAGCGACGTGTATCGAGGGGACGTGCCGAGGCGACGTCCTGCGTCGCTTTTTCCTGACGTCCGCCGGCACCGCGCTGCCGATCCCCCAGCATGTCCACGATCTGCTTGTAGACCGACTCCCATTCCTCCATGCGCAGATAGGAAACGAAGTGCTCCTTGCACAGCCGCCGCAGCTGTCGGTTGGATGCGCTCTCGCTCCACGCCCGCCAGCGCTGCCACAGATTCAGCAGGGTGTAGAAATCCGATTTCGGATGCTGCCATTCGGCATGCTTGGCCCGCGCCGCCGCCTGCGCGTCCGGGGGCACCTCGTGCGGGTCCTGCACCGACAGCGCCGCCGCCAGCACCCACACCTGCTCCCGGCAAGGCGTGTCGCGCCCGGCCAGCGCCATGCGGGCGATGCGCGGGTCCAGCGGCAGCCGTCCCAGCTCGCGCCCCAGCGGCGTCAGCCGCCGCTCCTCGTCCAGGGCGCCCAGCGTTTGCAGCAGCCGGTAACCCTCCGCCACGTGCCGCCCTTCCGGCGCATCCAGCCAGGGGAAATCCTCCACGTCGCCCAGGCCCAGCGCCGCCATCTGCAGGATCACCCCGGCCAGGTTGGCGCGCAGGATTTCCGGATCGCTGAACAGCGGCCGCTGCGTGAAGTTCTCCTCCTCGTACAGCCGCAGCGCCACGCCGGGACCGACGCGCCCGCAGCGCCCGGCGCGCTGGTTGGCGGCGGCCTGCGCGATCGGCTCGATCTGCAGCTGCTGCACGCCGAGGCGCGGCGAGAAGCGGTTGATGCGCGCCGTGCCGGTATCCACCACGTAGCGGATGCCCGGCACCGTCACCGAAGTCTCGGCCACGTTGGTGGCCAGCACGATGCGCGGCGCCCCGCGTGAGGAGAACACCCGGTCCTGCTTCTCCGCCGGCAGCCGCGAATACAGCGGCAGCACCTCGACACGCGGAAAGCGCCCCGGCAGTGAGCGCGCCAGGTCGTTGATCTCGCGCTCGCCCGGCAGGAACACCAGGGTGTCGCCCACCTTGCCGCCGCGCCACAGCTCCTCGATGCCGGAGCCGACCTGTCCCTCCAGGTCGTCGTTCTCATCCGGTTCGCGGTAGCGCATCTCCACCGGATAGGTGCGGCCCTCCACCAGCAGGATCGGCGCCGGCACCATCTCGCCCATGCCGTCCGGGGAGGGGGAGGCGAAATGCCGCGCCAGCTTCTCCGGATCGAGCGTGGCCGAGGTGATGATCAGCTTCAGCTCCGGCCGCCGCGGCAGCAGCCGCTGCAGCCAGCCCAGCAGGAAGTCGATGTTGAGGCTGCGTTCATGCGCCTCGTCGAGGATGATGGTGTCGTAGGCCAGCAGCTCACGGTCGCGCTGCAGCTCCGCCAGCAGGATGCCGTCGGTCATCAGCTTGATCAGCGAGCGTTCCGATACGCGCCGGTCGAAGCGCGTCTCGTAGCCCACCAACTCGCCCACCCTGGTGTTCAGCTCGCTGGCGATGCGGTTGGCCACGCTGCGCGCCGCCAGCCGCCGCGGCTGCGTATGCCCGATCAGCCCGCGCGTGCCGCGCCCCAGCTCCAGGCACAGCTTGGGCAGCTGCGTGGTCTTGCCTGAGCCGGTTTCGCCGCAGATCACCACCACCTGGTGATCGCGGATCGCCTCCAGCAGCTCGTCCTTGGCCTGCACCACCGGCAGCTCGGCCGGATAGCTGATCGCAGCCGGCCGCAGCAGCGCCCGGTTTTCGGCGGCGAGCAGCGCCTGCTGCACATCCCGCTCGAAGCGGGCGACATCGAATTTCGGATTGTTGCGCGCACCGCCGACCTGCCGCGCCAGGCGCGCCGCGTCACGCAGCAGGAGTTGCGGGCGAACCAGGTCGAAGCGGGTTTGCAGGGAAGCGGACTGACTCACGAAACGGGCCGGGGAAAGTGGCCGCTATGATAAGGCACCGGGCGCAACAGCCTGGGCGAGAGGGACTATCGCCCGCGGCTTGATCAGCCGCGCCGGCGCTAATTCACCTGCCGGTAGCCGTCCGTCAACGTCTTCAGGAAGGCGACCACGTCCTCGATTTCCCGGTCGTTCAGGGCAGGTTCGTCGCCGCGGTGACGATTGAACGGCGCATCGCCGACATCCACATTGACGCGGTGGGCTGCCGGCAAGTCGTCGTACATCTCCACCGTGCCGTCGGCCTGGCGCGGATACCACTTCCCGGGCCGCGTCTCCCGCTCCACATAGAACCTGACCGCGTCCTCCAGGGTATGGATGGCGCCGTTGTGGAAAAACACCTGGCGCGTGGCGACATTGCGCAGCGTCGGGGTTTTGAACAGGCCGCAATATTGCTGCTGCCCGGCCATGTCATTGCGCGCCGGGCCGCAGAGTCCCTCGTCGAAGAAGGCCGGATTGCGATTGGCGACCAGATCCCGGTTGCGCGGCGGCGCCAGCGCTTCGAACTCATAGTCGGTGAAGGCCGGGGCCATCCGGTTCTTGGTGGGCCGGTCGAGATGGCAGGCGGCGCAGCCGCCCTTCTTCAGGTCGTCGAACAGCTTGAGGCCGCGCAGCTCCCGCTCGCTCAATTGCGCGCGGCCGGCCAGGTAGTAGTCGAACTTGCTGTCATAGGTATGGAAGCTGCGGTCCTCGACCTGGAAGCGCGTCAATGCCAGATACACATCAGCCAGCCCCGCATCGGGCGAGCGGAGCGCCTCCTGGCCGAACACTGCGATGAACTCGTTCGCATAGGGCGTGGCCTTGAGCCGGGCCAGCAAAGCCGCGCCATCCCGGTTGGCCATTTCCCTGGGGTCGAACAGCGGGCCGCCCGCCTGCTCGGGCAGGGTGGCGGCGCGGCCGTCCCAGTCCATGCCGCCTTCCGGAACCAGTTGCGCGAGCTTCGCGCTGTTCGGGCCATTGGCCGGCCCGGTCTTGCCATCCGGCAGGAGACTGAACACCGGCCGGGCGGCCTTGGCTACTCCGCCGTCGTCCGGGTCGAACTTGCCATCCGGACGGATCACGAATTTCGGCGTGCGCTCCAGGTAGGTCAGCGACGGCACCGCGCGGGCGCCAGGCTGGTTCAGGTCGGGTCCGCCCAGCTGCACCGCCAGCGCATTGGCCGGCGCATAGGCGTTGGCGGGGTTGTGGCAGGTGGCGCAGGACATCCTGCCCGAGCCGGACAGGCTGGCGTCGAAAAACATCTTCCGCCCCAATTGCGCCATCGCGCTCAAAGGGGGCGCGGACGCATCGAGCCGGGCCGCCGCGGCGCGCGTGATGGCCGCCAGGGCGGCAGGAGATTGGACCTGCGCCGGGGCGACGCTCGGCGTTGGCGTTGGCGTTGGCGTTGTCGCGCGGCCGCAGGCGCACAGCATGAGAGCCGCGGCAACGGGCAGGGTCAATCGCATGGCGCCTTCAATCATTGCTCAACGTCGGCTGCCGCCGCGGCGCTGGGTGAATAGTCCCCCGCAGCTCGGGGACTTTCCGACGCGCAGCGACGTTGCCCCGGCCCGGCTTATTGCGTCACGAAGATCAGGCCGTGCGGGTTGTTCATGCCGATATAGATCGGCGTCATCACGCCGGTGCTGGTGTTGCTTTCCAGAACGGTGCCCTGGCCGGAGCTGTAGGCCGTACTGGCCGCAAAGCCACCCTGTGCGTTGATGCGGTAGATCAATTGCGCCGGCGTATCGGTCACCAGCATGAAGGAGCTGCCGCTGGCCGGCGACCAGCGTGTATCGTCAAGCGGCCAGGGATTGCCGTAAAGCGTCATGGGCAGCACGCTGACCGTCTGCTGCGCGGTGCCGATGTTGGCCAAGAACACCAGCTCCGAATCCTGCTGGCTGGCGATCACCAGGTCGCCGGACGGATCGATCATCGACGAGTCGGTGTCGGTCATGTTCAGGGTGACGGGCGTGTTGCCGGGCAGCAGGGTGGCCGGCGTGCTGGACATCAGCACTGCTGCGGGATGAAAGGTCTTGCCGTCGCCGTTGAGCGCAACGCTGTAGAGCACCGGCCCGGTGTTGACGCCGTATTCCGCCGTGGCGCCGCTGGAATCGGTGGAGTAGGGCGCCAGGTTCGGGCTGGGGCTGGCGGTCGTCGTCGGGTTGGACGCGCTCGCATAGACCACCCCGTTGATCAGCTTGAGGTCGTCGAGCCCGCCGCCGTTCGGCAGCGGCGCCACATCGGAGGTGTAGGAGGTCAGGGTGTTGCTGCTGGTATTGATGACCGTGATGACCGGGTTCGCATCCTCGTTGCTGCTGACCCAGATGGTGCTGGCGTTGTAGGCCGTCATGCCATCGGGATGCCCGGGCACGTCGAGGGTTTGCAGCAGATTGCCGTTCAGGTCGTATTCGAGTACCTCGGCCTGCGCGGAGGTGACGCCGGCGGCGAGGGTGCCGTCCGGGTTGACGTTGGGATCCTGGCAGATCACGAACACGGTGTTGCCCAGCTGCACCATGTCGTCCGGAAGCAGCGTGCCGGGCGCCTTGGCAAACACCGATATCGAATAGCTGCTGCCCTGGGTGCCTGACACCGACGAGGGCACCGGGGCGGCGGGCGCCGATGAACTGCTGCCGCTGGAACAGCCCGCGAGTACGATCCCCAGTGCAGCCACTACCATGACGGGAACGGACTTCATTGTCGATCTCCAGGCAGCGGGTCTTACAGATTAACCGGCCGATGTGACAGATCCGTGTTGCCGATCCCGGGGTCTGCGTTGAAAAGCTCTTCCACCCCGCAAGCTGACTTGTTAACTACATCAAGACGTCAACAAATTGAATTCAAAGTTTCATTTTTTTGCCATCTGACCTTCGTAGCATCTGCAGATCGCGCCACATGTCCGGCGTCTCTACGGTCCGGTACCGTCGCAGGTCACCTTGGAAATCGCACGATATCTGGTATTAGCCTGTCTGGGGCTTCTGTTCCTCCGAAAAGTTTACACGCGACTTCGCCTGTCCCGCGCCAAGCACCCGTCCCTGGGTGGGCACGCCAAGATGTCCCGGCGGCTGGCACGGTTGACCAGCTTCTTCGACTACGGCGCCGACCGCTATTTCTCCAGCGACCTCGCCCCCGAGGACGTCGCCGCGCGTCGCCGCTCCGCCATGGAGCGCCTGCGCCAGCGTGTCGCCGCGACCTCGCCGCAGACGCTGAGCTACAGCCAGTCTCTGGAAAGCGGCATCTCGGACGTGCAGTTCACCAGCCATTACCGCGTGCCGTTTCCCTATCGCAACCTGCTCCCGGCGGAATTCAAGTTCGGCAGCGTCGTCACCCAGACGCGCGGCACCGAGTTGCGCGACCTGGACGGCAACTGGCGCTACGACGTCTCCGGCTCCTACGGTGTCAACGTCTTCGGCTACGACTTCTATAAGGAGTGCCTGCAGCAGGGCTACGCCATGGTGGCGGATCTCGGCCCGGTGCTCGGTCCCTACCATCCGGTGATCCGCGACAACGTGCAGGCGCTGAAGGAAATCTCCGGCCTGGACGAAGTCTCGTTCCATATGTCGGGCACCGAAGCCGTGATGCAGGCGGTGCGCCTGGCGCGCTACCACACCGGCAGGACCCACCTGGTGCGCCTCTGCGGCTCCTATCACGGCTGGTGGGACGGCGTGCAGCCCGGCGTCGGCAATCAGCGGCAGGTCAACGACGTCTACACGCTGGCCGATCTCAGCCCCAACACCCTGCGGGTGCTGGAAACGCGCAAGGACATCGCCTGCGTGCTGATCAACCCGTTCCAGGCCCTGCATCCGAACGCCGATGCCCCCGGCGATGCCTCCCTGGTCAACAGCGAGCGCCGCACCGCCTTCGACCGCGCCGCCTACACCCAGTGGCTGGCGCGCATCCGCGAAGTCTGCACCCGCCGCGGCATCGTGCTGATTTCCGACGAGGTCTTCGCCGGCTTCCGCCTCGGCCATCGCGGCGCCCAGGAATATTTCTCGTTCCAGGCCGATATGGTCACCTACGGCAAGACCCTCGGCGGCGGCCTGCCGGTGGGCGTGCTGTGCGGTCGCGCGGACCTGATGAAGCGTTTCAAGGAGGCCGAGCCGGCGAATATCTCGTTCGCCCGCGGCACCTTCAATTCGCATCCGCACGTGATGGCCTGCATGTCGGTGTTCCTGCAGCGCATCAGGCAGCCGGACATCCAGGACATCTACGCCCGCGCCGATGGCCTGTGGAACGCGCGCGTCGCCGGCCTCAACCAGGAGCTGGCCGCGGCCGGCCTGCCGGTGCGGCTGGCCAATATGCACAGCATCGTCACCATCCTCTACACCGTGCCCTCGCGCTACAACTGGATGCTGCAGTTCTACCTGCGCGCTGAAGGCCTGGAGCTGAGCTGGATCGGCAGCGGCCGCATGATCATGAGCCTCAACTATACGGATGCGGATTTCGCCGAGGTCGCGCGCCGTTTCCAGCGCGCGGTGCAGCAGATGCAGAACGATGGCTGGTGGTGGACCGCTCCGCACCTGACCAACAAGTGGATCAAGCGGCAGATGCTGAAGGACATGCTGAACGCGCGTTTTCGCGGGCGGGCCGCTCAGGCAGATCCGTCCAGCCAGCCCGTACCGAGCCTGCGATAGAGGACTGATCTGACATGATCGAGCTGAATCTGAATCGGCAGAAAGAAAAAGCGGTCGTCTCTTTCCGCGACAAGCTGCAGCTCGATTTCCAGCGCTATCTGACGCAGGAAGCGGTCCGCTTCAATCCGGAGGAATGCCTGCGGATGGACTTCCACTGCCACGACCGCAACAGCGACATCCCGGACGAGCTGTGGGGCCGCATCCTCGGCCTGCCCGAGACCTGGCTGGAGACCCGCGACCTGGTGAAGTGCCTGCAGGGCAACGGCAGCGATGTCATCACCATCACCAATCACAACAATGCCCGTTCCTGCTGGGAGCTGATGGACAAGGGCCAGGATGTCCTGGTCGGCACCGAGTTCACCTGCCACTTCCCCGAGTACGAGCTGTACGTCCACGTACTCACCTACGGCTTCACGCCGGCGCAGGAAGTGGTGCTGAACAAGAAGCGGCGCGATATCTACGAATTCCTCCGCTACGCCGCCGAGCACGACATTCCCGTCGTGCTGCCGCACCCGCTGTACTTCTACACCCGCAATCCGCATATCCGCCTGGAGCTGTTCGAGAAGTTCGCCGTGCTGTTCCAGCGCTACGAGGTGCTCAACGGCCACCGCGACATCTGGCAGAGCCTGCTGGTGCTGAACTGGGCGCGCGGCCTGACCGAAGAAAAGATGGTGCGCTACAGCCACAAGCACAAGCTCAATCCCGCGGACTTTGCCGTCAACCTGCGCGCGCCCAAGGTGCTCACCGGCGGCTCGGACGATCACATGGGCCTGTCCGCCGGCCAGTGCGGCTCCTCCCTGTTCGTGCCGAACCTGTCGCAGCGGCGCAAGACCACGCCGCTGTCGCAGCTGGCGCTGGAAGCGATCCGCGCCGGTCGCATCGCGCCTTACGGCCATGTCGGCGAGAACCAGAAGCTGAGCCTGGCGCTGCTCGACTACTTCGCCCAGATCGCCACCCGCATGGAGGATCCGGGCCTGCTGCGCCTGATGCTGCATCGCGGCGAGACCAACGACAAGCTGGCCTGCTTCGCCATCGCCAACGTCATGCTGGAGCTGAAGAAGCACAAGAACACCCAGCGCTTCGTCGGCTTCGTCCACGACGCCCTGCACGGCACCAAGCCGGGCTGGAAGCTGCGCTGGGGTGTTTCGGCCGACTACAAGTTCTGCGTCAAGCACCTGGAAGCCATCGCCGACAGCCATAGCCAGCCGCCGGAGCAGGCCAGGGAGATGGTGAACGAGGCCATCTCCGCCCTGTTTAACGAGCTGACCCACCTCATCGCCAACCGGCTGGGCAAGTACGCGGCGAAATATTCGGAAGTGCCGCTGGACGAGTTCTCCACCGAGACCCTGATCCGCAAGTTCGAGATCCCCACGCAGATCCGCGGCCTCGCCTTCGGCAAGGCACCCCGCGACAAGAAGAACATCACCGGTGTCAATTTCAGCGAGCTGGTGGATCAGCTGTCGTTCCCGCTGATCATGGCCGGTGTGCTCGCCGGCTCCCAGGTCGCCAGCACCCGCGTGCTCTACGCCAACCGCTCGTTCCTCAACGATTTCGCCGAGAATATCGGCAGCAACGAGCATCCGAAGCGCGCGCTGTATCTCACCGATACCCTGCGCGACAAGAACGGCGTTTCCAGTTCGCTCTCCGCCAAGCTGGCCGAGATCCAGCGCCGCGACTACCCGGTCGATTTCCTCATCTGCCATGCGGACGCGGCGCCCGAGCCGCACCTGCACGTGGTCCGTCCGATCACCCAGATCACCTTCCCCAAGTTCGGCGAACAGCAGCTGCGCGTGCCCGATTTCATGGAGATCGCCCGCATCTTCTATAACGGCGGCTACGACCGTGTGATCTGCTCCACCGAAGGCCCGATGGTGGCGGTGGCGCTGCTGCTCAAGTACATGTTCAACGTGCCGGCCTTCTTCTTCATGCACACCGACTGGCTGGACTTCGTCAAGCACACCACCAACCTGGACCATCACGAGCGCGACCGCATCCGCCGCCTGCTGCGCGCGCTCTACCACCAGTTCGAGGGTGTGTTCGTCCTCAACACCGATCACCGCAAGTGGCTCACCGGCAGCCAGATCGGCCTGCCGGAAGAGGCGGTCCATCTCACCGGGCACCACGTCGAGCCCTCGCGGCGCAACGTCGTCCCGGTGCAGAAATCCGAGCTGATCCCCGGCGCCACCGCCGCCACGCCGGTGCTTTTCATGGCCGGCCGCATGAGCAAGGAAAAAGGTGTCCTCGAACTGCCGGAAATCTACGCCGCCGCCAGGCAGCAGATTCCGGACCTGAAGCTGGTCATCGCCGGCTCCGGCCCGGCGGAAGCCGAGTTGCGCGCGGCCCTCCCCGACGCGGTGTTCCTGGGCTGGGTCAGCCGCGAACGCATCGAGCAGATCTACGCCGGCCTGGACCTGTTCGTCTTCCCCTCGCAGTTCGACACCTTCGGCAACGTCATCCTCGAAGCTTTCTCCCAGGGCATGCCGGTGCTGGCCTACAACTGCAAGGGCCCCAAGGACATCATCCAGAACGGCCGCAACGGCTACCTGGTCGACACCATCGAGGACATGTCCGCGCGCATCGTGCAGCACTTCAGCGAGCGCGAGCGCCATGCGGCGATGCGGCGCGAAGCGCTGCTGCGCGTGGCGGACTACCAGGCCGAGCCAATCATGCGCCGCTTCCTCGGCGATATGGGCCTGCCGCTCGCCAAGGTCGAAGTGGAACAGCGCGAGGCTGTTGCCGCCTGATGGAAACCGCGCTACGCCATCTCAGCCAGCAGGAGCAGATCAATTTCCTGCTCACCAACCGCATCCCGCGGCGGGCGCTGACCCAGTTCATCGGCTGGTACAGCCGCATCGAGAGCCCCTTGCTGGCGCGCCTGTCCATCGCCGCCTGGAAGCAGTTCGCCGACCTCGATCTGAGCGAGGCGGAGCGGCAGGAATTCAGCAGCGTCCACGCCTGCTTCACCCGGCGCCTGAAGCCCGATGCACGGCCGCTGGATGCGCGTCCCGAGGTGATGGTCAGCCCCTGCGATGCCGTGGTCGGCGAGTGCGGTCCCATCGCCGGCACCACCGTGTTCCAGGCCAAGGGCTTTCCCTACGAGATCGGCGACCTGATTCCCGATGCCGCCCTGCAGGAAAAGTACCGCGACGGCTGCTATGCCACCCTGCGCCTCAAATCCAGCATGTACCACCGCTTTCACGCGCCGGTGGACTGCACGGTGGATGAAGTCCGCTACATCTCCGGCGATACCTGGAACGTCAACCCCATCGCCCTCAAGCGCATCGAAAAGCTCTATTGCCGCAACGAGCGCGCCGTGGTGCCGCTGCACGACACGGCCACCGCCGGCAGCATCTGCCTGGTGCCGGTGGCCGCGATTCTCGTCGCCAGCATGAAATTCCATTGCCTGCCGGACGAGCTCGACCTGCGCAGCCGCGGCCAGAACCGCATCCGCTGCTCGGCCAGCTACAGCAAGGGCGAGGAGATGGGCTACTTCCAGCACGGTTCCACCATCATCGTGTTCGCCACTTCGAATTACGCCCTCGCCGAGGGTATCGGCCAGGGCCAGATCATCCGCATGGGTCAGGCCCTGATGACCGACACCAGTTACGCCGCACCGGCGCCGCTTCCCCGGGAAGCGGTCTCGCCCACCACCTGACACCCAGCCTTGCATCAACGATTTCACCCAGGAGCCGCCGCCATGACCTTTGCCGAAGAACTGCACCAGCAACGCTGGGATGATCACCGCTACTACCACCACAGCCGCATCAACCAGTCCCTGCACCTGGTCAGCGCCTGCTGCTTCCTTGCCAGCTATGTGCTGATCTTCACCAATCCGGTGCTCGCCGTGATGGTGGGCTGGCTGCTGGCCATGATCCTGCGCCAGATCGGTCATTTCTTCTTCGAGCCGAAGACCTACGACACGGTCAACGACGCGACGCACGAATACAAGGAAAGCGTGAAGGTCGGCTACAACCTGCAGCGCAAGGTCGTACTGCTCAGCATCTGGTTCGCCGCCCCGTTCGTGCTCTACTTCAAGCCGGATTTCTTCGGCTTCTTCAGCGCGCAGGAAGTCACCCGCGGCCTGCTCTACAACACCTCGATCCTGTGGCTGTTCATCGGCATCGGCGCGGTGCTGTTCCGTATGGGCCAGCTGTTCTTCATCAAGGGCGCACAGCCCGCCCTGGTGTGGGGCACCAAGATCCTCACCGATCCGTTCCACGACATCAAGATCTACCACAAGGCACCGTACTACCTGTTCAAGGGCGCGATGTACGACGACATGACCGATTGGTACGCCCCGCGTAGCACGCAGCAGGCGTCCTGAACGTCGCCATGCCGTAGCGGCGGTCTGCTCGCCGTCAGGACTGAAAAGCCCGGCTTTGCCGGGCTTTTTTTTGTGCTTTTCCCCGTGTTGCTTAGGCGGGTGTTGAAGCGGGCCCGTTGCAGCGGATTCAGCTGCCCAGGTTGCGTAGCGACGCATGCAACTCCGCATCGAGCACCGCAACCAGCTCCGCCGCGGGCATGGCGCGCGCCAGCGCCGCCGCCTGGCCGGCCCACTGTGCGCCGTAGCCGAACTCGCCCTTGGCCTTGGCTGCCGCATGCAGCGCCTTGCCGGCGTCGTAGGCGATCGGATAGTCGGGACTCGGCGGCTGGCCGGCATCGCCGTCCAGAGCGGTGAAGCGGTTGAGCAGGCTGCGCGCCTTGCGTCCGGAAATCGCAGACGTGAGCGCTGTCCGCGCCTCTGTGTTGTTCAGCAATGTCCGGCGGTAGCCCTCGTCAATGGCCGATTCCGTGCTGCCGACGAAGGCGGTGCCGAGCTGCGCCGCTTGGGCGCCCAGCGCCAGCGCCGCGGCGATGCCGGCGCCGTCCATGATGCCGCCGGTGGCGATCACCGGCAGATCCGTCTCCCGCACCAGCAGGCGCGTCAATGCGAAAGTGCCCAGCCCATCGTCCACCGCGGCGGGATCGAAGACGCCGCGATGCCCGCCGCCCTCGATACCCTGGGCGACGATGGCGTCGACGCCGGCCTCGGCAATGAGCCACGCCTCATGCGGATGCGTTGCCGTCCCCAGCAGAATGATGCCGGCCCGCTGCAAGGCCGCAATCGCGGCGGCGGGCGGCAGGCCGAAATGGAAGCTGACCACGGCTGGGCGCTCCTCCAGCAGCATGGCCAGCATCGCCGGGTCGTCGACGAAGCTGGTATAGATCTCCCGCAGCGCCTTGGGCGGCACGGCGCCGAAACGCGCGAACTGCGGCGCCAGCCATTCCAGCCATCGCGCCTCGCGCACGGCGTCGGCAACGGCGGGCGCATGGCAGAACAGGTTCACGTTGAATGGCCTGCTGGTCAGGGTCCGCGTGTCCCGGATCATCTTGCGGGCCCCTTCGGCGTTGGTGGCGCCGACGCCCAGCGAGCCGAGGCCGCCCGCATTGGAAACCGCCGCCGCCATGGCCGGCGTGCTGACGCCCGCCATCGGCGCCTGAATGATGGGCTTGGTGATGCCCAGCTTGCGCAGCAGTGTGTTGTTCATTGCGTTACCGCTCCAGTTGGGATGCTGCTGGAAGTCACGCGCTACTCTAATCCCGCGAGGCTTGTTGAAAAACCGGCGGCCGCGCACTTCATCTGTTACGCCGCGGAACGAATCGGCTTGCCGGAAAGCGATGGGCGCCGGCAACCCTTGCAGGACACTATCTGGCGCGCTTCGCTCTGGAGCGGGGTTTTGTCACGGCGGCCTCGGCCTTCAGGCGCTCTGTCTGCTCCATCAGGAAATCGACGAAGGCCCGCACCCGCGAGGGCAATAGCCGGCCATGGGGGTAGAGCAGGCTATAGGGGCGTGAGCGTCCACCGAATGGCTGCAGCACTTCGACCAGGGTGCCCTCGGCCAGTTCTTTCTCGACGATAAACCGGTAGGTCTGGAACAGGCCGGCGCCGGCCTTGGCCAGCGTCACGCCGCCGAGCACGTCCTCGGAGCAGGAGTAGTTGCCGACCGAGAAGATCTCCTTCTCGTGGCCGTCTTCGTTGAACAGCCAGGAAATCTGCCGGCCGCTGCTGGGCAGGTCGAACTGGATGCACTCGTGCTGCTCCAGCTCGGTCAGCTTGCGCGGTATGCCCGCGCGTTTGAGATAGGCGGGGCTGGCAATCACCACCAGCGGCGCATCCTCCAGCAGGCGCGCGACCATGGTCGAGTCGGGCTGGGCGCGCACGCGGATGGCGAGGTCGTAATTCTCATCGTGGAAGCCGACGTTGCGATTGCTGATGTGCACTTCCAGCTTGATCAGCGGGTACTTGGCGCGGAACGCCGGCAGCAGCGGCAGCAGGCGATGGTGGCCGTAGGTCGTCGGCGTGCTGATGCGCAGGGTGCCGGCCGGCTGCACCTGCTCGCCGCTGACCTTGCGCTCGGCCTCGACCAGCTGGTTCAGCGCCTGGCGGCTCTGGTCGTAGTAGGTCTTGCCGCCCTCGGTGAGCCGGATGCTGCGCGTCGAGCGCACGAACAGGCGCACGCCCAGGCGCTTCTCCAGCCGCGACACCGAGCGGCTCACCGCGGCGGGGGTCACGCCGGCGGTGTGCGCCGCGGCGGTGAAGCTGCCCGCCTCCGCGGCGAGGCAGAACAGTTCGATGCTGCCGAGCAGGATGTCGTCGAATTGCCGTTTCATGATTGATTACACCATGTATCAATACAAGTGTAGCAAAGCCCGTTTATTGCGCCCATAGCGGGGAATACAGTTGCTCCCGAACCGGCGGCGCGCTTCACGGCTCAAGCCTCCGGAAACCGGATCAATCCATACGCAAGAGGTGCAACCATGAGCAAGTCTGATCAAACCGTCGTCATCACCGGCGCCACCAGCGGCATCGGCCTGGGCCTGGCCGAGGCCTTCCTGAAGCAGGGCTACAACGTCGTCGGCACCGGCCGCTCCACCGAGCGCCTGCAAGCCGTCGCCGCCCAGCTCAACGCGGGCGATCGTTTCCTCGGCGTGGCCGGCGACGGCGGCAAGCCCGAGTCCGCGAAGAAGGTGTTCGAGCAGGCCATCGCCAAGTACGGCAAGGTCGACGTGCTGGTCAACAACGCCGGCATCTTCACCGCCAAGCCCTTCGTCCAGTTCACGCCGGAGGAAGTGGAAGAGCAGATCTCCACCAACCTGAAGGGCGTGCTGTATCCCTCGCAGGAAGCGGCGAAGCATATGGGCGAACGCAAGCGGGGCAAGATCATCAACATCACCGCTTCGCTCGGCATCCAGCCGGCGGGCAATGTCCCGGCGCTGCTGGCTGTCGCCATCAAGGGCGGCATCAACCAGGCCACCCGCGCCCTGGCGCTGGAACTGGCGCCCTACGGCGTCACCGTCAATGCCGTCGCCCCCGGCGTCGTCGCCACCCCCATGCACGCCCCCGAGTCGCACGCCGCGCTGGGCCAGATGCATCCGCTGGGCCGCATCGCGAAGATCAGCGAAGTCGCGGAGGCCGTGCTGTACCTGGCCAAGTCCGACTACGTCACCGGCACTGTGATGCCGGTCGACGGCGGCTTCAGCGCCGGCAGGTAAAGCCCCTGAGCTGCGGTCGGAGGCCATCTCCGGCCGCAGCCGATCCGGCAGGCGATCATTCAATCATTCCCAACACAGGAGCAGTGTCATGCCCTTCGTCAGCATCCGCATCACCCGTGAAGGCAATACCCCGGAGCAGAAAGCCCAGGTCATCAAGGAAGTGACCGAAACCCTCGAGCGCGTGCTGCACAAGCCGCCCGAGTGGACCCATATCGCCATCGAGGAAGTCGATACCGATAACTGGGGCTTCGGCGGCCGCACCACCACCGCCATCCGCAAGGACGCCGCGCGTTAGGTAAGCAGGGGCTTCGGCCCATCGTATTCGGCGAGGAGCGCCCATGAACAACGCAAAGAAGAAAATCTTCCTGATCACCGGCGGCAGCGCGGGGTTCGGGCGCGCCTTCGCCGAGGCTGCGGTTGAGGCCGGGCATACGGTGGTCGGGACGGTGCGGCGCGAGGATGATCGCATCGCCTTCGAGGCCATGCACCATAGTCGCGCCCATGCGGTGATCATCGACGTGACCCGCTTCGGCAGCATCGGCCCGGCCATCCGCAAGGTCGAGAAGGACATCGGGCCGATCGACGTCCTGGTGAACAACGCCGGCTACGGCCACGAGGGCACGCTCGAAGAGTCGCCGCTCGCCGATCTCATCCACCAGTTCGAGGTCAATGTCTTCGGCGCGGTGGCGATGATCAAGGCGGTGTTGCCGGGTATGCGCCAGCGGCGCCGCGGCCACATCGTCAACATCACCTCGATGGCCGGCTATATGAGCATGCCCGGCATCGCCTACTACAGCGGCAGCAAGTTCGCGCTGGAGGGCATTTCCGAGGCCCTGGCCCAGGAGGTGAAGGGCCTGGGCATCAAGGTCACCGCCATCGCGCCGGGTTCATTCCGCACCGACTGGGCCGGCCGTTCGATGGTCCGCTCGGGCCGCTCCATCGCGGACTACGACGCGGTGTTCGAGCCGATCCGCAAGCGCCGCAGGGAATACAGCGGACACCAGGCCGGCGACCCGGCCAAGGCGGCCCAGGTACTGCTCAAGATCGTGGACTCGGACAACCCGCCCATCCACCTGTTGCTCGGCAACGACGCGATGAAGCTGGTCGAGGAGCGGCTGGCCATGCTCGGCAGCGAGATCAAGGCCTGGGAAACGGTTTCGCGTTCGACGGATTTCGCCTGAGATGTTCCCGCTGGCCCAAGGACGTAGATCCGCTACGCACCCAAGCGGCAACGCTCTTGCTCCCGGAGCCGGCCAGGCCAGGTGCCCTTGATTCAGTTCGGGCCCTGCAATCGGTTTGGCAGCGCCAGTGCCTGGAGGATGGCCCTGCCGTTGACGATCAGAGCTCCAACCAGTGAGGCCGCCGCTGCCGCCAGCGCGCCCCATTGGTTTACGGCCAGGGCGCAGATCACAACGGCCGCCAGCGCGCCGGATTCCACCGCGACGCGGATGCGCCGCGCATCCCAGTCCGCCACCGCATGCCGCACGGCGGGGCGGCCGACGCTGTTGGCCCACTGCACGCCCAGGAGCAGCGCGTAGATGATGAACTGATTGTCGTAGGGTGGGCCGTACAGCCTCAGCGTCGCCGGGGCGGCGGCCAGCAGAACGGCAATGAAGGCCGAGCTGTACAGCACAGCCCGGCCCAGCTGCGCCAGCAGCAGCGGCCGTGCCGCCTGCACCGACGAGCGCGAACGCCCCAGGATCTGGCGGCCGGTGGTCAGGTTCAGTGCGGGCAGGAAATAATCCACGATCAGCGCGGTGCGCGCTGCCACCGCGTAGCGTGCCATCTCCACCGCCGGCGCCCACACCGCCAGGATGCATAGCGGGCCCCATAGCAGCAGGCCGCGGCCCAGGCCGATGATTGCCAGATTGTCGACCGCCTCCAGCACTTCGCGCGCGATCGGCTCGTGAAAGCCCCGCTTCCAGGTGCAGGGAAAGGCGCGCCAGGCCAGATACACCGCCAGCGCCGCCGCCGCCAGCGTGCCGCCGAAGTAGGCCCAGGCATACAGCGTCAGCGAGGCGTCCTCGGGCGCCAGCACCACCGCCAGGATGATCGACAGGTTCAGCGCGTACGAGGCCACCACGGTGCCGAGCATGGTCCGGTTGGCGGCGCGCAGCGCCTCGCCGATGA
>Ga0302311_10000595_pt1 | contig 44785 bp, 28 predicted proteins | sample III_Palsa_N1_3_FD_200449 | JGI IMG/M metagenome (GOLD analysis project Ga0302311, IMG submission 200449) | Peat permafrost microbial communities from Stordalen Mire near Abisko, Sweden - III_Palsa_N1_3 | ecosystem: Environmental > Terrestrial > Soil > Palsa > Peat permafrost | place: Sweden... | reverse complement strand
AATCCGCTGCGGGTGCGCGGCATGACCGCGGCGGGCTCTGGCGACTGGACGATCGAGCTGGACAGCGGGGTCGAAGCCCTCCTCTCGCGCAGGTTCCCGCAAGCGTTGAGCGCCCTGAGGAGCTAGGAGCTCGTTGTCTAAGCCCAGGCCGTGGGCGGCGCGCAAAGGCGACCCGGACCTTAGACGAGGCGAGCCTCAGTTCGCGTCGGGCGTTTATAGGGCCGACAGCGACCACGAACTCGGCAACAGCAGGTGTGGGTCCACGGGTGGACCTGACGTTCGCCGTGAGTGTCCGAAAGCGGGCAAAAGGTCAGAGTCCGCTTCTGGCGCGAACCGGCCTTGATCCGGCCACCACGCCAATGGCCGCCATCCACCCAACTCGGATGAAACCCTGATCGGGTTTTGACCCTAAGGCGTCGTCACGATCAGATTCTGCAATACCACCCCCGGCCCGCCATTGCGGATGCGGATGGAATGGAGCCCGGCCGCGAGCGGGCCGCTCCAGCTCACCGTGCCGACCAGGGCGCCGTCGACCAGGATCTGCTGACCCGTGGGGTCGAGCGCGTCGGTCGTGATCGTGGAGTTGCCGGATCCTGCCAGGTTGACGGTCCAGCCGACATAATCGCCGGTCAGCGCCAGCACGCCCAGCGCCGGGGCCGGACCATTGGCGACCGCGGCATCGACGACATTGAGCGTAGCAGGCACCGCCAGTCCGACCGCCGGCAGCGGCCGGGGCCTTTCCATGGCGGCGGCGATCGCCTGCGGCTTCGGCAGGGCCTGTTCATGGACGGTCGGATAGATCATGCCGTAGGTCTCGCCGCTGGTGGTGAACATCACCGGCAGCTCGCCGCCATATTGGTAGAACAGATCGATGGACTGGGTTTCGAGCGCCGCCGCGGACAGGTCGATGTTGGCCGCGTCCTGCAGGGCGTTCTGCGCTGCCGACAGGTTGGTTTCACCGACAAAATAGCCGCCCTCATAGCCGGTCTCGTGCAGGCCGAAGGCGCGCGCCCAGTCGCCATCCACGGCCGTGGTCGCCGGCACATTGAGCGCCAGGCCCGAGGCGACCATGGCCGGGATCGACGGCGGGGTCGTGTCGGTCAAGGTCGCGTACCAGGCGCCGCCGCCGCCCCACAGGTAATGGCCGACCGGGTTGGGTGATGCCACATGGGCCAAGCCATCGGCGTCGTCCCAATAGGCCTCGAGGAAATCCAGCGCGTTCTGGGCCCAGGCCTGGCCGTTGCCATATTGCCATTCCAGCACCGGCCGGATGCGGGTCAGCATGGCACCGTCGCCCCAGACGGCGCGGAACAGGTCGCTGATCTCCTTGGTCCGCTCGGCCGCCCGGCGCTCGCCCAGCACGGCCGGGCCGGAGGCGCCGTCATAGTTCAACGGCGACCCGCCGGCCGCCACGGCCTGCTGCGCCAGCGCGATATTCTGGTGGTTCATCACATATTCGTCGTTCCAGATCTCGTTCGAATATTCGACATAGACCCGGAGATTGGCGTCGAGCGGCGGGAAGGCCGGGGCCGCCTGCGGGCTGGTGTAGGGATTGGTGCCGTCGCTGCCGTAGCGCAGCAACTGGGCCAGCCGGGTGACGTAATCGTCGTCGACCTGCAGCGGGATATTGATCCACATGTCCTTGCCGGTCTCGTTCGCCAGCTCGACCGCATATTCCCAAGCCCCGCCCCGCCCCTGCCAGCCATAGCCGGCCAAAGTCTGATATTGGCTGGTATCGAGCGGCGTCACGCGGTCGGCCCAATGGCGCTGGTTGTTGGCGTTGGTCGCGAGATAATCCATGAAGCGGATCAGAGTGAATCCCGCCAGGAGTTGCTTCAGATCGCCGGTGAACAACGTGCCGGCCGGGTTGCTGATGGTCGAGCCACGCGCAGTCGGCCGCATCAGATGCACGTTGGCGATGCCGGATCCGACCGGTGCCGCCGGCGTGCGCTGGCTGCCGACGAAGCCCAGATAGGCGCCGGTGAGCGCCGCGGGCGCTGCGATGATCCATTGGGCGCTGGTCTGGTTGCTGGCCGAATCATAGCCGACGCCGGCCGGCAGGCTGGTGCCGTAGCTGACCCCGCCGACGGTGAAATGGCCGACGCCCTGCCAATCCAACACCTGGGCCTGGCCATCGAAGCTCAGCTGATAAGCCCCCTCCGGCTCGCGGGATTCGGTCCAGAGCGGCAGGGTCGCATCTTGAGAGGGCCACCCGTCGGGTCCGAGCGCCGCCGGCGCGGTCTGCGTCATATAGTTGGTGTTCTTCTGGAACGGCAGCGCCTGACGGGCGGCATCGGCGAAGATCAGTGCAGGATCGTTCGGGCTGGTATAGGCCAGGTCCAGCCCCATCGGCACCGCCGCCTCGATCACCTGCAGCGGCCGGCTGGCGCTGCCCCAGGACAGCTGCAGGCTGCCGGCCGGGGCATATTGCCAATAATAGACCAGCACATCGTAGGACTGACCCGCGACCAGTCCGGTCGAGCCCTGGCGCGTCCGCGTGCCGCCGCCGAAATCGGCGATGAGCGTGATCCAATTGACCGTGTGGGTCGGCCGGACATAGACGGCGAAGGCGCCGCCGCTGGCGACGGAGAAGCTGTAGGTCTCGGTCGTGGCCGCAATCAGCGTGCCGGTCCAGCTGGCGGAGAAGCCGCTGCCGCCGACGCCAGCGAAACCGGGCGTGGTCGATCCACCGACCGAAGTGCCAGTCCAGGCGAAATCGATGCGCACGTCGCGGCGCTGAAACGCCGGCGCGCCGCTGAGGCTGGTGTTGGCATAATAGGTCCCGACGAAGCCGCCGCCGGCCACACCCTGCGCCGACGCCGCGGTGACGGTCAGAATAATCAGCGATATCAAGACAAAGGCCCGGCGCGTCCAGATCCAGAAAGTCATACGAATCGCCTCGCATCCAAAGAATTGGTCCGATCGGACCGACTATGTTCTTCGGAGCGCCAAAGGCTATAGGCCGTTCGCTTCAAATGTAGCGACACTATATATTCAGATATCGACGCATGTCCTTGACGGAATCATTGATCGTAGTTTTATTTTGATAAAACTCTATATTTGATAATTCGCATAAAATTGGACGAATCCGATCCACAAAGAAAAACGGCCTGGGGGCGAACCCCAGGCCGTTGCCGGTCTCGCGGTATGGGTCGGAGCGCTATTGCGTGATGCTGAGGCTCTTGATCGTCACCGCCGCCGACGCGCGGATGCGGATGCCGTGGAGGCCGGCCGCGAGCGTTCCGGTCCAGCTGGTCGTGCCGAGCAGCATGCCGTCGATCAGGATCTGCTGGTTGGGCGAGGCGGCGTCGGTCGTCACCGTATAGGTGCCGGGCGAAGCCAGATTGACCGACCAGCCGACATAGTCGCCCTGGTTGGTCAGCACGCCCTGTTTCTGCGCCGTACCGTTCGACACGTTGGCCGATGCGACCGGCAGCGTGCCGATCACGGTCAGCCCGACGGTCGCTGGCGGCCGCGGCGCGTCGATCGCCGCCAGGATGCCCTGCATCTTCGGCGTGTTCTGGTCGTGGATCGTCGGGTAAGCCACGCCGTACTGCTCGCCGCTGGTGGTGAACATCAGCGGGATGTTGCCGCCCTTCTGGTAGAACAGGTCGATACTCTGGGTTTCGAACGGCGCCGCCGACGGATCGAGATTGGCGACATTCTGGAGATCGGTCTGCGCCGCCGTGTCGTTGACCGAGACATTGTTGGCGCCGACGTAGAAGCCGCCTTCGTAACCCAGTTCCTGAATCCCGTAGGCGAGCGTCCAGGCGGCGTCCGCCGCGGTCGTGGACGGCAGCGACAGGTCCATGCCGGACGCATAGATGCCGGCAACGCTGCTCGCCTCGGTATTCACCGGCAGCGCGTACCAGGCACCGCCGCCACCGTAGATGAAGTGATTGACCGGATAGGGCGTCGCCACGTGGGCCTGGCCGTCGGCATTGTCATAGTAATATTCGAGGAACTTCAGCCCGTCGCTGCCGGTGCCGATCGAATCGCCATATTCCCATTCCAACACCGGGCGAATGCGCGACATCATGCCGGCATCGCCCCAGACCGCCCGGAACAGGTCGCTGATATCCTTGGTCTTTTCCGCCACGCGGCGATGGGCCCAGACCGTGGTGTTGGTGGTGCCGTCATAGTTGAGCGGCGAGCCGCCGGCCGCGACCTCCTGCTGCGCCAGCACCGCGTTCTGGTGATACATCGGAAAGGCCGTGTTCCAGATCTCGTTCGAATATTCGACATAGACCTTGAGGCCGGCATTCAGCGGCGGATAGACGGGGTTCGCCTGCGGGCTCGTATAGGGATTGCTGCCGTCGCTGCCATAGGCCAGCAGCTGGGCCAGATTGGTGATGTAGGCATCGTCGGTCTGGAGCGGCAGGTTGATCCACATGTCCTTGCCGGTCTCGTTCGCCAGCTCGACCGCGAACTCCCAGGCACCGCCCTTGCCCTGCCAGCCATAGCCGGCCTCGGCCTGGTACTGCGTCCGGTCGGTCGGCTTCACCCGGTCGGTCCAGGTGCGCTGGTTGTTGGCGTAGGTCGCCAGATAGTCCATGTAGCGGATCGCGGTGAAATTCGAGACCAGCTTCTTGAAGTCCGCCGTGAACACCTCGCCGACCGGGCTGCTGGTGGTCGAACCGCGGGCGATCGGGCGCATCAGATGGACATTGGTGACGCCGGTATTGATCGCCGATGCCGCCGTGCGCTGGCTGTTGACGAAGCCGATGAAGGCGCCGCTGGTCGTGCTGGTGGTCGACGGTACGATCCATTGCGCGGTGGTGAGATTGGTCGCGGGATTGTAGCCGACACCCGACGGCAGGGTCGTGCCATAGGCGACGCCGCCGACCGAGAAGCCGCCGATGCCCATCCAATCGACCACCTGGGCCTCGCCGGTGAATTGCAGCAGATAGGTCCCCTCCGGCTCGCGCGGTACAGTCCAGAGCGGCAGCGTGCCGTCGGTCGTGGGCCAGCCCTGGGCATCGACCGGCGTAGGCGCGTTGAAATTCGTATAGTTCGAATTCTTCTGGAACGCCGCCGCCTGAACGACCGTATCGGCGAAGGTCAGCGTCGGATCGTTCGGGCTGACATAGGCGATATTGATGCCGAGCGGCGTCGCGGCATCGATCGTCGCGATCGGCAGTGTCGGCGTGCTCCAGGCCAGCTTCAGCTGGCCGGTCGGCGTATATTGCCAATAATAGAGCAGCAGCTGGTAGGACTTGCCCGCGGTCAGCGCCGCCGTGCCCTGGCGCGTGCGCAACCCGCCGCCGAAGTCCGAGATCAGCGTGGTCCAGGCCGACGCACCGGTCGCCCGGATATAGAGCGTGATCGCCCCCGTCGTGGTCAGCGCGAAACTATAGGTCTCCGACGTCGCCGGCAGCACCGTGCCGGTCCAGCTCGCCGAGAAGGCCTGACGGCCGACGCCCGCGAATTCCGGCGAAGTCGATCCGCCGATGCCGCTGCCGGTCCAGACGAAATCGATCCGATTGTCGCGCCGCGCGAACGCCGGCGCGCCTGAAAAACCCGTGTTGTTGTAGTAGTTTCCGGCAAAACCGCCGGCAGTGACGCCCTGGGCATGAGCCGTGAGGCTCGCCAGAAACCAGGCACAGGCCAAGAGTGCCCGATAAGCCCATCGAACTGCCATCCGTCACCCTCACACGAGAAGGACCGCCTCGGGCGGTCCTCGATCAAGCCAAAAGTTCACTAAGTGAGGAGACGGGGCACGGACTGCGCCTATCTCACGAGAACTTGGCTCCGAAGGGCAAAGGGCTGGCGTGGCAAATTTGGGCCTGCGGCGACCGTCCAATAAGGTTAACGAAACCTTTATGCCGCGAGTTCCGCTGCAGTGCAAAAGTTTTTGGTGCACGAGCATCCGATTTTTGAACCCCCACGCGCACCGTCCCTGCTATGCATTTCTCGCGTCGGTCACAATCGGAAAAGCGACTACGTACTTAAACGTGTCCCCGTTCACCGCAGGTGTCCGGGACGACCTGACGCGCTAGGAGGCGCGCTTTCCCCATGTCAGCTTCTTACGATTTCGGCAGCCTGATCGGCTACGTCGGTCCCGTTGTGCTGCTGTTGGCGATCTTCGTCTTCATCCGGGTGTCGGGCATGATCCGCTACATCCCGAACAGCCGCATCGGCATCGTGGAAAAACTGTGGAGCGGCAGAGGCTCGCTGAAGAGCGGCATCATCGCGCTCCGCGGCGAGGCCGGCTATCAGCCGGAAATTCGCCGCGGCGGCTTCCATTTCTTCGGCTCGCCCTTCACCTATCGCATCCATCGCGCCGACCTGGTGTCGGTGCCGCAGAACACCATCGCCTATGTCTATGCCTGCGATGGCCAGACGCTGGATGCGACCCAGACGCTGGCGTCGAACGCGGTCGCGAGCGATTTCCACGACGTGCGCGCGTTCCTGACCAACGGCGGGCAGAAGGGCCTGCAGCGCAAGATCCTGCGCGAAGGCCTGCACGCCATCAACCTGGCGCAGTTCATCGTGCTGACGGCGGAGCGCGACTACGCGCTCAGCATCGGCGGCAATCAGCAGAAGATGCTGGACGAGATGCGTGGGGACATCGAAAGCCGCGACGGCTTCGCGCCGCTGGTGATCAGCGCCAGCGACGACCAGATCGGCATCGTCACCATCCATGACGGCCCGTCGCTGCCGTCGGGTGAGATCATCGCGCCCGAGGTCGGCACCGACGCCACGCGGCCGGAGACGTTCCACAACGGCTTCCAGGACCCGGAGAAATTCCTGAAGGCCGGCGGCTTCCGCGGCCGCCAGCTGCAGGTGCTGACCGAGGGCACCTATTACCTGAACCGCCTGTTTTCGACGGTCGAGCAGGTCAACAAGACCATCGTGCCCGTGGGCTTCGCCGGCGTCGTCGTGTCCTATACGGGCCCTGCCGGCGACGACCTGACCGCCGACAGCTACAAGCACGGCCAGCTGGTCGCGAAAGGCTGCCGCGGCGTGCTGAAGGATCCGCTGCTGCCCGGCAAATACTCGTTCAACAGCTTCGCCGGTAAGGTCATCCTCGTGCCCACCACCAGCTTCATGCTGAAATGGGTCCGCGGCGAGGTGGGCGGCCACAAGCTCGACGAGAACCTGGCCGAGATCAGCCTGATCACCAAGGACGCGTTCGAAACCGGCCTGCCGCTCTCGGTCGTGATCCATATCGACTACACCAAGGCGCCGGAGGTGATCCAACGCTTCGGCGACGTGCAGAAGCTGGTCGAGCAGACGCTCGACCCGATGGTCAGCTCCTACTTCAAGAACTCCGGCCAGACCCAGACGCTGCTGCAGCTGCTGCAGCGCCGGTCGGAGATCCAGGACGTCGCGACCCAGGACATGAAGACCAAGTTCGAGCGCTATTCGCTGGAACTGCAGGAGGTGATGATCGGCACGCCGCGCTCGCTCGACGGCGATCAGAGCATCGAGCGGATTCTGGACCAGCTGCGCCAGCGCGAGGTCGCGCGCGAACAGGTCGAGACTTACAGGAGCCAGCAGGAAGCCGCGATCGGCGAGAAAGCCTTGAACGAAACCCGCGCCATCGCCGCCCAGCAGGCGGCGCTGACCGCGTCCAAGATCGCGATCGAGGTCGCCCAGAACCAGGGTAGCGCCAAGGTCGAACTGGCGAAGCGCACCGCCGAAGAGACGGTGCTGACCGCCCAGGCCGAACGCCAGCGCAAAACGCTGGACGGTGAAGGCGAGGCCGCACGGGTCAAGGCCGTCGGCGACGCCACCGCCAGCGCCACCAAGGCCCAGGTCGATGCCTATGGCGGCGCGCAGTTCCGCCTCACCGAAATGGTGCTGACCCGCTTCGCCGAGGCGGCCGAACGCGGCCATCTGCAGCTGGTGCCGCAGATCCAGGTCGGCTCTGCCGGCGGCAGCGGCGGCCAGGACCAGGGCATGCTGGGCGCGCTGATGGGCCTGATGCTGAAGTCGGGCGTGGTCGATGGTCTGGGCGCGAAGCCGACCCAGGCCGAGTAACGCGCCAGGTGACTGAGGCGGCCGAGTCTGGCCGCCTCAGTGCGCCGTCGGCACCCCGCCGGCATCGTTCGATTTCCCGGTGACGATCAGCGTCTCCAGCGATTTCTGCATGCTCGTGATCACCTGTCCCGCGACCAGGAATCGTGCCAGCGTATTGGCGGTCGTGCGGGCATCGACCTTGCCCAGGCGGAAATCGATGCCCAGTTCCGACGCGCGCGTCAGCCACTCGCCACCGAGCAGCATCTGGGCTTCAGCCCCGATATCCCGGGCCGAGCTGTAGATCTCGGCATAGCGCCGCAGATCGTCGGCGGAGAGATGGCCTGCGGACTGGTCGGCGATCGCCGCGTCCCAGGCATCGCGCTCCCAGGTCGGCAATGACACCTGGAAATGCTCGAACATCGGCCCGATGAGGGCAAGGGCCGTCGGTGGATCGACCGTCCCAGCTTTCAGCCCATCGACCAGCGCCTTCATCGTTTCGGACGCTTTGGCCATATGCCCTTCGTTGCTCGTTTCGGCGTGCCTGAGATCGGTCAGGTTGCGCACCAGCTCCGCCTCGATCCGCAGCTTGCTGTCGCTGGCAGCACCGGCATCGTGCACGGCGACGGCGATATGCTCCAGGCCGAGCGCGGTCATGATCGACAGCACGATCATCGCATATTGGCGGATGAACTCCCGCCAGCTGCCCGGCGCGTGATGATGCTGCTCGATATGCAATTTCGAACCACTCCCCCAACGCGCTATCCGACCGGAGAAAGCATGATCCCATGGGCCCGGGCCGGGAGCAACCGACCGCCACACGAAAAACTCGCGAGACAATGTTCTTTTTATGTTCTATGGTACGAAAAGAGAACATAGAGATGGAACGTGATCGTCATGGGCGCATTACTCTCGACGTCGAATTGGGCCTTCCCGCGGTTTTCCGGCCTGAAGGTCAGGAAGCAGAGCCGCCGGGCGATCATCAATATCGACAGTTCGGGGTTGGGCTCGGACAGTTGGCCGGTTTCGGTCGCCTGGCGCGTGCTGGACAGCGGTCGCGAAGGCCATATCCTGATCAAGCCGGCGCCGACCTGGCGCGGCTGGGAGGACGAGGCCGAGGAGATCCACGGCATCAGCCGCGAACGGCTGGAGCGCGAGGGCATTTCCCCGGCTGAGGCCGCCCACCAGATCGCCATGGCGCTGGGCGGGCTGGAGGTGCATTCCGATGCCCCGGCGCTCGACCAGATCTGGCTCGACAAGATCTTCGCCGCCGCTTCCCGCTTCCCGGTGCCGGCCATCCGCCGCTACGGCGATTTGTTCCCTGGCGCGGGTCGCCGGGAATATCAAGCGCTCGTTCGGCAGGTCGGCGAGCAAGCCGCGGACTGGAAGGCGCTCGCAGATATCCGTAAGCTGGCCGTTGCAGTGAGCCGGTACGAGCTCGGGTGAGACGAACGAGGATGCCATGAGCGATACGGACCACGACATCCTGCGATCGGCCAACCTCTGGCAGAACCGCCACGGCGACAATGCCGTGGCCGAAGCCCGTAAAATGGTGGCGAGCCTCCAGGACGCCGGCGACCGCGACAGCGCCGACGTCTGGCTGCGCGTGCTGCTGGCGCTTGAGAACATGCGCGGCTCGGCCTACGCGGCGTAGGCTGGGCTCCCTCCTCCGCGTCAACCTCTCCATTCGTCATCCCCGGGCTCGACCCGGGGATCCACGTTGATGGGCGAGATACCCAAGTCACAGAACTGATGCCAAGCGGAAACGCGTGGATGCCCGGGTCAAGCCCGGGCATGACGATTGGTTAGAACAAACTCAGCTGATCGCCCGCCTTCGGCGGCTTCCTGAACTGGCTGCAGTCCAGGCTTCCCAATTCCCGCGTCATGTTGAGCCCGATGCGCTTCTGCGCCAGGCGGAAGCGCTGGCTCAACAGGTCGGCATAGGCGCCGCTGCCCTTCATGCGCTGGCCGAACTGGGCATGGCTGAGCCGCCCGTCGCGGATATCTCGGATCAGCGTCAGCACATGCTTGGCCCGGAGCGGCACCTGGGCCTCCAGCCATTCGGCGAACAGATCCTTGATCTCGAGCGGCAGGCGCAGCACGACATAGCCGGCCGAGGTCGCCCCGGCGGCCTTCGACGCCTCCAGGATCGACTCCAGCTCGTGATCGTTCAGGCCTGGGATCATCGGTGCCGCCATCACGCCGACCGGGATGCCGGCGTCGGCCAGCACCCTGATCGTCTCCAGCCGCCGTTCCGGCGTGGCCGCACGCGGTTCCATGCGGCGAGCGAGCGCGCGGTCGAGCGTGGTGATCGAGACCGCGACCTTAGCCTGCCGCTTCGCCGCCATCGGTCCCAGAATATCGACGTCGCGCTGGACCAGCGCGCCCTTGGTCACGATCGAGACCGGATGGTTGAAGTCGCGCAGCACCTCCAATATGCGGCGCGTGACCTCGTGCTCCTTCTCGATCGGCTGATAGGGGTCGGTATTGGTGCCCATCGCCATCGGTTCGCACTTATAGGACGGCGCCGACAGTTCCTTCGCCAGCAGCTCCGCCCCGCGCGGCTTGTAGAACAGCCTGCTTTCGAAATCGAGGCCAGGCGACAGGCCCAGATAGGCGTGGGTCGGACGGGCAAAGCAATAGATGCAACCGTGCTCGCAGCCGCGATAAGGATTGATCGAGCGGTCGAACGGCACGTCCGGCGAGCGGTTGCGCGCGATGATGGTGCGAGTCGTATCCTCGGTCAGCGTGGTGGTGAGCGGCAGCACCGGCTCGTCGGCGCTGCCCCAGCCGTCATCGATCGCGATACGGTCATAGCCCTCGAACCGCCCGACCGCGTTCGTGATGCTGCCGCGGCCCTTGCGCGGGCCCTGTGACGCTGCCTGATCCATGGGCACAGCATCGCATGCGAACGAGAACGAATCAAGAACATGAATCAGCCGGCGGGCGGGCGCACCATGTCGATGAAGGCACGCAGAGCCGACGGCATGCGCCGCTGGCGCGGGTAATACAGCACGAAGCCCGGATCGTAAGTCCGCTCCCAATCCTGGAGCACCCGCACCAGTCGGCCATCGGCAATGGCGTCTGCCGCCAGCTGCTCGAACACGAAAGCCAACCCCAGACCATCCAGCGCCGCGCGCAGCTGAAGTTCCTCACCGCTGAGAATCAGACGGCCCGCCACATCCCGCTCGAACGCCCGATCGCCCTCGGCGAATTCCCATTTGAAGATTCGGCCGCTCTGAAAGCGAAACCGGATGCATTCGTGCCGATCGAGGTCGTCCGGATGCCGCGGCGGCGGCCGCCGGGCGAAATAGTCAGGCGATCCGACCACGACCAGGCGCTGCGCGCCGCCGAAGCGCACACCGACCATGTCCTCCGGCACCGCCTCCTGAAAGCGGATGCCGGCATCGCAGCCGCTCGCGACGATATCGACCAGACCATCATCCTCGACGACTTCCAGATGGATGTCCGGATATGCGGTGAGAAAGCGCGCCATCAGCGGCGCCAGCAGCATCTGGGCGGCGACGCGCGAGGTGTTGATACACAGCTTGCCACTGGGCAGCGTGCGGAAGTCGTTCATCTCGTTGAGCGCATCGCCGACATCGCGCAGCGCCGGCTGCAGCCGCTCGACCAGGCGCTGCCCCGCCTCGGTCAGGGCGACGCTGCGCGTGGTGCGGTTGAACAGGCTGACGCCCAGCCGTTCCTCCAGCCCTCGGATGGCGTGGCTGACGGCGGAGGTCGACATGCCGACCTCCGCCGCGGCGCGTTGAAAGCTGCCCAGACGCGCGATCGCGGCGAAGACGGCGAGGTGGGAGAGATTGGGTTGTGGCATGATTAATGAAAATTCTTCATCAACTCATCCCAAAATTCAAGTTTGAGTCGTCCTGTGCGGCCACCCAATTGTCCTATCGCGCTAATCAAATACCCGAAGGACGATACGATGATCCAGGTCCGCGGCTATGCCGCCCACGACGCCCACTCGCCGCTCGTGCCGTTCAATTTCGAGCGTCGCGTGCCCGGTCCGCACGACGTGCAGATCGAAATCCTATACAGCGGCATCTGCCATTCCGACCTGCATCAAGCCCATGACGACTGGGGCGGTTCACTCTATCCGATGGTGCCGGGCCACGAGATCGTCGGCCGGGTCGCGGCCATCGGCGCCCATGTGAAGAAGTTCAAAGTCGGCGATTTCGCCGGCGTCGGCTGCATGGTCGATTCCTGCCGCCATTGCGCCGCCTGTAAGGAAGACCTCGAGCAATATTGCGCGGACGGCGCTACCTGGACCTACAACGCCAAGGAACGCGGCAGCGAGCGCCTGACCTTCGGCGGCTATTCCGATCAGATCGTGGTCGAGGAACGCTTCGTGGTGAAGGTACCGGCCAGCCTGGACCTGAAGGCGGTGGCGCCGCTGCTATGCGCCGGCATCACGACCTATTCGCCGCTCAGGCATTGGAACGTCGGCCCGGGCCAGAAGGTCGGCGTGATCGGGCTGGGCGGCCTCGGCCACATGGGCATCAAGTTCGCCAAGGCGCTGGGCGCCCATGTGGTGATGATCACGACCTCGCCCGACAAGGGCAAGGACGCGACCCGGCTCGGCGCCGATGAAGTACTGCTGTCGCGCGACGCCGATGCCATGGCCGCTCATGCCGCGAGCTTCGATTTCCTGCTCAACACCGTGCCGGTGTCCCACGACCTCAAGCCCTACCTGGCGCTGTTGAAGCGCGACCGGACCATGGCGCTGGTCGGCCTGCTGACTGAGCTCGATCCGCCGTTGACCGGCGCCAGCCTGATCCTCGGGCGCAAGAGCGTTACCGGCTCGGCGATCGGCGGCATGGCCGAGACCCAGGAAATGATCGATTTCTGCGCCGAGCACGGCATCGTCAGTGACGTCGAGATCATCCCGATCCAGGAGGTCAATACGGCCTTCGAGCGGCTGGTGAAGAACGACGTCAAATACCGCTTCGTCATCGACATGGCGTCGCTCAAGGCCGACGCGGCATAACCTCGTGAAATGATATCGATTCGGGCCCGCCGACAGGAGATCAAATCAAAAACATAAAGAGAATATAAAACGAACAAAGCCGGCCCGACTCGGGAGCCGGCGATGTTCTCCTAAGGCGCCAATTCCGCCCGCATCCGGACGATGGTTTCGGGCGCGGTAAAGTCTGCGACCCGGGCCTGGATATGGGCGATCAGGGTCGGATCGATCCGGTCGGACGACCAGTCCGGATCGCTGGCCGCGAGCGCCCGCCAGCGCACGGCCCAGAGCGTCGTGCGCAGCCAGGTCAGCCGCCGCGCCGGCACGATCCACGGCTCCAGCCGCGCCCAGGCGGCTGGGCCGACCGCTGCGGCATAGGCACCGTGGAAGCGCTGCAGATCGCCTTCATCCAGCGTGGCCATCACCTCGCGGTCCCATTGGGTCGAGGTATAGAGCGTGGCATGGGCCAGATCGATCGCCGGCAGCCCATAGAGCACTTTTTCCAGATCGACAAAGCGGGCGACACCGTCGGATCCGACCAGGAAATTACCGGGATGGGTGTCGGTCGTGACCAGCGTGATCGGCGCCGACACGGGCGCGGCCTCCGCCTCGCGCGCCAGGCCATGGGCCCAGGCCAGATCGTCCCTCAGCATGGCGGCGATCGCAGGCGCTACGCCCTCGTCCAGGAAGCGCGCATGATTGTCGAGCAGGCTGACCGTCGCCGCGATCGGGTTCGGCGCATGATCGGCCAGCGGCGGCCGGCGGCGCGGCGGAATGGTGGGCACGCGGTGGATCGCGGCCAGGGTCCGGGCCAGCGCCGGCAGCTCGTCCGGCAGGCGCGGCGCGCGGCCTTCGACGAAATCCACGACCAGGGCACCGCGCGGCAGCAGATCGTCGGGCGGCAGCACCGCATGCAGGTCGGGCGTGACGCCGCTCGGCGCCACCCGGCGGAAGCCCTCGGCCTGATAGGCCAGCGCCGCCTCGGCCGGCATCGACCATTGGCTGAGGCGCGGCACGCGCACGACCAGGTCGCGTCCCGCCAGCGCGAGATGATCATGGGCGACGCCCTTCATCGGCAGCGGCACGAGGTCGGCCGCGGCCAGGCCCGGCCATTGGGCATTGAGCCGGTCGGCAAGACCGGCGCGATGGTCGGCTGAATGCGGGTCGAACAAGGATCAGCGCCGATGCTCTTCCAGGCGCGGCATCAGCTCGACCAGGTTGCACGGGCGATAGCGATTATCGAGCTGGTGCTTCAGGATATCGTCCCAGGCATCCCGGCAGGCTGACGGCGAGCCCGGCAGCGCGAACAGATAGGTGCCGTGGGCAACGCCGGCGGTCGCGCGCGACTGGATGGTCGAGGTGCCGACCTTCTGCCAGCTCAGCCAGCGGAAGATCTCGCCGAAGCCGGGGATATGCTTCTCGAACACGGCATGGAACGCCTCGGGCGTCACGTCGCGGCCGGTGACGCCGGTGCCGCCGGTCGAGATCACGACATCGACCTCCGGATCGGCGATCCAGAGCCGCAGCTGCGCCTCGATCGCGTCCTGGTCGTCGCGCACGATCAGGCGACGGGCGAGTTGGTGGCCGTCACGCTCGATCATCTCCGCCAGCACATTGCCCGACTTGTCGTCGGCCGCGGTGCGGGTGTCGGAAACGGTCAGTAGTGCGATCTGGACGGGAAGGAACGGTCTTGATTCATCGAGCCGCGGCATGCTGGACCCCTTGCGACGAAGCGTCGGCCGAGACATAGGTCGGCCATTCGTTCGCTGCAAGCGCATCCAGATCGGGCACCTTCTGCCCGAGCCGCTGGCGATAGATCCACATGTTGGTCAGCACGCGTTCGACATAGAGCCGCTGCGGCGTCGTGGTCAGGCTTTCGATGAACAGCAGCGGGTCGTGCTGATATTCCGGCTTGTTCTGCCAGCGGGTCAGCGGCGCGGTACCGCTGTTGTAGGTCGCCAGCACCAGGATCAGGTTGCCGTTGATCTGGGTATGGTCGATCAACTGCTTCACATATTCCTGGCCGAGGCTAAGGTTCAGCACCGGATCGACCAGATCGTCCACGCTCTTGAAATGGATGCCGGCGCGGCGGGCGACGTCGCGGGCGGTCTGCGGCATCAGCTGCATCAGGCCGGCGGCCCCCGAACCGCTCTGGGCGTCGGCGTCGAAGCGGCTTTCCTGCATCATCAGCGCGAACAGCAGGGCGCGATCGACCGAGAAGCCGTTGCGCGGCTGCCAGCGCGGCACCGGATAGGCGGCATCGTCATGGCGGTCGTCGGCGCCCTTGCGGCCGGACGACAGCGCCAGGCAGAGCGCCGGCATATTGGCGAGATCGGCCAGCGCTACGATCGCGTCGGCCAGGCCCGGCGCCGAGCGGGTGGTCAGCGCGCGTAATTCCGCCTCGGCCCGGTCGGTTTCGCCGACCTGGACCAGCGCCAGCGCGCGGCGGCCACCGGGCAGCGACTTCAGCTGCGAAATCTCGGGATCGCTCAACGGCTTGGCGCCGAAGCGCATGTCCGGCTCGACACCCAGCATGCGACGCGCGAGCAGGCCATAGAAGGTGCGCGGCTGCAGGGCCGCCGTCTCGAGCAGCGGATCGACCTTCTGCGGCTCGCGCATGAGCAGATGCGCGCGCGCCGCCCAGAAGGCGCCGGCGGCGACATACCAGCTGGGCACGTCGGTCGAACGAGACACCGCCTCGAACGCCGTCGCGGCATCGGCGAATTTCTTGTTGCGCCAGGCAGCCAGGCCGGCCTCGAACTTCGCCGGCGGCTGGATATTGGTGCCGCGCGGCTCGTCCGGCAGCTTCGGCGTATCGAAATCGGCGATCGCGTGGCCGGGCTTGGTGCTGGCCTCGATCGGGCTCGCGACCTGCGCGCTCGCCAGGATCGGCGATGGCAGCGGCTTGCCGGCCGACCGCTTCTTGGCCAGCGTCCAGACCGCCCGCGCCTCCGGCAGGTCGGCATAGGTCTCGAGCCACTCGCGCGCCTCGACGAAGCTGGTCTTGTATTTGGCCGACAGGTAGCGCTGCGCCAGTACCGTGCCGAGCAGCGATTTATCGACCAGAGCCGCGATTTGTTCGTCGGCCGCCTTCCAATTCGCCTCGTCCTGCAGCGCGAAAATCGCGGCATAGCGCGACGCATCCATATCGCCCAGCAGAGCGGGCAAGCTCTGGACGAGATTCGGGTCTATCGGCGGGTTGACGGGGAGTGCGGCGGTTTGCACCACGCCTGCAGCCGAAGCGGCAGAGGGGATCGCCGCAACCCCTAAAGCAAGGGTCGCCGCAAAGGCGCAAAGGATCACCGTGGGCCAAGTCTTTTTGAGACGGCCGCCCTGATGTGTTCCAGTCATGGTGGGATGGATAGAGGAAAAATCCAGGCGTTACAAGCATAAAATTTTCTATGCTTTTTTCATACCGTGATTATTTCGCGATTAATGCTGCTTTTCTTGAAGCTATTGTGCTGGATCTTCTAGCCTGGACTTGATCGATAGTAGATCGGCCCAGGCCTCACGCTTGCGCTCCGGCGAGCGCAACAGAAAGGAGGGATGATACATTGCGATTGCTTGAACCGGCTCGGCGAGCCCGTTCACCTGGAGTGACAGCCACTGCCCGCGGAGCCTTGTAATTCCGAGACTTCCGGGCAGCATCGCGGCTGAGGCGGTACCGCCTACCAATACTAGAAGTCGTGGCCGGACCAGCGTGATATGGCGCTCGACGAACGGCCGGCAGATCGCGATTTCGCTGTCGGTCGGCTTGCGATTCCCCGGCGGCCGCCAGAATAACGTGTTGGTTATATAAGCATCGGTTTGGCGCGACCGGCCGATCGCCGCCAGCATCCGATCCAGCAGCTGGCCGGACACGCCGACGAACGGCTTGCCGATGCGGTCCTCGTCGGCGCCCGGCGCCTCGCCGATCAGCATCAGCCCGCCCTCCGGCACGCCATCGGCAAAGACCGTGTTGGTCGCGGTCTTCTTCAGCCCGCAGCCCTCGAACGCCATGACCGCGTCGCGCAAGGCGTCGAGCGTATCGGCCGCCGCCGCCGCGATCCGGGCCGCCTCGATCCCCGCCGCCAGCCCGCCGTCCAATACCGGCGCCGGTTTGGGCAGCACGATCGGTTCCGGCTGCCGGTTGGCTGGGGCGGCGGCAACCGGCTTTGCGGCCACGGGCGCCATGGAGGGGGCCGGACGTGGTGCTGCGGGGGCCGGCTGGCGCTTGGCCGCCAGCGCCTGGGCCCGGCGCTCGGATTCGGCGAATCGATCGACGGCGACGTCGCCGATCGCCTCGTCGGCGCCCATCGCCAGGCTCCAGGCCAGCAGCTCTTCCAGCAATCGCTCGCGCAGCATGCCTTTTTCCGGGGTAGGTGTTCGGCAAAACGGCCGTTATAAGGACTCCAAAGACCGTTATATAGGTCTATGGGGGATACGGTTCGGGCGCAACGGCGTTAGCAGGCCGTCGTCCGCGTTCAAGGAGGCTCGATGGAACGCGAGAGCATGGAATATGACGTCGTCATCGTTGGCGCCGGCCCGTCTGGCCTGAGTGCGGCGATCCGACTGAAGCAACTGGCGGCAGCCGCCGAGCGCGAGCTCTCGGTCTGCGTGCTGGAAAAGGGTTCGGAAGTCGGCGCGCATATTCTGTCGGGCGCCGTCCTGGAGCCGCGTACGCTGAACGAGCTCATTCCGGACTGGAAAGAGCGCGGCGCGCCGCTCAACACGCCGGCCAAGGAAGACCGCTTCCTGTTCCTGACCGAGACCAAGGCGATCCGGCTGCCGACGCCGCCGCAGATGAACAATCACGGCAATTACATCATCAGCCTGGGCAATTTCTGTCGCTGGCTCGGGACCCAGGCCGAAGAGCTGGGCGTCGAGATCTATCCGGGCTTCGCCGCCGCCGAAGTGCTCTATGACGACACCGGCCGGGTGAAGGGCGTCGCCACCGGCGACATGGGCATCGGCAAGGACGGCCAGCATACCGACGCCTATCAGGTCGGCATGGAGCTGCACGGCAAGGTCACCATGTTCGCCGAGGGCTGCCGCGGCTCGCTGACCAAGACCCTGTTCGAGAAGTTCGATCTGCGCGACGGCGTCGATCCGCAGACCTACGGCATCGGCATCAAGGAACTGTGGGAGGTCGATCCGGCCCAGCACCAACAGGGCCTGATCATCCATACCGCCGGCTGGCCGATGGACACCGCCACCTATGGCGGCTCGTTCCTCTATCACCTGGAGGATAACCAGGTCGCGGTGGGGTATGTCATCGGGCTCGACTACCAGAACCCGACCCTGTCGCCGTTCGAGGAATTCCAGCGCTTCAAGACCCACCCGGCCATCCGCCCGTTCTTCGAAGGCGGCCGGCGCATCGCCTATGGCGCGCGCGCACTGAACGAGGGCGGGTTCCAGTCGGTGCCGAAGCTGTCGTTTCCGGGCGGCTGCCTGATCGGCTGCACCGCGGGCTTCCTGAACGTGCCCAAGATCAAGGGCACGCACACGGCGATGAAGTCCGGCATGGTCGCGGCCGAGGAAGTGTTCGCCAAGTTCGATGCCGACCAGTCGGCCGACTATCGCCCGGCGCTGGAGAAGACCTGGCTGTGGGACGAGCTGCACAGCGTGCGCAACATCCGCCCGTCGTTCCAATGGGGCTTCTGGGGCGGCTTCGTCTATTCGGCGATCGACACGGTCATCCTGCGCGGCAAGGCGCCCTGGACGCTGCGCCATCGCCATGGCGATCATGAGGCGCTGAAGCCGAAGCGCGACGTGGTGCCGAAGGTCTACCCGAAGCCCGACGGCAAGATCAGCTTCGACCGGCTCTCGTCCGTGTTCATCTCGAACACCAACCACGAAGAAAATCAGCCGGCGCATCTCAAGCTGAAAGACCCGTCGGTCGCGATCCGGATCAACTACGATCTCTATGGCTCGCCGGAACAATATTATTGTCCGGCCGGCGTTTACGAGATCGTCAAGGATACCGAGGGCGCCAATCCAAAGCTGCAGATCAATGCGCAGAATTGCGTGCATTGTAAGACCTGCGACATTAAGGACCCGACCCAAAACATCAATTGGACAGTGCCGGAAGGCGGCGGCGGGCCTAATTATCCCAATATGTGATGTCGAGAGTGCGCGCGGGTTCGCCAAACCGGTCCCGCCGCACGGTAGGAGCGTAATGGCAAAGACGGGCGGCGGACGGGGGCAAAGCGCCCCCACCTATGGACAGCGCGCCCGACGGGCGATCGGGCTGGCGGCGGGTTTGACGGCGCTGCTGTCGCTCGGCGCCTGCGCCGACCTGATGCCGGCCGCCGGTGCGACCGGCATGGCCGACAGCAACGGCGAGGCCGCATCGTCGCAGATCAATACCCATCCGGACCTGCCCTCCTCCCACTCGGCCTATCTGATCGCGCTCGTCGCCCAGGATCAGCACGACTACGCCGATTCGCTGGCCTTCTATCAGGCGGCGCTGGCCCAGGACCCGAACAACGGCGACATCGCCAGCCATCTGTTCGTGCTGGCGATCATCGACGGCAAGCTCGATATGGCGGCCAAGCTGACTGACCCGCTGTTGCATGCGAACCCACAGGCGCCGCTGATCAACATGATGGCGCTGGTCGAGGCGGTGAAGGCCGGCCGGATGGACGATGCCCGCGCCGCCGCCGACCGGCTGCCCCGCCAGGACGTCTACAAGATCACCGGCGCGCTGATGCGCGCCTGGCTGGCCCCCGACAAGCCGGCGGGCGCCGAGTTGGCGCTCCGGGAGTTGGACGCCGTGCGCGGCTTCGGCGAACTCGCGGCCCTGCACCGCGCATTGATCCTGGACCAGACCGGCGACCGGCCAGGGGCCGAGGCCGCCTATCGCGCGGCGCTGGGCGAAGGCGCGCCCGTGCGCGTGGTCCAGCTCGTCGCCAATTTCCTGGAACGCGAAGGCAAGACCGACGAGGCGGTGGCGCTCTATCCGAAATATCTGGGTGCCACCGAGGCCGAGCTGGGCTTCCCGCCCCCGACTGGCACCCCGCCGGCGCCCTTGGTGGCCGACATCCGCGGCGGCATGGCCGAGGCCTTGTTCGACTTGGGCAACCTGATGAACGGCGCAGATTCGCCGAACCTGGCGCTGCTGAACGCGCGCCTGGCGCTCGAACTGCAGCCGGACTTCCCCGAGGCCGAGATCGTGCTGGCCCAGGCATTCGAGGGCGTGCAGCGCCCGGACCTCGCCCGCCAGACCTATGCCACCATCGATCCGGCGACCACGCTCGGCTGGACCGCACGGCTGCGCATCGCCGCCTTGAAGCAGCAGGCCGACGACGGCGCCGGCGCCCGCGCCGATCTGGAGGCGCTCGCGGCCCAGCATCCGGACCGGCCCGAACCGCTGGTCGAGTTGGGCAACAGCTACAGCACTGACAAGCAGTATGCCCAGGCGGTCCAAGCCTATGACCAGGCCTTCGCCCGCGTGTCCGACCCCAATACGTCCAGTTGGTGGGGGCTCTATTATGCCCGTGGCACGGCTTACGAGCGCTTGAGCAACTGGCCCAAGGCCGAGAGCGACCTGCGCAAGGCGCTGGCGCTGCAGCCGAACCAGCCCGCGGTGCTGAACTATCTGGGCTATGCCATGGTCGATCGCGGCGACCGGCTGCCGGAAGCGCTGAAGCTGATCAAGGGCGCGGTCGAGCAGCGGCCGGACGACGGCTTCATCGTCGATAGTCTCGGCTGGGCCTATTTCCGCCTGGGCGATTATAAGAACGCCCAGACCACGCTCGAACATGCGGTTGAGCTGAAGCCGGCCGATCCGGAGATCAACGCCCACCTGGGTGATGCCTATTGGCAGGGCGGCCGGCGCGAGGAGGCGCGGCTGCAATGGCAGCGGGCGCTGGGCCTCAACCCGGAACCGGACCTGGCCAAGGCGATCGAGGCGAAGCTCGACAAAGCACCGCCCCGGACCGCGAAGCCGGCCAAGCGCACGAGCGATGCCGAGCCCGCCCCCCACCACGGCAGCTAAGCCGTTCGACCTTATCCAGACGAAGAACATCCGATGCATCAGACCGTTCGCCAGGCGCCGGCGAAGCTCAACCTCACGCTCGAAGTGGTCGGCAAGCGCGCCGACGGCTATCACCTGCTGGATAGCCTGATCGCCTTCACCGACTATGGCGACACGTTGACCGCGAGCGCCGCCGACACTCTGAGCCTGACGCTCGACGGCCCGTTCGGCGGCATCCTGGTCGGCGACTCGATGGAAAACCTGGTGCTGAAGGCCGCTCGCCTGCTGGCGGCCGAGGCCGGGATCGCGCCCGGCGCCGCGCTGGCGCTGACCAAGCGCCTGCCGGTCGCCTCCGGCATCGGCGGCGGCTCGTCCGACGCGGCGGCGACGCTGATGGCGCTCTGCGAACTTTGGAACCTCAGCCCTACCCTGGAAGACCTGACGCGGCTGGCTTTGACGCTGGGCGCCGACGTGCCGGTGTGCCTGGCCCAGCGGACCGCGCGGCTGGAAGGCATCGGCGAACGCATCACCACGGCGCCGTCCGTGCCGGCCGCACCGATCGTGCTGGTCAATCCCGGCGTGGGCTTGCCGACACCGAAGGTGTTCCAGGCGCGACAGGGCGAATTCTCCACGGGGGCCGGCCCGGCCGGCGTGCTCGCCGGCAGCCCGGCGGACGCCGCCGCCCTGGCCGACGCCATCCGCCCCTATGCCAACGACCTGGCCGCGCCCGCCGTCAACTTGCTGCCCGTCATCGGCCAGGTGCTGTCCCGGCTGGAAGCGACGGAGGCCTGCTTGATCGCCCGCATGAGCGGCAGCGGCGCCACCTGTTTTGCGCTGTTCCCGACCGACGAAGCCGCGACGGCGGCCGCCGCCGCGATCAGCGCCGCCCGGCCCAAATGGTGGGCGATCGCGACCCGTTTGAAAGCGGCCTGACCCGCCCTTTTCGCCTGTTGAAGCCCGGGGGCAATCTCGCTATGGTGCGCCCCCCGAACGATACCGGTGGGGCGTAGCCAAGCGGTAAGGCAGCGGATTTTGATTCCGCCATTCGGAGGTTCGATCCCTCCCGCCCCAGCCAACCGGACGATTTGGAACCGACACCCGATGTCGTTTCCGGCTAAGTTTGCGACTTTCCAGCTAAGTATGCGACTCCGGTGGGGTGGGAAATCGCGCAGCCCTTCTCTAAATCGTTGTTTCCAATAGAACTGCGCCGGGCGGGCAGAGGCTGCAGGAGTTACGATGCGCACTTCCGTCTTGGGCCGAATCCAAATCGGCAACTTTTGGGCAACCTGATCTGCTAACTGCCAACCTCGGGTGGACAAGGTGATCACTCGTCGTTCGCTATCGCCAAGGCGCGCGCACTTCGGCACTGTTACAACGCGGAAGCGAGGCTCGTGCTGAGAGGAGACTCCTGAATGGCGATACAGATTCTCCAGCTCGAGACGCCAATGCACGAGCCGCGCGGTCACGCCGTCGACTATGTCCGCGGCATCTTCAATCGCGAAATGGGCGTGACACTGCACAATGCGAAGGTCGGGTCGTCGCGCGATGATGCGATGCGCGAGCTCACGAAAATGACTGCGAACCTCTACGCCAGACGGGGTCTTCGTGAACTCATCCAGAATGCCTTCGAGGGCGCCGCATCGTCCGGGGCGGCCCGCATCCTAGGGCGATCACCGTGTCCCGGTGATCCACGCGCAGATGCCGCCGGGACCCGACCTGGGTGCGCTCTATGGAAATGTCCTTCGGGCGGTGAATGTCCCCACTCAACCGACCTGGCGTTGGGAGCGAAAGCAGGAACAAGTCCTGAAACTGGCTGGAACGCTCGGACTCAGGATGCTGATCGTCGATGAAGTGCACAACGTTCTGCAGGGAAAGATCGACCAGCGAAATCTGGTCCTGAATGGCCTCAAATTCCTGTCCAATGAGCTCCGCATCCCGGTGGTCGCCATGGGCACCCATGATGCCCTTTACGCGTTCCAGACTGACCAGCAAATCGGCAACCGCTTCGAGCCGCTCGAAGTGCCCCGATGGAAAGCAGGCAGAGGATATGCCCTGTTCCTAAAGCAGCTCGCCGGTGGGATGACGCTGAAGGATGACGACGACCTCTTAGGCTCTCGGCCATTCGTGGATCGAATTCACCATCTGACTGACGGCCTCACAGGAGAGACCTACAGGCTGATTGGCAAGCTGAGGATGCTCGCCGTGCAGCACGACGGCCAGTCGTTGCAGGAGGAGTGGCTTGGAAAGGTCGATTGGACTGCCCCAAGTGACCGACGGAACAGGTCGACTACGGGATGAGGCATGAGGACTTCCTCACCGACGGCTTGAGGCCAATCGACGTGGTCTTGGCCGATATCGAAGCTCCGGGCGAAAGCGGCTTCGCTCTTGCTAGTTGGATCCGAACCAACCATCCCGGCATCGAGATCAGACTAACCGGAACGGTCGGCAAGGCCGTTGAAAAGGCTGGAGAACTCTGCCAGGAAGGACCGGCGCTGTCGAAGCCCTACGACCATAAGCTCGTCCTTGACCATATTCGCCGATTACTCGCCCTCCGAAACAAGAAGTAGCCCGGAGAAGCCGCTCGTCGAAAGCAATCCGGCGAATTTTGCGATTTTAAGCCTTTTCTCTTTTATCCTCACGCGGCATTTTTCGGAGAGGCGCGCTGACCCAACGGGGTCGGGCCCTTCGCATATCTCAGTCTTTCTAGATTCAATGAGTTCTCAAGCCGCCAGCATGGGTTCCCGACCGCACGCGTTCGCACAACACAGGCGACGAGGCGTTCCTGTGGTAGCATCGATCCATCTTGCGTCGTGCTTGGTCCGCCGAGGTTCCAACTGGTCCCGCAGCAACGGACAATGACGCCCTGGTTGGATCCTGCCTGGTGGGGCCGATGGCCGGAAATTCGATATCAATGCATTCGCGCAACGACACCGATCCGCTGCCCTCCCAGACCCCGCCATTCGAACTGCGGCTCTTCGGCCCGTTCGAGCTTGTCGATCGCCAATCCGGCGAACTGATCCCGGTACCGGCCCAAAAAATGCGCGCGTTGTTCGCTTATCTGGCGGCCGCACCGCGGTCTACGGAAGCGCGCCGGCGGCTTGCGGGACTATTGTGGGCGAGCAGCGGCGAAAACCAGGCGCGCCAGAGCATGCGCCAGCTGCTCAGCAATTTCAGGCGCGGCGCAGTAGCGCATGCGGCCGCTATCGTCACCTTCGATGAGGCCAGCGTGGGGCTCGACAGCACGCTGATCGCGATCGACCGAACGGCCCTGATGGCCGCGCGCGCCGACGCGGATGTGTCCGGGCTCATGCACGCCGCCGATCTCTACCGCAACGACTTCGCGTTCGGCTTGGAGATCGGCGAGACCGATTTCGACGCGTGGCTGCAGGCCGAGCGGATACGAGGTCGAGAGGCGGCGATCGCCCTGTTCGACCGCCTCGTCCGCGCGCTCATCGATCTCGGTCGCCATGACGAGGCGTTGAGACGCGCCAACCGGCTGGCCGAGATCGATCCGCTGCGCGAGGAGACTCATCGGCTGGTGATCTCCCAAGAGGCAATCGTGTCGGGGCGCGCATCCGCGATGCAGCGCTACGAGGCTTTTCGCCTGCTGCTCCGGGACGAAGTCGGCGTGCGCCCGGAACCCGCGACGCTTCAGCTATTGGATGAGCTCCGCCAGCAGCAGCGCCCGGACGCGGCATCGGCGCCATTGGCCGCAACGGCCACAGATGCCGTGGAGATTGCCGCACCGCCGGCCTCCCCACGGCCGGCGACGAACCGATGGCAGCGGCCCGCGCTTGCCGCCGGCCTCGCCGCCATGCTGCTCCTCGGCGGCGTTACAGTAGACGAAGTGCGGCGCCCGTCGGCCGCCCCCGCCACCGACGTCGCGGATATCGCCGAACAAGCCTCCGTCGTCCTGCTCCCTTTCGAGTATGGCGCCAACCTCGACGACTTGCGCATGCAGTCGGGCGCCTATGAGATCGAGGTCAAGCGCGGCCTCGCCCACAATCATCGCCTGTCGATCGTCGAATTTCCCCGGAGTCTGGCATCGCGCGATCCGATCCGCGTCGGCCGCACTCTCCATGCTCTCTATGTCGTCAAAACCAGCGTGACGGAGACGGTCGGCGGCGCGGCGGCCGACGTCAGCCTTTTCGATGCGGCGACGGGCGCCAACGTCTTTACGACAACCATGCCGATGACGTCCGGGACGGGCAATTTTGCCCAGGAGATGTACAGATTCGTCTATCCGGAAATCGCGATACACCAGTCCGCGACGCTATCTACGGACCAGCCGGATTCAACCCCGGCCATGCTTTGGCGCGCCGCCGCCGCGGAAGTCAAAACCGGGGTTACCACGGATGATCCGCCAGAATTCGCGCTCTACGAAGCCGTGCTGGCGCGCGATCCGGATCAACGCGACGCGCTCCTGGGACTGGCCAATGGCCTGATGTTGAGAGCGGCCCGTGATCAGAGCAAGGGCGTGAACCGAACGGAGGATTTGAGACGCGCTCGGGAGTATCTGGATCAGGCGAAGAAGAAATCCCCGAATCTCGCCGAAATCACGTACCTCGAAGGCATGCAGGAGAAGCTGCAGGCAAGATTCGTGGAGGCGGGCGCCTATTTCGAGGTGGCGCTGCAACAAGATCCCACCGACGCGACCACGGCCGCCGAGGCCGCCCATGTGAAGATGTTTCTGGGCCGATTGGAAGAGGCCTATCGTCAGATGGAGACGATCGACGTCGATGCCGCGGACGCGGCCTTCATTGCCGGAGAGACGGCGTTGGTGGCGGGACATCCGGACCGGGCGGTCGTTCATTTCGACTCGGCGGTGGTCCGCAACCCCGAGATCTCGCGCAACCACGCCTGGCGCGCCGTGGCCCTCTGGCGGCTGGGCCGAAAGGCGGAAGCGCGCGAGGCCGCCGTGAAATCTCAAACCATACCAGCGCCCTATCTGCCCTATTGGATGAGCACGCGCTCGAAATTGGCCGACAAGCGCTATAGGGACGCCCGCGACGCCTGCGTCGAGGACTTCAAGCAAGCCCTCGCCTATAGCGTAACAAACTGAAAACCATTCTTTTTTGGCGTTGACGCCGGCTTGACGCCTGCTTGACGCCGGCCGTGCTTCTACTTCCCCGTGTTCACGATGAAACGCGGGAATGTCGCATGCGCTCTCACGATGGTTTCGGCGGATCGACAAGCAACAGGACGATGGGACTGATCGCCCGGCCAATCCCGGCCGGATCGACGACGCCTGTCGGGCCCGGCAAAAACTAAACCGAACCCTCGTACCGGAATGACCCATGCAGCGAAACAGACCCAATCATTCTGTTCCGCCGCCCCCCGAATTTTGATCTTCCATAGCCTTTTGACGGGATACGTAGGCGATGAACTTTTCGAGTTTTCCTGCTGCAGCGTCGACAACCCCGTTTCTTATGGCCGGAAATCTGAAAGGGCGGCGAAGCCTGCCTCTCATGCTGCTCGGCGGCTGTGCCCAGGCGGCCTTGCTGGCGCTGCCGCTGGCAGCCTCTCTCGGCGCCGCGGCACTGCCGACCCCTGCGCGGGCGACCACGACACTCTCCGGCACCACGCACGGCGTCGCCTTGGCGAACCTCGGCGACACCTCGTTCTATGTCCCGCAGGGGACGGTGATCAGCAATTCCGGCAAGGGCGTCTACGGCAACGCCAACAGCACCTGGACCCTGTCCAATGCCGGCACGATCGTCAGCACGACCTCGCAAGCGATCCGGTTCGACGCAGGCGGCACCATCACGAACAATGTACCGGCGGCCCTGATCTCGGGCTCCGGACCCAGCGTCTATGTGATGGGCGGGACCGGTTTTGTCTCGAATGCCGGCAGTATCGTCAGCGGCGCGTCCAGCGCCATCAGCCTGCAGACCGGCGGTAGCGTCTCGAACGCGCTTACCGGCGTCATCTCCGGCCATAACACCGGCGTCTATATGGACACGGGTGCCGGTTCCGTCGCGAACTTCGGCACCATCATCGGATCGACGAAGTCGGGCGTCTCGTTGCACACGGGGGGCAGCGTCACCAACCAGGGCTCGGCCGCGTCGATCACCGGCGCTTATGATGGGGTCTACGCCACGGGCGCTGCGGGTACGGTGACCAATTCGGGAACGCTCGTCGGCCTCGGCAAAAACGGCGTGACGCTGCTCGCAGGCGGCAATGTCACGAATATCCTCGCCGGCACCATTTCCGGCCACAACATCGGTGTGTATGTCGCGGGCGGCACCGGTTCCGTCACCAACTATGGTTCCATTGACGGCACGACGCGGTCCGGTGTCTCGCTACATGCCGGCGGCAGCGTTGCCAACCAGGGAGCGGCGGCCTCGATCACCGGTGTCTACAACGGGGTCTACGCCACCGGCGCAGCGGGTACTGTGACCAACTCGGGCACCATCGCGAGCAGCGAGAAAAGCGCCGTATCTCTGCTTTTGGGCGGCACTGTCTCGAACGCCGCCAACTCCGTGATCTCGGGCGGGTACCACGGCGTCTATATCGGCAACGCAACCGGCACCGTCACCAATGCCGGCACCATCATCGGCAACAACGACACGGGCGTCGGCATGATCAACGCCGTCGGTTCGGTGACGAATACCGGCACGATCATCAGCAACATGGCGAGCGGCATCGGCCTGCAGCTGGGCGGCACCGTCACCAACCAAGGCGCCGCGGCGTTCATCTCCGGCCATAATGACGGCGTCTATATCATCGGCGGTACCGGCATGGTCACGAATTCCGGCACCATCGTCGGCAGCACATATGTCGGGGTGTCGCTGGTTTCGGGCGGTAATGTCTCGAACGGCAGCCTCGGGCTGATCAAAGGCAACACCTCCGGCGTCTACGACAAGAGTGCGGCCGGAGCGGTCATCAACTACGGCACCATCATCGGCGTAACAAGGTCCGGCGTCGCGTTCGAGTTCGGCGGCAACGTCACCAACGCGGGTAGTACGGCTGCGATCACAGGCGCCCACAACGGCATCTACATTATCGGCGGCGCCGGTATCGTCACGAATTCCGGCACCATCGTTGGCGCCGAATATGCCGGTGTTGCGCTGGTCTCGGGCGGCAGCGTTTCGAACAACAGCCTGGGGACGATCCAAGGCAACGCATCCGGCGTTTACGCCAAGAGTGCGGCCGGCACGGTCGCCAACTATGGCACCATCATCGGGACGACGAAGTCCGGCGTCGCCTTGGGCCTGGGCGGAAGCGTGACCAACGCCGGAAGTGCCGCCGCCATCGTCGGAGCGAACGACGGCATCTACATTGCCGGCGGCGTGGGCATCGTGACGAACGCCGGCACGGTGAGCGGCGTCGGCACGGCGGGCATCGGTGTCCATTTCGTCGACGTGGCCGGTACCTACAACAACACGCTGATCAACAGCGGCACCATCATCGGCAATTCGGGCACGGCCGTGCAGTTCGGCAACGGCAACAATCTGCTCGAATTGCTGCCGGGCGCGAGTTTCTCCGGCGCCGTCAACGGCGGCACGGGCGTCAACACCCTGGAATTCGGGGCGGGTACCGGCACCGGCAGCTTCACCGGCCTGGGCACGTCCGCCTTTACCGGCTTCGGCACGGTCACCGTCGACCAGGGCGCGAGCTGGCAGTTCACCGGTGCCAATACCGTCGCCGCCGGCGTTCAGATGACGAACGCCGGCACGCTCACCATCGCGGCCGGCGCCACTTTGACCAACAACGGCTCGGTCGTCGATACCGGCCTGCTGGCGAACAACGGCACGATCGCCGGCAACATCGCCCTGTCCCACACCAGCATGCTGACGAACACCGGCACCATCACCGGCAGCGGCCCAACCGCCGCAGGCGCGACCTACGGCGCCGTCACGGTGACCGATGGCACGGCGACGATCACCAACCATGGCGTCATCACGGCAGCGGGTACCAATGGCGTCGGCGTCCTGTTCACCGGCAGCGCCGTCGGGACGGTCGATAATTTCGGCACCATCGCCGGCGGGTCGGGCACGGCGGTCAAGTTCGCCGGCGGGACCAACACGCTGATCATCGAGAGCGGCGGCGTCCTGTCGGGCGTCGCCGACGGCAGCCTCGGCACCAACACGCTGGTGTTCGAGGGCACGGGATCGCTGACGAATGCACAGATCCTGGGCTTCCAGACCGTGGAGTTCGCCAGCACGTCGAGCGCCGTGGACAGTGCGTCCACGGTCAACAACGCCAGCGTCAGCCAAGGCACCCTCACCAACCAGGGCACGCTCACAGGAACACTGACGGTCGCGAGTGGCGGCACGCTCGCCAACAGCGGCATCGTCAACACCACGACAGCCTCGACCATCAGCGGCAACCTCGCCAACAGCGGGACCTTGACGAACAGCAGCACGCTCACCAACACCGGCAGCCTGGCCAATAGCGGCACGCTGGCGAACAGCAGCACACTCGCCAACACCGGCAGCCTGACCAACACGGGCACGATCGTCACGACAGGTTCGGGTACGCTCACCAGTTCGGGCAGTTTCGCCAACAGCAGCATAGGCACCGTCAGCGGCGACGCGAACGGCATCGTCGGCGGCGGCATCATCGCCAACAGCGGCACCATCATCGGCACCGCCGGCACAGGCGTCGTCCTAAACAGCGCCGGCACCGTCACCAACGCGGCGGGCGGTCTGATCGAGGGCGGCCTCTACGGTGTGCAGGTCGCCTCGGCCGGCACCGTCACCAATCAGGGCACGATCCTCGACAATGCCATTGCCGGCGCTTCGCTCGGCAGTGGTGCTACGCTGAACAACGGCACCGCCGGCACGGTCGGCGGCGTGGTTGGCGTGATCTTCACCGGAACGGGTGCCAGCCTGACCAACGCCGGCACCATCACCGGAACCGGCGGCATCGCGGTGCAGTTCGACGCCGGCGCCAACAGCCTGACGCTCGACACCGGTTCCGTGCTGAACGGTAGCATCGATGGCGGCACGGGTGCCGGCCAGATCACCCTGACGGGAACCGGGTCGATCGCCAACACCATCCAGAACTTCGGCACGGGCAGCGCGCTCATGATTGCCGGCGGCGCCGACTGGACCGCGAGCGGAACCTGGACCATCGCCAGCGTCACCAACGCCGGCATCCTGCAGCCGGGCTCGGCGGGCAATCCGCTCAAGCTGACCGGCAACTTCACACAGAGTTCGAGCGGCACGCTGCGTGTCGCGGTCACTGCGGACGGCACCGGCTCGCAGCTGCAGGTCACCGGCACGGCAGCGCTCGCCGGCGCGGTCCTGATCGTCCCGAGCTTCACCACGCTCCCGGGCAACAAGACCTACACCATCGTCAGTGCAACGGGCGGCGTGTCGGGCAGCTTCGGGTCCGTCAGCAGCAGTGTGCCGCTGCCGCTGCTGTCGGAGAGCTTGAGCTACGACGCCGACGACGCCTTCGTCACGCTGCAGCAGAAATCGATCGCCGCATCGCTTGTCGAGACGCCGAACCAGCACGCGGTGGCCGAGGCCATTGACGCCGCGCTCGTCAGCAATGCCGCGGGCTTCACCACGGCCATCGCGGGCCTCGACCAGCTTTCGGCGCCCGATCTCCGCTCGTCGCTGGAACGCCTGTCCGGTGAAAGCCATGCGAGCCTGACCACCACCGGGCTCCAGACCGGGCAGCAATTCGCCAACCAGTTCCATCAGCAGGCAGCACTCAGCCGACTGGGCAATGACGGCACGACCACCGGCGAGACGGCCATGGCAGCTGGCGGCCGCCAGGAACTGGCGCGTCTGGATGGTGGGACGGACGATCCGGTAGCGAATGCTGACCTGCCTTGGGGCGTCTGGGCGTCGGGCTATGGCCAGTCGGGCCAGATCTCGGGCGACGACAATACCCATCGCCTGGACGAGACGATCGCGGGCGGCGCGGTCGGTGCCGACTACAAACTCCTGCCGATGCTGCGCGTCGGTGCAGCGCTGGGCTACGGCGGCACGACCTTCAGCCTCGACAATGGTGGCGGTCGCGCCCAGGTCGATCACACGCAATTCGCCTTCTACGGCAATTACACAATGGGTGCCGCTTACCTGGATGGCATGGTCGGTGCCGCCTATGGCGACGGTACGACGCGCCGCACCGTCTCGCTGCCCGGCGTCCCGGCCCAGGCCTCCGGCCACGCGACCGACACCCAAGTGCTGGGTTCGGTCGAGATCGGCTATGCCCTGCCCGCGGGATTTGCGACACTCAGCCCGTTGGCCGGCCTGACCGTGCAGTCGATCGACCAGGACGGCTTCACCGAAACCGGGGCCGGCGTGCTCAGCCTTCGGGTCCACGAGCAGTCGCAGAGCAGCGTCAGAAGTACGCTCGGCACCCGTGTCGGGTTCGATCTGCCGGTCGGCGATCTGGTCCTCAGCAACGATCTGTCGGTTGCCTGGGCCCACGAGTTCGCGCCGGTCGATCGCGGCGTCGTCGCGGCGCTCGTCGGCGCGCCGGGGGCGAGTTTCCAGGTCGCGGGGGCAAAGGTGCCTGGCGACAGCGCCCTAGTGGGCTTCGGCCTCGCCACGGCGATCTTCGCGGGGACGAACGTCTATCTGCACTATGACGGCGATCTCGCCAGCGGCGCCAGCAGCCACGCCATCACGGCCGGTTTGCAATTGCGTTGGTAGGGGAACGGAAATGGCTGGCGGCAGCATCCGACAAGGGTGCTGCCGCCGTTTGGCCTTGGGTTCGAGCAAAGCCCGGCTCGCTCGGAGCTCCTCCCTGCTCGTCCGCTCGCAACGGGGAACAGACAATGTCCGAACCCCATCGGCTTTCGATGGCGACTTTTCCGGCTTGAAGATCGTCACTGCTGGCGTCAGCCTTAGCTTAGCCGAGGCTTTTATTTGGAAAATCTCGGCTGAGGCATGCTCCGGTCATGGCAATAGCGCCCGATTTGGGAATGGGTAAGTGTTCACCGATTTTCTGACTGAAGTGGTGAGACATGGCGGCCTTGATCACTAAACTTTTGTTCCGGCCACTGCTGGCGGTCGGCCTAATCCTTGCTACGATTGGCAGCAGCGCGGCGCAGATGTGCTCACCTAGCGACCCTGCGTTTTACGGGCATAACTGCATGTGCCCCTATGGTACTCAACATTTTGGCCAATCCGGCTACTGGGCCAGTTGTGGCGAGGCTTGTTCTTGCTTGCCTACCCAAACGCCGCCGCAGCCCCCGCCGAACAACGGTGTTACCGAGCGGCCGTCTCCCGCTCCTTCGCAGCGCCCGACCCCAGCACCGCCGAAACCGGTCACGGCGGAGGAGAAACTGACCGGCCAATGCAACGGCGGTGACGCAAATGCGTGCTTCCGGCTCGGCGCCATCTATGCCGAGGGCGAAAACGTCGCCATCGACAATGCCCGCGCCGCGAAGCTCTATGACAAGGCCTGTTCCGCCGACCAGGCCGACGCTTGTTTCAGCCTGGCCCTCCTGATCGAAAACGGCAAAGCAGGCGCCGGCAATGCGGCCAAGGCGGTGGCACTCTACGAGAAAGCCTGCAACGCCAAGGTCGCCGGCGGCTGCACCAACGCCGGCGTGCTCTACTGGGATGGAAACGGCGTGGCGGCGGATCATGGCCGCGGCATGGCGCTCTATCGGAGGGCCTGTGCGCTGCAAGAGCCGCAGGCATGCCACAATATCAGCGTCAACCTGCGCCGCGCGACCCCACCGGACATGGCGCAAGCCCTGGTCTACATGGAGAAAGCATGCGCGAACGGTCGCCCGCGCGACTGCCTGGATCTGGCCCAGAACTACCGCTTCGGCCAGGAAGGCGCGGCGCGGGACATCCAAAAGGCGCTGATCTATTACGACCGCACCTGTCATTCGCCGACGTCGGACCCGGCCGGAGCCCGCGAAGAAGGCTGCGAAGACGGACTGGCGTTTCGGCACTTTTGCCTTGGCAACAACCCGGCGAAGTTTTGCTTTGGCGCCCGCTGATCTGGTCCCAAGCCCAGTTGAACAGGGCTCAGGCGGGACAATTCCAACCGGAGCATGATTCACCAGAGCGATCGCTGTGGGCGGGGGGCGCCATCGCAGCCCCGGCCCCGCTCCGCATGGACTCTGGCGCAGGCCAGTAACGGAAACGGATCCGTCCGACGTTCGACCGAAGGATCAGGTCGCTGGGGGCCGGGGTCGGCGTGCCACCGATCCATTCCGGCTCATTCCCCCGCCATGTCGATCGATCTCCATGAAATCGAGGGTTCCCGGCCGGGAACTACTGCCGGCGCTGCCGGGCGAAATGTAAGTTCAGTGTGGCTTGGCCTGTGTCATGCCGATGATCACGGATCTGCCGCACGCAAGTTCCGCGGCGTGTCCGCAAAACGGTCCCAGTCCGGACAGGTTGGTCGGCGCCTGATCGCTGGCCCGACGGCCCCAATCAGGCCAGGAGTGCCCGAGAAAGTCGTGTCAACCGAACGGCCGCTTTCGGGCAGTCTCATAGTGCTCCGGAACGGCAATAGAGGGCGCTGTGCCGCCCGGCCGCTGTTCGGCTTAAGCGGGCCGATGGCGGACTGGCGGCTTCGGAGCGGCCGACGCAAGGAACCGGACATTCATGCTTGGCGCGTCCAATGATCGCTCATTGTCCCGAGCGGTCTTTGGCGGGGGGTGATTTCGGCGTCATAGGACAATCTTCCGAATAAAGCCGATGAAGGGGATCGAGTCGTGACCCCACATCGCCATGAGCGGCGCGGACCGGGCGAAACCCGCCAGGACCGCGCCGCTCGCGACGGGTTAGGCGCTGCGGCGCCGCCTTCACCCTACGACCGATGGATTGCGGCAGGAGATGGTGCGAGCGGGCCCTCCTCGATTCGGCGCAAGCTACGCCTCTCTGGTCATGTCACCGTTTTTGCTGCGCTTGGCGTTCGACATGGGCCGGCGGCACGTCGCCCGCGACCGGATAGTCAGAGCCGAAAGGCGGTAGCCGCGGGGGCTCGGGCACGGCGGGCAGCTTCTTCATCAGCAGGTCGACCGCGGACTTAAGCTGCACGTCCGCACCGGTCAGCACCTCGGAGGGTTCGTCTTCGACCTCTACGTCCGGCTCGACCCCGTGGTTCTCCAGGATCCACCGCCCGTCCTTATCGTAGAAGCTGATCTGCGGGATCGTGACGTAACCACCGTCGAGCAGCGGCCAGAACCATTCGATGCCACGCACGCCCCCCCAGGGACGCGTTCCGACAAGGGGGCCGAGCCCATATTGACGGAAGTGATAGGGGAGCACGTCGCCGTCCGACCCGGCGAAGTGGTTGATAAGCATCGCCTTAGGGCCGACTTGCACCTCGTCGGGCTGGCTCTGGGGCGCCCGGTCGCGCAAAGTCTGCATGCTGGAGAGGACGCGACGAAGGCGTTCCAGCACGATCTGGTCTGTGTTGCCGCCGCCGTTCCAGCGGTCATCGATCACCAGCGCCTCCTTGCCGAGCTGCGGGTAGAACTGTCTCACGAACTCCTGCATGCCGAGATCCTGCATGTCGGCGAGGTGCACGTAGCCGACGCGCCCACCCGACAGCCGGTCCGCCATGGCCTGTTCTCGTCGTTCCCAGTCCAGGCGGCGCAGCGCCGTCTCGGTTTTGACGGGCGTAACGACAATGGTGCGCGTCGGTCCGCCAGGTGTCGCGGCCAGGGTTAGAACGACGGTGGCCCCGTTGCCAGCGAGCAAGGCGTCGGGTGTGTTGGGGGCGGCGAGCGGGTGGCCATCGACGGCGATTAGATAGTCGCCCTCATGGACATCCACGCCCGGCCATCCGAGCGGGCTGCGGTACGCCCCGCGGGTGTTGTCGCCGGTATAGATCCTGGCGAAACTATACCGGCCCGAGCGCGGGTCCAGCGCGTAGTCCGCGCCGAGGAAGCGCAGGTTGGCGCTGGCTTCGGCCTGGCCATCGTCCCCGCCGCCGACGTACGTGTGCGAACTGCTCATCTCGCCGATCAGCTCTCCGATCAGGTACGTGAGGTCGTCACGGCTCGCGACCGCCGGCAGCAACCGCGCGTAGGCATCATGCACCGCGCGCCAGTCGTTGCCGTTCATGTCCGGGTTGACGAAGAGGTCGCGTTCAAGGCGCCAGGCGTTCTCAAACATCTCACGCCACTCTTGCGGCGGGTCGATGCGGGCTCGCAGGCCATCGATCGGGAGGTTGGAAGCCGGCGCATGTGGCTCGGCCGCGTCCGCCGTGAACCAGGCTTCGCCTGACTTGTAGAGCACCCGCCGACCGTCGGCGGACAGCGCGTAGGAGTCCATGCCCTCGACCACTATGGCCTCGCGGCCGGTTGCCGGGTCGAGCCGATGAAGGGCGGCCATCTCCCCGGGCAGGCTGCCAGCCAGGGTATCCGGGGGTTGGGTGGCGTAGAAGACCGCGTCGGCGCGCACCTCGAGCGATACGATCTTCGAGGGTTCGACAGGCGCCGGGACCGCCCGTCGCATCAGGCCGGCAAGATCGACCCGCACCGGGGGCGGCGAGCCCGACGGGGCGGCCGGGTCAGGCGCTGAGGGGAGAGTTCGGGCGTCACGCCGTGTCTGGTCCGGGTTCCGCGGCGGGGTTCCGGCGTTCGGCTGGAAGCGCGGAGGCGTGCCCGCCGCTAGGGCGGCGACGTAGATGCCCTGCGACTTCACCTGGACCGCGTTGGTCTCCCGGTCGGACTGCACCGAGATCTCATGCCGGTCGGAGACGAAGTAGAGATACTTGCCATCGGGCGAGAAGGCGGGTCGGTAGTCGCTCTCGTCCTCAGCGCTTAGCGTCGTGTCTTGGCCGGTCGCGATCTCGTAGATGTGCAGCTCGCGCATCCGCGTCGGGCGCGCCACGCTGTAGGCCAGCCATCGTCCGTCCGACGAGAAGGCCGCATCCTGCTGGTCGCTCTCGTGCATGAAGTGGTTGCGGTCAACGCCCACCAGCCGCGGCGCGCTCGCGCCGTCCACTGCAACCAGCCACAGCCGGTGGGCGCCGTCGGGGATCGCGATCCACCGCCCGTCGGGCGACCACACAGGCATGTAGAGGAAGCCCGAGGTAAAATGGGTGAGCTGCCGCTCGGGACCACCAGTGAGGGGGCGCACGGCTAGCTGATGCTCGCCCGACGCGTCGGTCGTGTAAGCGATAGTGCGGCCATCGGGCGAGAAGGCTGGGTGGTCCTCGTCGGCGCCGCTGGTGGCGGTGAGGTCGCGCGGGTCGCCGTCATGGGTCGGAGCGATGAAGATGTCTCCGCGCGCCGAGAAGGCCACCGCATCGCCGTGGGGCGAGAGGCTGTAGTCCGTGCCGTAGCCAGTATCCTGCTCGCGGATGAGGGATTGGACCGCCACCGTGCGCGGCCGGGTGCGCTCGCCGTCGTCCGGCACGGTGACCGCAACGGCGCTGAGATGCTCTGATGGTATGTCGAGCGTCCACAGCCGTCCGCCTTGCTGGAAGCTGATCTGGCCCGCGCCATAGGACGGGAGATCCACATCATAGTCTGCGAAGCGGGTCACCTGGCGGGTCTGGCTGGTATCCAGGTCGTAGACCCAGATGTTGGCGCGGCGGTTGGCGTCGCGGTCGCTGACGAAGTAGATGCGCCGCCCGACCCACATCGGCGTGCCGTCCTGCCCTTTCCAGTCGGTGATCCGGTGCAGCTGGCGGGTCTCGGGGTCGTAGATCTCTACGTCTTCCGCCAGGCCACCCGTGTAGCGCTTCCAGGTCCGAAACTCGGTGAAGGTGCGGGTGAAGGCGAAGCTGCGGCCATCGGGGCCAAAGCTTAAATAGCCGCTCCGGTCTACCGGCAGAGGAGTAGCCATGCCGCCGCCGACCGGAACTGCAAAGGGCCGATAGACCCCGTTCCAGGCGAGCCGCCGGGACAGGAACACGATCGCATCAGAGTCCGGCGTCCAGGCGATCACCAGCCCTTCGGAGCTTGGCCGCTTAACCCCGTTGCTCAGCGCTGCCCCTGAGAGGGTCGTGAGCCGTCGGGCCGGGCCCCCGGCGGCCAGCATGACGTAGACGTCTTGGACGCCGCCGCGATTGCCCGTGAAGGCGATCCAGCGCCCGTCCGGCGAAAATCGCGGCGCGACCTCGTAGCCCGTCCCATCGGTCAGGCGCCTGGCGACGCCGCCCGCATTGGCGACGGACCAGATATGGCCTCGCGCCGAAAACACGATCTCAACGCCATTGGTGTTTGGATAACGGGTGAGCGGCTGTCCGGACGCCCCCGGGTCAGCGTGCGCGCTCGCGACGAGCATCAACAAGCCAAGGGCAGTCGCGGCCGAATGCAATTTCATCTGAATAAAGGCCTTGAAGAAGTTGCACTATCATCGGTGCGAATCGGTAAAACGGAAGCGCCAGCACGCCGTTGATAGCCGAGGAAGTTTCCGGTGTGCGTACCATCGACTAGTGCAGAAGACCCAATACCGTCTGAACCGCCGTCTCGAGCTGCGGATCTCGCCCCGCCGCTATATCCGCCGGGCTATCCTGCACCAGGATGTCCGGCTCTGCGCCGCGGTTCTCAATGATCGACTTCCCCTGTACGTCCTGGAGCGCATCCTTCGGCACGGTCACGAAGGTGCCGTCCATCAGCAGCCAGGGTGCTTTTATGCCCCGCACGCCGCCCCAGGTGCGCTCGCCGACGACCTTGCCCATGCCCCATGACCGGAAGAAATACGGGAATTGATCGCCATCGGACCTTGAGAAAATATCGGTGACGACGACCAGCGCCGGTGGTGCTACGGCGCCGGGCAAAGCCGACACCGCACCGTCGCGGTTGATGAAACTGCCGGCGCGTGGACGCCGCAGCAGGTCCAGCACCCATTGGCTGGTGAAGCCCCCTTGGTTTCCGCGGACATCGATCACAAGGGCCTGCTTGTCAGTCTGCGGATAATACTGTCGAACGAAGTCCTCCGACCCCAGCTGCTCGAAATCGGACAGATAGACATAGCCGACCTTGCCGCCGGACAGGCGGTCGACTATCGCGCGGTTACCGTCGATCCAATCGAGCTTTCGGATCTCACCCTCATCTTCGGTTGGATCGACGACGACGGTGCGGGTGGGGCCGGTCGCACTCCGCGCGATCGTCAGGCTGACTGACCCCTGCTTGCCCAGCAGGAGTCGGTATGGATCCGCCGGCGCCGCCAGCGGCTGACCGTCGATGGCAAGGAGATAGTCGCCGTCGCGCACGTCCAGCGCCGGGTCGCCGAGCGGGGCCTGGAACCGCTGACGGCTAGGATCGCCGTGATAGATCCGCGCGAATTTGTATCGACCGCTCTCGGCATCGAGCGCGAAATCGACCCCCAGCAACGCCGTGTGCACCGGCGGTCGGGGGTCTCCCCGGTCGCCGCCACCGAGAAACATGTGGCTGGTGGATAGTTCGCCCTGCAGCTCGCCCAGCAGGTAGGCCATGTCCTCTTGCGAACCGACCAGTGGCACAAGGCGGGCATAGGCATCATGCACCGCCTGCCAGTCTACGCCATTCATCTTGGGATCCCAGAATAAGTCGCGATCCAGACGCCAGGCCTGTTCGAACATTTCGTGCGCTTCCGCCGGTGGATCGACCATCACACGCATCGCATCAAGCTTGACGGTCGTGTCTGAGGTCGCCCCCGGCGCGGTATCGACGACATGCCAGCCACCGCCCCGTCGCACCAGCGCCTTGTCTCCGGCGGGCGACAGCACGTAGCCGTCGACATCGGCGGCCACGGTCCGGTCCGTCCCGGTGTCGAGGTCGAAGGCGTGAAGACCGGACGCTTCGCCTGGGAGATCTCCACTCATCCCCGAGGCCGGCGTGGCGCGGTAGAACAGCACCCGCCCCCGTGGCTCCAGATCGGCGACGCCGCCGGCCGCATGGATCTGCACCTCGACCGCACGCGCGATCAGCCCGTCGAGATCGACGGTGCCAGCGGTCGGCGCGTCTTTGCCCGGATGGCCGAAGGGCACGCGCGTCCCGGCGGTCAGCGGAGTCACGAAGAGCGCGTCTGACTTCAGCGTGGCGATCGTGCCCTCGCGGTCGCGGTCGGAAACGAACGGCAGCTCGTGTCGTTGCGACAGAAAGAACAGAAACTGCCCGTCACCGGAAAAGACCGGGTCGTGGTCATCCTCCATCGCCGAGCTGATGATCGTATCCCGCGTGGCGGTGAGATCGCGCAGACGGATCGCGCGCAGATGGTTGGGCCGTTCCGTGCTGTAGGCCAGCCAGCGCCCGTCGGGCGAAAATCGGGCGTCGCGGATCTCGGCGGCGGGATCCTGCGCGATCCGCTCGCAGCGGTCGCCTCCCGCTTCGACGAGCCAGAGGGTGTGATTGCCGTCGGCGACAGCCAGCCATTTGCCGTCCGGCGACCAGCGCGGTGTGTAGAGCAAGCCCGATTTGAAATGCGTAAGTCTTCGCACGGAACCGCCGCCGGCCGGCATGGTCGCCACTTGCTGCTCCCCGTCCGCATCGGTGATGAAGGCGAGCGTTCTGCCATCGGGCGAGACGGCCGGATGGTCCTCCACCGATTTCGGCGTCCGCGTCAGGTTTACGGCCGCTCCGTCGAGTCCCACGGCGAACAGGTCGCCGCGCGCCGAGAAGATGGCGTTCCGGCCATCGATCGAGAGCGCATAGTCCTTCCTGTTCGCATACTTGGCCGCTGGAACATCGTGCGGAGCCACGCGTGGATCGGCGGGCACCGCGACCTCGACGGCGTGCAAGCTTTCGGAAGGCAGGTCCAGCACATAGAGCTTGCCGCCTTGCTGGAAGCTGATTCCGCCAGGGCCGATCGACGGCATATCGATGTCGTAGTCGGTGAACCGGGTGACCTGATGGGTCGCCTTCGTGTCCAGGTCCGTCACCCAGATATTGGCGCGGCGGCTCTCGTCGCGATCCGAGAGAAAGTAGAGGCGTCGGCCGGCCCACATCGGCGCGGTATCGATGCCCTTCCAGTCCGTGACCCGATCCAGCGACTTTTTGGCGAAGTCGTAGACGTAAATATCCGGCGCTTGTCCGCCGACATAGCGCTTCCAGTGGTCTCCGCCGAGGTTACGGAAGGTCCGGTCGAAAGCGATCATCCCGCCATCTGGCGAGATACTGGACAGTCCGGCGGGGCCAAGCCTCAGGGCCGTAGCCAGGCCGCCGGTCGCGGAGACCTCGAATGTCTCATAGTGATAAGCCGGCGACTGCCGAAGGGACGTGAACAGGATCTTCGTTCCGTCGGGCGTCCAGCCGGTGACGACATTGTCGTAGCTGCCGCTCAATGTCGGGCCGAAGGTCAGCCGCGTCGGCGTCCCGCCCAAGGCGGGGATGACATAGACGTCGGCCCCACCCTCGCGTCGCCAGGTAAACGCGATCGAGCGGCCGTCCGGCGAGAAGTGGGGCGCCAGAATCTGGCCAGGATCGTCGGTCAGCCGTGTCGCGCCGCCGCCGCCCCGCGCGACGGTCCAAAGGTTGCCATAGGCGACAAAAGCGATCCGGTCCGCGCTTGCGCTGGGAAAGCGCACCAGAATCGGCGGTGCAGCGGTCGATGCTGACGCTGGTGACGGACCGAGTATAAGAGCGCCGGCTAGCGCAAAGGCGCGGCCGCGCAAAACACTTGCTAGTAAATTCATGCTGCGTAAGCCCTTCGCGATCCGCGACCGCCGGTTGTGGATAGGCGCCGTCGAATGACCCCTCTATTTCCAGTGAAATCAAATCCTTGGGACGCCGATCGGCGCCGAAAGCCCGCGCCGATTCACATTTGAGCCTCTACCAGCAAGGGCTTGCCGATGTCTGTCGGCGAGCGCTCCGGCTAGGCCGCCACCGGAAGAGCAGGGGCGCTGATGAAACCTGTATCGGATAGGCCCAGACGGAAAATTCTGTTGCTAGTCTTCCAAAACACCCATTCGCGGTCAGCCACACTCGGAAGCACCTCTTCCACGCTCTGAACCTGCTCTTTGATCCCGTAGGGCACCGGACCGAAATCGGAGCCGAACACAACCCGATCCACACCGCACAGCTCAATTGCCGCGCGTACCCCAATCGCGCTGAACCCCATTGAATCGACCAGGATGTTGGTCTTGAAATAGTCGAATGGCGACCGCTTGTTCGTGTAGGGCTTGTCGGCCGGCGGGTTCTTGATCCCGTTGTAGTTGAGGCGCCAATTGAATTCGAGGCGTCCAACAATCGACGCGAGTCCGCCGCCCATATGGACGATCAGCACCTGCAGCTTCGGGTGACGATCGAACACGCCGGAAGCAATCATCCGTGCGCCGTTAACGGTCGAGTCGAACGGTCGACCAACAGCCTCGTTAAGCCGATATTGCATCAGCGACTCATGCCCGATCGACTGCATCGGTGGATGGATGTGCACCACGATGTCATTCGCTTCCGCAAACTCCCAGAGCCATTCCGCCTTGGGGCTGTCGAGGAAGGTGCGATCCGCGCCGTCGCCGTAGCTGGACGCGACAGCAATCGCCTTGGCGCCACCCTGGCGGATCATCTCCTCAACAACGGGCCGACAGGCCTCTTCGAGTGCGTGTGCGTTGGCCGTTGGTACGAACTCGCCGGGATAGCGATTCATAATATCCACGTATTCATCGTTGAAGAACTTGAGACCCTCGACCGTGCTGGCTTGCAGCAGATCTCGCGCAAGCCACTCCACCTCGCCGCCATTGGTCATGAGGCTGAGGGTGATGCCGCCCTCGCGCTGGATAGGCATGGCGTAGTCCAGATCAAAAACCTCGCGATAGGCCATCAAGTCCAGAGCGTTGGTCTGCGGGAATCCTTGTTTCGGGTCGAGCAGGCCGCGCTCCTCAATTTTGGCCTGCATCTTTTTCCCCCACGGGTGCCGATGGGTATCGACGATTGCTCGGTGTTTCGTACCGTTCGGCGACGTCATGATAGCCTGCCTGACTGTTGGCTTACGGCCGCTGGGCTGCGGCAGCATTAACAGAGTAGACGCTGGGACGATCGCTCACACTGGAACAGGCTCGGAAACTACTCACGTCCTCGCTTCGGGCCCTGCCTAAAAACCCGTGGCGCCAGTGCGTAATGGCGCTAATTGAACTTGACCAAATCCTGGAAGATCAGCTCAGCCCAGGTGGATCCCCGCGCCTGGACCAGCAGGCCGCCCTCTGCAAGCTTACCGAGCTTGACGGGCGCGAAGCCGAGTTGGTCAACCAAAACCGCCACTCGGGAGGCCGCGTCGTCGTCGTCGCTCGACAGGAAAGCGACCCGCCGGCCGCCCTTGACGTCTGGGTCCAGCGCTAGCGTCCGCGCCGGCAAATGGTTGAAGGCCTTCACCAGTCTCGAGCCGACCAGAGCCTGGGCGTTCACGACGGAAGACGGAAGACCGCCGAGTTCCTCCGGCGGTACACCGTAGGCATTGGTGGCGTCGATCACGATCTTGTCGTGCCAATCCGCAGCCTTGGCGAGCTCATTTTGTGCCCCGAAGGGAAGAGCCAAGATGACGATCTGGGCCTTGAGCGCGTCCTGCAGCGAACTCGCGATCACCGTCGACCCAATTGCCGCGGCTTGCGGGGCGATCGCCTCGGGCGGCCGCCGGCCCGCCACGGCCACTTGGATGTTCTTCCGGGCGAACGCCCGGGCCAGCGCTTGGCCGACGGCGCCGAAACCTATAATCGCAGAGCTCATGGGATCCTCCGGATCGCTGTTTAGAGTGGAAATACTCGTCCGAACACCGGCGCGTTCGACGTGTGCTGCCTACCCCGCGAGGGAGCCGAGTTGCCTCGGTCCTTCTCGGAGCCGCGTCAAGCGTGCCAAAAAGGCGGCTGCCTTAGGCGATGGTCCGCACGACACCGCCGTCGACGCGCAAGGAAGTGCCGGTCGTCCCCGACGCCTGCTCCGAACAGACATAGACCACCAGGTTTGCGACTTCTTCGGTTGTCGCAAAGCGATTGATGAGCGTTGTCGGGCGCATGGTTTTCAGAAACTGCTGCTCGGCTTCCTCTCGCGTGATGCCTTGGTCCACTGCGGTCGCCTTCATCCAACCGTCCATGATCTCCGAATTCGTTGGACCAGGGAGGACCGAATTGACGGTGACGCCCGTTCCGCCGACCACCTCGGCCAGGCCCCTCGAAATGGAGAGCTGAGCGGTTTTGGTCATGGCGTAGTCGATCATGTCCTTGGGGATTGCGAGTGCCGACTCGCTGCTGATGAAGACGACACGCCCCCAGCCGCGCTTCGTCATATTCGGCACGTAGTGGCGGGAGGCGCGAATGCCGCTCATGACGTTCAGCTCGAAGAGATCCGTCCACTCGCTGTCGCCGATTTCGAAAAATGGCTTCGGGCGCCCCGTGCCCACATTGTTGACGAGAATGTCCGCATCCGGCGCCCGCGCAAACAAGTCCGCCGCACCTTCCGGGGTCGCAAGGTCGGCGGAAACGCCGGTGAACTCACCTTTGGGGAAAAGCTCGCGCAACTCGCGAAGCGTTGCAGCGACCCTGTCCTCGCGTCGGCCGTTGATCACGACCGCGGCGCCAGCGCGCGCCAGCCCTTCTGCAATGGCGCGGCCGATACCTGCCGTGGACCCAGTGACGACCGCCTTACGGCCAGAAAGATCGATATTCATGACACCCTCCCTTCAATTGCAGAGACCTTGATGTGGGTGATGTCGGAACCATCGATAATGGCCTAAGTTGCCATAGCATTAATTCCCAGGAGGAATGGGTTGGATCGTTTCCACGAATTGAACGCCTTCATAGCCGTGGCCGAAGCAGGCGGTTTTTCCGCCGCGGCGCGCACAACCGGGGATTCACAGCCCGCCATCAGCAAGGCCATTGGTGCGTTGGAAAAACGCCTGGGCGTGATGCTGTTCAACAGAAGCACACGCCGGGTGACCCTGACCGATCAGGGGCGAAGATACTATGATCGGACAAAACCACTTATCGACGAGATGCAGGACGCCGATAGCGAGCTGACTAGAAACACGCTGAGTGTTTCGGGTTTAATTAGGATCGCCGCATCTAGTACTTTCGGCCGCCTTCATGTTTTGCCGCTTATCCCCGACCTGTTGTCACTCAATCCCGGCCTTCAGGTCGACCTCGTTCTCTCGGACATTGTCCGGGATATGGTGGAAGATCGGATCGACCTAGCGATACGTGTGGGGCCTGTCAATGAGCCCGAGGCGGTTGTCCGGCGCGTGGCGATCACCCCGCTGGTATGCGTCGGATCCCGTCGTTATTTCGAGCACCGCGGCATGCCAAAGACCCCCGCGGAGCTCGTTGAGCACAACTGCCTTTTGTATGGCGGCTTAACAGAGGCGGCAAATTGGTCGTTCGTGGGGCGAGAAGGTCGGTTCACCGTTCCGGTTCAGGGGAATCTTTCGTCCAACAGTGTCGAAACGATCCGGGCCGCCGTTCTGGCCGGTGTTGGCATTGGCCTGTTCGCCAAGGTTTCCCTTGCTGATGAACTCCGCCATCCCGACGTTATTCCTATCCTCGAGGAATTTATGAGCGACGTCAGAGACATAAGTCTCGTCTGGCCGAAGCGCCGTTTCGTTCCGGCCCGCGTCCGCCAAGTGACCGATTTCTTCGCGGAGGCCATTCCGCGGCGAACTTAGGAAAAATGTTCAACGATGGTCCGAAGTGCCTCCTGGAATCGATAACGCGTAGCTATCCGGGAACATAATCACGACTGCTTACCAAGGGACGTCATGCGTCCATCTCGTCGCGCCATGATTGGCAAGCGGTGTGAACTGTTCCTCGTTCCGTGGACGCGCCGTTTGGCTGACTGGATGCATCCGCTAACTTTGCCAACGTCCGTCATCGAGCATGGTACGCTGGTGTTGGAATGGCGGCCATGGGCGCACTGCCGCCCGTCGGGTTTTACGGGCGGAAGGCGGACTGGCGGCTTTCGCTGTGACCGCCGCATGGCGGTATGTGGACAAGGCAGGAGGTGAGACCAGACTTCGCCGGAAGCCCAACGATGCGATACGAGCTTCGGCTCTGCGCCCAAGATCTAGCTCAGCAGGGGCGTAATCAGCATTGATCTCGGT
>Ga0302311_10000580_pt1 | contig 45355 bp, 31 predicted proteins | sample III_Palsa_N1_3_FD_200449 | JGI IMG/M metagenome (GOLD analysis project Ga0302311, IMG submission 200449) | Peat permafrost microbial communities from Stordalen Mire near Abisko, Sweden - III_Palsa_N1_3 | ecosystem: Environmental > Terrestrial > Soil > Palsa > Peat permafrost | place: Sweden... | reverse complement strand
TGCGCCGATGCGTGGCTGGGCGGCTTTCGGTTGAGCGCCGATTACTACCTGGGTGATCGCGCCATGCGCGAATCGGGCTTCGACGTCAATTTCCACTTCGGCCCATTTGCCGGATCCACTCATCACTACGCGGCGGTGGGCCTGAACAGCCTGCTCTATCGCTATGAAACGGATCTGCACGACTTTGCGCTGCAACTCGGCAAGCCGGCCGAGGCCGCGCACTGGGCAAACGTCGCACAGGCGCGCAAGCAGGCCATGGATCGCTACCTGTGGCACCCCGATGCGGGCATCTACATGGACTACGACTTCGTTGCCGGGAAACCGGCGGCCCACCCTTACATCACGACTTTCTATCCGCTCTGGGCACACACGGCTTCCGCTCAGCAGGCCAGCGCGGTGCGCGACCATCTTTCGATCTTCGAGCGATCAGGCGGCCTCTCCATGGACGATCAGCCGAGCGGCGCGCAATGGGACGAACCCTTCGGCTGGGCACCCACCAACTGGCTCGCTGTCGCCGGCCTCGATGCCTATGGCTTCCACGACGACGCGCGCCGCATCGCCAGCAAGTTCTGCGCAACCATCGATCGTGGCGTTGCCGCGGACGGCACAATTCGCGAGAAGTACAACATGGTGCTCGGCAATGCGGACGTCCATATCAGCGCCGGCTATACCCAAAACGTCGTCGGCTTCGGCTGGACAAATGGTGTGTACCTGAAGCTGCAGGAGCTCCTGCATGGCGACGCCACACCCACGCCTTCCGTACCGGCAGACAACGCGATGAAGTGACACTCACCCGATCCACCCGCGACAACTACTCATCATCCGGCGCGACTACATCGAACCAGCGACACGGGAGGAAACACCATGCATGCACCACGTCTTCCACGCATCCTGTCCGGCATCATGCTGTGCGCAGGCATGTCGGGTACGGCAGCGCTCGCACAGACTTCGCCGCCTGGGGTGCAGGCCGACGGCAGTGTGACCTCGCCCGCGGCAACCGTGCCTTATTCGGATCTCGCATCCCCGCAAGCGCGGGCGTTCTTTCCGAAGATGCTTGCCGCCGGCAGCAAGGCGCCGCCGCTGACGGCGCCGATCACGCAGAGCCGCGCGTTCTACGACCGCATGAACAGCGATCGGGCCGCGCGCATGGAAAGGCTGTACCCGGTGAAGATCCATGCCGAAGTCATCGCCGGCGTCGGCACCGATGTCGTGCTTCCCGTGCAAGGCGTGGCCGCGGAGAATGCGCACCGTGTGCTGATCAATCTGCATGGCGGTGCCTTCCTGTGGGGTGCGCACAGTGGCGCCTTGGTCGAATCCATCCCGATCGCCAGCATCGGCCACATCAAGGTCATCGGTGTCGACTATCGGCAGGGACCTGAGCACACTTTCCCCGCTGCCAGCGACGACGTGGAAGCGGTGTATCGCGCGCTGCTCAAGCAGTACAAGCCGGCCGAGATCGGCATCTACGGATGCTCCGCCGGCGGCGTGCTCACGGCCGAAGCGGTCGCCCGCTTCATCACCGACAAGCTGCCGGTGCCGGGCGCGATCGGCACCTTCTGCGGATCGCTGACCGACCTGGGCGGCGATTCCTCCTACATCGCTCCACTGTTGAACGGCCAAGGCGTCCCGGCGCACCCACTCGGCCTGATTGATCTGCCCTATTTCCATGGCGCCAATCCCAGGGACCCGCTGGTGCAGCCGGGCCTTTCTCCGGCGTTGCTGGCGAAATTCCCTCCCACCTTGCTGATCACCGGCACCCGCGACATGGCGATGAGCTCGGTGGTCCATAGCCAGCAGCTGCTCGACCGTGCCGGGGTTCAGACCGAGCTGCATGTGTGGGAAGGCATGTGGCACTCGTTCTTCTCGGACCCGGAGCTGCCCGAATCCCGCGAAGCCTATGCCGTGACGGCGAGATTCTTCAACCGCAAGCTGGGGCATTAGGGAACCAGGCCAACGACGACAGCCTTTGCCCCGCAGCGTGGGGCCGGGTATTCTCTGGTATATCGACAGCCACGCGCAGTGCCATGAACCCACAGACTGTCCTGGTCATTGATGACGAACGAGATATCCGCGAGCTGCTGACCATCACGCTGGGCCGGATGGACCTGAAGGTTGACGCCGTAGGCACCGTGACCGAAGCACGCCGCGCACTGGCCGAACGCAGCTACGATCTGTGCTTCACCGACATGCGACTGCCCGACGGCAACGGTCAGGAGGTGATCGAACTGATCGCTGAGACCTGTCCGGATACCCCGGTGGCGATGATCACCGCTTACGGCAATGTCGATGCCGCAGTGAATGCCCTGAAGGCCGGCGCGTTCGACTTCGTCTCCAAGCCGGTCGATATCCAGATGCTACGCGGACTGGTGCGAACCGCGCTGCGGCTGGCCGAGGAGAAGCGCAACGGTGGCGGCGCGGCCAAGACCGGCGATTCCAGTGAGCGCCTGATCGGCAACTCGGCGGCGATGCAGCAGGTGCGCGCCACCATCGCCAAGCTGGCGCGCAACCAGGCACCGGTCTATATCGCGGGCGAATCCGGCGTGGGCAAGGAATTGGTGGCCCGGCTGATCCACGAGCAAGGCCCACGCGCAAGTGGCCCGTTCGTGCCGGTCAACTGCGGCGCGATCCCCTCCGAGCTGATGGAAAGCGAATTCTTCGGCCATCGCAAGGGCAGCTTCACCGGCGCCGGCGCCGACAAGGAAGGTCTGTTCCAGGCCGCCCAGGGCGGTACGCTGTTCCTTGACGAGGTCGCCGAACTGCCGCTGCACATGCAGGTGAAACTGCTGCGCGCCATCCAGGAAAAAGCCGTGCGCCCGATCGGCGGCCGCGACGAAATTCCGGTCGATGTGCGCATCCTGTCCGCCACCCACAAGAACCTCGGCCAGTTGGTCGAGCAGGGCCAGTTCCGCCAGGATCTGTTCTATCGCATCAACGTGATCGAGCTGCGCGTGCCGCCGCTGCGCGAGCGTCGCGGCGATGTGCCGCAGCTGTCCGCATTCATCCTGCAGGCGCTGGCCGGCAAGAGCGGCGAAGGCATCGGCCAGCTGTCGCCGGCGGCACGCGAAGCACTGGACGCGTATGAATTCCCCGGCAACGTGCGTGAGCTGGAAAACATCCTCGAGCGCGCGATGGCGATGTGCGACGGCAGCAACATCGATGCTGTCGACCTGATGCTGCCGCAACGTGGCGCACGCCAGCCGTCGATTGCGGAAGTGCCTGGCGCCAGCCGTGAGGCTCCGGTCGCACCACCCGCCGCCGGCGCCGATGGCGGCCTCGACGACTACATCAGCAATATCGAGCGCACCGCCATCGTCAAGGCACTGGAAGAATCGCGCTACAACAAGACCGCCGCCGCACGAAAACTCGGCATCACCTTCCGCGCGCTACGCTACAAGCTGAAGAAGCTCGGCATCGACTGAGCGCAGCAGGTTGTTCCCGGTTCTGTCCGAACCACCCTTGCTCACATCGAACGTGTCGCCTCCACCGGCGCTACGGCGGCCGCACGCCGCGCCGGACCGAGCACTGCCAACTGGCCGAGCAGCCACAGCAGCACCGCCCCGATCCCGAGCAACCACAGCGGCATCCGCGGCAGCTCCCAATACGTCATCAACGACAGGTTGGCTGCTACGCCAAGTAGCGTACCCAGCGCGATACCACCGCTGACGATCAGGAAGTTCTCGGCCTGGAAATAGCGCAGGATGTCGCCGCGCGTCGCGCCGAGTGCCCGTCGGACACCGATCGAACGACGGCGCTGGCCCACCCAGAAGCTGCTCAACCCGACGATGCCACCGGCTGTCGCCAACAGCAGCAGCACACAGACAATGCCCATCATGATCGCCACGCCACGATCGGTGGCATAACCCTGCGCGCGGGCCACGGCCAGTGCGATCACTCCGTCATCGGTGCTGATCAGACGCAGGCGATTCTGTGCAAACAAAGCCGTGGGCGCCGCATGCATCACCGCAGGTAGCTGCTCCGGTTGCGTGCGCACAAGATAAATCACCCCATCGGGATTGTCGTAACGCGAGGGCAGCAGGACCGTATCTTCGTCGATCAAACGCGTGGTACTGCCGACGTAGGCACCTTCCAGTCGATCGACGATGCCGACAATCGTACTCGGCCCATCGTCGCTCAGATAGATCGTTCTGCCCAAGGCCGATCCATCCGGAAAAAGCTTGTAGGCCAGATCGCGCGTAATGATGATCACCGCAGGAATCAACTTGTCGTAAGGCCCGAAGCTGCTGATCTCGTCGGCGCGAAAATTGCGGCCGGCCACCACGGCGATACCGAAAGTATCCAGTGCATGTTGATCCGCAAAATAAGAGATTGCGAACTGTGGTTTTCTCGTCTGGTCCACTTGATGCTTGATGCGAACCAGTCCACCCCAGCCACCGAACGGGTAAGCCTGACTGGCAAACGCATCGCGTACGCCCGGCAGGTTACGCAACGTGGCCAGGTCGGCACGCATCTGCGCATCGATATGCGCCCCGTCCGGGTGACCGATCCACTCGTTCTTGATGACTAGCAGATGTGCTTCGTCGGTACCTGTCGGTCGTGACAGGTGCACCACTCGTGTCTTGACGATAAACAGCGCGTTGCTGACGACAGCAAGGGTCAGGGCGATCTGCAGCACGATAAGCGCGGTAGCCATTTTGTGCCGGCGCAGCGCGGCAAGAATTGGCCGGATCTGCAGGCGGGATCGAAGCAGGCTCGTCGAGGCGCGGTCATCCATTGGACTTCAGCTGCCACGCCGGCTGTACCTGTGCGGCGCGCCAGGTGGGATAAAGCGCCGCGATCAACGTGGTGGCCACCGCGACCACCACCGTCAACAGCAGCAATGACGCATCCAGATGCGCCAGCCTGGCAATCTGCGGCTCGAACACCAGACCGATGCCGGCCATGCCCAGCGCCGTCAGCAGCAATCCCAGTAGGCCGCCAACGAACCCTATCGCCGCCGCCTCCGTCAGAAACTGGCGATAGATTGCCCCTCGCGATGCACCCAGGGCACGACGCACACCGATTTCCGGCGCGCGGCGCATGAATCTGGCCAACATCAACCCCACCACGTTGACAAGGCAGATCAGCAGAAAACTTACAGAGACGATCAACGACAACCAGGACGCCTGCGGCACCACATGATTGAGATACAGGCCCAGCCACTGCCTGACGTTGCTCAGCCGCACGTTGGGCGCCCAAGTGAAGCGGCCAATGCGTTGCTGCTCGGCGGCATAGTTGTGTAGATACTCGCGATAACGCTCGGCGTCAGCGCGCGTGGGCAGTTCTACCCATGCGTCGATCCACGCACATTCGCTGTGCAGCTTGCTGTTCCAATCCGCAAAATCAGGATTACTGGTATCCGCACTGCAATAGAAGTTGCCGCTGGTGTCTTTCTGCAGGTCGATGGCACGACTGAACGGGATGTAGATCTGCCTGGGATGGCTGAAGGGATAGAAGGCGCTGCTCACATCAAAAAACCGCGGGAGCGGGTCCCACTCGTCCAGCACACCGACGATGCGATAGATATGCATGTCCAGGTTGATCTCGCGACCCACGCTGTTGACGCCCCCGAACAACTTTTGATTGAGTGCCGCACTGATGACCGCCACCGCGGCGCGATGATCGTCATCCATCGCTGCCCAACTGCCGCCGAAACGGAACGGTACATCGAACATCGCGAAGAAATCGCTGCTTATCGCATCACCCTCTTGCGAGAACGGCTGTCGCTGGACGTCATCCGGCAATACGGTCCATCTGGCCGGATAGATCAGCGTCTGTCGCCGCGCCTGCCGTGCCTGCAGGAACGCCACGGCATCCGTGTAGCTCAGCAGCATGGGAGGCTCGCCCTTCCAGTCGTGTACGGGGCCGAAACTGTCGACCTGCGGCACGAACAGCTGGCTCGATTTCCAAGGGATCGGGTCACCCGCGGTCGCCCGAAAGACCGCGTAAGTGACCATGCAGATGGCTACGCCTAGACCCATCAGCACCACCACGAGTGCCGTCAGGGCCTTGCTGCGCCGGCAACTGCGCAGGGCCAGATCGAAGTAGTAGGTCAACAAGCACAGCTCCCTGGATGACTCGTCTGCGCACGTACGAGACGGCCGGTCTAGCTACCGCTGTTGGCCGCCCGCAGTGCCTTGCGCAGTGTACGCAACAACACCAAGGTGGTAACCGGCTTGTCCATCACATAGAGATGTTCCAGTGGCGGCAGTTCGTGCAGGTCGGGTGGCTCGCCGGGACGCGCCAGCAGTATCACGGCGCCGCTGTAGCCCTGTTCGATCAACGCAGCCAGCGTGCGCACGCCAGTGAACAGGTTCATGTCCGCATCCAGCACCACCAGGTCGGGCAGACCACCGGCCTCGATCCATTGCAGCGCGGCCGTGCCACTCTGGCTGGCGTGCGTCTGGTAACCGTAGGCATCCAGCGTATCGGTCAACAGTGACAGCTGGCCCGCTTCCTCCACTACCACTAGTACGCGCTCAGCCGCGCCTTCGAGGCCGTCCTGTTCATCCAACTGGTCGGCATCGGTGACCAGTTCCTCCAACGGGATATACAGGTCGAAACGGGTACCACGGCCTGGGCCGCTGTCTACCCGCATCACGCCACCGTGGCTGCTGACGATGCGCTTGCATGAAAGCAGGCCCAGTCCAGTACCGGCCTCCTTGGTGGTGAAGAATGGCTCGAACAGATGCTCCAGCACGGACTGATCCATGCCTGGGCCGCTGTCGATCACGCTGATCCGCAGGTAGTGACCCAGTCGCGGTTGCTCTTCCGGCATAAAGAAGTCTGCTGCCAGCTGCGTCTGCGAGGTCTCTATGCGCAGGTTGCCGCCATCCGGCATCGCCTGGATCGCATTCAGGCACAGGTTGAGCAGGCATTGCTGCAGCTCGGTATGGTTTCCCTCGAACGACAGTTCCGGATCCTCGATCACCATTTCCATGGCCACCGTACGTGGCACGCTGCCCTGCATCAGCAGGTCGAACGCACTGAACAGCGCACCCAGCCGCACTTGCTCCGCGCGTCGCGCACCACGTGCGAACGACAGCATCGACTGCACCATGTCCAGACCGCGCTTGCCACAATCACGCACCAGTTTGCCCAGCCGCGCCAAGCGGGGATCGTCCTGATAATCCTGCAGGCTGTCGCCAGCCAGCAGCAGCGGTTGCAGCAGGTTGCGCAGATCGTGACTGAGGCCACCAGCCAGCATCGCCAGACTCTCGAAGCGTTGCGCGCGGATCAGTTCCCCCTCGGCGCGACGATTGGCCTTGCGTGCCTCGACTTCGGTGAGCGCACGACGCACCGCACTGGCCAGTCGGGCCGGATTCTGCTTGAGAATGTAGTCGGTGGCACCCTTGCGCAACGCCGCGATCGCCGCCTCTTCGCCCAGGGTTGCGGAGACGAAAATGAATGGAAGTTCCTCGTCGCGCTGACGCAACAGCTCGAGCGCATGCTCGCCGGAAAAGCCGGGCATGCTGAGATCGGACAACACGATATGCGGCTTGAACTCATCCAGCGCAGCGACGAAGCGCGCCTCATCGTCGACCAGCTGCACTTCGTAGGCGATGCCATCGTTATCGAGCTCAGCCAGCACCAGCTCGGCATCGAGCTGGCTATCCTCGACCTGCAACACCCGGATGGTCGGCATGGTACGAAGCTGCCGGTTTGGCATGGTAATTCTCACGACTTCACTTGCCTGTATCGGCGCTATGCGCCTCTCGCGAGCCGCACCTTCGCTGCTCACGTCCCCTGTAACATCGTAACCCTTTCAATCCTTCTCGGGTGCCTGATTCAGCACCGCCCAGAACTGTCCCAATGTGCGCACCGCTTCGAAGAACTGATCTACGTCAACAGGCTTGATCACATACGCATTGGCGCCCAGGTCCCAACTGCGCGCCAAATCGCTCTCCTCGCGCGAGGAGGACAGGATCACTACCGGAATCCGTCGCATCCGCTCGTCATCACGCATGTGGGTCAACACGTCGAGTCCGTTCATGCGCGGCATCTTGATGTCCAGCAATACCACGGCAGGATCGCCTGGCTCGCGCGTGGCCCACGCCCCACGCGAGTAAAGATAGTCCAGACATTCCACGCCGTCTTCCACGTGCACGACCGGATTGGCCAGATGAGCCTCGTTAAGCGCATCGATCGCCATCTCGGCATCAGCGTGGCTGTCTTCAACCAGTAAAATGGTGCGTAGCTCTTTCTTGATCATGTCGGTCTCAGGTACGTGCCCCGGCCAGATCGGTGGCCGGCAGCGAAAAATGGAAGCGGGCACCCTTTCCGAGCTCGGCATCAGCCCAGACGCGCCCACCGTGACGCACTATGATCCGCCGAACATTGGCCAGACCGATGCCGTTGCCGGGAAACTCCGAGGCGCGATGCAACCGCTGGAAAACACCGAACAACTTGTCGGCATATTGCATGTCAAAGCCCGCGCCATTGTCGGCCACGGTGAATTCGTAATCGCCATTGCTGCCCTTCTGCGTGCTCACCTCGATGCGGGCTACCTCGCAGTGGCCGGTGTACTTGACCGCATTGCTGAGCAGGTTTTGCCATACCGTGCGCAGCATGTTCTCGTCGCCGATGACCATCGGCAACGGCGCAACAGCCCACACGATGCGTCGCTCCTGCAACCCCGATTCGGCCAAAGCACACGCTTCATCGACCAGCGACTGCATGTCCACCGCCTGCAGGCGCAGCGCGCCCCGACCGAGTCGCGAGAACACCAGCAGATCATCAATCAGCAACGCCATTCGCTGCGCGGAACCAGAGATCACCTCAAGATAGTGAGCCGCCTTGTCATCAACGCGCTCGCCCAGATGATGCTCGAGCTTGCGCGAAAATCCCGCGATATGACGCAACGGTGCGCGCAGATCGTGCGACACCGAATAGCTGAATGCCTCCAGCTCGCGGTTGACGTCGGAAATCTGGGTCACCTTGCCCTCGAGCTGGCGATTGAGCTCGTTCACCTTCTGCTCGGCCAGCGCACGCACGGTGACGTCGCTCACCGTCAGCAGCAACGCGGGCGCATCGGTTTCCCTCTGCTGCAGGCGACGCGCATTGATCACCACATGCCGATCGACTCCGTCGACCGTGCGCTGGATCATGTCGTAATCCCACAGTTCCCGATCGCGCAGCAACACGTCGTTGAGCCGCTGCAGCAGCACGCTGTCGCTCCAGGCACCTTCGCCCATCTGTGCAAGCGGCTGTGTACGCCGCTGCGGATCCAGCCCGTACATTTCGCTGAAGGCTGCATTCACCAGCAGTCCATGAAGATTTTCGTCGAACAACGCGATCGGCTCGCGCACCGCCTGCAGGATCAATTGCGAACGCTGCACCGCACGGCTCTCGCGGGTCTCGGCCACTTCGCGCCGGCCAATCTGCCGTTCGGACGTGATCACGATGATGGTCAGCAGCAGCAACTGCGCCAGCGCGGTAATGCTCAGCACGATACGGCCGTCCAGCGCCTCCCGTGCCGCTGCCTCCTGGCGACCCCGCAGCAGGTTGTCCTCGTTCTGAACCATGGTCGCGATCTGCGTGTTCATCTTGAACAAGTCACCGGCGTCCCGCAGCGACTGCCGGGCACCGGCCAAATCGGCTTGCTGCACGCGTGACAGTGCCTGGTTCATCATGGTCAGGCGGCCATTGATGTCGCTTTCGAGCGCCCCGATCTGGATCTGCTGATCGGGATTGTCTATCGTCATCACGCGCAATTGCTGCAGCAATGGCGGCACTTCACTGCCGGCACGGCCCGCGCGCTTGCGCGTCAGCTCATTGCCATCGCCGGTCAGCAACCGATAGGCGGCCGCTTCACTGTCGCGCATCACATAGGCGACCTGATAGGTCACCGCTTTCACCGAGTTCGAATGGGCCACCCATGTAGTGGCCAGCTGTGCATCGCGCGTATTGGCAAGGGTGACCACATACGGCAAGCCGACGATGATCAGCATCGCAAGCAGCAAGCCGGCTACGCGCCAGTTCGTGACAGCCCCGACTTTCATGTGGAAAAGCGCATCCGCGAACCTGATGGGTGGTGAAGCACAGGTCGCATTCTGGCATGTTTTGACGGGTCGTCAGTCAGGCCCGTGATGGGGCTTCGTACGGATCATCGGGCCCATTGCGGAGGCCAGGTTTTCTGCAACCGGGCCTCCGCTGGCAGCTGCTCACTGGCGGTAGCGGCTCATCGCGGTCGGTCGCGCCGAATCAGCCTCTCCCCATTGCTTGTTCGGCGCAGCCTGCATGGTGAAATGCAGTTCGCCGCCGGCGAGGATCTCGGCGTGATGCAGATACACGCGATCCAGCGGCTTGCCGTTGAGGGTCACCGCACCGACATAGGGATGGGCATCGTCCATATGATCGGCCACCACGGTGAAGGTGTGGCCATTCGGAAGATGGATCGCAGCTTTCGGCACGAACGGGCGCCCGATCGCGTACTCGTCGCTGGCCGGCGTCACCGGATAGAAGCCCAGCGCCGTGAAGATGTACCACGCCGACATCTGGCCGAGGTCGTCATTGCCGACGAGGCCGTCCGGCCGCGTGTCGTACTGGCTGTCCATGATCTGCTTCAGCCGCTGCTGTGTCTTCCATGCCGCGCCGGCATAGTCGTACAAATAGGCGATGTGGTGACTGGGTTCGTTGCCGTGCGCATACCAGCCGATCAGGCCGGTGATGTCCTCCACGTTCTTGAAGATGGCCGGATCAACCTTGGCGTCGAACATCTGGTCGAGTTTGCTGACGAACTTCGCGTCACCGCCATAGGCGCTGATCAGCCCCGCCACATCCTGCGGCACGTACCAGGAATACTGCCAGGCATTGGCCTCGGTGTAATCGCTGCCATAAGCGGCCGAGGCCGGATCGAACGGCTCGCGGAACTGGCCGTTGCTCAACTTCGCGCGCATGAAGTCGGTCTTCGGATCCCACACGTTGCGCCAATTGGTGGAGCGCTTCTCGAAGGTGGCGTAGATATCGCGCTTGCCCATCGCCTTAGCCATCTGCGCGATCGTCCAATCGTCATAGGCGTACTCCTGGGTCTTGGAGCCACCCTCCACTTCCTTGTCGATCGGCACATAGCCGAGCTTCATGTAATCGGCGAGGTCACCGTAATTGCCATAGGTGGCGGTGGACACCATCGCCTTCAGCGCCTGGTCGGGATCGAAGCCGCGCACGCCCTTGACGTAGGCATCGGCGATGATCGCCACCGCGTGATAGCCGGTCATGCACCAGGTCTCCAGCCCCTGATAAGCCCATACCGGCAGCATGCCGAACGGACTGGCCTGCTGCGCGGCGATCAGCGAACGGATGAACTGCGTGCTGAGATCCGGACGCAGCAGCACCATCAACGGTTCCTCGGCGCGATAGACATCCCACATCGACCAGCTGGAATAGAACTCGAAACCATCGGCGTGATGCACCTGATGATCCGGGCCGCGGTAGTCGCCATTGACGTCCATGCTCAGCGTCGGCGCCAGCATCGCGTGGTACAGCGAGGTGTAGAAGCCGGTGCGTTGCGCCGGCGACCCCGCGACGTCGATCACCGACAACGCCTTGTTCCAGGCCGCTGTCGCTTCGGCATGGTGCGCATCGAAGTCCCAGCCGGCGCCGTCCCGATCGAGATTGGCGATCGCGTTCCCCTGGCTCACCGGGGAAATCGCCACCTTTACTTCCAGCGGCCGCTTCAGCTCGCCGAAATCAAACACGCCAACCAGCGCACGACCGTTCTGCGCATGCTGGTCTTCCGGCTGATTGCCTGGCCCTGCGAAACCCTTGTAGACGACGTCCGTCTCGCGGTTGTACAGCTCGCGCGAAGTCATCGGCTGCGAGAACCGCATCGCGAAACACAGCTCGCGTCCCGGCGCCCAGCCGCGGGTGGTGCGGCATCCGGTGACAGTGCCATCCGGCTGCACGCGCAGGTTGGCCCACAGCACCTTGCCCGGGTAGTCATAGATGCTCGGGCGCAGGTCCAGTAGCACATGCGCTGGCTTACCGACCGGGAAGGTATAGCGATGCCAGCCCACCCGACGCCCGGCGGTGAGTTCGGCGCGCACGCCGTAATCGCTCAACGTCACCGCGTAGTAGCCGGCCTGCACCACTTCGCTGTCGTGACTGAAGCGCGAGCGGTAGCCGCTGCCGGGCTTGGTCGCATCACCCGGTTCCAGTCGCACGTCGCCGGCGATCGGCATCACCAGCACATCGCCCAGATCCGAATGGCCCGAACCGGAGAAGTGCGTATGCGAGAAGCCCACGATGGTGGGATCGCCGTACTGGTAGCCGGCGGCCCACTTGTAAGCGTGCTTGAAGTCCGGCACCGCGGTGTCGGGCGACAACTGGATCATTCCAAACGGTACCGTGGCCCCGGGAAAGACATGACCATCACCACCAGTACCAATGCGTGGATCAACCTCCGCGGCATGGTCGTTCAAGGAATTCGCCGCATGGGCAAACCCCGGGGTCACCGTAGCGATGCCGAACGTGGCACCAACCAGCCAGGGGAGTACATGACGCAAGCGGACGGTCATTGTGAACCTCGGATTTGGATCGATCTAGGTCGGCACGCTAACATCCACGACAAGCTAACGCATGCTGCGCCGCGACGTGCGCATCTGCATCGATAAGCTACCTTTGGATCGTTCTAATTCGGTATAACCTGATGTCCAGCCATACCCCGATCGGCCGCAAGGTGACCTTGAATGACATCGCCGCCGGCTGCTCGGTATCGCGAGCCACCGTGTCGCTGGTGTTGCGGGGCAGTCCGCTGGTCAACAAGCACACCCGCGCACGGGTCGAAGAGGAACTGCGTCGGCAAGGCTACGTCTACAACCGTGCCGCCGCCAACCTGCGCCGTCGCACCTCATCCAGCATTGCGCTGGTCCTGAACGATCTGACCAATCCGTTCTTCGCCGAATTCGCCGCCGGCGTGGATCAGACGCTGGGCGAAGCCGGCTTCGTCACCCTGCTCGGCTGCACCAGCGAATCGGCCACGCGCGAGCAGGCCGTGCTGAGTTCGCTGCTGGAACACGGCCCCGGCGGCATCATCCTGTCGCCGGCCGAGCACAGCAACGCCCATGATGTGCTGGCCGCGGTCGGCACGCAGGCGCCTTTGCTGCTGTTCAATCGCGAACTGGGCGGCACCATGCCCGAGTTCGCCCACTGGGACCAACTGATGCTGGACAACCAGCATGGCGCCCGTCTGGCCACCGAACACCTGATCGCGCGCGGCCATCGGCGCATCGCGTTCTTCGGCGGTCATCTTGATTCCAGCTCGTGCCGCCAGCGCCATGCCGGTTATGTGCAGGCGATGCAGGCCGCCAGACTGACGATCGAGCCGCACTGGCGAATCGAGTGTGCGCCGACCCGACTGGAAGCTGCCCACCAGACCAGCGCCTTGTTCAGCAGCACACCCGCGCCCACCGCAGCCGTCTGCTACAACGATGCGGTGGCACTCGGATTGATGCTTGGCTTGAACCAGCGCGGGTTGCGTCCAGGCAAGGATTTCGCGCTGACCGGCTTCGACGACATCGCCGAAGCCGCACTGGGCATGCCACCGCTGACCACTCTGTCGGCCGCACCGCGCGAGCGCGGGCAGCAGGCGGCGCAGTTGATCCTGCAGCGGCTGCATGAGCCTCAGGCCGATAGCCGCAAGACCATCGCGTCGGTGCAACTGATCGTGCGTGAAAGCAGCTGTCCACCTCCCACCACCTGATCCTTTCCCGGGGAATCCGCATGGCCTTTGCTACTCCACCGCAAGCACCTCTCGCGACCACCTCCGGCAGTGGCAAAGAGCGCTACACCGATTACCCGATGGCGATGGGCGTGCTCACCACGATCTTCTTCATGTGGGGCTTCCTGACCTGCCTCAACGACATCCTGATTCCGCATCTTAAAGCCGTGTTCGAGCTCAACTATTCACAGGCGATCCTGGTGCAGCTGTTCTTTTTCGGCACCTATTTCTTAATGTCGCTGCCAGCTGGGCGCGTGGTTGCAAGTCTTGGTTACAAAAAAGGCATAGTCACCGGCCTTGCAATCGCTGCTCTTGGTGCAGCCTGCTTTTGGCCTGCTGCAACTTTGCATTCGTATACGGCATTTCTCGGTGCGTTTTTCGTATTGGCTACCGGCATCACTACCTTGCAGGTTGCCGCGAACCCGTACGTAGCATTGCTTGGTCCCGAGCGCACCAGCTCCAGCCGGCTTACGCTGGCTCAGGCACTCAATTCGCTGGGCACCACGCTGGCGCCTATTTTTGGCGGCTTGGTGATTTTGGCTGCTGCCAGCACAACGTTGCCCAAAGGAATCCACGATGCTCCGGATACCAAGCAACTGGTCACCACGATCAATCAGGCTTCTCCTGACCTAGGTCTTGCTGCACTGATTCAAGCACCAACCGACCGTGCCACTGCGGCCATCAGCGATGTGTCCAGCGCCGCCTTGGAAAATTTATCGACACCTGGCTTCGCCCAAATGCTGAGCCGTCTGACACCGCCACAAATGAGTGAAACGCTATCTGTGCTGCCGACTGACAAGTTGCTTGCCGTACTAAAGGATCAGTCACCTGAACGCTTCAACGCCACCCCCGCCGATAAACTGGCACCTGCAATAGATAAACTAGCGTCGTCAAAGCTTGACGACGCGCAGTCCAAGCAGCTGCAGCAGATACGCAATGAGTTGCCGCAGCAGACCAAGGAAAACCTGCAGAGTTATCGAAACAAACAAGCTGACTTGGTCAAAGTGCCATACATTGGGCTGGCCGTTGTGCTGGTCTTGCTTGCTGTCGGTGTCTGGCTGTTCAAACTTCCGTCGTTGACCGAAACCACCGGGGGTCTCGAACAGACCAGACATACACTGCGCGAGGCGCTCAGCCATCCGCATGTACTGTTTGGCGTCTTGGGCATTTTCTTCTATGTCGGTGCCGAGGTTTCGATAGGCAGCTTCCTAGTCAACTATCTCTCACTGCCCGAAATCGGACGCATGAGCGAAAACCAAGCAACCAATTACGTCGCCCTGTATTGGGGGGGCGCGATGGTAGGCCGACTGGTTGGATCAGGTCTGATGGTCAAGGTTTCGCCGCGAAAACTGCTCTCAGTATTCGCTACCATCGCATGCCTTCTCGTAGCCACTACCATGCTCACCACGTCGAGTTTGGCGGTCTGGAGTATCGTGTCGATCGGCCTGTTCAACTCGATCATGTTCCCGACCATCTTCTCGCTGGGCATAGAGCGTTTGGGGCCTCTCACTGGCAAAGCATCAAGCTTACTAATCATGGCAATCGTGGGTGGCGCGCTGATCCCACAGTTGCAGGGCGTGCTCGCCGACCACATCGGCCTGCAGCATGCGTTCTTCCTGCCGCTGCTTTGCTATCTCTACATCCTGTTCTATGGCATCCGCGGCTCCCGCATCCAGGCACTACCGCAAGCCGGCTGAAGGCGGTGCTGTGGCACCCGAGTTTTCCATTCCGAGATATCGACCCGCATGTCCACACGACCCATCCTGTGCTTCGGTGAAGCACTGATCGACTTCCATGCCGAGGGCGGCGACAGCTCCGGCTTTGCGCAGCACTTCGCGCCGTTTGCCGGCGGCGCGCCTGCAAACGTCGCCGTGGCGGCGGCGCGACTCGGTGGCTCGGCACGTTTCGCCGGCATGTTGTCGCGTGACCGCTTCGGCGACTTCCTGCTGCACAGCCTGCAGCAGGCCGGCGTCGGTACCGACGACATTGCACGAACCGAGGCAGCGAATACCGCGCTTGCCTTCGTCACGCTGGATGCGCATGGCGAGCGCAGCTTCAGTTTCTACCGTGAGCATACGGCCGACCTGCTGTTCCGGCCGGCGCACTTTCGCGCCGACACGTTCCGCGATATCGCGGTGTTCCACGTCTGCTCCAACAGCATGACCGACCCGACGCTGGCCGCGACCACCCGTGAAGGCATGCAACGCGCGCATGGCACCGGTGCGCTGGTCAGTTTCGACGTCAACCTGCGCCCGGCGCTGTGGCCTGCCGAAGTCGATCCACGGCCGCTGTTGTGGCCAGCCCTGCATCTGGCCGACCTGGTGAAAATGTGCGCAGAGGAATTCGCCTGGCTTGCGGTGGATGGCGAGCAGGCCGCGCTCGACCGGCTGTGGCTAGGCCGCACCAAGCTGGTGGTGGTGACCGACGGCGCGAAGCCGCTGCGCTGGTTCCATCCCGATGCCGAGGGCGAGTTGCCGTGCTATTCCACCGAAGTCGTCGACACCACGGCGGCCGGCGACGCGTTCGTTGGCGGCCTGTTGTGCTGTCTGGCCGAGCTTGCGGCCACTCCTGACCGGATCGAGCGACTGGTGACCGAACTGCCGCGCCTGCACGCCATGCTGCGCTTCGCCGCCGCCTGCGGCGCGCTGACCGTGACCCGCCAGGGCTCGTTCGCCGCGATGCCGCGCGGCGACGAAGTGCTGGCCTTCATGGAGCAGCAGGCATGAACACCACCGCACCCGATTTCCGCTCTGTCGCGTTCCTGCGCAGCCACATCGCACAGACGATGGCGTTCTATCATCCGCGCGCGATCGATCCGACTGGCGGCTTCTTCCACTACTTCAAGGACGACGGCACGATCTACAACCGCCGCCATCGTCATCTGGTCAGCAGCACGCGTTTCATCTTCAACTACGCGATGGCGGCGACCGAACTCAATGCGTCGGCCTCCCTCCGCAGCGAGTACCTCGATGCCGCGCGGCATGGCCTGCGCTATCTGCGCGAGGTGCATCGCGATCCGCGCAGCGGCGGCTATGCCTGGACGCTGCTGGATAACCAGCCGGAGGATCGTACCAACCACGCCTACGGCGTCGCTTTCGTGCTGCTCGCCTATGCCACCGCTTACCGGGCCGGCATCGTCGAGGCCGCAGCCTGGATGGACGAAACCTGGCGGCTGCTGGAACAGCGATACTGGGATGCCGCTGCGGGGCTGTACCGCGATGAAGCCGATGCCAACTGGCAGTTCAGCGACTACCGTGGGCAGAACGCGAACATGCACATGTGCGAGGCGATGCTGGCGGCCTACCAGGCCAGCGACGAGCCACGCTACCTGGAACGCGCGCTCACGCTTGCCGATCACATGACCCGCCGCCAGACCGCCCAGACTGGCGGCCTGGTGTGGGAGCACTACGACCGCGACTGGAACATCGACTGGAATTACCACCGCGACGATCCGAAGCACCTGTTCCGCCCGTGGGGTTTCCAGCCGGGCCACCAGACCGAATGGGCCAAACTGCTGCTGATCCTGGAGCCGCTGCTGCTCGAACGCGGCCGCGAGGAAGACTGGCTGCTGCCGACCGCGAAGCGACTCTTCGACACCGCGCTCGCACGCGCCTGGGACAAGGAATACGGCGGCATCTGCTACGGCTTCGCACCCGACGGCAGCGTGTGCGACGGCGACAAGTATTTCTGGGTGCAAGCCGAATCGCTGGTCACCGCTGCCTTGCTACATGCGCGTACCGGCCTGCCCGTCTATGACGACTGGTACGGGAAACTGTGGGCGTACGCGTGGCAGCATTTCGTCGATCACCAGTATGGCGCGTGGTACCGCATCCTCACGCGTGAAAACGGCAAGGTCGATGACGAGAAAAGCCCGGCCGGCAAGACCGACTACCACACCATGGGCGCATGCTACGAACTGCTGCACGTGATGCCGTCACGCTGATACTCCCGGCGGCGCGCTGCGATCATTTCCCCTATTACACGCCTGATGCCGCAAGCCCCATCCCCTGGAACTGATGCATGAAAAACCTCACGCTCCCATGTCTCGCCACCTGCCTCTCGTTACTGTCCGCAGCGGCCCTGCCATCCCATGCGACGGACATCGGCACCTCTGCGCGTTTCGATCCGCGGCAGACGTTCGCCCCGTTCGCTTATCCGCAGCCGGCGACGGCGTACCGCTCGGCAAGCGGCAAGCCGGGTCCGCTGTTCTGGCAGAACCATGCCGATTACCAGATCAAGGCTACGCTCGATCCCGTCAGCCGAAAACTCAGCGGCAGCGAAGTGATCAGCTATACCAACCACAGCCCGGACCCACTCGATGTGCTGTGGTTGCAACTGGATCAGAACCGCTATCGCAAGGATGCGCGCGGCGCATTCACTGAAAGCTTCCCGAAGGAGTTCACCGACGGCTACACCATCGCCTCGGTCGAAGTGGAAGACGCCCATGGCCATCAGCAGGCCGTGAAATGGCTGGTATCCGATACCCGCATGCAAGTGCAGCTGCCCGAGGCGCTGAAGGGCAACGGCGGCAGCCTGCGCGTGCATATCGCATGGAGCTACACGGTACCCGGCGAATTCGGCGGCCGCACCGACGTGAATTCGAGCAAGAACGGCGACATCTTCGAGATCGCGCAGTGGTACCCACGCGTGTGCGTCTACGACGACCTGCGTGGATGGGATACAGCACCCTACCTAAACCAGGAGTTCTATCTGGAATACGGCGATTTCGATTATTCGGTCACCGTACCATCGGACATGATCGTGGTCGGCTCGGGCGAATTGCTGAATCCCGCCGAGGTGCTGACGAAGACCGAGCAGCAGCGACTGGAGCAGGCACGCCACAGCGACACCACCGTGATGATCCGCACGGCAGAGGAAGTCACCCAGTCGTCCAGCCGTCCGAAGCAGGGTGGCACGCTGACCTGGCACTTCCGTATCCAGAACAGTCGTGACGTCGCCTTCGGCGCTTCCAAGGCATACGTGTGGGACGCCGCCCGAATGAATCTTCCAGCAGGAAAAATCGCGCTGGCGATGTCGGCGTATCCGGTCGAAAGCGCCGGCAAGGAGGCGTGGGGACGCGCCACCGAATACCTCAAGGCCTCGACCGAGTACTTCTCGAAGGAGTGGTATCCCTACCCGTGGCCGGTGGCGATCAACGAGGCCGGCACCGCCGGCGGCATGGAGTACCCGGCCATCACCTTCGATGACAAGACCTCCCGTGGCAGCGAACTGCATGCACTGATCGCGCATGAGATCGGCCACAGCTGGTTCCCGATGATCGTGGGCAGCAACGAGCGTCGCGATGCCTGGATCGACGAAGGCTTCAACACCTTCATCGACGTCTACGAAGCGGATCACTTCAATCATGGTGAATACGCGCCCAAGCGCGACAACGAATATGCACCCGGCAATGGCAGCCCGGGCGACCAGATGGCGAAGGTGCTGGCGGATGCCGCCGCACCGCCGATGCTGATCGGTGCCGACATGGTGCCGGAGAAGTACCGCCATCCGATTACCTACTTCAAGAGCGCCTACGGCCTGGTGCTGCTGCGCGAGCAGATCATCGGCCCGGAACGCTTCGATCCGGCGTTCCGCCGCTTCATCGCCACCTGGGCGTACAAGCATCCCAGTCCGTCGGATTTCTTCCGCTTCATGGAAAGCGAAACCGGCGAGGATCTGGGCTGGTTCTGGCGCGGCTGGTACCAGCACAACTGGCAGCTCGACCTGGCCGTGCAGAAGGTCGCCTATACCGATGGCGATTACCGCAAGGGTGTCGATGTCACCGTGGCCAATCTCGACCAGCTGGTGCTGCCCGCCACGCTCGAGGTGGTCTACGACGACGGCAGCAAGCAGGACGTGCGCGTGCCGTGGGAAACCTGGCAGCAGCACCACGGCTACGTGATCCATGTGGACGGCACGCACAGGGTGAAGTCCGCCACCATTGATCCGGCCCATGCACTGCCTGACCACGACCGCAGCAATAATACTTTCGTGATGCCGTAAGCATGCGCGCGTGAACGAAAAAGGCGGCGATCCTGCGACTGCCGCCTTTCGTTTAACTACCCATCAAATCCGTATCGGAACGGTTCCTGTGTTGGCTGCAGCTATCCCGCTGATAGGGCGGCGCTCACGACCAAGATCAGGGCGTGCTCGATCACCGTGCGCTCTGCTCACCCGTCCTGTTCTGCAACAGCAATAGATAGCTGGCGGCAGCCCAGCTGAAATTGGGCGACTGATAGCCCTGGCCGGTCAACGGATCGTAGTTTTCGTACATGGGCGCCTGCTGCGTCAGCCCCTTGGCGTTGAGTACCAGACGGCGCGCCATCTCATCGGCCTGCCGGTCATAGCCGTAATGCCGGAGAGCTTCCACGCCGAAATAGGCTTGATCGAGCCATACCGGGCCACGCCAGTAACCCTTGATCGGTGAAAAGTGCGGGTCGTCGGCAGCGAGGGTTGGGAATGGCATGAAGGTGGCGAACTTGCTCGGATCAAGCATGATCCGGATCACGGACTTGGCCTGATCGGGACTTGCCACACCAGCCCACAGCGGCGTCCAGCCTTCCGAGCCATAAACGCGAACGGGATCGCCGCTGCCCAGTTTGGCATCGAAGAAGTAACCGCGCTTCTTGTCGAACATCTGTGTCTGAACGATGGTCTTCATCGTCGCAGCCTCTTTCAGCCACTGCGCGTGATCCTGGGTCTTGCCGAGGATGGCCGCGACCTGCGCCAGATCCAGTTTTTCCTTGTACAGGTAAGCATTGAGATCGGCCGATGCTTGGTCCATCGACCAGGCGCTGTTGCCGTTCTTGAGCATGGTGATGGCGTCGAAGCGGACGCCGTTGTCCATGCCGCTTTCCCACTTGGCGGCGACCTTGGTGCCGTCGGTCGAACCATATTCGGCCAGACCGTTGCGATCGTGATCACGCGCGGTGAACCACCAGCGGTGATAGCGCACCAGCTTGTCGTACATCTCGGCCAGAAAGGCTTTGTCGCCGGTGGCTCGGTAGATTTTCAGCGCTGCCCACACCGCCAGCGGAGGCTTGGTGTCGCGCCAGTTGTTGCCCGCTTTGTCGAGATAGATGCAATCCGGAACCATGCCGTCGGCGGCCTGATAGTCGAACATCGCGCGCATTTGATCGCGCGCGAGCTCCGGCGCGAACTGCGCCAGTGTCGCTGCATGCTTCCACGAATCCCAGGCCCAGAATCCGTTGAAGTCGGGGTTGGAATACGAGGGGATGACACCGTCGTGATGCAGGTCGCCACGCGCTGCTCGCCAGTTGCCCAGCAAGGTCAGCATGGCCTTGACGGAAACGCGCTGTGCGGTCGCGTCGGGCAGGCCCGCGAGATGACTCGATTTCACGGACCGCAGATAGTTGTCCCAGCGTGCGCGATTTTGCGTCCAGGCCGTAGCGACATCGACCGGCGTTGGCTTATCAGCATGGACGTCGTAAATCAGTGTTTGCTCGACAAAGATCGTCGCCGTCTGATTCCGCTTCAGATGCAGAGGCTGGTCCAACGCGATGCGATAGTCGGCTCCCGACAGCGTGACCCGGTAAGTGGGAGTGCCGTCAGCATGAAGCCGCGTGGTCAGCTTCGAGTTCGAGTTGGCGAAGGTTTGCGCCACTGTATCGCCGTTCTTGACCAGCCCGGCCTGCTGCTGGGGCATCACGCGCCCTGCAACGGAAAAATCCACGTCATGCGAGGTCGTCGCGGTCAGTTCGATGCGCACCAGTGCATGCCAGGAATCGGCAAAGAACAAGGTCTGACGTACCGTCAGGTCCGGGCCGGAAAACTGGCGTACCAGATAGCCCGGTGCAGCGTGGCTATCGACCGGGTTCAGGGTGATGTTCTGGTTATTGGTGACATCCCTTAAAGCCACCTGTGCGAAGCGCGCACCGACCCATTGGCCATCGCCAAGACTGTGCACGAAGGGGCCGGAAAATCCGGTCGCCAGATCACCGGCAACAGGCAGGCTGTAACCATGCCACGAGCCAGCGTCAAAAAAGATATTGAAGCTTCGATCCGTCGCCGTCTGCGGCGCACCATGCAGGTCGAGTACATCGAGATAGCTGGTAGCAGCATCGGCCTGATGGGTGACTGGCTCAGCCCATGCGCCCACGCCGTCGAGACTAAAGACCGCGATACTCGCAGCGATGATCAGGAGTTTGACGGGTGGGCGCATGACGTATCGTTCCTTGGTACGGACCGCTGGTGAGGGGGTCGCGTCAGCCACGGAAGCAGCCGACGCGACGCAGGTTCCCGGATGGCAACGGTTTCGTTCCCTTGGATTTTAGAACTTGTACTTGACCTGGAAGTTGACTTCACGCCCCTCGATCGAACGGGCGAGAATCACCCCGCCGCTGCTGGCAAAGCCGAACAGGCGGGCATTGCCTTCGGTGATGCCAATCTGGTTGGTGACGTTGGTACCGCGCAGACTCAGCACCCACTTCTCGCCGATGTTGGCGTTGGTACCGAAGCTCACGTCGTAATAACTGCCCATCGGCTGCTGCATCAGCTGGTCGCTGAAGCGGTTGCCGATGTGCTCGTAGGTGGCCCAGAACTTCAGGCTGCCCCAGCTGGTCGGCACTTCGTAGGCCGGCGTCACGCGGTACTGGATTTCGGGCTGGCGATCCACCGTCATGCCGGAGATGCTGCTGCACTGGTAACTGCCGTCCTGCGCCTGATACGTCACGCAGCCCGCGTAACGGTTGTAATGGCCGTGCATGTAGTTGCCGCTGAGCGCAACGGAGAAGCGCTCGAACGGCTTGAGCATCACCTGTGCGTTGACGCCATTGGTCATCGAACCGTAGACGAGGCTGACCAGCCCCGTGCTCAGCTGGATCGAGTACGGCACGCCGATGAACTGGCGATGGTACGCACCGATATCCGCGTAGATCCACGAGGCCTGATACTTGAAGCCTATCTCGTAGTTGTGGATGTGCTCGGTCGGCGGATCGCCGAGGTTAACGATGTCGTCGAAGCTGGGCAGGAACGCGCCATTGTTGACGCGACCGTACATGCTCATGTTGTCGGCCAGCAAATAGTTGGCGCCCAATGTCCACGACGCCGCGCCGCGGTTCTGGCCGTAATGGGTCCAGCTGTCGATCAGGTACTCGGCGTTGTTGTTGTAGACGGTGTTCGGGTTGGCGTCGAGGTCGCCCGACGAAGTGTTCTGGAAGTTGCCGCCGATGTTGTCGTGCTGCCAGCGCACGCCGCCGTCGAAGCGCCACTTGCCCACCGTCCACTCGTCGGCGAGGTAGAACGCCGTGGTGGTGGCGTGCCAATCCTCGTTGAACGCCATCCATGACTGCGGACCGGGAGCCCAGAACAGGCCCTGCTTGTCGGTCAGCTGGTAGACGTTGCCGCCGACGCTGTAGTCCACCGCGATCGGGGTCGGGTTGTTCTGCGCCTGCAACAGCATGTTGAGGCCGTCGTCTTCGGAGTGGTCCATGCCGTACACCGCGGTGTAGTTGCCGAAGGTCAGCGTGTTGCCGTCGAAGAGTTCCTTGCTCAGCCGGAACTCGTTGCTGAGCGAGTGGATGCGCTTGTGGATGTACTCGGGGTTCTGTACCGAGACGTTCTGGTTCAAGTCCGCCGGCTTGCCGTTGTTGGTATAGACCGCCGTGGCGGTGCCGCCGGACGGCAGGCCGAAGCCGGAGACGGAACTGGTGATGAACTCGCCCAGCGAGGTCGGGTTGGCGCCGGTGCTGAAGAACGCCGTGGTGTCCATGTCGCCGCCGACAAGGATGGCCTTGTCGGAGAGCGACCAGCCATTGTCGAATTGCAGGTCGAGGTTGGCGCCGACCACGTGCATATCACCGCCCTGGCCGTTGGCCATGTCGATGTTTTGCCCGCCAGGCGTACAGCCGCTGGTGAAGCAGGGCGTGGTCTGCAGGAACTGATAGCGGTCGGCGTTGCTGCCGAAGGTGCCGGTGAGCGGGCTGAAGCCCGGATAGGGCGAGAACTTGCCCGCAGACGGGTTGTAGATCGGCGTGTCGGTGACCCACTGGTTCTTGTCTTTCAGGTCACGCGCGTAGAACATCAGCGAACCATGTTCCAGGTCGTGGCTGAGCGTGGCGGTGAGCTGGCCACCCTTGTCCGAGGCGAACTGCGGATCGCGCACGCCGTCGGACTTTCGCCAGAAGCCGCCCACGCTGCCATACCAGCCGCTATCCTTGCCGCCGATCGGGAAGCCGTAGAAGCCGTCCAGCCGCTCCATGCCTTCCGAGCCGTAGGTCACGCCGATGTCGCCGCCAGGCGTCGAGGAACCTTCCTTCAGAATGAAATTGGCGATCAGGCCGGGCTGGCCGTTGCCGTAGAGCACCGAGGTGCCGCCCTGCACGGCCTCGACGCGATCGATGGTGTCGTCGAGGCGGAACATCGCGTCGGTGAAGTAGTCCCACTTCGGGAACAGCGGCGAGCCGTTCATCTGCAGCGTCACGAAGGGCGCGCCGCTGTCCGACGGGAAGCCGGCGACCTCGATGTTCGCGCCGGTCTCGCCACCGGACGATTCCGGATACACGCCGGGCGACAACTTCAGCAGGTCGGCCGTGCTGACCGGGTTGAGCTCCCTGATCTGCTCGCTCGTGGCTGTGGTGATCGAATAGCTGGCATCGATCTTCTTGATGCCGCCGAAGGCGGAGTTGCCGGTAACCACGACCTGGTTGAGTGTCTGCACCGATGCCGACTCAGCGGGTTTCTGCTTGCTGTGGTCTGTGGATGGCGCAGCTTGGGGCGATGTGGCTTGCGGCGATGTGACCTGGGACGCCGCGTCCTGGGCTTGAACTGCACCGGTCGCCAGCATGACGCCGATGGCAACGCTTAGAGCCCGTCGATTGATCTGCGTGCAACTTCTCATGATGAATTCTCCTCCCCGAGACATATGAATCATTGTTTTTTGGCTGGATTCGATGCCGTTGCGCCTGCGCGTGGTCAGGCCCATCCGCTGCTTGAAACCGTTTCGTCCTTTCTCCGCTATCCCTGCACCAGGCAGGGCGCGGCGAGGACACATCGTAGCCCAGAAAACTCCATTTGTACTACCATAGTATAAAATACGAACTAGCGCGATGAAGACGCGCCTGATCACGCGCTGCAGAAAGTTGTCCGCAGGGTGATAGTTCGACAGGCATGCGGGGACGAGTCATCGGCGAGGTCATCGCCTGCCGGCATGCATTGACTACACGGCGGATGGCCGGTTCAACGCAGTGCGCGGACGTAGCCCAGCAGCAAGGTGCTGGTGGTAATGGCCGTGCGCCGCTGCAGCAGATCTTCTACTCCATGCCGCCGAATATTTTTCTGAGTACCGTGCAGAATTCACACGGTGCATTTGTATGATAAATTTCGAGCGCTACCGCACCGCAGCATCCAACGACACCCGATCTATACGGCTTCACGCAATGACTGCGTGACCATCCGGAAAGCGCCCTTACTGCGGAGAGAAGTTGATAATGAAGGCTACGGACTCACGCAATCTGCACGGCCATGTGATCCGTGAATTGGGCAAGCGGATCGTTGTCGGCGACTTGCGTCCGGGCGATATATTGCCGCGTGAAGAGGTGCTGGCCGAAAGCATGGATGTGAGCCGCACGGCCCTGCGCGAGGCATTGAAGGTGTTGTCCGCCAAGGGCTTGATCGAGTCTCGCCCGCGAGTGGGCACGCGCGTACGTGCGACGCACTTCTGGAACCAGCTTGATGCGGATGTCCTTTCATGGCGCTGCGCCTCGATGCCGACCGACGACTTCATCGAAAAGCTCGTCGAGATGCGCGAAATCATCGAGCCGGCGGCCGCGGCCGCAGCTGCGCGCCGACGCACCGCGACCCAGCTGTCCAACGTGGAACTTGCCTACAGAAAAATGGAGGCGGCCCGAGACCCTGAAGAGTGGGCGGCAGCGGATCTCAGCTTTCACGATGCCGTGCTTCAGGCGACCGGCAACGAGTTGATGATCTCGCTTTTCTCGGTGGTCGAAAGCGCGCTCGGGATGTTCTTCGTGTTGTCGGCGAAAACGGCCGGAAACTTCAGCTATTCACTGCCACACCATCTGAAAGTGCTTGAAGCGATCCGCCGCAAACAGCCCGAGGTCGCTCGCAAGGCGATGCAAAGCATGATTGAGGACTCGCTGGCCAATCTTCACAAAAAGCGCAAGGGAGGCTCCAAAAAAGCTTCCTGAGCTGCATCTGGTGTTGGACCAGGCGTCAGCAACGCCCAGTCCACCCAACCGGGCTACGACCCGCGCAACACCTGATCGAGCTTGTCCAGAAATTCTTCGGCGTTGGCCTGACTGAACACGATCGGCGGCTTGATCTTCAGCACGTTGTCGTCCGGGCCTTCGGTGGAAAGCAGCACGTGACGTGCCTTCATCGCTTCCACCACGGCCTTGGCTTTCGGCTGGTCGGGAGTTCTCGACTCGCGATCACGCACCAGCTCGGCACCCACAAACAGGCCGCGCCCACGCACATCCCCAATGCAATCGTGGCGCTGCTGCAATTCGCGCAGTCCGTCCATCAGGAACAGACCGACGCGACGCGCGTTCTCCTCCAACTGTTCGTCCGCAATCACATCCAGCACGGCCAGCGCGATCGCGCAGGACACCGGATTGCCGCCGAACGTATTGAAGTACTCCATGCCGCTGACAAAGCTGGCGGCGATCTCCGGCGTGGTCACCACGGCACCCATCGGATGGCCGTTGCCGATCGGCTTGCCGATGGTGACGATATCCGGCACGACGCCCTGGGATTCGAACGCCCAGAAATGGTCGCCGACCCGGCCGAAGCCAACCTGTACTTCATCGGCCAGGCACACGCCCCCGGCCGCGCGCATCGCCGCGTAGGCTTCAGGCAAGTAGCCTTCCGGTAGCACGACCTGGCCGCCGCAACCCAGCAGCGACTCGCAATAGAACGCTGCAGGCGCGATACCACGCTGAAGCAGACTTTTGATGGCCACTGGCAACAGCTGGCCATATTGCCGACCGGCCGCGGAAGCTTCACGGAAAGGCCCGCGATAAGTGTCGGGCATCGCCACCACACCCACGTGCGAACTCTGCCCGGCTCCACCCTTGCCGTTGAACTTGTACGGGCTCAGTTCGACCATCGACGGTGAATGGCCGTGGTAGGCGTGATCAACAACAACCACACCTAGCGCCCTGGTATGTGCCCGCGCCAGGCGCAAGGCCAGATCATTCGCTTCGGTGCCTGAGTTGGTAAGAAACACGACTGACAACGGTTCGGGCAAGGTGGCCGTCAGGCGCAGCGCATACTCGACGATGTTGTCATGCAGATAGCGGGTGTTGGTGTTGAGTTGCGCCATCTGCGCCTGCCCGGCTGCGACCACGCACGGATGGCAATGCCCGACATGGCAAACGTTGTTGACCATGTCCAGGTAGGCCTGGCCGTACTGGTCGTACAACCAGACACCCTCACCACGAACGATCTTGAGCGGCTCGTTGTACGACACGCTGAGGGTCGGATTCAGCAGTCGTTTGCGCAAGAGCAGAATGTCGGCATTGCTACGTTGCGGCACGTTGCTGAAGGTGGCGCCGGCGGTCGGGCCGGAAGCGGTGGGGTCAGTCATGGCTTGGTTCCAGAAAGGGGCCGACGATGGCATCGTGGTCGACTTCGGCGAGTTCGCGCAACAGCGCACGCACGCCTTGCTGCGACACGAGGATGAACGGGTTGTCGGGCTCTTCCCGATGCGCGCGCGTCGCCATCAGCACGCTGTGGCAAAGGCGCGCGAGTATGAAGGCATGCAGTTGCTCGAGCTCGAAGCGCAGCAACGGGCACTGCGCCAGATAGCCGCGAACGATGGTACGCGCGCACGCCACCGGATCGGCTTCATGCTGCATCGCATAGGTGCAGGCGATCGCCAGGTCAGCCAGCCGGAAACTGGTGCACATGTCGCCGAAATCAATCACCGCGCAGACGCGCTGGCCGTCGCCATCATCGGCCACGATCACATTCAGATCGTTCGCATCGTTGTGCAGCACCGTGATTGGCAGCTGCGTTCGCCATGACGGCAGGCGCGCACAAAATGTCTCGACGTGCGTCTGCACCATGGCGCGCAGCTCGGCATCTTCGATATGCACGATTTCGCCACACAGGGTCTGCAAACGCAGCAGATTCCAGTCGTGCTGGCGATCGGCCGCCGGATGATGAAAGTCTTGCAACCCACGTGTCAGCCGACCGACCGCACTACCGAGACTCTCGTGCAACGCCGCGCACTGGGTCTGTGGGACTGCCCCGATGGCATCTGCATACGTCGTGCCGGGCACGAAGCTCAACATGCGCACCTGGCATCGCTGCCCCGCAATCGGCAAGGTCAGCAGGTGCTCGCCGCCCACGGCGAGCTGCACCCGCGGCCATTGCAATGCCGGCTCGCGCTCGGCCAGCGTCATCATGGCCTGGTTCTCGAGATCCAGGTCCATGCGCGACCATGACGGGTGCGCCACCTTCAGCACATACTCGCCATCATCGGTGCGGATGCGAAAGTTCTGATCGGCATAGGATGGCAGTGCGCAAATATCACCGTGGATGCGCCAATGCCGGTCAGCCAGCACCAGCGCCGCGTCAGGAGTCAGTATGTCCATAGGGTCGCGCACAAATATTGCGGGAGTCTTAATTGTAGTATAAGTTGACATTTGAATCTCACACAGGCGCATCCCATGTTTCGGCCCTTGCTGGCGGCGGTACTGGCCGCTGCCATGATGATCACCGCCGCCAATGCGAACCCGGTCGATGCCGGCGGCCCGTCTCCGGCCCCGCTGCAAGGCGCGGCGTTGCTGCATCAGCGCGAGCCGATGAGCTTTGGCGTGTTCTATTACCCGACGCAATGGCCACGCAGCCAATGGCAACGTGACTTCGGCGGCATGGCCAAGCTCGGCTTCGACTTCACACACATGGCCGAATTCGACTGGACCTACCTGGAACCGGAAGAAGGCCACTTCGATTTCGAATGGCTCGATCATGCGATTGACCTGGCCAACAAGGCCGGATTGCGCGTCATCCTCGGCACGCCCTCGGGGGCTCCGCCGAGCTGGATGGACGAGCGCTACCCCGAGGTTTACCGGGTGGACGAGCACGGCCAGCGCCATGAACACGGCATCCGCGCGGAAGTATCCCTAGCCAATCCGAAGTACGAAGCCTTTGTGACGCGACTGGTCACCGCCATGGCCCAGCATTACGGCCACGATCCGCGCGTCTGGGGTTGGCAGGTCGACAACGAGCCCGGCAGCTTCCTCGATTACAGCGACAGCGCGCGGGCCGCGTTCCAGGATTGGCTGCAGAAGAAATACGGCAGCATCGATGCGATGAATACCGCATGGGCCGGTTCGTTCTGGAGCACCCGCTACGGCAGCTTCAAGCAGGTGCACCTCCCGAATGCCACGCTCGCGGCCGAAGACAAGCTCAGCCCGCATGCACAGCTCGACTTCGCCCGCTTCCAGGCCGACACCACCGCTCACTTTCTCGATACCCAGGCGCTGATCATCAAGAAGTACGCCCGCTCGGGGCAATGGGTGACCACCAACTACACCAATGTCTCCACCGCCACCGATCCGCGGCGGACACATGATCTGGATTTCCCGACCTTCACGCTCTATCCGGTCGCCGGCGCAAACGTGCTGGGGGGCGATAGCTACGAAATCGGCAAACCCGCCAACCTGATGGAAGCCGCGGCGTATTTCCGCTCCATCAACGGCACGTTTGGCGTGATGGAATTGCAGCCGGGGCAGGTCAACTGGGGCGAGATCAATCCGCAACCGATGCCCGGCGCTGTCAGCATGTGGATGTGGCATGCCTTCGCTTCCGGCGCTTCCTTGCTGAGCACCTATCGTTACCGCCATCCGCTGCGCGGCAGCGAGATGTATCACGAGGGCATCGTCAGCACCGATGGCGTGACGCTCTCGCGCACCGGGCGTGAATTTGTCGACACCCTGCATCAGATCAAGGCGCTCGAATCGCAACTCGACAGCAAGGCGCGGCTGCCGCAAAAACTGGCGGCGCGCTACACCGCTTATCTGTGGAGCCAGGATGTTTTCTGGGATCTGGAAATCCAGCCGCAAACCACGCTGTGGAACAGCTGGGCCTACCGCAATGGCTACACGCTGGCCGTAAAGAGCACAGGCGCGCCGATGGATTTCATTGCGGAAGACGATGACTTCAGCCGCTATCCGTTCCTGATCGCGCCGGCCTACCAGATGGTCAGCAAGCAGCTGGCGGACAAATGGCGGCGCTATGCGGAACAGGGTGGCCATCTGATCCTGACCAGCCGCACCGGACAGAAAAACGAGCTCGGCCAGTTCCATGAAGGTCCGTGGTATGCACCGATACTCGATCTGATCGGCGACGATGTCGATGGCTTCGACATGCTGCCGCCGAGTGCCAGCGGGCATGTCACCGCGGACGGCAAGACGCATGACTGGCATCGCTGGGCCGACATACTCACACCACGCCCAGGCACCCAGGTGCTCGCCACGTATGCCGATCACTACTATGCCGGCAAGGCAGCGGCGACCACCCGCAAGCTGGGCAAGGGCAGCGTCACCATGATCGGCATATCGACCGATGACGGCGAACTGGAACGCGAGATCGTGCGTAGCGTCTATCGACGTGCGGGCGTGGCGATCGAGGACCTGCCGAAGGGCGTGTTCATCGACTGGCGCGGCGGATTTGATTTCATGGTGAACTACAACCCGCAGCCGTTTGCCCCCGTACTTCCGGCAACCGCGAGGATCGTGCACGGCCAGGTGCCGCTGGCACCCGCGCAGACGCTGATCTGGAAGGACACCACGCCGTGATGCGCATAACATCCGTATCGGTGTCCTATGGGGAAAGCCTGAATCCATGAACGGCTTGATCGGACTCGACTGGGGTACGTCCGGCCTGCGCGCCTACTGGCTCGATGAGGCTGGTGCCATCCGCGAGACACGGGCGCGCCCATGGGGCATTCGCCATCTGCCGGACGGCGGCTTCGATACCGCACTGACCGAGATCATCGCGGGCTGGCCGCGGTTGCCCCGTCTGGCCTGCGGCATGGTCGGCAGCCGTCAGGGCTGGCTCGAGGTTCCATATATGAACCTTCCCGCCGACACCACGGAGCTTGGCAGTGCCGTCCGTAGCTTGCGCGCAAAGGATGGTTCGGACGTCCATATCGTTCCCGGTCTGCGCAACCCGCAGGGCCCCGACGTGATGCGCGGCGAGGAAACTCAGTTGCTTGGCGCCCTTGCACTACGTCCTGCACTGGCCGCCGATTCCACCTGGCTCCTGCCGGGCACGCACAGCAAGTGGACCCGCGTGCGCGATGGTGCCGTGATCGATTTCTGCACCATGATGACGGGCGAACTGTTTGCACTGCTGCGGCGACATTCGATTCTTTGCGCCGGCTCAGGCGATGCCACAGTGGATACTGACGCGTTCGCGCGTGGCGTCATCGCAGCGCGCGATAGCGGCAACGCAGGAGCATTCAGCCGGTTATTCTCCGCCCGCGCATTGATGCTCGACGGTGCGCTCGCGTCGGACTCCGTACCCGAGTATCTCTCGGGCCTGCTGATCGGAGAGGAGCTGCGCTCCAGCCTTGCCTCAAATCGTTTCCGCCACGACGCACCGATCCAGCTGATTGGTGATGCTGCGCTGTGCACACGTTATCGGCTGGCCGCATCCCACTTTAACATCGATCTTGCCGAACCCCTGGCAGACGCCGCCGCGTACGGGCTGTGGCAGATCGCATCCCATATCGGTCTGGTCAGCGCCGGCTCGTCCACGGCATCCAAGGAAACTTCTTCATGCTGAGCTCATGGCTCAATCCCCTGCCCCTCGTCGCGATCCTGCGCGGTATCTGTCCCGACGAGGCGGTTGCCATCGGCCACGTGCTCGCCAACGCCGGCTTTCGCGTGGTGGAAGTGCCGCTCAATTCGCCGCAGCCGATGGAAAGCATCCGCCGTCTCAGCCGTTCCCTGGGCGAGCACTACCTCATTGGCGCCGGCACCGTGATGACTACGGCCCAGGTGCAAGAGGTCGCCGCCGCCGGTGGCCGACTGATCGTGATGCCGCACGCCGATACCGTCGTAATCCACGCCGCCAAGGAAGCCGGCATGGTTTGCGTGCCTGGTGTTGCCACGCCCACCGAGGCCTTCGCAGCGCTGGCGGCCGGCGCCGACGGACTGAAACTGTTTCCTGCCAACCAAGTAACGCCCGACGGGCTCAAGGCCTGGCGTGCGGTCCTACCCAAAGAACTACCGGTGCTGCCAGTTGGTGGCATCGCACCCGGCAACATGGCGGCATGGGTTGCCGCCGGTGCACAGGGGTTCGGCATCGGTGCCGCGCTCTATGCGCCCGGCGTCGATGCTGATGAAGTCGCCAATCGCGCCCATGCCTTTGCACAGGCATGGGTGGCTGTCTCCAAGAAATCCAAGGAACACCGTGCATGAAGATCACCAAACTCACCACCTTCCTGGTGCCACCACGCTGGTGTTTCCTGCGCATCGACACCGATGCCGGTATCTGCGGCTGGGGCGAGCCCGTGGTGGAAGGTCGCGCACATACCGTGGCCGCCGCGGTCGATGAACTTTCCGATTACCTGATCGGCAAGGACCCGCGCCACATCGAGGATCTGTGGAACGTGATGTACCGCGGCAGCTTCTACCGCGGCGGCCCGATCCTCATGAGCGCCATCGCCGGCGTTGACCAGGCGCTATGGGACATCAAGGGCAAGCATCTCGGTGTGCCGGTACACGAGCTGCTCGGTGGCCCGGTACGCGAGCGCATTCGCGTGTACTCGTGGATCGGCGGCGACCGTCCGGCGGATACAGCCAAGGCAGCCAGGGCCGCGGTCGAACGCGGCTTCACTGCGGTCAAGATGAATGGCACCGAGGAGATGCACTTCGTCGACAGTCACGCCAAGGTCGAGCGCGTGCTGGAGAACGTGCAGGCGGTGCGCGAGGCGGTCGGCCCGCACATCGGGCTGGCCATCGACTTCCACGGCCGCGTGCACAAGCCGATGGCCAAGGTGCTGATGCGCGAGCTGGCGGCGTACAAGCTGATGTTCATCGAGGAGCCGGTGCTGTCCGAGCATCTGGATGCGATCCCGGAGCTCGCCAGCATCGCGCCGGCACCGATCGCGCTGGGCGAGCGCCTGTATACGCGCTATGACTTCAAGCGCGTGCTGCAAATGGGCGGCGTCGACATCATCCAGCCCGACCCCTCGCATGCCGGCGGCATCACCGAAACCCGCAAGATCGCGGCGATGGCGGAAGCCTACGACGTGGCGCTGGCGCTGCACTGCCCGCTCGGCCCGATTGCGCTGGCGGCAAATCTGCAGCTCGATGCGGTGTGCCACAACGCCTTTATCCAGGAACAGAGCCTGGGCATCCATTACAACGCCGCCAACGACCTGCTCGACTATGTGGTCGACCGCAATGTATTCGCCTACGCGGATGGCTACGTCACGATTCCCGGTGGCCCCGGCCTCGGTATCGAGGTCAACGAAGCCTACGTCGCCGAGCGCGCCGAGGTCGGTCATCGCTGGCGCAATCCGCTGTGGCGCCACGACGATGGCAGCGTCGCCGAGTGGTGAGCATCGTGACCGCGCCTACTTGTAACCCCGGAGTCTGTTGATGCCCTCGTTCGCCACCTACCCCAGCCTGGTCGACCGCAGCGTGCTGATCACTGGCGGCGCCAGCGGCATCGGTGCGGCCTTCGTCGAAGGCTTCGCTCGCCAGGGTGCGCGGGTGGCGCTTCTCGACGTGGACGATGCCAGCGCCTCGTCGTTATGTGCATCGCTAGCCGACGTGCCGCATGCACCGCATTATCTGCATTGTGATCTCACCGACCTGGACGCGCTGCAGGCTGCGATCATCGCAGTCCGCGCGCGGATCGGACCCATCGCCGTGCTGGTCAACAACGCGGCCAACGACGCGCGCCATGTATTGGCGGAAATTGATTCGGCCGATTTCGAGCGCAACGTGGCAGTGAACCTGCGTCACCAGATCTTCGCCACCCAGGCGGTGATTCCCGACATGCGCCAGCTCGGTGGCGGCTCGATCATCTGCCTGGGCTCTACCGGCTGGATGAAAAAAAATGCGGGCTACCCACTCTACGCGATGGCCAAAGCAGCGGTACGCGGCTTCGTCAACGGCATGGCGCGCGAACTCGGTCAACAGCATATTCGCATCAACAGCCTGGTACCGGGCTGGGCGATCACCGACAAGCAAGCACGCTTGTGGCTGGACGACGCCGGCCGTGAGGAAATTGCTCGTACGCAATGCATGCCCGGCTTCCTGATGGCAGAGGATCTCGCACGCGCCGCCCTGTTCCTCGCCGCCGACGACAGCCGCATGTGTACCGGGCAGGACTTCATCGTGGACGGCGGCTGGGTATGACCACTCCGACCGTACTGGCGCCGATGGACCTCGCGCTGGACGCCGGCAATACCCTGGGCGAAGGCATCGTCTGGTGCGAGCGAGCGCAGGCGCTTTACTGGACTGACATCCAGCGCGCCACCCTTTACCGCCTTCACCCCGCCAGCGGCGCGCTGGAACACTGGCCGATGCCCGAACGACTCGCCTCGTTCGCGCTATGCGAAGCCGACGGCTGGCTGCTGCTGGCACTGGCCTCGCGGCTGGCGTTTTTCCGTCTTGCCGATGGCCACCTTCAAACGCGGCACGAGATCGAACCCGGGCTGCCCACGCGCTGCAACGACGGCGCCTGCGATCGCCAGGGCCGCTTCGTATTCGGCACGATGCACGAGCCCGCCGAGGGCAGCAAGCAGCCGCTCGGCAGTTTCTGGCGGCTCAATGCCGACATCAGTCTGGAACAGCTTGCGCTGCCTGATGTGGCCATCAGCAACAGCATCGCCTTCAGTCCCGACGGCACCACGATGTACTACTGCGACTCGCTGGCACGCTGCATCCAGCGCTGCGAATACGGCGACATGCTGGACACCCCGCAACTATTCGCGGACCTGGGCGAGCTTGCCGGCGAACCAGACGGTTCGTGTATCGACGCCGATGGTTCGCTGTGGAACGCGCAATGGGGCCTGGCTCGCGTGGTCTGCTATGCCGCCGACGGCTCGGTGCGCCAGCTGCTGCCGGTACCGGCGCGCCAGCCGACCCGGCCCGCCTTTGGCGGCCCCGATCTCGACACGCTCTATGTCACCAGCGCGCGCGATGGATTGTCCGCAGCGCAGCTGGATGCCGACACCCACGCCGGTGCGCTGTTCCGTTCCCGGGTCGGCGTGCGCGGCCTGCCCGAGCCACGTTTCGCCGGCATGCCGGCGTGAGAATCACCCCATGAAAACCGCTGCTCACCCAACCGCTCATCGCCGTCCGCGGCCTGCAGGATTTCCCTCATGACTACTGTCGCGACATCCCCGCTCCATCCGTCCCGCACCACGGCCTTGTTCACCTGCATGCTGGCCGCGCTGGCCGGGCTGATGTTCGGCCTGGACATCGGTGTGATTTCCGGTGCCACCCAGTTCATCCAGAAAGAGTTCCAGATCTCCGATCACATGATCGAGTGGATCGTCAGCTCGATGATGCTCGGTGCGGCGATCGGTGCGCTGGGCGCGGGTTGGATGTCCGCGACGCTGGGGCGCAAGCGTTCGCTGATCCTCGGCGGTGTGCTGTTCGTGACCGGCTCGTTGCTCAGCGGTGCGGCATGGTCGCCGGAGACACTGATCGCAGCGCGGGTGATCCTGGGCCTGGCGATCGGTGTGGCCACCTTCACTGCGCCGCTGTATCTGGCCGAGGTGGCCGAGGAACATATCCGCGGCGCGATGATTTCGCTATACCAGCTGATGATCACCATCGGCATCCTGGTGGCGTTCCTGTCCGACACCGCCCTCAGCTACAGCGGCAACTGGCGCTGGATGCTGGGCATCATCGCGATTCCCGGCATCCTGTTCCTGCTCGGCCTGTTCCTGCTGCCGGACAGCCCGCGCTGGCTGATGATGCGCGGGCGCAAGCAGGAGGCCATCGACGTACTGCAGAAGTTGCGCGGCGATGCTGGCCATGTCGCGCGTGAAGTGGCCGACATCGAGGAGCAATTGAAGACGCCGCAGCGCGGCTGGCACCTGTTCCTGGAGAATCGCAATTTCCGCCGTTCGGTGGGACTGGGTGTGCTGCTGCAGGTAATGCAGCAGTTCACCGGCATGAACGTGGTGATGTACTACGCGCCACGCATCTTCCAGGACATGGGCTACGCCACGTCGGCACAGATGTGGTTCACGGCGGTAGTTGGCCTGACCAATGTGCTGGCCACCTTCATCGCGATCGGCCTGGTCGACCGCTGGGGCCGCAAGCCGATCCTGTACACCGGCTTCAGCGTGATGGCGGTGGGCCTGGGCCTGGTCGGCACGATGATGCATCTGGGCATCGCCACACATGGCGAGCAGATTTTCACGGTGGCGATGCTGCTGACCTTCATCGTCGGTTTTGCGATGTCTGCGGGCCCGCTGATCTGGGCACTGTGTTCGGAAGTGCAGCCGTTGAAGGGTCGCGATTTCGGCATCGGTTGCTCGACCTTCACCAACTGGGTCGCCAACATGATCGTGGGTGCCACCTTCCTGACCCTGCTCAACGGTATCGGCAACGCCGCCACGTTCTGGCTGTACGCGGCGCTGAACCTGGTGTTCCTGGTGATCACCTTCGTGCTGATCCCGGAAACGAAGAACGTCTCCCTGGAGCAGATCGAACGCAACCTGATGGTCGGCCTGCCGCTGCGCGAGATCGGCAGCAACCCCTCGGCGGCATCGTCCGGTTTCAGCAGGCGGGCAGCGGAAGACGCCGCCTCCTGATTCCAGCGAGGGTACGGCGATGACCTGGGTGCGCGGCGGGTGACCGAACCTGCCGCAGCCCTTGCCGCCATCGGGACATCGAGCTGGGGCGTGTTAGCTTCCTGCAAGCGCTGCGCTTTTTTGTTGGGTACACCGCACATCTGGGGAAGGCGCACGATGGCTACAACGCCGGCAACAAAGAATGAACTAGGCCTGCACCGCGTGCTCGGCACGTGGGATCTGGTGCTGTTCAACATCGCGGCGATCGTCGGGCTGCGCTGGCTGTCGGTGGCGGCGCAGGTGGGGCCTTCGAGCCTGACCCTCTGGCTGCTGGGACTCATCGGCTTCTTCATCCCATTGGCCTTGGCGGTGCTCGAGCTGAGTTCCCGCGTGCCCGGGCAAGGTGGCCTGTACCTCTGGTCGAAGACCGCGTTCGGCGATGTGCATGGCTTCATCGCCGGCTGGACTTACTGGGTCTCCAACCTGGTCTTTTTCCCGGCCGCCTTGTTGTTCAGCGCCGGCGTCTTTCTGCATATCGGCGGTGATCACTGGCTGGCCCATGCCGGCGACACCCATTACAACCTGGTCTATTGCCTGGTCGTGCTATGGGCCGCCACCGGGCTCGGCATCCTCGGCCTCGAACGCGCCAAGTGGCTGCAGAACATCGGCGGCATCGCCACCTGGCTTGCGGCGGCACTCATCCTCGGCGCCGGTGCGCTGGCTGCGTACCGCTTCGGTCCAGCCACGACGATTACCTCGGCGAACGTGATACCCGACTTCGGCAAGCTCGCGACCTTTTCAACCTTCGCGACGATCGCCCTCGCCTTCCAGGGCCTCGAACTCGGGCCGATACTCGGCGGCGAAATCAAGGATCCCCGCCGGCAGATTCCGCGCGCCACGCTGATTTCCTGCGTCGTCATTGCGGCCATCTATATCGCCGGCACGGCATCCCTGCTGATTGCATTGCCCACCTCGACGATCGACGTCATCGCCGGCATTCCGCAGGCGCTGGCCGCGATCGGTGAACGGATCGGCCTGCCGATGTTCGGGGCGTTGACGGCGGCGCTTGTCACGATCGGCACGATCGGCTCCATCTCCGCCTGGGTCACGGGTACGGCGCGCCTGCCCTTCGTCGTCGGCGTCGATCGCTACCTGCCTGCGGCGCTGGGCCGCCTGCATCCCCGGTATGGCACGCCCCATGTGGCCTTGATCATCCAGGGCATCCTGACCTCGCTGGTGCTGGTTGCCGCGTTGTCCGGCTCCAGCATCCATGAGGCCTACATCATCCTGATCGACATGACCGTCATCATGTCGCTGCTGCCGCTGCTGTACATCCTGCTGGCGTTTCCGCTGTTGCGCCGTCGCGCCGCCGGCCGCAACGAAGGTGTCAACCTGTCGCCCGGCGGCACCTTCGGCTGCTGGCTGGCCGGGCTGACCGGTTTCGCGATCACCTTGCTGGCGATCATCACCTCGATGATTCCACCTGCCGACAGCAGCAATCCCAGCCTGTTCTTGCTCAAGGTGGTAGGCGGCTCGGCGCTGCTGATCGGTATCGGGCTGCTGTTTTACCGGCATGGCCAACGACAGGTCAGATATCCGTCGCCCTGACCCTGCCCCGATACTTCAAAAGGCGCCCGTAAAGCAGGGAATGGCCACCCATCACGGCCTATGCCATATGCGGCGAGTCCAATGCTTCTACTGGAAGTGAGCGTGGCCTGACTGCAAGATCAGTCCGCATACAGGTTCAACTTTCCGGAATTGTTGCAGCAGCGAATGGTGCGAGCACCGTCCAACCAAGGTTCACATAAAGGTTGCGGCCGTCTTCCGTCGCGACTAGGAGCTGCGGACTTACGAGGGATTTTCTCGCAGTTCCAAGAGCACTCATCACCGCGACACCCAATCCTTTCCGCCGATGATCCTGCGCAGTTTCGATTCGATCATAAATGAAGACATCTGCAGTTTCTGCCGCGCACCCGCTTGCGGCCAGATCGCCATCCGGCGCGATGATGCAAGCTCGGGTGACAGGCCCGGCTTGATGAAACTCCATCCTGTACCCATTCGGCAGAGGCTTTGTATCGAGGGTTGCCACTGCCGCCATCATAAAATAGTTCGCCGGCTGAACCTCCCAGCGAGCTGGCAGTGCACTTCGCAACTCCTCGTCAGGGCCGCACAGCTTCAAGTAATGTCGTGGAGCCGTAATGTGATGTGCGATTGCGCGCAACCCATCACATAGCTGTGGGAATACCCAGCGTTTCACTTCCTTTTCCGAGTGGGTATCTACTCGGAAGCCCCCGCGATCGTGAACAGGGGGCGGGCAACTCCGAGCGATGGAATGCGCTACTTGCCAGGCGAAAACGAGCTTTGGATCGACGTAGGATATGGTCATGGCTGATCGTATGTGGTGCTCAGATGGGCGCGCATTCTCCGGCGACTACACGTGTTGTGCCGTGTTGAATATCAGCCGCGACGTCTCCGTGACTTTCAACTAAAGCATTGCCCTGTCTCAGGAGCCAAGACGGCAGCTATGGGGCAGCACGAAAGGAAAGTTTAAGCAAACCACGGAAAGACGAGCGTTCCGCATATCTACCCCAGTTCATGACTGCATCCCGGCATACTCGCATCTACCTTGAATGACGTCTGCTTGGGGTCGAAAGCGACATTGGCTATCTTAGGGAAGTACAAGAATCACCGCCCGGTGTCCGAATAGGCATCGGGCGAATAGTCGATCCGCCTCAAGGGTGCGTCCATGACCGTGACCGGTGCCCCAGTTCAGAACGTGATACCAGGCTACCGCGGAGGTGTCACGCCGGTGCTCGTCATAGCCGTGCTCTTCGGCGCAGCCCACATGTTGACCAACGGGCGGTACGGTTTTCACCGGGATGAATGGCAATTCCTGAGCGATGCACAGCATCTGGATTGGGGCTTTGTGCCTTATCCACCCTTGACCGCTGCACTGGAGTACCTGGGCCTCAAGATGTTTGGCCTGTCACTCGTGGGCCTGCGACTGTTTTCGGTGCTCGCGCAAGTCCTGGTGATTCTCGCCAGCGGTCTCATGGCTCGCGATCTGGGGGGTGGGCGGCTGGCACAGACCTTTACGGCCATCGCGGTAGCGCTGTCGCCATTGCCGATGTTCTGGGCAACGGAATTCCAGTACTCCTCATTCGACCTGTTGTGGTGGGTGCTTATCGCCTGGTGCGTGATTCGTCTGTTGCGCGACGATGAGCCACGCTGGTGGGTGGCGATTGGCATAGTCGCCGGCCTTGGCCTGCAGACCAAGTATTCGATCGCGTTCGAGCTCGCTGGCGTGCTGATGGGGGTACTGCTCACCGATGCACGGCGATATGTCACGAATCGCTGGTTCTGGGCCGGCGGCGGCATCGCGCTACTCATATTTGCCCCCAACCTCGCCTGGCTCATCCGGCACGACTTCGTTTCCTACCATTTTCTGCAAGGCATCCATGCGCGCGACGTACATCAAGGGCGCGCCGACGGCTTCCTGCGCGATCAGTTCCTGTTGAATGCCAACCTGTTCGCCATACCTGTCTGCCTGGCGGGTTTGTTCGCATGCTTCAACGACCGCCGCTATCGCATGCTTGCCTGGATGTACGTGGTGCCAGTGCTGCTGTTCCGGTTGGCCCAAGGGCGTTTCTATTACACCGGCGGTGCTTACCCCATGCTGCTGGCCATGGGGTCCGTTGTGGGCGAGCGATGGTTGCGAACGCTGCGCCACGCATGGCGTGTCGGGATCACCACGCTGGTATTTATGGGCGTCTTCGCCATCGGCATCTATGCGACGCTTCGCATCGTGCCCATCGCATCAAGCGGCCCGTTGCGCGACTTTGCGCTCCAAAACAATATCGACCTCCGCGAAGAAATCGGCTGGGACGAAATCGTCGCGCGAGTGGCAGCTATTCGTGATGCCTTGCCTGCCGAACAACAAGCCAACCTGGGCATTATCGTGGGCAACTATGGCGAGTACGGCTCCATTGCTCTACTGGGTCAGCACTACCACCTGCCCATGCCGATCACCGCGGTCAATACGGGATGGCTGCGCGGCTATCCGCAGACGCCACCCACCACATTTATCGTGCTGGGGAGTTCACACGAGCGCGCCGATGAGCTTTTCACCGATTGTCACCTTGCTGGCCACACGGCCAACGCTTTGGGCGCGGCCAATGAGGAAAGCCTGGATCACCCCGATATCTTTGTGTGCGGCCCCACGCGCAAGCCACTGAACGAGCTTTGGAAGCACGGGCCGGAATTTAGGTGAGTTGTCGCACAAACTGGCAGATGCCTGAAGGGGCGCGCCCTGTTATCGCTTGATCATGCCGCCAGTCTGATGAGCCTCATCAACGGCGTCACCCTCAAGATCTGGACGACAGAACCAGCACTGCAGTTCTACGACGGGCAAGCCCTGAAGGCGGGATGCTTCGGGGCTATGTCTTGAGCCACAGGGCTTTCCCGACGCTCCCAATCAGCCAAGTTTCCCAAGCATCATCCTGAAACCGGGAGCGCCATATAGTCAGGTGACCGAATACCGACTTAGCTCAGGATGATTTCGTTGAAAAGCTGGAATGCTGATGGCAGGCGCACTCAAGCTTTCGGAACAAGCTTCTCTAGCGCGGATTTGATCCCTTTCATGTCATAGGGCTTCTGTAGCACGTCTGCCCCATCGAAGCGCTCGGGGATGCTTTCTCTCCCGTGGCCAGATGCAAACAGGAAAGGAATATTGCGACTATGCAGTGCGTCGGCAATCGGGAAGCTATCTGCTCTCCCAAGAGTTACATCGAGAATAGCGACGTTGACGGCTTCACTTTTGGCGATTAAGAGACCAGCGTCGAGGCGTTCTGCAATCAGTACCCGATAGCCAGAAGCATCGAGCAAATCCTCGAGAAGCATCGCCACCAACGGCTCGTCCTCGGCTACGAGAACGCAAGGTTTTGAAATATTTGTCATGGTCAATTCTCAGTCTTTCCGCCAGCGTCGGCGCGCGGCGACTCATTAGGGTGGGGCGATGTAAAATGGAAAGAAAGATGGAGAACGAGCTAGTAACTCACTCTCGTGCAGTAGGCCCAAAGGCCGGTGAATTCCACGCGACAATTAGGTGGGGTCATTCATCACCGTCTGCACAGCTAGCGAGAGGTCAACTTGACTGTAGGGTTTCCGCAAAAGTTGCAGGCCTTGCGCCAACTCTCCCATCGCGATTCTCTGGGCCGTGTAACCGGAAGTAAGCAACACGGGAATCGCTGCGTGCTTGGCCTTCATTTCGTACACCAGATCGATGCCATTCATCTCGCCGGGCATGATGACGTCGGTGAAGACCAGGTCTACGCGTTCGCCGCCATCAATCAGCTTCATTGCGTCGCTTCCATTCTCGGCTTCCAGAACCGAGTACCCCAGATTTTCCAAGAGGCTTCGTGCCACCGCGCGCACGTCATTATCGTCTTCGACAACGAGGACAATCCCCTTGCCCTTGACCTCAACCGAAGGAGCCGCCGTAGCTTTAGACGCTTCAGGCCTCGTTGTGCGTGGAAGATGGATAAGCACAGTAGTGCCCACCCCAAGATGACTTTCAATAGCGACGAAACCGCCGGACTGGCGCGCAAAGCCATAAACTTGACTGAGCCCTAGTCCGGTGCCCTTCCCGACTTCCTTTGTTGTAAAGAAAGGCTCGAACACACGGTTGATGACATCGGCCGTCATACCTATGCCAGTGTCTGTGAGCGAGACAACGACATAATCCCCCGGGTTGGCGCCGTTGGCGGCGGCGGCTCTCGCGTCAAGTTTTCGGATCGCGGTTTTCAGCGTTAGCGCGCCGCCCTGTGGCATCGCATCACGCGCGTTGATGGCGAGATTGAGGATTGCCGTTTCCAGCTGATGCGGATCTGTGCGGCAATACCATTTATCAGACGCTTTCTCGATGTGCACAGTCACCGCTTCGCCCACTGCCCGGTCGAGGAGGTTTCCGAACGTGTCGAGAAGATCCTCGACGCAGATCGCCTCGGCGCGAAGATCTTGGCGCCGCGAGAACGCGAGGAGTTGTTGGTTGAGTGTTGCGCCACGCGTCACGCCATGCCGCGCGGCAGCGAGATAACGAACAGTCTTCTCATCCTTTTCGATGCGCTGATCCAACATATCTATGCTGCCACCGATGACCATCAGCAAGTTATTGAAGTCATGCGCAATGCCTCCCGTAAGCTGGCCGATGGCCTCCATTTTCTGTGACTGGCGTAGTTGTTCCTCAACGAGACGGCGTTCGGTGATGTCGGAGATGACGCCACTAATGCGGATCGCTCTGTCATTCAGGTAGAAAGTGCGGCCCTTGATCTGCACCCAGCGGATTGCGCCGTCGCTCAGGCGATGTATGCGCTTCTCGATTTCGATCGATCCGGAGCTTTCGGCGCTCAGAAATTCTTCGCGTACTGCCTCGCGATCTTCAGGAACGAACTGAGAGAGCATCATCGGCAACCCCCAGGCTTTCACCGTATTGGCGTAACCGAAGATCTGGTCATAACGCGTCGACCGCGTCACGGTGTCGCTCATAAGGTCCAAGTCCCAGTGCCCCATGTCGGCAGCATCAAGCGCTAGCTGCAGACTATCTTCGACACGGCGGCGCTCGTCGATTTCGCTGGCCAGCCGCATATTTGCCGCGGCCAGCTCATGGCTGCGCTCGCGACTGTGGGTGAGGTCGGTGATGACGCCGCACAATACATTAGGCATCTGCCCATCAACCTTGAGATCGGCGATAGACACGTTGACCGGGACCAAACCGTTCGCCCCGAGCAGCGTGAACTCGGCGGAGCGACCAATGCCACGACCACTTGCCATCAGATGACGGAACGCGATGATCTCCGTGCTCAACAGAAAGCGCTCGATGGACTCGCCGATCAGGGTCTCACGGCCAACGCCAACGAGCGTGGCAAAGCGATGATTGCAATAGAGCATGACCCCTTCATCGCTCAGCGTCACGGCTCCTTCCTGCATTTGCTCGATCAGCACGCGATAGGGGCGATCGGCGTTCTCCAGTGTATAGACCTGTTGACCACTGGGACCGCCCACCACCACCGCATCGACGTCGCCATTACGTATGGCTTCCAGCGTTTCCTCAGCTTCGCGCAACCGATCCTGCAGCTCGACAAACTGGGAATGATCGATGCCGGCGAATTCGGGGTATCGGTTCATGGATGAGCTTGGTCGTTCTCGCCAAGCGGCGCAAGATCGAGGCCGGCGAGTACGCGCTCGCGATCCGAGAGATCACCAATAATCCGTCGCAATGGCTCTGGAAGAATCTTCACCAGTGTCGGCGTTGCAATGATCTGCAACTCTTTGGTGGCCTCGGGATTCTGATAAACATCCACCACTTCGAGGTCGAAGCGGCCTTCGAGATTTTCCGCACAGATGCGGCGCATGTTCTCGATCGCCCGCGTTGAACGTGGCGTCGACCCGGTGATGAAAAGCCGCAGCTTGTATGGGCCCTGCGGCAGATCCGCATCTTCGTGTTGGTTCATGTGGAGCTCCCGGTCTTCGGTCGAATATCGAGACCAACCAGCACTCGTTCGGTATTCGAGAGATCCCCGATTACACGCTTGAGCGGTGGCGGAAGACGTCTCACAAGGGTTGGCAACGCCACGATCTGATCACCCGCCGCGAGCTGTGGCGTGACAAGGAGATCAACCACGTCGATCGTGTAACGACCGGCGAGATTGTTTTCGCAGAGTTTCTTGAGGTTGGCGATTGCGGCCAACGACTTCGGCGTCTGACCGGCTACGTAGAGGCGCAGGTTGTATTCTCCTGATTCCGATTCCGAAAGACCATTCGGAGTGTCAGCGACGAAACCATCGTCCTTTTTTGTGACGATCATGAGCGCACCCCACGGATCGCCGCCATTTCGGAACGCTCGGTTCCATGAGCGAGCTCACGGGCCTCTTCCTGCTCGATCAAGGTGGCCATTTCCGCCTCCTCGGTTTCAAGTGCGGCACGCAACTCGGCGATCTGCCGATCGACTGCGGCACGCTTACGCGCTACCTCGCGTCGCCTCCGCTCTGTAGCCTGCTTACGCGATAGACCTGCCTCACGTTCGCGTGCTTCCTGTGCAATACGGGCGGTACCCGTCAATACGCCATCCGGACCAACATATGCGTCAACCATATGAACCCCATGGTTGGTCAACTGGTATTCCCGCAGCTGTTTCGAGTGGTTCATACCACGCGACTTCAGCAGATAGAGCACCCGATTGCGCTCGCCGTTCGCCTCCATGTCCTTGAGCGAGATCCAGGTATCCATCAGCGATGACACGCTACGTTCGCTCTCGGTCATCTGCTCGCCCGATGAGGACAGGCTCGTGAACAGGGCGGTGATGCCCTTGCTCTTGCAGATATCGGCTAGTCGAATCAGTGTCGAATGGATTTCGGAAGATGGGCCGCGAAATGCGGAGATCGGATCCACCACGATGACCTGCGGCGCGAAGTCATCAATGTCGCGGTTCATACGTGCCAGATGCATCTCGAAGCCATAAAGACTTGGACGCGCCGCCCGGAAGTCCAATAGCCCGCTGTCGATGTGCTGATCGAGCTTGAAGCCAACCGATGCCATGTTGCGCACGATCTGGTCCGGTGACTCCTCGAAGGCGAAAAAAAGGCACCGCTCACCGCGTTCGCATGCCGCGTTGACAAATGCCGAGGCAAAAGTCGATTTTCCCGTGCCGGCAAGCCCCGATATAAGAATGCTGGATCCACGAAAGTAACCGCGAATGCCGAGCATGTCGTCCAAACCGGACACACCGGTGGACACCGATTCGCGCGAAATTTTGTGTCCCAACTCCGCCGCAGTGATCGGCAACACGCTGATGCCATGTTCGTCGATAAGGAAGGGATATTCATTGG
>Ga0302311_10000576_pt1 | contig 45502 bp, 34 predicted proteins | sample III_Palsa_N1_3_FD_200449 | JGI IMG/M metagenome (GOLD analysis project Ga0302311, IMG submission 200449) | Peat permafrost microbial communities from Stordalen Mire near Abisko, Sweden - III_Palsa_N1_3 | ecosystem: Environmental > Terrestrial > Soil > Palsa > Peat permafrost | place: Sweden... | reverse complement strand
GCGCGGCGCGGCAGCCAAGTCTCCAGCCAGTGGATCTGCTCGAGCAGGATCTGGGCGCGGGCGGTCGCCTGGCCGCGCCCCAGCGTCGGTCCGCCCGGCGCCCGGAACAGGCGGCGCACGGCGCGGAACATTTCCGCATAGGCGGTGGCCGTCGGGTGGAAATGCTCCGCCGACAGCGCGCGGATGTCGCTGAACACCGAGATTGGCGGCGCCTCGCCGGCGGCGATCCGGGCGCGCAGGCCGATGTAGAGCTCCAGCAGGCGCCGCACCCGCGCCGACACCGTCGGCTCGCCGCGCGCCTCGTCGATCAGCGCCATCAGCCGCGCGATGCCGGACTGGAAGCAGGCGGCGGCCAGCTCGTCCTTCTTCTTGAAATAGTAGGTGACGCTGGTGGTGATCAGGCCGACGCGCTCGGCGACCAGGGCGAGCGTCATCCCGCGCACGCCGCGACGGTTCAGGATCTCCGTCGCGGCGGCGACGATGGCGTCGCGCTTGCGGTTGAAGCGGGCCGTGACCGGGGTCGCGAGCGAGCCGTCGTGCATGAAGCCTCAATCGTTCGAAATCGGCCTTACCTATGCCAGGATTTTGTCGCCGACGCCCTCTTCCCGTTCCGGCGGCTCCACCGCCGGCAGGCCTTGACCGCCATCGGTGGTCTCGCCGAGCGGGGCGTGGTGCAACATCCGCACCTTGCGCCAGCCGCCGTAGCGGAAATAGAGCGCGGTCAGGGCGCTGGAGGTGAGCGTGCCGAGCGGGAAGCTCCACCAGATCGCTTCCTTGCCGAAGTGAGGGATCATGAAATAGGCGAACGGCACGCGGATGACGAACATCGAGATGACCAGGATGATCAGCGGTGGCCAGACCGCGCCGGTCGAGCGGACGATGCCGCTGAGAGCGAAGGTGGCGTTGAAGATCACGAAGGCCCACAGCACCGTACGATTGATCTCCAGAGCCTCAGCGATGGTCGGCGATCCGACCGGCAGGAAGAGGTAGAGCGGCAGCGGCCCGAGCAGGTAGATCAGCGCGGCGATCGAGCTGGTGACGGCCAGGCTGAGGCCCAGACCGATCAGGGCGATTTTGTCGATGCGATGCCACTGCCCCGCGCCGACGTTCTGCCCGGCCATGGACGAGATCGCCATGCCCATCGCCATGCCCGGCATCTGGATATAATTCCACACCTGCACCGCACCGACATAGGCCGCCGACGTCACCGCGCCGAAGGCGTTGACGAAGCGAAGCATAGTGATGCCGGCGGCCGACATGATGAACATCTGCAGGCTCATCGGGATGCCGCGGAAGATCAGCGGCCGCAGGATCTCCAGGCTCGGCCACAGGTAGCGCAGCTCGCGGCCCTTCAGCATCAGCACGCTGTGGCGGCGGTAGAGCACGATCAGCAGCAGCACCAGCGACACGCCCTGGCCGATCAGGGTCGAGGTCGCCGAGCCGGCGACGCCCATCTTCGGGAACGGCCCGATGCCGGCGATCAGCAGCGGATTGAGGATGATGTCCAGCACCACGGCCAGGGCCATGAAATAGAACGGCGTGCGGCTGTCGCCCGCGCCGCGCTGGGCCATCTGCAAGAACTGGAAGAAATACATGAACGGCATCGCCCCGAAGACGACGCGCAGGTAGATGATCGCCTCGGACTCCGCCGCCGGCGGCGTGTGCATGAAGCCTTTCAGGATCAGCGGCGCGAAAATCCCGCCGGTCAGCGAGATCGTCACCGAGACGACCACGAAGAAGAAGATCGCCGTCCCCATGATGCGCTTGACCATAGTCAGGTCGCCGGCGCCGACCTGCTGAGCGATCAGGATGTTGGCGGCCATGGTGGCCCCCATGATCGCGCTCAGCGACAGGAACATCACGCTGTTGGCGTTGCCGATCGCGGTGATGTCGGTGGTGCCCAAGAGGTGCGCCACCCAGAACTGGTTGGCGCTGGCGTTGAGCGACTGCAGCAGGTTGGCGCCCAGCAGCGGCAGGGCGAACAGGATCAGCGTGCTGGTGATCGGCCCTTCGATCAGCTTCGGGTTGATGCGCCCGCCTGGGCCACCGCGGAAGCCGCCCGGAGGACCGCCCCCGGGTGGGCCACCGCCCGGCGGACCGCCGCCAACGCCGGGCCGCACGGGTCTGGGCTGACCTGGCGTCGGACCAGATCTTGGCAGAGCGCTGTCGCCGTCCATCGACCTAGGCGCCGTGGCCGAGGTGCGCCGGATCGCCCTCCGCCATCAATCGACGCGCCGTCCGTTCAAACCACCGATTCGAAATTCCACGCATAGCCATATGGTACAGGCGATAGAACATCGGTAGCCGCATGGAAAGCGCCGTCGGCTCAGCGTTCCAGTGTCGCCGCCATGGCCCAAGTCGTCAGAGCGGCGGTGTGAAGGCTCCCGCTTCGCCGAAAGTGGAACCGTCCGCCGGCGGCGGCAGGATCGGCGGTGTGGCGTCGCCGGCGGCCAGCCGCAACGCCTCCAGGTTGGCCTCGTGCGCGCCGCGGTCGATCCGGTAGAACATCAAGACGCCGACGGCGATCAGGTTCAGCACCGCACCGGCCGGCGTCGACACGAGCGCCAGATTGCGCATGACCGCCGGGTCGACCACGTCCACCGCCCCCTGCGCCGCCCCAGCCGGAAAATGCACGAACGCCAGGATCATGGTTCCTACCATGCCGCCGATACCGGCGGTGATCTTGGGCACGAGGCCGTTGGCGGCAAACAGCAGGCCCTCGGCGCGCACGCCCGTCTTGACGGCGGCGTCCTCGGCGACGTCGGCGATCATCGAACTGATGATGACGAAGCCGATCACCGCCAGGACGGCGGTGACGAAGAGGTCGATCGCCAGGATGACCGGTATCAGCGGCGAGCCGTTGGGCGGCAGCAGGCCGAGCAGCCGCAGCGCGACCGGAACGACGCCGCTGAAGATCGACAGCAGGAAGACCGTGATCATCGTCATCTTCTTGTCGAGCAGGCGCGAGAGGATCGGGGCCGCCACGACGCCGAGCAGCCCCGCCGGCGCCGCCACGATCGTGATGATGGCGACCACCTGGGGCGTCAGGCGCCAGAAATAGTAGCTCATGAAGCCCATAAGGCTCATCTGGATGCCGCTGGCGATGCCGCCGATGAGGCCGCACCCCATCACCGCCAGCAGCGACGGGTTGGAGAGAATCCGCAGGATTTCTCGCGTCGATTGCGCCGTCGACTGGCTACGTTCCGGGGCCTGCTTGAGCAAAGGTATGTAGCGCTGCGTCGCCGCCGCCGAGACGATCATGGAGACGAACGCGACGCCGGCCGCGGCGATGCCGAAGCTGGCGTAGCCCGCCGGGTCGTTCTGGCCGAGAGGATGGGAGGCGTCCCGGCGCAGGAACACGCCGTTCAACAGCACGGTGAGGACGACGAGGCCGAACAGGAAGAAGAACCAGCGCCAGGCGAGCAGCGTGGTGCGCTCGTGATAATCAGGCGCCAGCTCCGGCGCGAGCGCGTCGCTGGGGATCTGGTAGAGCCCGCCGGCCAGCCGAAGCACGATCAGCATGGCCAGCACGTACGCGGCCATGGCCTCGGTCGGGAGTCCCTCCGGCCGTCGCCAGAGGAAGATGGTGGCTAGCGCGATCGGCACGGCCGAGAAGTACATGAACGGGTGACGCCGCCCCCATCGCGAGCGGAAGGTGTCCGACCAGCGTCCGATCGCCGGGTCGAGCACGGCGTCGATCACCAGCGAGACCATGATGACCGTACCCACCAGGGCGAAAGGCAGTCCGACCACGCGGACCAGGTAGTAGGTGATGGTCGTGGTCGAGAGCGCGACGCCGCCGACGCCTTGGGCGACCGAGCCGAGACCATAGGCTATTTTGGTCCTCAGCCCGAGCCGAGGCGCGATTGCCGCTTCACTCACACTTTGGCCTCCCCGAAGAGCCTGCGGCCGCGCTTTGCGCGATTGGTTGTCGTTGTCACCCTTCGAAACGAGGGTATGGCCGTGGATGAAGGCGCGTCAACAACTCGGCGCCGCCCTGCTCAGACCGAGCGTGGCAGGATGCCGGGTCCCTCGGCTACTTCCATCTCAGGGTCGGCCTCTTCCAGCAGCGCGGTCGCATCGGCGATCCGGACCAGGTTGTCGGTGTGGCGCGCCTTGTCGATGCGATAGAACCAGATCGCGCTGGTCGAACACAGCGTGAGCCCGACCGCGATCGGAAGGTAGATCAGCGCCAGATGAGTCATGATGCGCGGGTCGACGTGGCCGGGCTTGGCGAATTTCGGCAGGCCGACGTAGGCCAGCAGCAGGCCAGGGATCACCACCGAGAAGCTGTTCGACAGCTTGCGCAGGAGGGAATCCACGGCGAACAGCAGGCCCTCCGACCTCTGGCCGGTCCGTACCTGCACGTCTTCGGTGACGTCGCCGATCATCGAGGTGACGATGACAAAACCCATGAGCCCCAGGGCGGTAGTGGTCATGGTGTCGGCGATCAGGATGGCGAGGATCGCGGGCGTGTGGTTGGGCGGCAGCAGGCCGAGCAGCCGGCCGCCGAGCGGGATCGTGGTCGAGAGGATCGACGCGTAGAAGACGCCGAGACAGGCGCGCTTCTTGCCCCACAGCTTGACGCCGAACGGCGCCAGCATGACCCCGAGCAGACCGCCGGGAATGGCCGCAAGCCGTACCCAGAGCAGGGCGCCCGAGGAGGGGAGTTCGAAGAAGTAGGTGTAGAAGAACGGCAGCAGGCCCTGCGTGACCCCCTGCGAAACGCCGAAGATCAGCGCCGAGGCGGCGAGGGAGACGAAGTTGCGATTGCCGAGGGCGAGGCCGGTCTCGCGAGCCATCGCCCCCAGGCTCAGGCGTCGCCGTTGCGGCCGGTGCAGATAGGGGATGAAGCGCTGTGTGGCGCGCGCCGAGATCAGCACCGTGATCGCGCCGATCGCGGCCACCGCGATCGCATAGGGCGCGTAACCGGCGATGTTCAGCTGGCCGAACGGCTGGGCCTTGGTGCTGCGCAGGAAGTAGCCGTAGCCCAGGATCGCGGCGACCGCGCCGCCGGCGACGAAGCCGAGGCCAAATCGCCATCCTTGGATCGAGGTCCGCTCCTCGTAGTTCGAGGTCAGTTCCGGCATCAGCGCCGACCCGGGCACGTCGACCAGGCTGTCCAGCATGCGGCCGGCGATGACCGTCACGACCAGGTAGAAGAATAGCGCCTCGTCAGACCACCCCAGCGGCGGCGTGAAGATCAGCGCGAAGCAGATCGCCGCGGGGATCGCCGCGGCGTACAGGTAGGGATGCCGGCGTCCGAGCCGCGAACGGGTGTTGTCGGACACCTGGCCGACGATCGGGTCCCAGAACGCATCGACGAACAGGGCGAGCGACAGCGCCAGGCTGACGAGCCGGGGATCGACGCCGACCAGCTGAGTGTAGAACAGCAGGATCAGCCCGAAGAGCTGTAGCTTGCTGGCGCCGCTGAGCGCGCCGAGGCCATAGAGCGCCTTGACGCGCAAGGTGAGCTTTGGCGCTTGCGCCGCGTCGGTCACGCTGGGCCAGCCCACGCCGCGCGGTCAGGCGACGGCGCCCCCGCTGCATAAGCTCCCATTCCCGACGCTCTCCCTTGGGCGCTTTTCTCTCTCACGAACCATCGTCCGAAAACCAGCGGACGCGCCAGCCGTTTTTGGCCGCTGGCATGCCGCCCATTCGAAAAAGAAAAGGGCGCGCCCCGTTTCGGAGGCGCGCCCTGGCCGGATGGCCTTGATCGAGATGGCTAGAAGAACTTGTAGCGAACTTCCATGCCGTAGGTGCGTGGCGGATTGAGTTCGAAGGCGTTCACGAAGCTCGGTCCGACCGACGACGCGGTCCCACCAAGCGCGGCGCCCTCGGCCGCAACGGTATATTGCAGAGCATTGGTGATGTTCTTGACGTAGCCAATCACCTCATACTTGTCGTTCGGGCCTTTCCAGAGCAGGCGGAAGTCCAAGTCGCTCCAGGAAGGCGCGTTGTCGTAGAAGCGGTTGAACAGCGTGCCGTCCTGCGTGTCGCGGAAGGCGTAGTCGCCGCTGGCCGTCAGCGATCCCGGATCGAAGTGCCAAGTGTAGGCGACGGCGACGGCGAACTTGTTCTGCGGCGCGTCCGGCAGCGGGTTGCCATTGACGCCCTGTAGCTTCACCGCCCCGGTCTGGCCGGGGAACGGGTTGGCGCCAGGTTCGACTGCGGTCGGGTCGTTGGTGTCCTCGACGCAGAGCGCGCCCGGTGCGGGCGTCAGGACACCGGCGGTGACCGTGCCCGTGCAACGCGTCTGGATGCTGGTGTGGTCGTAGGAGTAGCTCAGCGTGACGAGCAGGTCCTTCACCGGCGTCCAATACACTTCCGCTTCGACGCCTTCCGAGACCGAACTCGGCACGTTGACGAACAGCGCCTGGGCGACCCCGCCGTTGTTGATCGACAAAGGCACCTGCAGCGCCTGGTAGTCGTAATAGTAGGCCGCGAGGTCGATCAGCAGGTTCTTGCCGATGCTTTGCTTGTACCCGATCTCGTAGGAGTTGAGGTACTCCGGCTTCACGGCCGGGTCGGCGATGTTCTGGCCGGCGTTGAACGAGGGGGACTCATAGCCGCGCCCGTAGCGAGCGTAGGTGAAAATGTCCGACGTTGGCGTCCATTCGACCTCAGCCCCGCCGGTCAAGGCGTCCGACGTGATCCCGAGTTGCCGCTCGACATAGCCGTTAGGCGTGAAAACCCCCGCGCTCTTCACACCCGGCGCCAACGGACCGGTCAAGCACGAAGGCGTGGTGACGTTGGTCTGGCCGGTTCCGGTCAAGCAGGTGAGGTCATAAGTCAGGTCGATCGACGGGGAGTTCGCCCCGAGCACGGAATAGAGCGGAAGCCCGCCGGCCGCTGCGATCGGCGTTTCAAGAATGCCCGCGTTGAAGCCAACGTAGCGCGAGGTCTCGGTGCCCCACTTGTCGTCGGAATTGTACCTCAGGTTCGCCGAGATCTTGAACTGATCGTTGAATTTGTACGACGCCTGCCCGTAGCCGGCGTAGCTCTCAACGTTGAAGTCATAGTCCAGGTAGAGCAGGTAGTTGTTCGGGTTGGCGGCGCAACCGCCGAGCCCCCCGCTGCCGCAGGGCACGCCCGCCGCCAGAGGAATGGGATTGGTCAGCTGGGGCTGGTTGGAGTCGTACACCGAGTAGGGCTGGTTGTAGTGCTGATAGAAGAAGAACCCGCCGACGGTCCACTGGAATGGACTGTCGGTGGTAGACTCGAACGTCAGGTCGTGCGCCGTCCACCAGTCGTCTTCTACGTAGTTCGCCTGGATTTGCGGGAAGATCGTCAGAGGCGTGACGCCCGCAATCGCCACCGGCAGCGTGTAGGACTTGACGTCGGAGTTCTGGTCGGGGCCGTCGCCCGGGTCATCCAGATAGTAGTTATATCCCTGGACCCCACCGTTATACTTAATATCAAAGCTGGAAGCATGGTAAGTGGCGACGTAGTTGAAGTCGTCGTAGTTGTTGAGCTGAACCCTGCGCGGGTTCTCCGCCGCGAAGTTGTTGGAGTTGGTGGCGGACGGATTGTTCAGGATCGAAGGGTTGAACAGCGTGACCGACGTGGGCACCGGGTCGATGCCCTGGGCGAACGGCCCGAGCGGAGACGCCCCCGCGATCGGGGCGTTATGCGCAAGCAACGCCGCGTTGGCGGTCGGATTGCCGTTGGGGGCCGCGTAGCCGAAGTTCGGGTTGATGAAGAGACCGCTGCCGACGTAGGCGTTGGCGCCGTCTGTCAATGTGGTCTCATCCCAGCTGCCGTTGTCGAAGCCCACGCGCGAGCCGGCGTCGCCACGGCCATTCCAGGCTTCGTAGAACGTGCGGGCCCAGAACTCGAACTTGTCGTTCGGCTTCCAGTCCAACTGGCCTTCCACGTACCACTCGTGGATGACGTTGCCTTCGTCCGGCCCGATGACGTTGTGATAGTAACCGTAGTCTTGGTTCTTGTCGAAGCCGGAGAGCCGCAGGTCGAGGCCCGGCGCGACCTGGCCGGAAACGGCCCCCTCGATCACGTGCGTGCCGAAGTTGCCGATCGTGGCGCGCAGTTCCGCGTAGGGTTCGTCGGTCGGGCGCACCGAGATCATGTCGATCGAACCGGCGGCGGCGTTGCGGCCGCCGACGTTCTGCGGCCCACGCTCGATCTGCTCCTGGCTCAGGAACAGAGAAGACTTGTCCAGGCCGTAGGGCGAGTAAACGTAGAATTCGTCTTCGTAGTTGGCGACGCGCTGGTCGTCGGTGACATTGACCGATTGGCGGCCGACGCCGCGGATGTAAGCGTGGACGTTGGCCGGGTCATAGGTGAACCCGGGGGCGAAGTTGGTCACGTCGGCGACGGTGTTGATGCCGATCGTATCGCGCTGCGCGCCGGTGAACACCGACACGGCGACCGGGACCTTCTGCAGGCTCTGCTCACGCTTTTCCGCGGTCACCACGATCTCGGTGACGCTGGTCGATGACTGGCTGGTGTCGGTAGCCGCAGCGGCGGCCGTCGCGGCGTGGCTGGCGGAAGCCATGAAGCCCAGCGCGCCGGCGGCGCATGTCATCAGCAACAGATTCTTCGTCATTTCGCCTCCCAGAAGCCGATCGGAAAGTCGGCCCCATATTGTTAGCGAGCACAGCCGTCGCCGGCTCGCCGCGGCCGGAAACTGCGGTATGGCGCCAGGCGCGTCAACGCCGTTCCCTACCGTTTGGCAATGTCCAGCCTCAGGTGTGGCGAAGAAAAGACAGGCGCCGCGGCGACCAGGGCCTAAAGAGCGCAGGGATTTCTATACTGGCAAGGCCAAAGAACGCCGTCGTCCAGGCAGGCAGTCGCGACCATTCGTTTAGTAGAAGTTAATGACGACGCTAAGCCGTTCGCCCGCGAACAGCGGCTCGACCCAGTGCACGCGATCACCGGCGAAGCTGACGATGGTGTTGGCGGTTGGATGCAGGGCGACCGGGTCGGAAAGATCTGGCCCGTGGCCGCGCGCCACGGCCAGGTCGCCGCCAGCGATGCCTTTGGTGCGCACATAGAACACGTTGGTGCAGATAGGCGGACCCGGTTGGCTGGTATTGGAGTCGACGTGCGGCTCCTGGTAGGCCGGCGCCTGCGCGTCGCCAACCATCCTCACCGGAAACAGCTGTAGAAACGGCGCGGCGGGAAGCTGGAAGCCGCAGTTCCTGACCCACTGCAGGGCGGCCGGCGCGATCACCTGCCGAATTTCGTCCATCTGCGTCTGGGCGGCGATGCCGCTCACCCGGATCTGTCCAGTCTGGCCGCGGCCCAGCAGCCCGAGGTCCTCCGATGGGGTCCAACTCGCCGACAACCGCTCGAGCGCGCCCAGCACCTTCAGCATCGCGAACGGCGAGAGGAAGCCGCGGCGGACGAAGACACCCTCGGCGAAGGACTCTGGCGACTCGCCTGACGAGCTTGTGAGGGGGCGGCCGGGCGGGGATTTCTCGCTTTCAGATGTCATGACGCCGGGCGGCTCCGCGAAGAAAGCGCGCCTTCCACCACCCGCTGGGCCGTGGCGGCGCCGAAGACCATGTGTCTCAGCGCCAGCAACCGCTCGAAATCTTCGAGCCGCAGATAGCCAGGCGACTTCCGCGCCGCAACGGGTGGGCGTCGCTCGCCCGCCCAGGGCCGCGAGGTTCGGCCCCGGGTGTGGCGCGGCGACGACAGGCGCCGATGGAGCGGGCCATGGCCGGGCTTGACCGCGATTCGTTCGCATGGGCTGCTTCGAGCCGCGACGCCGCCTGGCGCCGGGTCTTTGACGTCGTGGATGGTTAGAAAAGCTGGCGGCGGCGCGGCGACAAAGCACGCGCTTTTTACGGGCAGGGTCCGTTGTCAACGGCCGTTTGCGGTTTCACGTGAAACATTCCGCCCGCAGAAAAACTGCGCACCCACCGCGGCGCCGGCGCGAACGCACAATCGTTCGATCAGGCCGGCGCGAACGGATAGGGCGAGATCGACTTGGTGAAGTCATCGACCATCAGCGTGCGGCCCAACGGTTCGGCGGCGCGTTGCGGGCACGCCGGCCGCTCGCAGACCCGACAGGCGGGGCCGATCTCGGTGACCTGCGGCTCGGCGAGATCGAGGCCGCGCGAATAGATCAGGCGCGGGGCGTATTTCAGCTCGCAGCCGAGGCCGATCGCCAGGCCGGCGTCCGCGTCGGCGTAGGGACCGGCGATCCTCGGCGCGGTGCGGGCGAGGGTGAAGTAGCGGGCGCCGTCCGGCGTCTCGACCATCTGGGTCACCACCCGTCCGGGCGTGCGGAAGGCATCGTGCACCCGCCAGCGCGGACACGAGCCGCCGAACCGGGAGAAAGGGAACGACGCGCCGGCGAAGCGCTTGGAGATGTTGCCGGCCGTATCGACCCGCAGCATGAAGAACGGCACGCCGCGAGAGGTGGGCCGTGAGAGCGTGGTCAGGCGGTGGCAGACCTGCTCGAAGCTGGCGCCAAACCGGGCGCCGATCAGCTCGATATCGTGGCTGGTCCGCTCGCAGGCCTCACGGAACGCCTCGTAAGGCATCATGATCGCCGCCGCGAGGTAGTTGGCGAGCGACACCTTCAGCAGCCGGCGCGTCGGCGCGTCCGGGGCGGCGGCGCGCTCGGCCATCGCGGTCAGCTCGGCGTCGTGTTCGGCCAGCGCGAGCTGGTAAGCGACCGCGAAGGTGCGGCCCTGCTCGCCCAGCAGTTCCGAGAGCATCAGCCGGCGGCGGTGATGGTCGTAGCGCCGCACTGAATCCGGCAGCACCTCCAACGGAACGATGCGCACCTGGATGCTATGGCGTTCAGCCAACCGCAGGCGGCCGGCGGCGGCGAGGCCCTGCGGTTCGGCCTTCAGCTCCCGCGCCAGAGTCTCGCCGGCCTCGTCGAGTTCGGGAAAGAAGTTGCGCTGGCCCTGGATGTAGTCGCGCACCCAGTCGGAGGGCGTAAAGGCCAGCCCCTCGGCGCCGTCTTCGGCCCGGGGCAACGCGCCGAACTCGGCCAGCCGGCGGCGATCGGCGAAGGCGCGGTAGAGCCGCACGATCGCGTCGGCGACGCCCGGCGCATTCTCAGCCACCTCGGCCACCTCGCTCCTGGCCACCGCCAGGTCGCGGAACAGCGGGTCGGCGAACACCTCGGTCAGGTCGCGCGCGCCGGCCGCCTCGTGGTCGGACGACAGGCTGCGGATGTCGATGTCGTAGACCTCGGCCAGCCGCAGCAGTATCTGGGCGGTGACCGGGCGCTGGTTGCGCTCCAGCAGGTTGAGGTAGCTGGGCGAAACGCCCAGATCCTCGGCCATGCGGGTCTGCGTCAGACCCAGGTCGCGTCGCAGCCGCCGCAGGCGGGGACCAAGGAAGAGCTTGCGTTCGGGCGCTTGGGCCATGGCTGCGGTTTGTCACAAATGCACAAGTACGACAATGTCAATCTGTGACAAGATATCCTTCTGTGGCCTATGCTGTGGCCCGTTCCCTGCTATCGGACGGCCAACGCGAGCTTTATCTGTCAAATCCACACAGGCTTGCGGCTTCGGAGAGTAGAGACATGAGCGGCATCGACAGCCTGATCCCCAACGCGCCCGCGGGCCGGTTCGACGGCGTCAAGCGCCCCTACACCGCCGAGGCGGTGGCGAAGTTGCGCGGCTCGTTCCCGATCGCCTACACGCTGGCCGAACGCGGCGCCAACAAGCTGTGGAAGCTGCTGCACGACGAGCCGTTCGTGAACACCCTGGGCGCGATGACCGGCAATCAGGCCATGCAGCAGGTGCGCGCCGGGCTGAAGGCGATCTACCTCTCCGGCTGGCAGGTCGCCGCCGACTCGAACACCGCCAGCTCGATGTATCCCGACCAGAGCCTCTATCCGGCCAACGCCGCGCCGGAGCTCTGCCGTCGCATCAACAAGACGCTGCAGCGCGCGGACCAGATCGAGCACTCCGAAGGCGGGGCCAAGCGCGACTGGTTCGCCCCGATCGTCGCCGACGCGGAAGCCGGCTTCGGCGGCCCGCTGAACAGCTTCGAGATCATGAAGGCGTTCATCGAAGCCGGCGCCGCGGGCGTCCACTTTGAGGACCAGCTGGCTTCGGAAAAGAAGTGCGGCCACATGGGCGGCAAGGTGCTGATCCCGACCCAGGCGCACGAGCGCAACCTGATCGCCGCGCGCCTCGCAGCCGACGTGATGGGCGTGCCGACCCTGGTCGTCGCCCGCACCGACGCCGAAAGCGCCAAGCTGATCACCTCGGACGTCGACGAGCGCGACCGCCAGTTCATCATTCCCGACAGCCGCACGCCCGAGGGCTTCTACCGCCTGAAGGACGACACGGGCCTCGCCCACTGCATCGCCCGCGGCAAGGCGTTCGCCGATTATGCGGACATGCTGTGGTGGGAGACCTCGCACCCCAACCTCGACGAGGCCAAGGAGTTCGCCGAGGCGATCCAGAAATCGCACCCCGGCAAGCTGATGGCCTACAACTGCTCGCCGTCGTTCAACTGGGAAGCCAATATCGACAAGGACACCATCGCCAAGTTCCAGCGCGAGCTGGGGGCGATGGGCTACAAGTTCCAGTTCGTCACCCTGGCCGGCTTCCACAGCCTGAACCACGGCATGTTCGAGCTGGCCCGCGGCTACAAGGACCGCGGCATGGCGGCCTATTCCGAGCTGCAGCAGGGCGAGTTCGCGTCCGAGGAACACGGCTACGCCGCTACGCGCCACCAGCGCGAGGTCGGCACCGGCTACTTCGACGAGGTGGCGATGACGATCTCGGGCGGCCAGTCCTCGACCACCGCCCTGGCCGACTCCACCGAGGCGGCGCAGTTCAAGAAGGAAACAGTGCCGGCGTAACCGGAGGGGAATTGGGGCCGGCCCAGGTCCGGGCCGACCCGAAAGCTGATAGGGTTTACTGGTGGGGGCACACGCCCCCGCCTTTTTTCTTTTCGCCATGAGGAGAGCTTCGCCATGGCCGACGACGCCGCCACGCTTGCCCGCCCAGCCCAGGTCACCGAGGCCATCGAGGGCCGCGCCGCCGAACTGCTGACGCCCGAGGCCCTGGCCTTCCTGGCCGAGCTGCACCGTAACTTCAACGCGCGGCGGCTCGAGCTGCTGGCTGCGCGGCAGATGCGCCAGACGCGCTTCGACGCCGGCGAGAGCCCCGATTTCCTGGCCGAGACCAAGGCAGTGCGCGACGGCGACTGGCGCGTGGCGCCGATCCCGGCCGATCTGCTCGACCGCCGCGTCGAGATCACCGGCCCCACCGATCGCAAGATGGTCATCAACGCCCTCAACTGCGGGGCCAAGGTGTTCATGACCGACTTCGAGGACGCCAACGCGCCGACTTGGGCCAACATGGTCGAGGGCCAGCTCAACCTGATCGACCTGTGGGCCGGCAAGCTCAGCCACGTCGATCCGGTTAGCGGCAAGTCGTACCAGCTGAACGACCAGCGCGCGGTGCTGATGGTCCGCCCGCGCGGCTGGCATCTGCCGGAACGCCACGTCACGGTCGATGGCCAGCCGATGTCCGGTTCGCTGGTCGATTTCGGCCTCTACTTCTTCCACAACGCCAAGGCGACTCTGGCGCAGGGATCGGGCCCCTACTTCTACCTGCCGAAGATGGAGAGCCACCTGGAGGCGCGGCTGTGGAACGACGTCTTCGTGCTGGCCCAGCAGCGGGTCGGCGTGCCGCAGGGCTCGATAAAGGCCACGGTGCTGATCGAGACCCTGCCGGCGGCGTTCGAGATGGACGAGATCATCTACGAACTGCGCGACCACATGGCCGGCCTGAACTGCGGCCGCTGGGACTACATCTTCTCCTACATCAAGCGCCTGCGCCGTCACCCCGAGGCGCTGACGCCGGATCGCGCGGTGATGGGCATGGGCGCGGCCTTCCTCGCCGCCTATTCGCTGAAGCTGATCCAGACCTGCCACCGCCGCGGCGCCTTCGCCATGGGCGGCATGGCGGCGCAGATTCCGGTGCGCGGCGATCCGGCCGTCAACGAGGCGGCGTTCGCCAAGGTGCGCGCCGACAAGGAGCGCGAGGCGACCAACGGCCACGACGGCACCTGGGTCGCCCACCCCGACCTGGTCCCCGTCGCCATGGAGGTGTTCGACCGCGTGATGTCAGGCCCAAACCAGCTCGGCAAGCTGCGCGAGGATGTCACAATTACCCGCGCGCAGATGCTGAAGGTGCACGACGGCGAACGCACCGAGCAGGGCCTGCGCGAGAACATCCGCGTCGGCGTGCAGTACATCGAAGCCTGGCTGCGCGGCCGCGGCGCTGTGCCGCTCTACAACCTGATGGAGGACGCCGCGACCGCCGAGATCAGCCGCACCCAGATCTGGCAATGGGTGCAGCAGGGCGCGAAGCTTTCCGACGGCCGCACCGTGACGCCGGCGCTGTTCAAGACGGTGCTCGGCGAGGAGATGGCCGCCCTGAAGCACACCCTCGGCGCGCCTTACGAAAACGGTCGCTTCGCCGAGGCGATCAAACTGTTCGCCGACATGAGCCTCGCGTCCGACTGCGAGGAATTCCTCACGCTGCCGGCCTACGAGGTGCTGGAGTAGTGCTGGCGCTCGCCGATTGAACAGCGGGCGGAATTCCGGCGCCCGGCGATTGCCAAGCGGTCCTGTCTCGCCGACGTTCCCCGCAGTCGCGAGGGCGTGAAGCGCGCATGACGGGCGAGGCCAGCATCGTCGAAGAGCCCGTGGCCGTCGAATCGGCGACGCCGCTGGTCCCGGACCGCCGCCGGCTGGGCCTGTTCCTGTTCGGCGGTCTGTTGATGCTGCTGATCAACGTCGCCGACCCGGCGGTGGGCCTTCTCAACATCCCGGTCAGCTTCTTCCTCAAGAACCGGCTGCATCTGGCCGCGCACGAGCAGGCGATGTTCCGGCTTTGGATCGCCGCGCCGCTGTTCGTCTCGTTTTCGTTCGGCTTCCTGCGCGACCGTTGGAGTCCGTTCGGCAGCGGCGACCGTGGCCACCTGTTGCTGTTCGGCGGAATGACGGCCGTGATCTACGCCATCGTCGCCTTCCTACCCCCAGTGTACGGCGTGCTGCTGGCAGGCATGATCGTCGCCACCGCGGTGTTCCAAGTGGTGCTGGGCGCGGCCAACGGCCTCATCTCAACCATCGGCCAGCAGCAGGCGATGGCGGGGCGGATGAGCGTACTGCTTGGCGTCGCCGCAACCGCGCCGGCGCTCGCCTCCAATCTCGCCGGCGGCGCGCTCAGCCAGTACCTGGAAGGCCAGGGTGCGATCGTGGCGGCCCGCATCCTGTTCCTGATCGCGGCGGCGCTGATGCTGGCCGTCGCACTGCTAGGCCTGATGCGTCCCAAGGCCTTGTTCGCCGCTGCCAAGATCGAGCGTCCAACCAGCCATTTCGTCGACGACATCCGCCGACTGGCGAGGCATTGGCCGATCTATCCGGTGGTGATGATCCAGTTGCTTTGGCAGTTCGGGCCGGCGATCGGCACCGTGCTGCAGTACCACATGACCAACACCCTGCACGGCACCGACTTCGAGTGGGCCGCGTGGAATGCGATATTCCTCGGCTCGATGGTGCCGGTGTACGTTGGGTACGGGTTCCTCTGTCAGCGCTTCAACCTCGGGTGGCTGCTTTGGGGCGGCTTCGGTCTGGCCGTCTTCCAGGTGGTCCCGCTGCTGTTTGTTCGCACGGCGATCGGCGCGGTGATCGCCGCGGCGCCGATAGGGATAATCGGTGGGGTGGCGCAAGCCGCGCTGACTGACCTGGCGATCCGCTCCTGCCCCAAGGGCCTGCAGGGCACGATGATGATGCTGTTCGGCAGCTCGATCTATTTCATCTCCACCCGCTTCGGCGACCTGCTGGGCACCGAGATCTACGACCATTGGGGCGGCTTCAACGTCGCGGTCTGGGCGACCATCTTCATCTACGCGCTGATCCTGCCGGTGATCCTGCTTGTGCCGAAGCGCCTGATTGCGACACGCGACGGCGAAGCGCTGGAAGGGGTCTGAAAGTCGAGCCCTATGCGGTGATGAGCTCCTACTTCGTCGCGGCAGGCACGCCGACGCCCTCACGCGGCGCTGTCTGCCAGGCGACGATCATCGTCCGGATGAAGTCATTCGATCCTGCCAGCTGAATGCTGCCCGGTGGCAGGCCGAGGATGCGGTCGATCATCGCCTCCTCGGCGCGCAGACGTCGCAGCAGCAGGTCCGTTCCGGCTTCGGCGTCGCCGGCCTCGACCGCCTCCAGCGCCTGGACGACGACTCGCCGACGCCCCTCCCCGAGCCACAGCAGCGCCTCCGCGGCGACCCCCGCGTCGGCGACATCAAAGACCCCCTCCGCCTGGCCAGCTTCGATCACCGCGGTCAGCGTCGGCGCCATCGCCTGGAACACCGCGCCGACGATACGGTGGTAGAGCACGGCGTTGTCCGGTTTGAGCAGCGTCGTAAACATCGCGCGCAGCTCCGGCAGGTGCTCGCCCTTCCACTCGCGGGTCATCGCCAGCAGCAGGTTCAGGCGTTGCAGCGCGTCCAGCGACGTGTCGCTGCTGACCGGCGCCGTCTGTTCGATCGCCTGCCGCGCGAAGCGGGCGGCGATGGCCTCGAGCAGATCCTCCTTGGACCGGAAGTGATGGTAGAAGGCGCCCTTCGAGAGCGCCGTCGCGGCGATCACATCGTTGATCGTGGTGCGCTCGTAGCCCTTCTGCAGGAACAACCGCTGGGCGCAGTCGATCAGCTCGGCGCGGCGCACCGCCGGCGCCTTGATCACCCGCGGCTTTGCGTGGGTCGCGAGCGCGGTTTCGCCTTCATCCAGGAGTGACGACAGCGGCGGCGATCTCCTCGTCGACGGGTTTCGCTTGTGAGACCGACCGTCGGTCTGATACGTATGCCGCCGATCGAGCAAGAAGGCAAGCCGTCGTGGTGCCTCGCAGACTCCTGGTGACGATCCTGGCGGCCATGACCGCAGCGCCGGCCCTGGCGGCGACGCCGAATGCCGACGTCATCCTGCGCCAGGCCTTTGCGAACTATCGCTCGTCGAGTTCGCAATCGACGGTGGCGATGACGGTGCATCGGCCGGACTGGGAGCGCCGCCTGCAGATGAAGGGCTGGACGCGGGGCGACAACGACGCGCTGGTCCGCTTCATCGCCCCGGCCAAGGACGCCGGCAACGCCACCTTGAAGGTCGGGGGCGACACCTGGGTCTACAACCCGAAACTCAACCAGGTGATCAAGCTGCCGGGCAGCATGATGAGCCAGTCCTGGATGGGCTCTGACTTCTCCTACAACGACTTGTCGAAGTCGGAGGACATCATCACCGACTACACGCACCGGCTGGTCGCCACCGCTCAGGTCAGCGGCCATGCGGTGTGGACCGTCGAGGCGACGCCGAAGCCCGGCGCGCCGGTGGTGTGGGGCAAGGTCGCCCTGGAGGTCCGCGACGACTATGTGCTGATGGGCGAGACCTTCTTCGACCAGGACATGAAGCCGGCGCGGCGCATGACGGCGGATCGCGTCGGCATCCTGGCCGGTCGGCCCTATCCGGTGTCGATGACCATGCATCCGCTCGATCAGCCGAGCCAGTGGACGCGCATCGAAACCTCGGATGCGAAGTTCGATGTCGCCCTGCCGGCCTACCTGTTCACCCTATCCAACCTGCAGAATCCACGGTCCTAGCGGTGCTGGTCGCGCTCGCCTGGCGCAACCTGTGGCGGCGCCCGCAACGCACGATCCTCAGCCTCATCAGCATCGCCATCGTCTCAGGCCTGCTGGTGTTCGTGCTGTCGTTCCAGGACGGCGTCTATTCGACCATGAAAGAGACCACGCTGCGCATCTTCGACGGCTACGCCCAGCTGCAACCAACCGGTTACGCCGACGATCCGAGGCTGGAGCTGGCGATCGGCCACCCGGACGAATTGGTGCGCGCGGCCGAGGGCGTTGACGGGGTCACCACCGCGGCGGCGCGGGTCAACGGCTTCGCCATCCTGGCCAACGGTTCGCGCAGCTACGCCGCCGCCGTGGTCGGGGTCGATCCCGCCAGCGAAGCGAAGATCTCCACCATCGCCTCGCGCATGTCGGGCGGCCGCTATCTGAGGGCGGACGACACCAACAAGGCGATCCTGGGCGACATCCTGGCCAAGAACCTCGGCGTCAAGGTGGGCGGCAAGCTCACCATGCTGGGCTCGGCGCGCGACGGCTCGGTAGCCGCCGACGTGCTCACCGTCGCCGGCGTCTACCATAGCGGCATCCCCGACCTCGACCGCTCGATCCTGGAGATGCCGCTGGCGCGCGCCCAGGACACGTTCGGCATGGAGGGCGCGGCCAACACCATCGTCCTGGGCGGCCCGTCGCTGGCGGCGGTCAATCGTGCTTTGCCGGCGCTGGACGCGATTGGCCGCCGCAGCGGCGTCGCCGTGCGCGACTGGCAGGCGATGGAGCCGGCCCTGCGCGACGCCATCGACCTGAAGTACGCCACCTCGATGCTGTTCTACGCCAGCCTAGTGGTGGTCGTAGCCTTCATCATCCTCAACACCCTGCTGATGAGCGTGCTGGAGCGGACGCGCGAGTTCGGCATGCTGCTGGCGCTCGGCATGCGCTCCGGCCAGATCGGCGCGATGGTCTGGATCGAACTGCTGGGTCTGGCGCTACTCGGCTCGGCGATCGGCGTCGCCATCGGCGCCGCCGTCACGCTGTGGCTGCAGAACCAGGGGATCGTCATGCCGATCGATCCGAAGCTGCTGGCCCAGTTCGGCGTGCCCTCGCGACTCTATCCCGCGCTGACGGCGTTCAGCGCCCTCGCCGGCCCGGCCGCTCTGTTGCTGACCATCGTCGTGGGCGGACTTGTGCCCTACCTCCGCGTGGCGCGCCTGACCCCCGCCATCGCGATGCGGGCGTCCTGACATGGGGCGGTTCGGGCTCTTCGCGCCGCTCGCCTGGCGCAATCTGTGGCGCAACCCCCGCCGCACGCTGATCACCCTGACGGTCGTCGCCGTGGGGGTCTGGTCGATCCTGACCTTCGACGTGATGTTGAAGGCTTGGGCCGACTCCAGCCGCGAGGAGAGCCTTCGCCTGCTAACCGGCGAGGGCCAGATTCACGCGGCTGGCTACCTGGACGATCCGGGCGTCACCCACAGCATGCCCAGCCCCTCCAGCACGCTGCTGCACGCACTGGGCGGGCCCGAAGTCAGCGCCTGGGCGCCCAGGGTTCGCGTCCCGGCCATCATCCAGAGTGAATACCGCACCCGCGCCGTCACCCTGATCGGCGTCTCCCCGCCCGCCGAACGCAAGGTCTCGGACCTACCGGCGCAGATGCTCAGCGGCCGGTATCTCAGCGGCGATAGCGACGCGGGGCTCGTCATCGGCCAGGACCTCGCCGACAGGCTGAAGACCCGGCTCGGCAAGCGCGTGATCATCATGGCGCAGGCCGCGGACGGCCACCTGGCCGAGACCGGCGCGGTCATCGTCGGCGTCTTCGGCAACACCAAGCCGGTGCAGGACGAGTTCGTCTTCACCGGCCTCGGCGCGGCGCAGTCGGAACTCGGCCTGGGCGGCCAGATCTCGGAGATCAGCTTCGATGCCGCCCGGCCAGCGCCGCCGCAGATGGCGGTCGCGGCGCTGAAGCGCGCCGCGACCACTCTAGACGTGCAGACCTGGATGACGCTCTCGCCGCTCGCCTACGCCATGGAGACCTTCTCTCAGACCTACACCGAGATCTGGCTGATGGTGATGTTCCTCTTGATGGCCATCGGCATCGTCAACACCCAGCTGATGGCGGTGTTCGAGCGCACGCGGGAGTTCGGCCTGCTACAAGCGTTGGGGATGCGGCCCGGCTGGATCGTGGCCCAGGTGATGCTGGAATCGGCGATGCTAGTCGGCGTCGGCGTCGTGGCTGGCGTCGCCCTGATGGTCCTGACGCTGCTGCCATTCATGAACGGGCTCGACCTCGGCTTTCTGGCCGCTGGGGCGGAAATGGCCGGAGGGACCAGCGTGCTCTATCCGCGGCTGAACGTGGCCGACGCCGCGACCTTCAGCCTGATTGTCTGGGCGCTCGGCGTGGCCACGACGCTCTGGCCGGCGCGCACAGCGGCCAGGACCAGCCCGATCGCCGCCATGGCTGCGCTCTAAAGGGGAAGAGGATATGGCCGAGATCATCCGTTGCCGAGGCGTGACCAAGATCTATCGGCAGGGCGCGGTGGACGTGCCGGCGCTGCGCGGCGTCGACCTCGACATCGAGGCGGGCGACTTCGCGACGCTCTCGGGGCCCTCCGGCTCGGGCAAGACCACGCTGCTCAGTCTGATCGGCGGGCTCGACCGGCCAACCGCCGGCGACATCACCGTGGACGGCGAGGCGATCACCCGCATGGACGCCGGCCGGTTGGCGGACCTGCGCCTGAACAAGATCGGCTTCGTGTTCCAGACCTACAGCCTGGTGCCGGTGCTTTCGGCGATCGAGAATGTCGAGTTCATCCTCCGGCTGCTGGGCCGCCCGGCAGCCGAGCGCCAGGCCCGCGCCCGTGAAGTGCTGCGCGAGGTCGGCCTCGAAGGGCTCGAGGACCGCCGGCCTTCGCGGCTTTCGGGCGGTCAGCAGCAACGCGTGGCGGTCGCCCGGGCGCTGGCCCCCAAGCCCGCGATCGTACTGGCCGACGAGCCCTCCGCCAATCTCGATTCCAAAAACGCGGAAGAGCTGATCGCCCTGATGGCGCACCTCAACGCCGCCTCCGCGATCACCTTCCTGATCGCCACCCACGATGCGCGGGTCATCGCCCATTCGCGGCGCCGGATCGAGATGACCGACGGCAAGATCACCGCCGACCAGCGCGGGAGCGCCGAGATTGCGGCCTAGCGGCCGCCGGTGGCTGGTCGGGCTGCTGCTGGCCCTCGTCGCCGGCCCGGCCCTCGCCCAGACCGACCAAGCTCAGGGCGCCCAGACGCCGAGCGACCAACCGCAGACCAATCAGGTGCACGGTCGCCTCGAGCTGCAGGACGCCGAGCAGTTCGCCGGCGCGGACAGCATCCAGTCCCAGCTCGGCCAGCAGACTGCCAACGACATCCTGGGCAATCTCCGGTTCACATGGGAGCCGACCTGGGGCCAGTGGAGCTTCCAGTTCCACTATGTGCTGACGGCCGAGGACGGCCCCGACGTTACGCTGGCGCGGGCCGAGGCGGGCCTGATCTCCCAGCCGCCCGCCGCCCTGTTCGACCTGACCGACACCTTCGTGAACCATGGCCCGTGGATCGCCAGCCAGCGCATCGACCGGCTGGCGATCACTTACACGACGCCGGATCTGGTGGTGCGAGTCGGCCGCCAGGCGCTGACCTGGGGCAGTGGGCTCGTCTTCCGCCCGATGGACCTGTTCGACCCGTTCGGACCGACGGCCACCGACACCGAATACAAGCCCGGCGTCGACATGCTCTACCTGCAGCGGCTGTTCGCCGACGGCTCGGACCTGCAGTTCATCGTGGCGCCGCGGCCGGCTCGGGCGGGCGGCCCGGTCACCGCCGACGCCAGTTCAGCGGCGCTGCATTTCGACACCACCGTACTGGGCCACCACACCACCTTGATGCTGGCTCGCGACCACGGCGACTGGGTGGCGGCGCTGGGCGTCAATGGCTCGCTCGGCGGCGCGACCTGGAACCTGGAGGCGGTGCCGACGATGCTGAAAGCCGGCGGCGTGCGCGTGTCGGGCATAGCCAACATCAGCGACGCGATGACCCTTTTCGGCCGCAACGCCACGGTGTTTGCCGAGTACTTCCACAACGGCTTCGGCGTCGCCGGCCAGCCGTTCGATTTGGCCTCCCTGCCGCCCGAACTGTTGGATCGGCTCGCCCGCGGCCAGGTGTTCGACACCCGGCGCGACTACCTGGCCGGCGGCGCCACGCTGGAGGTCACCCCGTTGCTCAACCTCAGCCCGACCCTGATTGTCGACCTCAACGACGGCAGCATGCTGGCGCTCGCCGCCGCGACCTATTCGCTGAGCGACGACGTTACCCTGGTCGCCGGCGTGCAGGCGCCGATCGGCCGCCCGCACAGCGAGTTCGGCGGCCTGCCGCTGTCGGCGTCAAGCCCGATCCTGCTGGCCCCGCCCGGCCAGATCTATTTCCAAGTGCGCCGTTATTTCTGATCCGGCGTCAGCCCACCTAACACCGCGGCCAGGAAATTTGCGCTGCGAGTGCGAGTGCGAACCCTCGTACTTTGCTGCGGCGCAGCTATGTTCCGCATCACGTCCTTTTTAGAAACTTACCGGACGATCGGTACTGGAGCCGAACATGACAACCGTTCATTTGAAGACGATCGCCATCGCCGCAGCCGCGCTCGGATTGAGCGCGGCGGGCGCCAAGGCCGACATCCTGCACTACGAGGCCCACCTGCGCGGCGCCAACGAGACGCCGGCGAACGCGAGCCGGGCGCACGGCGTGGTCACCGCCGTGCTCGACACCGACCGCCGCGCGCTTGAGTATACCGTCACGTACAAGGATCTGAGCAGCCCGGTGACGGTCGCCGGGTTCAAGGAGCCGACCAGTCCACCGGATGATCCGATCGTAACGGCGCCGAGCGACCCGAAGGCCAACACCATCCATGACGTGGTGACCCTGACCAAGGCGCAGGTGCAGGACCTCAACGCTGGCCGATGGATCTTCGACATTTCCACCAGCGCCAGCCCCGCCGGCGAGATCCGCGGCAAGGTCGACCGGGTCAGCTTCTAGCGATCTGGTTAGCTGCGGCGGTCGTGGCCGATTGCGGCCGCCGCGGCTCGCAAGACGGCGGTTCCTTGCGCCGCGCCATTGACGGCCGCGGCCTGCGCGGGCCTATACAACTGTTTGAAAGACGGCCGCGCTTGCCGGCCGCGCCAGGCTTCGAGGAAACCGCCATGACCGCCATCAACGCCGTGACCGACTACGCCCTCGACGGCGATGTCGGCGTGATCACGCTGAACTCGCCGCCGGTGAACGCGCTGTCGTTCAATGTGCGCGACGGGCTCGCCGGCGGCCTAGCCGCGGCGTTGGCCGATCCGGGCGCAAAGGCCGTGGTGATCGTCTGCGAAGGCCGCACCTTCATCGCCGGCGCCGACATCACCGAGTTCGGCGGGCCGCAGAAGGGCGCCAGCTTGTTCGACGTGCAGGACGCGATGGAGAACTCGACCAAGCCGGTGGTCGCCGCGATCCACGGCACCGCGCTGGGCGGCGGCCTGGAAGTCGCGCTTTGCGCCCACTACCGCGTCGCCGTGCCCTCCGCCCGCTGCGGCCTGCCGGAAGTGAACCTAGGCCTGTTGCCCGGCGCAGGCGGCACCCAGCGCCTGCCGCGCATCGTCGGCCCCGAGCGGGCGCTGGAGATGATGACCAGCGGCCGGCACGTGCCGGCGGACGAATGCCTGGCGATGGGCCTGGTCGATCAGATCGTGCCCGAGGGCGAGCTGCGCGCGGGCGCGGTCGCCTTCGCGCACAAGATCGCCGCCGAAGGCCGGCCGCTGAAGAAGGTGCGCGAGTCGAATGAGAAGGTGGAAGCCGCGCGCGGCCATCCTGAGATCTTCGACAACTTCCGCAAGGCCAACGCCCGCAAGTTCCGCGGCTTCCTGGCCCCCGAGTACAACATCCGCTGCGTCGAGGCGGCGGTGAACCAGCCGTTCGAGGAGGGGCTGAAGACCGAGCGTAAGCTGTTCGGCGAACTGATGAGCGGCTCGCAGTCGGCGGCGCAGCGCTACGCCTTCTTCGCCGAGCGCCAGGCCAACAAGATCCCGGACGTGCCGGACGACACCCCGACCATCCCGGTCAACAAGGTCGGCATCATCGGCGCCGGCACCATGGGCGGCGGCATCGCGATGAATTTCCTGAACGTCGGCATCCAGGTGACGATCGTTGAAGTGAAGCAGGACGCGCTCGACCGCGGCATCTCGGTGGTCCGCGGCAACTACGAACGCTCGCGCACCGCCAAGCCGGAAGAAACCGAAGCGCGCATGAGCCGCCTCAGCGGATCGCTCGACATGAGCGCGCTGGCCGACTGCGACCTGGTGATCGAGGCGGTGTTCGAGCGGATGGACATCAAGAAGGACATCTTCGCCAAGCTAGACGCCATCTGCAAACCCGGTGCGATCTTGGCCACCAACACCTCGGGCCTCAACATCGACGAAATCGCCTCGGTGACCAAGCGGCCGGAGGCGGTGATCGGCCTGCATTTCTTCTCCCCGGCCAATGTGATGAAGCTGCTGGAAGTGGTCCGCGCCGATCACACCTCGAAGGAGGTGATCGCCACCTCGATGAAGCTGGCGCGCAAGATCGGCAAGATCGCGGTGCTGGTCGGGGTCTGCCCCGGCTTCGTCGGCAACCGCATTCTCGGCCAGCGCCAGCGCGAGGCCAACAAGCTGATCATGGAAGGCGCGATGCCGTGGGACGTCGACCGGGTGCTCTACGACTTCGGCTTCCCGATGGGCCCGTTCGCAATGAGCGACTTGGCCGGGCTCGACATCGGCTGGGTGAAGGAGCGCTCGAAGGGCGAGACCATCCGCGACGTGCTTTGCGAGATGGACCGCCGCGGCCAGAAGACCGGCGCCGGCTGGTACGATTACGACGAGAACCGCAACGCCAAGCCCTCCCCGGTCACGGAAAAGATCCTGCATGACTTCATTGTGAAGTCGGGCGCCAACCCGCGCAAAATCTCCGACGAGGAGATCCTCGAACGCTGCGTCTATCCGATGATCAACGAGGGCGCGAACATCCTCGACGAGGGCAAGGCGATCCGTCCATCGGACATCGATGTAGTCTGGGAAAATGGATATGGCTGGCCGGTTTACCGGGGTGGACCGATGTGGTTCGGCGACCAAGTCGGCCTGCCCAAGGTGCTGGACAAGATGAGAGAGTTCCAGGCGCAGATGGGCGACCAGTTCAAGCCTGCGGCGCTCTTGGAAAAGCTGGTCTTCGAGGGCAAGAAGTTCGCCGACGTGAGATAACGGCGGTTTGCGTCGCGCCGCGACGGCGGTTAAGCTCTGCCCCGATCTCTAGAAAGGGGCCACATGCTTAAGCTTCTAGCCGTCCTGGCGACGTGCGGCTTTGCCGCCGCCTCCAGTGTCGCGTTTGCCGATCCCAGCCAGCCGTACGGCATGGATCGTAATTCCGGTCACCAGTCCGCGCCGGATCTTCCCCATTGCGACCGCCCCATTGGCGTCGCGGCGGTCCAGGAGCCGGACCACGACTGGTGGAGCCCGCTTGGGCTTTCGAACCCCGAAGCGGTGCTGAAGATGTTCGCGCTGCAGTCGGGCTGCCTGCGGATGGTCGACCGCAATAAAGGCTTGGCCATGCGCAACCAGGAAGAAAGCCTGAACCGAGGGGGCGAGCTGCAACGCGGCTCCAATCTCGGCCGCGGCCAAGTTCTCGCTGCTGACTTCTTCATCGTCCCCGACATCGCCCGTCAGAACTCGGATTCCGGCGGTGGCAACATGGCCGCGGCGTTCGGCCGTTTCCTGCCCGGTCCGGTGGGGGTGATCGCGGGCAACATCAGCATCCATAGCCAGGAAGCCAGCACGCTGATCACCCTGGTCGACGCGCGGACGACCGAGCAGCTCTACATCGCCCAGGGCGACGCCAAGAAGACCGACGTCGGCTTCGGCGGCGGCGGCGGATGGGGCGGATGGGCCGGCTACGGCGCTCTGGCCGGCAGCGGCTACACTAATACCGACATCGGCAAAGTAATCATGGCCGCCTACTACAAGGCGTTCGTCGACATGGTCCACTACATGCAGACACAACAGCCGGGGGCGGCGCAGGCGAACGCGCCGATCGCCGGGCAGGTGATTAGCCGCGACGTGCAGCTGCGCAAGACGGCCTCCGTCAAGGCGGCGATCGTCTACACCCTGCATTCGGGCGCCTTGGTCTATCCGACCGGCGCGCGCAATGGCATCTGGATGGAAGTGGATGACGAGAACGGCAACCGCGGCTGGATGTCGTCGGCCTACGCGAATCCCAGATAGGCGCCCAAGACTAGTGAAAATCCCGGCTTCGCTGCAGCCGGGTCTCTGATGGACGCCGGTGGGGCAGCTCCCCATCGGCGTTTTTCATTTCCGCCAGCCGCGGCGAGAGATCGATGAAGCGTTCCGCCACCACGTGGATCACGTCGGACGCCCGCTGCAACTTGCCGCTGACCACCAGGAACGACGCGGTCATCACCGTGCGGCGGTTGGGGGTGAAGACGTCACGCCAGACTACGGCGTTGGCGACGCCGGTCTCGTCCTCGAGCGTCGCGAACACCACCCCCTTGGCGGTGCCGGGGCGCTGGCGGATCAAGACCAGGCCGCCGACAGTCACCCGCGCGCCGTCCTTCATCGACCTCAGCTGCGCCGTCGGCACGGCCCCCAGCCGCGTGAGCAGCGGCCGGAAGAAGCGGCAAGGGTGGGCCTTCAGCGACAGGCCGGTGGTGCGGTAGTCCTCCGCCACGTGCGCCGGCAGCCGCATCCTGGGCAGCATCACCGGGTCTTCCTCGAGGCCCAACCCCGCCAGCAACGAGCCCTCCTCGTTGGCCTTCACTTCGGGCGCCAACGCCTTCACCCGCCAGAGCCCCTCGCGCCGGTCCATCCCCAGCGAGCGAAAGGCGTCAGCCTCGGCGAGCAGCTCCAGCGTGCGGCGCGAGAGCCGGGCGCGGCGGGCAAGCTCCTCCAGGGTCGCCGCGCCAGCGTCGCGGGCCCGCACCAGCGCCTCGATCTCGGTGTCCTTCAGCCCCCGAATCTGGCGCAGGCCAAGGCGGACCGTGAGACCTTTCCTGCTCCCCTCCCCCTCGAGGGGAGGGGGTTCTAGGTGGGAATCCCAGCCGCTCAACATCACGTCGGGTTCGCGCACCTCGACGCCGTGTTCCTTCGCGTCCCGCACCAGCTGGGCCGGCTGGTAGAAGCCCATTGGCTGGCTGTTGAGCAGGGCGGCGCAGAAAACGTCCGGGTAATGACATTTGATCCAGGCCGAGACATAGACCAGCTTGGCGAAGCTGACCGCGTGGCTTTCGGGGAAGCCGTAGGAGCCGAAGCCCTCGATCTGCTTGAAGCAGCGCTGGGCGAATTCGGGATCGTAGCCGCGCCGGACCATCCCTTCGACGAACTTCACCCCATAGTCGCTGACCGTGCCCATGTTGCGGAAGGTGGCCATCGAGCGGCGCAGGCCGTTGGCCTCCTCCGGCGTGAACTTGGCCGCCACCATGGCCAGCTTCATCGCCTGCTCCTGGAACAGCGGCACGCCCAGGGTCTTGCCGAGAATGTCTTCGAGCTCGTCCTTCGGCCCATGCTCCAGCGATGGCGCGGGGAAGCTCACCGGCTCGATCTTGTCTCGCCGGCGCAGATAGGGATGCACCATGTCGCCCTGGATCGGCCCGGGTCGGACGATCGCCACCTCGATGACCAGGTCGTAGAACACCTGCGGCTTCAACCTGGGCAGCATCGACATCTGCGCCCGGCTCTCGACCTGGAACACGCCCACCGAGTCGGCCTTGCACAGCATGTCGTAGACCGCTGGGTCATCTTCTGGGATGTCGGCCATGTCGGCGATGTCGGTGCGGCCGTGATCCTGCACCAGCATGGTCATAGCCCGCTTGATGGCGGTCAGCATGCCCAGCGCCAGCACGTCGACCTTCATCAGGCCGAGCGTGTCGATGTCGTCCTTGTCCCACTCGATGAAGGTGCGGTCCTTCATCGCCGCGTTGCCGATCGGCACGGTCTCGTCGAGCCGGCGCTTGGTCAGGATGAAGCCGCCGACGTGCTGCGACAGGTGGCGCGGAAAGCCGAGCAGTTCGGTCGCCAGGTCGACGGCGCGGCGGATCTCCGGATTGGTCGGATCGAGCCCGGCCTGGCGGATGTGGTCGTCGGGCGCCGCGTCACCTTCGCCCCAGCTGCCCCAGACGGTGTTGGCCAGCGTGGCGGTGATATCCTCGGTCAGCCCCAACGCCTTGCCGACGTCGCGGATGGCGCTGCGCGGGCGATAGTGGATCACAGTGGCGCAGATGGCCGCACGGTGGCGACCATATCGTTCGTACACGTACTGCATCACCAGCTCGCGCCGCTCGTGCTCGAAGTCGACGTCGATATCCGGCGGCTCGTCGCGCTCCTTGGAGATGAAGCGCTCGAACAGAACGTCGTGGTCCTTCTTGCAGGGATCGACCGCGGTGACGCCCAGACAGAAACACACGGACGAATTGGCCGCCGACCCGCGGCCCTGGCAGAGGATGCCCTGGTCCTTCGCCCACTGCACGATGTCGTGCACGGTGATGAAATAGTTCGGGTAGTTCAGCTCCTCGATCAGGGCGAGTTCCTTGTTGAGAAGATCGACCACCTTCTGCGGTACGCCGTCGGGATAGCGCCAGTCTGCCCCGGCCCAGGCGAGGTCGGTGAGGTGCTGCATCGCGGTCTTGCCCGGCGGCACCGGTTCGTCCGGATATTCGTATTTCAGCTCACTGAGGGAAAAGCGGCAGAGTTCGGCGATCTCCAGCGTGCGGGCGACTGCCTCGGGCCAGGGGGCGAACAGGCGCGTCATCTCGTCAGGCGACTTCAAGTGCCGCTCGGCGTTGGCCTCGAGGTGGAACCCGGCGGTCTGGATCGTACATTTCTCGCGGATGCAGGTCAGCACGTCCTGCAGCGGACGCCGCTCGGGGCCGTGGTAGAGCACGTCGTTGGTCGCCACGATCGGCGCGCCGGCGGCGCGGCCTAGCGCCTCCAGGCGAGCGATGCGCTTGAGGTCCTGCGCGGCGTAGCTTCGCGCGGCGGCGAGCCAGACCCGACTCGGGAAGTCCTGCGCGGCGGTTGTCAGCGCCCGGACGAAACCGTCGTCCAGCGTTTTCGGTGGCGTGACGATCAACACCTGGCCTTCGCCGTAGTCGCGAAGATCGCTCCAGATCAGCTCGCACTCACCCTTCGCCGTCCGCATCTGGCCGACGGTGAGCAGCTTGGTAAGGCGACCGTAGGCCTCGCGATCGGTCGGATAGCAGAGCACGCTGGGCGCGCCGTCAGCGAAATCGAGCCGGCAGCCGGGAATGAACTTGAGGCCGAGTTCCTTGGCCTTCGCATGCGCCCGCACCACGCCGGCCAGACTGTTGCGGTCGCACACCGAGAGGGCGGAGAGTCCCAGCGCCTTGGCTGTCTCAACCAATTGTTCCGGGTGCGAGGCGCCACGCAGGAACCCGAAATTGGTGGCGGCCTGGAGTTCGGCATAGGCGGCGGTCACGACTCCCCTCCCCCTCGAGGGGAGGGGCCGGGGGTGGAGGGCTGCTGCAGGTACGCCAACGCCCCATCGAGCCGCGCGCCAACGCCTAGCGCATGCTCAATCTCTCCAATGATCCGGTCCCATTGCCGGGCGACAACTTCATTCGAAAACCGCAACGCTCGATAGCCGGCCGTTGCGAACCAAGCGTCCCCTTCCCGGCCCTTCTCAGCTTCGTGAAACGGTCCATCGAGTTCGATGATCAGCTTAGCGAGGTGGCAGCCGAAATCCGCCACGAACCGGCCCATCGGAACCTGACGGCGGAAGTGTAGGCCATGGGTTCTGCGCAAGGTGCGTAGCCAAGCCCAGAGCCGGCGCTCTGTGGCGGAGGGTTCATTGCGCAGGCGGCGTGCGAGCTGCGGGTAGAGTGCGCCGCCTGGCTTGCGCGTGGGGCGAAGGTCACCGGTGTCGCGGTGAGAGCCCCCCATCCCCGACCCCTCCCCTCGAGGGGGAGGGGAGCAGGGATCCTTGTCTTTATCCCAGCCCATGCAGCCACCATTTCGGGGTCACTTCGCCGCCGTAGAGGCCGGCGCGGAAGAGCCAATAGCGGGCGCCGGTTTCGTCCTCGACGCGGTAGTAGTCGCGCACATGGGCCGGGCCGGTTTCGCCGGGTGGGCGGCGCCACCATTCTTCGGCGAGGCGCTCGGGTCCCTCGGACCGACGCACCCGGCGCAGCTGGCCGCGCCAACGGAAGAACACCGGCGGATCGTCGGGGACACGGGCCATCGCTTCGATCGGCTCGGGGCGGGCGAACAGGCGCACCGGCCGGGGGCGATCCTTGGCCCATTCCTCGCCAGCCCCGGTTGCGGCGGCCGGCGCGAACGGCGGGCGGCGGACCACGGCGCGCTCGGGGAGGTGGCTGGGATAGGCGTCGGCGCGCCAGACCCGGCCCTCGCCCAGGCGGTTGGCGAGGCGGTCGACCAGCGGCGCGATGCCGTCCTCCGCGGCGATCTCGCCGATGGATTCGAGACTGATCTCACGTTCGGGCAGAGTCTCGACGGCGGCCGCGGCCAGGGTCACGACCTCGATGCCGAAGCCGGGATCGACCGTCTCCAGCATCGGGGCGAACAGGCGGGCGATGGCGCCCGTGCTGCGTCCGGGTAGGGAAAGGCCGATGCTGAGCCGCTCGGCGCGCCCGTCCAGCCGGTGAAAGGCGAGCTCGAAGCGGCTGGCGCCCTGGCCCTCCGTCAGCAGCCGCCCGCAGAGGCGCTGCGCGATATCGCGGCTGGCCCGGGCCAGGTCCTCCGGCGAGCTGATCGGTTCGGCGAAGGCGAGGCGCGCGAACCAGGGCGTGGGCGGGCGGCTGAACACCAGCGCTTCCTCGGCGCGGGCCAGGGCCTGGTCCAGCCGGGTGAGCACGGCCTGACCGAAGCGGCGAGCGAGCTGGGCGCGCGGCAGGCTGGCGAGTTGGCCGATGCGGACGAGGCCCAGCCGAGCGAGCTGGGCGGCGGTTTCCGGTTCCAGCCGCAGCCCCGTGATCGGCAGGCTCGCCAGAATCTGCGCCTCCGCGCCGGACGGGACGACGGTGCGGTCGTCGCCGCACCTGGCCAACGCCCAAGCGGCGCCCGCCGAGCCGGCGACGGCCCCGCGGGCCGCGATGCCTTGCCGCGCCAGGCGGAGGAGCAGGTCGTCCAGCATCTCGGATTCGCCGCCCCAGAGATGGGCGACGCCAGTGATGTCGAGCAGCAGACCATCCGGCGGATCGGCCGCTACGGCGGGAGAATAGCGCACGCACCAATGAACCAGGGCGCTTAAGCTGGCGAGATCGCCGTCGGGATCGGCCTCTGCGGCGCCGAGCTCCGGGACCAGGGCCATGGCATCGGTCGCCTTCTGGCCGACATAAAGGCCAAGCGCCGCGGCCGCCGGGTCGATCGAGTAGAGCCGGCGCACGCCGCGCTCGGTGGCGATGAGGGCGACGGGCGCTTCAGCCGGCGAGCCGGAAGCGTTCTTCCGGCGCCAGGTCGTGATCGCCCAGGTCGGCGACCAGACGGAAAGGATGCGCGGCATCGTTGTCTTCCCTCGCTTCCATGATCCAGGCCCCCGTGCGTCCACCCCGGCAGCGTTCCAGCTGCACCCGCCAACGCGGCGGACCGAGCCCCGGGTCGCCGGCGGCCGGGTCGCTGGGCGCCGGCGCGATGCTCCAGCGCGTCGCGGCGGCCGATCCGGACTCGCCTTTCGCGGCGCCACCGTACGGACGCCGACGCAGCACGAAGCCGGTGGCGAGGCTTTGTTCGCAGGCGAGTTGCAGGCGCCGTCCGGCGACGAGGTCGACCTCGTCCACCTCGCCGAACACGGCGGCGACACCCGGCGTGCGCAGGGCGTCCTCCATCACCGCCAGGGCTTCGTCCTCATCTCGCGCGCAAACCTGGATCAGCCGTTCGGCCGGCAGTCCCAGCCCCGCGAGGCCCGGGGCGTGCAGATCGTCGCGCCGCAACACCCAGACCAACTCGCCTCGGCGCGCCAGCGGCACGGCCAGTCGCGCGACGAAGGCGGCGCTGGCGGCAGCGGTTTCCAGGTCCAGCCCCTCGCCGGCGAAGGCGTGCCAGGACTTCAGCGCCAGCCCACCCCCCGGCAACCGCGCATCGATCCGCGGATCGCCGAAGCCGATGACCTCGGGCGCGGACCGCACGCCGCGTTCCCCCACGCCTCGTTCAAGGGCGGCGATCTCGGCGCGCAGGGTCGAAAGGGAGGTGCGAGGAGAAGCAGGCATGTCCGTTTAGCGCCATTAGTTCTCATTTTGTTCTAGAGCTCGGCGAAGCAGAGTCAAGCCAGCCGCGATGTCGCGGCGGCTTGGCCCAGCGTTGAACGAACCCGACGCTGCAAATCAGAACTTCAGCGCGCGCGCTTCCTTGACCTGCGGCAGGGCCTTGATCTTGCCGAGCAGGGTGGCGTCAGGGGTCTGGTCGACGCCGACGAGGGCGATGGCGTCCTGTCCGGGCGCGACGCGGCCGAGGTTGAAGGTGGCGATGTTGACGCCCGCCTCGCCCAGGAGAGCGCCGAGCGCGCCGATGAAGCCGGGCTTGTCCTGGTTGTTCACATAGAGCACGTCCGGGGCGAAGGCGGCGTCGAGCTCCATGCCCTTCACCTCGACGATGCGCGGCGCGCCGGCGATGACCGTGCCGGCGAACGAGCGGCGCCCCATCTCGGTCGTCACCGTAATGCGGATCAGGCTGTCGTAGACCGGCGTGGTCTCCTGGCGGGACTCGGAGACGGTGATGCCGCGCTCCTTGGCCACCGCGGGCGCGGAGACCATGTTCACCTCCGACAGCATCGGCCGCAGGAACCCGGCCAGGGCGGCGGCCGAGAGCGGACGCACGTTGAGGTTCGCCACCTCGCCTTCGTAGGCGACATCTACGCCCTTCAGGCCGACATCGACCATCTGGCCGGCGAAGGCGCCGAGCTTCTCGGCCAGCGCCACGAAGGGCTTCAGCTTGGGCGCTTCGTCGGCGGTGACAGAGGGGCTGTTGAGGGCGTTGCTGACCGCGCCGGTGAGCAAATAGTCGCTCATCTGCTCGGCCACCTGCAGGGCGACGTTCTCCTGCGCCTCGTTTGTGGAGGCGCCGAGGTGAGGCGTGGCGACGAAGTTGGGCGCGCCGAACAACGGATTGGCCTTGGCCGGTTCCTCGACGAAGACGTCGAAGCCGGCGCCGCCGACCTGACCGCTCTCCAGCGCCACGCGCAGCGCCGCTTCGTCCACCAGTCCGCCGCGGGCGCAGTTGATGATCAGCACGCCTTTCTTGGTCTTCGCCAGCGCCTCGGCGGAGAGGATGTTGCGGGTCTTGTCGGTGAGCGGGGTGTGCAGGGTGATCAGGTCGGCGCGGGCCAGCAGGTCGTCGAGTTCGACCTTTTCCACGCCGATCTCCACCGACCGCTCGGGCGACAGGAACGGGTCGTAGGCGATCACGTGCATCTTCAGGCCGTTGGCGCGGTCAGCGACGATCGAACCGATGTTGCCAGCGCCGATCAGGCCCAGGGTCTTGCCGTAGAGCTCGACGCCCATGAAGCGGTTCTTCTCCCACTTGCCGGCCTGGGTGGAGGCGTCGGCGGCGGGAAGCTGGCGGGCCAGGGCGAACATCATGGCGATGGCGTGCTCGGCGGTGGTGATCGAGTTGCCGAACGGGGTGTTCATCACCACCACGCCAGCGGCGGTGGCGGCGGGGATGTCGACATTGTCGACGCCGATGCCGGCGCGGCCGATCACCTTCAGGCGGCTGGCGGCGGCCAGCACGTCCTTGTCGGCCTTGGTGGCCGAGCGGACGGCGAGGCCGTCGTAGCCGCCGATGATCTTGATCAGGTCGTCCTTGGAAAGGCCGGTGCGCACGTCGGCGTCGACGCCTCGCTTGCGGAAGATCTCGACCGCGGCGGGAGAAAGCTGGTCGGCGATGAGGACTTTAGGGGTCATTGGAAGTCTCCGTCCCCTCCCCCTTGAGGGGAGGGTGGCCGCGACGCGGCCGGGTGGGGGTTTCTCGACGCGGCAGGGTGGCGGAGGCAAACCCCCACCACCGGCCCCTCCCCTCAAGGGGGAGGCGAGTTAGGCCGGCGAGAGTTCGGATGCCAGGGTGGCGAAGGCCCAATCGAGCCAGGGGGTCAGCGCACGCAGGTCGTCGCTGTCGACGGTGGCGCCGCACCAGATGCGAAGCCCGGGCGGGGCGTCGCGGTAGCCGCCGATGTCGAGCGCCACACCTTCCTTTTCCAACAGGGCGGCCAGGCGCTTGGCGAAATCGGCCTGGACGTCGTCGGAGAGCGCGACGATCTCGGGCGCGACGACCTTCAGGCAGACTGAAGTATTGGATCGAATCGCCGGGTCTTCGGCCAGGAAGCCGATCCAGGGCGTCTTGGCCGCCCAGTCTTCCAGCACCTTCAGGTTCTGGTCCGCGCGGCGGCGCAGCTCGGCCAGCCCCCCGATCGAGGCCGACCACTTCAAGGTGTCGAGGTAGTCTTCGACACAGAGCATCGAGGGCGTGTTGATGGTCGATCCCTCGAAGATCTCAAGGTTGATCTTACCGCCCTTGGTCAGGCGGAAGATCTTCGGCAGCGGCCAGGCCGGCTTGTGGCTTTCCAGCCGTGCGACCGCGCGCGGCGACAGGATCAGCATGCCGTGCGCCGCCTCGCCGCCTAGCGCCTTCTGCCAGGAGAAGGTCACCACATCGAGCTTCGACCACGCCAGGTCCTGGGCGAAGCAGGCGCTCGTGGCGTCACAGATAGTCAGGCCTGTGCGGTCGGCGGCGATGAAATCGCCGTTCGGCACACGCACGCCCGAGGTCGTGCCGTTCCAAGTGAACACCAGGTCGGCGTCGGGGCGCACCTTAGCGAGGTCCGGCAGTTGGCCGTAAGGCGCGTCCAGCACCTCGGCGTCCTGCTTCAGCTCCTTCACCACGTCGGTGACCCAGTCCTTGCCGAAGCTCTCGAAGGCCAGCAACTGCACCGGCCGAGCGCCCAGCAGCGACCACAGCGCCATCTCCACCGCGCCGGTGTCGGACGCGGGGACGATGCCGATCAGGTAATCGGCCGGGACCTGCAGCACGGCGCGGGTCTGGTCGATGGCGGCCTGCAGGCGCGCCTTGCCGAGTTTGGAACGGTGCGAGCGTCCAAGAACCGCGGATCTCAGGTTTTCAGCTGACCATCCGGGGCGCTTGGCGCAGGGTCCGGATGAGAATTCAGCGCGGGCCGGCCGCATGGCCGGCTTGGCGAGGGTATTCATAACGATGTCTCCCATCCTTGCAGATGAGCAGCGCCCCGTTGGGAGGGCGTGGCCCGGCGCGCAAAAACTCTGGTTCGCGCTTCAGTGCAAGGGGGAAAATCTAACGGGCGGGCGAGGTGCGCTGCTGGCGCTTGGCTTCGCGCTCGGCGGCCTCTTTCGCCAGCTCCACTCTGCGACGGATAGAGAGCACCGCTCCCAGCAGGATGCAGAGCAGGATGGCCGCGTCGCTGGAGTTGTTGATCCACGCGTGGAGCTTGTCGTGCGGCAAATCCATCACGAGGTAATAGGAGTGCAGCCCAAATTGGCCAGCCTCAAGCAACATTGCCGCGCCGATCCAAAGGTTAGCGAAGCGGACAGCAAGCAATAGAAAGATTACAGCCGAGGTGAAGTCCACCGCCAAGAGCGCGGACTCTCCGCCAATATCCCCAAAGCGCGGGTTGATCATAAATGTAGCGACTTGGACGGAAAGATGCGTAAGCGCTGCTAGTCTTACAGCAATATCACCCTTCCAGAGCGCGAAGGTGCAGACGCCAAGGACAGCGCCCCACAGTGCAACGGCCAGGATGTGGTAGCCGAAAATATACATGAATCGCGCCTCTAACCGAAGCTAGAGGCGCAAAACAGTTAATCTATCGCAACTGCGAAGAGATCAGGCGACCTCTTTGAGTCCCGTAATCTGCTGAGGGGCGTCTTCCACCTTGTTTTCGACGCCGTCCATCCGCGTACGGATGCCCAGGCGCAGGCGGAGTTCGTCGGCGGCGCTGTGCGCGGCGACCATCGCCGTGCGCGCTTCGGAGAGAGCGGCGATTGCGGCGGCTACCTTCGCCATCGCTGGGTCCGTCGCACCAGCCGAAACCTTGGTTTCGACGCGGCCACGAATCATGTCGCCCATCAGTTCGGTCGCTTCGACCAGGGCCGCATCGACCGCCGCTTCGGTCGCCCGTAGCTTGGTCGCGACCTGCTTTGCAACAAACACCTTATCCACGATCAATCCCCTTTAACCCCAAGGAATAATTTACCATGAATGAAGCGTTACCAGTTGTCCAGCCCCAAAAATGAAGCCGGAAGCGAAACGTTAGGAATGGGCAGGTATAGTCAGGCAGGGGTGCGGTAAAACCGCGCACGTTAACTATACGGACCCGCGAATGAGAGAGAGTAGCCGGCCGCCGTTCCAAGCGCGGGTCGCCAGCGTGGCGATCGTGACGACGGTCGCCGTCCTGGTGGCCGCCTGCGTCTGCTTCATGCTCCAGCAGTGGAGCGTGAGCCGTCAGCAAGCGGCGCGCGAAGAGCAGACCTTGGCCAACGTCATCGCCGCCGCCGCCGCGCCGGACACCGCCGGCGGCGAAATTAGCGCGGTTCGGCACGATGTGGTCGCCGCGGTGGCCGACCGGGACCTGATCGATGTGCAACTGGCGGACGCGAACGGCCGTACTCTAATCTACTTTGCCGCGCCTCCGCCAAAGAGCAACGACGTGGGTCCGGCCCGCACCGTCAGTTCGCCGGTCACCTTCAACGGCCAAGTCGTCGGCAAGGTCGTGGTCCGTGCTCGCGAGCCGACCATCGTCAGCCTGCTGCCTCGGTTCCTGGCCCTGACCGGTATGCTGTTCTTCGGCGCTAGCGGCATCGCCCTGTTCGTCGCCCAGAGCCTCTCGCGCCGGGTCACCGCGCCGATCGAGCGGCTGTCGCGGGCGATGGCGCAGGTGGCGCTGAGCGGCGAGTTCCGCCGGCTCGATCCGATCGACGCCGACGATGACGTGTTTCTGCGGCTCACCAACACTTTCAACGACCTGCTGACGCAGATCGACGCCAACCATCAGGAGCTCTGCGAGACACTCGAAGATCTGATGGAAGCCCGCGACGCCGCCAACGCGGCCAACATCGCTAAGTCGCAGTTCCTGGCCAACATGAGCCACGAGATCCGCACGCCGCTGAACGGCGTGCTGGCCATGGCCCAGGTGATGGAACGCGGCGAGCTGCCGGAAGCGCAGCGCGAACGGCTGGTGATCGTGCGGCAGTCCGGCGAACAATTGCTGTCGGTGCTCAACGACGTGCTCGACTTATCGAAGATCGAGGCCGGCAAGCTTGAGCTGTCCGACCACGACTTCGACCTCGAACGCCTGGTCGGCCCGATCGGTGATAGCTTCCACGCCCTGGCCGCCGAAAAGGGCCTTGCGTTCACGGTCGAGATCGATCCGGCCGCCGCGGGCCTGTGGCGCGGCGACAGCGACCGGCTGCGCCAGATCCTCGGCAACCTGGTCTCCAACGCCGTCAAGTTCACCGCCAACGGCAAGGTCTCGGCGCGGTTCGAAACCGCCGACGCCGGTGGCCTGCGCCTTTCCGTCATCGACACCGGCATCGGCATCCCGCAGGACAAGATCCTGCATCTGTTCGAGAAGTTCACCCAGGCCGACTCGTCGACCACGCGCCAATACGGCGGCACCGGCCTGGGCCTCGCCATCTGCCGCGAGCTGGCTCAGCTGATGGGCGGCCAGATCTCGGTGATGAGCGAGGAGGACAAGGGCTCGACCTTCATCGTCGAACTGCCGTTCCCGCGTGGCACGGCGGCCGAAGCCGCCGAGGCGCCGAAGGCGGCCGCCGAAGCGCAACAGCGCCGGGTGCGGGTGCTGGCCGCCGAGGACAATCTGGTCAATCAAAAGGTGCTGAAGGCCATCGTCGAGCCCATGGACGTCGAACTGGCGATGGTCGGCGACGGCCGTGCGGCGGTCGAAGCCTGGCGGACCGGCCATTTCGACGTGATCCTGATGGATATCCAGATGCCGGTAATGGACGGTATCGCCGCCTCCAAGGCGATCCGCGCGATCGAGAAGAGCGAGAAACGCCCGCGCACGCCGATCCTGGCGCTGACCGCCAACGCCCTGGTGCACCAGGTCGAGGAGTACCTCGCCGCCGGCATGGACGGCCACATCGCCAAGCCGATCGAAATCTCCAAGCTCTACGACGCCATGAGCCGCGTGCTCGGCGAGGCGGAGGACGAGGCGGAAGCCGCTTAGAGTTCGAGCCGCAAGCGGCTTTCGGCGATCGTCACAGCGCGCCCTTCGATCAGCACCCGCGCGCCGCGGACCTCGCAGACGAGGTCGCCGCCGCGGCCCGGGTAGGCTTGGTGGAAGGCGAGCCGCGGGCGGCTCAGTTTCTCGGCGAACAGCGGCGTCAGCGCGCAGTGGAGCGAGCCGGTGGTCGGATCCTCGGGTATGCCCGAGCCCGGCGCGAAGAAGCGGCTGACGACATCGTAGGCCGCACCGGGCGCGGCCGGGGCGCTGACGCTGACATTGCCGCGCCCATCCGTCGCCGCCGATGAGATCGTCCCGATCGCAGCGAGGTCGGGCGAGAGGGCGCGCACCGCGGCCTCGTTGGCCAGGATCGCCATCAGGTAGGCGCCGACCCACACCTCCAGCGGTGAGACGCCGAGCGCCTCGGCCAGCCCAATCGGCGGCTCGATCCGGCGTGGCGGGTTGGACGGAAAATCCATCCGGTAGCCGTCCTCGGCGCGCTCGACGGTCAGCTGACCTGAGAGCGTATCGAAGGTCACCTTGTCGGCGGCTGCGCCGAGCTCGGCGTAAAGCGCGTGAGCGCTGGCCAGCGTGGCGTGGCCGCAAAGCTGCGCTTCGAGCGCTGGCGTAAACCAGCGCAGGCCGAACCTCGCCGCATCGCGGGTCGTTAGCAGGAACGCGGTTTCGGCCTGATTGTTCTCCGCCGCCAGGGCCTGCATGCGCGCCGCATCCGGCCACGCCTCGAACGGCTCGACCACGCAGGCGGGATTGCCCTTGAAGGGTTCGGACGCAAAGGCGTCGATGGTCCACTGGCGCATTATGGAGCCTACTCCGCCGCCTGATGCGTCGACGAGGCAAGCCGGGCGCCGGACCACCGGCCGCTGGGCAGCCGCAACCGGCTTTCGACAACCGTCACCGCCCGCCCCTCGATCAGCACCCGGTCGCCACGGACCTCGCAGGTCAGGTCGCCGCCGCGCCCGGGGTAGGCCTGATGGAAGCGCAGACGCGGGCGGCCGAGCTTCTGCGCGAACAGCGGCGCAGCGGTGCAGTGATAGCCGCCGGTGGCCGGGTCCTCCGGGATACCGGAACCTGGCGCGAAGAAGCGGCTGACCAGGTCGTAAGACCGCCCCGGCTCAGCGGGCGCCGTCACGCCGAGATTGCCCCGGCCCTTGGAGACCCTCGCCGAGATCTCCTGCAAACGGCCCAGATGCGGCTTCAACCCGCGCACCTCCGCTTCGTCGGCCAGCACGACCACGAGCCGGTCGGCCGACCATACTTCGAGCGGCGAGGCGCCAAGGACGTCGGCGAGGCCGTCCGGCGTCGCGATGCGCTGGGGCATGTTGGCGGGGAAATCCATCCTGTAGCCGTCGGCGGTGCGCTCAACCGTCAACGGTCCCGACTGGGTGTCGAAGATGATGGCGGGCGCTTCGAGATCAAGCTCGGTGAACAGCACATGGCTGCTGGCCAACGTGGCGTGTCCGCACAGCGGCGCCTCCAGCGTCGGCGTGAACCAGCGCAGGCCGAGCCTCGCCGGATCGTGGGTCTTCAACAGGAAGGCGGTCTCGGACTGATTGTTCTCCGCCGCGAGGGCTTGCATGAGCGTCGCATCCGGCCAGGCGTCGAACGGTTCGACGACACAGGCGGGATTGCCCTTGAAGGGTTCGGACGCAAAGGCGTCGACAGTCCACTGGCGCATGGAGCTACTCCGCAGTCTGATGCATTGGCGAGGCGAGACGGGCCGTGAGGCGGTCGAGGACCTGGGGCCACTCGTCCCGGACGATCGAGAAGTAGACGGAATCCCGAAGCGAGCCGTCGCGGCGCACCATGTGGGCGCGGAACACGCCCTCGCGCACCGCGCCCAGCTTGGCGATGGCCGCCTGGGAGCGAAGGTTGCGGTTGTCGGTCTTCAGCTCGACGCGATTGCAGCCGAGCGAGTCGAAAGCGTAGCGTAGCAGGGCGAGCTTGCAGGCCGGATTGACCTGGCTCGCCCAGACCCGCGGCGAATACCAAGTGTGCCCGATCTCGAGCCGGCGATGCGCGGGATCTATGGCGAGATAGCGCGTGCTGCCCACGAGTTCGTCGTCGGCGCTGGTGCGCACCGCCCACACCGCCTCGCGGCCGGCCAGCGCCAGCTCCAATGCCTGATCGAACCAGGCGTCAAATCCGGCGCCCGAAGCGTGGGTGGGCATGTGCTCCCAGATTTCCGCCTGGTCGGCGGCACGGGCCAGGCTGGCGCGGTGCTCCTCGGTCAACGGCTCGAGGCGGACGGGGCGGGCGATCAGGGTTGGTCGCAGGTCGGAAAGACTGAGCATTGTCACGGCATATCCAGCGGAACGCCGGCGTATTGACTCGATGATAATACCTGAGTCAAATTAAGTATTGTCATAATGACAATCCGTGCGAGGCCGTGCCCTGTCCGTTTGGCGACCTGACCTGAACATGGCCGAGGGGCCGGTCTACGCCCGCATCGTCGAGGCCCTAGCGGCCGACATCGATCGCGGGGAACTCCCCGGCGGCGCACGGCTGCCAACGCAGCGCGCGCTGGCCGAGGCGGTCGGCGTCGGCATCGGCACCGTGACCCGCGCCTACGCCGAGGCCGAGGCGCGCGGGCTGATCGACGCCGTGGTGGGCCGGGGCAGTTTCGTCGCCAGTTCACGGCCGACCGCGCAGGGTGACGGCCCAACCGACCTCAGCCGCAACGTCGCGCCGATGGCCCCGGCGGCGGCGGCGCTGCGCAACGTGATGGCCGACCTGTCGCGGCGGAGCGACCTCGCCCAGCGGCTCGACTACGCCCCCGACGCTGGCTTCCCCGCCGACCGCCGCGCCGGCGCGGAGTGGCTGCGCCGCACCGCCAACTTCGACAGCGCCGACGAGCGGCGCCTGATCGTCACCGCCGGGGCCCAGCAGGCGATCGCTGTGGCGCTCGGCGCGCTCTGCCGGCCAGGCGACGCAGTCATCGTGGAGGCCGCGACTTTCAACGGCGTCAAGCTGATCGCCGCGCAGATGGGCCTACGCCTCGTTCCCGCGGCGATGGATGGCGAAGGCCTGACGCCGCAAGCGCTAGAGCAGGCGGCGTCCGAGAGCGGCGCGTGCGTCGCTTATCTGCAGCCGTTCCAGAACCCGACCGCCAGGGTGATGGGCTTGTCGCGCCGGCGCGAGATTGTCGACGTAGCGCGACGGTGCGGCCTGGTGCTGATCGAGGACGACCTCTACGGCCCGCACATCGCCGAGCTCGGCCTGCCGCCGCTGGCGGAACTGGCGCCGGACCAGGTGGCCTACGTTTCCGGCCTCTCCAAAAGCCTCGCGCCCGGCGTCCGGACCGGGTTCCTAATCCCGCCACAGCGCCGGCACACCGCGGCCCTCGACGCCTTGCGGGCGGCCAGCTTCGGGTCGCCGACCTTCGGCGCCGTGCTCGCCACGCAGTGGATCGAAAGCGGCGCCGCGTTCGCGGTGCTCGCGGCGATCCGGTGCGAACTTCGCCGCCGCACCAGCCTCGCCACCGCGGCGCTGGCGGGCCTGATCGAGCCGCTGACCCACGACGCCAGCCCTCACGTCTGGCTGCCGATGGGCGAACTGGAGGCCGAGCGGGTCGCCGGCCAGGCGCTGCGGGCCGGGGTCAAGGTGACGCCGCCGCGCGCGCCGTTCGTGGAGGCGACTCCAGTCGACGGTCTTCGCATCTGCCTGGGCGCCGCCGCCGATCTGGTGGCGCTGGACCGGGGCCTGGCGGTCGTGCGGGCCGCCATGGCCCCCGGATCGCCGGCATCCGAGAACGTGGTCTAGCGGCGTGGCTTTCGAGATGCGCCATCTCGACTTCAGCTTAAGCGACGAGCCGCAACGGTCTTCCCGCTGACCGGCGTCGACCGCTGGAGATCACGAACTGCGACGTCTACCGCCGCTAGTCAGGCTCGACGATGAGCTCCGGCCAGCGCGACTTCATCCCTGCGACGGTGCGTTCGAAGCCGCCAGTCCTGCGGATCGGGTTGGGCCGCAGCCGCATCGCGAACAGGTCTTCGAGGCCGAACGGCGCAACGATCGCCAACCGGCCATCGGGCTCGAGCCGGGCCGCGACCGCGTTCGCTGGGCTGACGAAGCGCTCCAGCGCCTCGGCGCTGCAAGAGAGCGGCGCATAGGGCTCGCCGAACTTGCTCTCGAACCAGACGTGCACCCGGGCCTGGTTGCGCACCTCGACCAGCTCGCGCAGCGGCGGCTCGAACACCGCGGCGGCCCGGCGGATCACGGCGTCTTCGGCCTCGTAGGAGATGTCAGACACGTCGAAATAGGCCAGGTCGTAGTCCTTGATGCCGTAGTCGGGATCGCGGCCGGTTAGGTGGTTGAAGACGCGCTGGTACACCGCGCCGGAAACGATCAGCCAGTCCGGCAGATCGAGGTCGCGGGCCGTGGTCAGGACCTGCATCAGGCTGGGCGCGTCCCGGAGGATCGCTTCGAGGCGCGCCTCGAGTGCGCTCATCGGCCCCGCACCGGCCAGGCGTGGTCCAGCGGGCCGGCGCCCGCGCCGAAGCCGGGCGCCTGGCGGATCGCTTCGGCGGTGTAGGCCCAGGCGCGGGCGACCGCGTCCTCCAGCCTCAGCCCCTGGGCGAGGCCAGCGGCGCAGGCGCTGGCCAGGGTGCAGCCGGTGCCATGGGTGTGGCGGGTGGCGATGCGCGAGCCCTCCAGAACGGTCTCGCCGGCGGGGGTGATCAGCAGGTCGATGACCGAATCGCCGCCGACGTGGCCCCCTTTCATCAGCACCGCCCTGACACCTGACGTCAGCAGAGCTTCGCCGGCCCGACGCAGATCGTCGGTAGTTTCGATGGGGAAGCCGGTCAGCACCGCCGCCTCGGGGGCGTTGGGCGTCACCACGTCAGCCAGGGCGATCAGCCGACGCAGCGACCCAAGCGCACCGTCGGCCAGCAGAGAGGCGCCGCCCTTGGCGACCATCACCGGGTCGACCACCAGCGGGATGCTCGGGAACTCGGCCAGGGCATCCAGCACCGCCTCGATCGCCGAGGCGTCACCCAGCATGCCGGTCTTGATCGCATCAGCGCCGATGTCGGCCAGCACGGCGCGGATCTGGGCGGCGATGATCGGTGGCGGGATCGGGTGGACGCCATGGACGCCGAGCGTGTTCTGCACCGTGACCGCGGTGATCGCGCTGGCCGCATAGCCGCCCAGCGCGGTGATGGTCTTGATGTCGGCCTGCACACCCGCGCCGCCGCCGGAGTCGGAGCCGGCGATGGCGAGGACGCGGCCCAACGCTCCAACGCGGGCTTTGCTCATGCCTCCGCTTGGCCGATCGCCGCGGCGACCGCAAGCGCCTGGCGGGTCTCGGCGACGTCGTGGACGCGGAGCATGGCCGCGCCGGCGCGCGCGGCGGCGAGGGCCGCGGCGATCGAGCCGCCGAGGCGCTGTTCCTCGCTGGACTTGTCGTCGGCGATGCGGGCGATCGCGCTTTTGCGGCTGACGCCGACGAGGACGGGGAAGCCGAGCGCGACGATCCGATCCAGGCGCCGCAGCAGCGCCAGGCTGTGCGCCGCGGTCTTGCCAAAGCCGATGCCGGGGTCGAGCCAGATCCTGCCCCGCGCCACGCCGGCGGCCAGGGCGGCCTCGGCCCGCGCACCCAGTAATGCGGCCACTTCGGCGACCACGTCGTCGTAGCGCGGCGCGGCCTGCATGGTGCGCGGCTCGCCCTGCATGTGCATGAGCACGATTTCGCAGCCGAGGGCGGCGGCCGTGGCAGGGCTTTCGGGCGCGTAGGAGAGCGCGGTGACGTCGTTCCACATCGTGGCGCCAGCCGCGACGGCGGCGCGGGCGACCGCGGGCTTCATGGTGTCGATCGAGATCGCGACCGGGCTCTCGCAGCGGATCGCCTCGATCACCGGAACCACGCGGGCGATCTCCTCGGCCTCGCCGACCGGTGCGGCGCGGGGCCGGGTCGACTCGCCGCCGATATCGAGGACATCGGCGCCCTCGGCGATCAGCCGGCGGGCGTGGGCGACGGCCGCCTCGGCGTTGAGGAACCTGCCGCCGTCGGAAAAGCTGTCGGGCGTGACGTTGACGATGCCCATCAAGCAGGGACGCGGCGCCCGCCCCCCACCCGACCGCTGCACGGCCACCCTCCCCTCAATGGGGAGGGCCAAAACTAGGCCGGCTCCGGCGCCGCCCCTGGCGGGATCGGCATCGGGATCGAGGCCGGGCGCGGGGCGAGCGGCACCGAGGAGCGCGGGCCAGGCGCGGCGATCGTGTCCGGCTCGTCACGGCGCGGCGGGATGCCCTTGAGCACCGCGATGATCTCATCGCCGCTCAGGGTCTCGTACTCGAGCAGCGCCTTGGCCACGGTGTGCAGATCTTCCAGCTTCTCGGTGATGATCCGCTTGGCTTCTTCATAGCCGCCCTGGGTGAGGCGTTTCACCTCGGCGTCGATGATCTTGGCGGTGTCTTCCGAGACATTCTGGTTGCGCGCCACCGAGTGGCCGAGGAACACCTCTTCCTGGTTCTCGCCGTACTCGACGATGCCGAGCGCTTCGGAATAGCCCCACTTGGTCACCATCAGCCGGGCCAGCTTGGTCGCCTGGCTGATGTCGGAGCTGGCGCCCGAGGTGATCTTCTCGCGTCCGAATATCAGCTCCTCGGCGACGCGGCCGCCATAGAGGATGGCGAGGCGCGAGGTCATCTGCTCGTAGCTCATCGACAGCTTGTCGCGTTCGGGAAGCTGCATGGTGAGGCCGAGCGCCCGGCCCCTGGGGATGATCGTCACCTTGTGCAGCGGGTCGGTGGCCGGCACGCTCAGCGCGATCAGGGCGTGGCCGCCCTCATGGTAGGCGGTCATGCGCCGCTCGTCCTCGGTCATGACCATGGACTTGCGCTCGGCGCCCATCATCACCTTGTCCTTGGCCTCCTCGAAGTCGGCGTGCGTGACCATGCGCCGGTTCTTGCGGGCGGCCATCAAAGCGGCTTCGTTGACGAGGTTAGCCAGATCGGCGCCCGAGAAACCCGGCGTGCCGCGGGCGACCACCTTGACGTCGACGTCCGCCGCCAGCGGCACATTGCGCATGTGGACCCGCAGTATCCGTTCGCGGCCGCCGATGTCGGGGTTGGGCACCACCACCTGGCGATCGAAGCGGCCCGGCCGCAGCAGCGCCGGGTCGAGCACATCGGGGCGGTTGGTCGAGGCGATGACGATGATCCCCTCGTTGGGATCGAAGCCGTCCATCTCGACCAGCAGCTGGTTCAAGGTCTGCTCGCGCTCGTCGTTGCCGCCGCCGAGGCCGGCCCCACGGTGACGGCCGACCGCGTCGATCTCGTCGATGAAGATGATGCAGGGGCTGTTCTTCTTGGCCTGCTCGAACATGTCGCGCACGCGGCTGGCGCCGACACCGACGAACATTTCCACAAAGTCGGAGCCTGAGATGAAGAAGAACGGGACGCCCGCCTCGCCGGCGACGGCGCGGCCGAGCAGGGTCTTACCGGTGCCAGGCGGGCCGACCATCAGCGCGCCCTTCGGGATCTTGCCGCCCAGGCGCTGGAACTTGGCTGGGTCCTTCAGGAAGTCGACGATCTCAGTCAGGTCTTCCTTTGCTTCGTCGACGCCGGCGACGTCCTCGAAGGTGATGCGGTTCTTGTTCTCGGTCAGCAGTCGGGC
>Ga0302311_10000575_pt1 | contig 45579 bp, 38 predicted proteins | sample III_Palsa_N1_3_FD_200449 | JGI IMG/M metagenome (GOLD analysis project Ga0302311, IMG submission 200449) | Peat permafrost microbial communities from Stordalen Mire near Abisko, Sweden - III_Palsa_N1_3 | ecosystem: Environmental > Terrestrial > Soil > Palsa > Peat permafrost | place: Sweden... | reverse complement strand
AGTGCTGCGCATCGGCCCGGGCTTGCTTGCCGGTGATCCAGCGGCTCTCGCCACTGGCAAGCGCGGTGCGCCCATCCAGGCTGGCTCCGAGCTTGACTCGCACCCACGGCAACCCGGTCTCGAAGCGCTTGAAGAAACCCGGATTGAGCTCGCGGGCCTCGGCAGCTAGCAGGCCCGAGGCGGTCTGAATGCCCGCCTCGCCGAGCACTTCAGCGCCGCCGCGCATGCGCGGATTCGGATCGGCAATCGCATAGACGACGCGGTGTACGCCGGCGCGGATCAGCGCATCAGTGCACGGCGGGGTACGTCCAGTGTGCGCGCAGGGTTCCAGGGTCACGTAGGCGGTCGCTCCGGAAGCTGCTGCGCCAGCAGCGCGCAATGCAGCCACTTCAGCGTGCGCCTCGCCAGCGCGCTCGTGCCAGCCCTCGGCGACGATGCCGCCGTCGCGTACGAGCACGCAGCCGACCCGCGGATTGGGATCCGTGCTGTTGAGTCCGCGCGCTGCCAGCGCCAATGCGCGGCGCATGTAGTCGTGCTCGGCAGCGCTAAACTCGCTCACTTCTTGTCCTTGGTGTCGGCGCCCTCGCCAGGCAGCAGCGGCAGCTGATCCACCGCCTTGTCGCGGCGCCGCCGGTGATGGCGCAGGTGATCAATCGTCTCGCGAAAGGCCTCGACGTCCTGGAAACTGCGATACACCGAAGCGAAGCGGACATAGCCGACTTCATCCAGGTGACGCAGCTCCTCCATGACCAGTTCGCCGATCTGGCGCGAGGGCACCTCACGTTCCCCAAGTACCAGCAGCTTGTGACACACCCGGCCAACGGCCTCATCAATCGCCGCGCTGCTCACGGGGCGCTTCTCGAGCGCCCGGATCAGACCGGCGCTGAGCTTGCGCTCATCGAAGGGTTCGCGATTGCCGTCACGCTTGATTACGCGCGGCATCAGCAATTCGGCGCTCTCGAAAGTCGTGAAGCGCTCGGCGCACTTGAGGCACTCGCGACGCCGACGGATCTGGCGCCCGTCGGCCGTCAGGCGCGAGTCGGTGACCTTGGTCTCGTCATGATCGCAAAATGGGCAGTGCATGGCCCGGCTCCGACGCCGTGCATCAGCCTATGAAGCGTACACCGGGAAGCGACGGCACAGTTCAATTACCTGAGCGCGCACACGCTGCACGACCGGCTCTGCGCCTCCGGCATCGATCACATCGGCGATCCAGCTGGCGACTTGTGACATCTCGGCTTCCTTGAATCCTCGTGTCGTCGAGGCCGGCGTCCCGATCCGAAGGCCGCTGGCGATCATCGGCGGGCGCGGATCATTGGGGACGGCGTTCTTGTTGACGGTAATGTTGGCGTGGCCGAGCGCGGCATCGGCATCCTTGCCGGTCATGCCCTGCTCGCCCAGGTGCATCAGGAACAGATGATTGTCCGTGCCGCCGGAGATGATGCGAAAGCCGCGTGCATTGAAGGTCGCGCACATCGCCTGGGCATTCTTGATCACCTGCTGCTGGTAGCCTTTGAACGCGGGCTGCAGCGCTTCGAGAAATGCCACCGCCTTGGCTGCAATCACGTGCATCAGCGGGCCGCCCTGGGTGCCGGGGAACACCATCGAATTGAGCTTCTTGGTGATCGCATCGTTGGCGTGCGCCAGGATCAGGCCGCCGCGCGGACCGCGCAGCGTCTTGTGCGTCGTCGTGGTGACGACATCGGCGATCGGCACCGGATTCGGATACAGCCCGGCGGCCACGAGGCCTGCCACATGCGCCATGTCGACAAACAGCAGCGCTCCGACCTCATCCGCGATGGCGCGGAAGCGCGGAAAATCGAGCACGCGTGAATAGGCCGAGAAGCCGGCGACAATCATCTTGGGCTTGTGCGTGCGCGCGAGCTGCGCCACCTGCTCATAGTCGATCAGCCCGGTGTCGGCGCGCACGCCGTATTGCACGGCATTGAACAGCTTGCCGGAGAAATTCACCTTGGCGCCGTGCGTCAGATGGCCGCCATGATCGAGGCTCATGCCAAGGATCGTGTCACCGGGAGCCAGCAACGCCAGGTAGACCGCGGCGTTGGCCTGCGATCCTGAATGCGGCTGAACGTTGGCGTAGTCTGCGCCGAAGAGCTGCTTGGCCCGATCGATGGCCAGCTGTTCGGCGATGTCCACGAACTCGCAGCCACCGTAATAGCGCTTGCCCGGATACCCCTCAGCGTACTTATTCGTCAGCACCGAACCCTGCGCCTCGAGCACGCGCGGGCTGGTGTAGTTCTCCGAGGCGATGAGCTCAATGTGATCTTCCTGGCGCTGGCGCTCATCAGCGATGGCCTTGGCCAGCTGCGGATCGAAACCTTCGATGACCATATGGGACGAATACATGTCGCGTCGACCTGCCTTTAGAAAGAGTGAACTGTCGGGATGCCGCGGGGCGGGCAATAAAGCGTGCAATTGTACCCGAAGCGGATGTGGGCCCGGGATCGTCTAGTGGGCGCCGAGCGCCTGCACGACACCGGTCCAGGCCTGCGCCAGATTGCCGCGGTCATACCCGCCCCCGCCGAGCGCGAGCACCCGACCCTCGCAGTGCCGGTCAGCCAGCGCCGCAAGCTCGAGCGCCGCGCGGGCATGACAGGCACTCGTGAGCTTAAGGTGGGTGAGCGGATCGCCAGCGACACTGTCAGCACCACACTGCAGGATGACAAACTGCGGCGCAAAATGTTCTAGATGCGCCACCATGCGCGGCCACGCGTCCGCAAATTCCGCCGGACCGGCGCCCGCCTCGAGCGGCACATTCAACTTGGTGCCGGTCGCGTCGCCGCGCCCCTGTTCTTCGATCGCACCGGTGCCCGGATAAAGACTGCGACCACTCTCATGCAGGTCAGCGATGATGACACCGGGATCATCCTGGTAGGCGTAGAAGACCCCATCGCCGTGGTGCGCATCGATATCCACGTAGGCCACGCGCTCAAGGCCGTGTCGCCTGCGCAGCGCCTCGATCACCACGCCGCAGTCATTGAAGACGCAGAATCCTGCCGCCTGTGCGCGACCGGCGTGATGCAGTCCAGCGATGGGCACGAACGCGCGTCGCTGGGGCCGGGCAAGAATCCACTCCATCGCCGCAAGACTCGCCCCGACCACGCAGGCGGCGGCTTCGTAGACGCCGCGAAACGCCGGCGTATCGCCGCCATCGAGGCTGCCGACGCCGCTTTCGCTGTGCGCGCGCACAAAATTCAGGTATTCGGGTTCGTGAAAGAGTTCGAGGTCGGCACGGCTGGCTTCAACCGGATCCAGCAGCGTGACCCGGGAGCGCAGACCCTGGCGGTCGAATTCACGCAAGAAGGCCCCATGCCGGTCAGGCCCAAACGGATGTCCTTCCGGGAATCCGTAACGGGCCAGCCGCTCGCCGACGACTACGGCGACCTGAGGTGTTTGAGAGTTCACTCGCTCTGCCCGAGCTTCCGCAGCAGCGGCTGCGCGCGCCGGAAGCCTACCACACCCCTCCGGCAAACCCGGGGAATGCCCACCTAGCGGCGCTCACAGGCGCGCCCGGCGGCTGCCGGGCGTGCGGGAGACGCCGCGTTGCCCGATAATGCGCGCCCGGTTCCCGAGAACGGGCCACCAGACCACTCTCAACCGCGGCCGCAAGCCGCAAAAAGACAAGCTCATGGCGCAATACATCTACACCATGAATCGCGTTTCAAAAGTCGTGCCGCCCAAGCGCACGATCCTGCGCGACATCAGCCTCTCGTTCTTCCCCGGTGCCAAGATCGGCGTGCTAGGCCTCAACGGCTCGGGTAAGTCCTCGCTGCTCAAGATCATGGCGGGCATCGACACCAACATCGATGGTGAGGCGCGAGCCCAGAGCGGCATACGTATCGGCTACCTGCCCCAGGAGCCCGAGCTCGATCCGGAGCAGGATGTGCGCACTGTGGTCATGGAGGGCGTCGCCGGCACCTACGGGCTCCTGCAGCGCTTCAATGCGATCAGCGACAAGTTCGCCGAGCCGATGGACGATGAGCAGATGAATAAGCTCCTTGAGGAGCAGGCCAAACTCCAGGATGCCATCGATGCCGTCGGCGGATGGGAACTGGAGCGCAAGCTCGAGATCGCCGCTGATGCGCTGCGTCTGCCACCCTGGGAGACGAAAATCGGCCCGCTCTCGGGCGGCGAGAAGCGCCGCGTGGCGCTGTGCCGGCTGCTGCTCTCGGCGCCCGACATGCTGCTGCTCGATGAGCCGACCAACCACCTCGATGCCGAATCCGTCGCCTGGCTGGAACGCTATCTGGAGGAGTATCCGAGCACTGTCATCGCCGTGACGCACGATCGCTATTTTCTCGACAACGTGGCGCAGTGGATCCTCGAGCTCGATCGCGGCCACGGCATCCCGTGGCAAGGAAACTACTCCTCCTGGCTTGAGCAGAAGGGACAACGCCTGGCCCTCGAGCAGCGCGAGCAGGAGGCGCTTAAGAAAACGCTCGCCCGGGAGCTCGAGTGGGTACGCACCAATCCCAAGGCTCGCCAGGCCAAGAGCAAGGCGCGCCTGGCGCGCTACGAAGAGCTCGCTTCCCGAGAGTTCCAGGAACGCAACGAGACCAACGAGATCTACATCCCGCCGGGGCCACGGCTCGGTGATCTGGTCATTGAAGCCGAGAACCTGCGCAAGGGATTCGGGGATCGGCTGCTGATCGATAACTTCAGCTTCAAGTTGCCGCCGGGCGGTATCGTCGGCATCATCGGTCCCAACGGCGCCGGCAAGACGACGCTGTTTCGCATGCTGACCGGCGCCGACAAGCCCGATGGCGGCACCATCCGCATCGGGCCCAGCGTGCGTCTGGCCTATGTGGATCAGTCACGCCAGAGTCTTGATCCGACCAAGAGCGTGTGGGCTGAGATCTCCGGCGGCCTCGATATCATCAAGGTCGATGGCTATGAGACCCCTTCACGCGCGTATGTGGGACGCTTCAACTTCCGCGGCACCTCGCAGCAGCAGTTGATCGGCGAACTCTCCGGCGGCGAGCGTAACCGGGTGCACCTGGCCAAAGTACTGCGTAGCGGCGGCAACGTACTGCTGCTCGATGAGCCGACCAATGATCTGGATATCGAGACGCTACGTGCGCTCGAGGATGCGCTGCTCTCCTTCCCGGGCTGCGCGGTGGTGATCTCGCACGATCGCTGGTTTCTGGACCGGATTGCCACCCACATCCTGGCCTTTGAGGGCAATTCGGAGCTCGTCTGGTTCGAGGGCAACTACCAGGATTACATTGAGGATCTCAAGCACCGCCGTGGCGAGGAAGCCGCCCAGCCTCACCGGCTCAAGTACAAGCGCCTAACCGGTTGATGGCTTACCTGAGCAAGATTATGTAACCCAGTGTGTTCGCTAGCAATAATGTGACCGACGTCAGCGCGCGGTTCGGCTACACTGATTATTGGAGGAGACAGGCGACTCACGCTGCCGCACGCTGCAGCGGTGCACCAGAAGGTCGCCCTAAGCCGGTATGGCCACGTACATCGACGCCACGGGGACACTGCATCACGAGCAGGCAGCCAGCCTTGCGCTGACCTGCCCGCATTGCCTCGTACTCTCACATATCACGCCGATCGCGGTTCCTGGCTTCAACGAGCTGAGCAGCCACCCGCCGAAATTTGTGGGCGCGGTCTATCGCTGCGACTCATGCAACGCGCCGATCTTCCTGCGCTTCCCAGTCAAGCTGTGTGGCAACCATCGCATTGAGCTTGGCTCGCAGTTTGTCGAGGTCGAGCGCCCGCGGGAGAAATTCAGCTTCCTGTACCTGCCCGAGCAGGTCGAGATCATGTTCCGCGAAGCGCTTTCGTGCTATTCGCACAGCAGCTTCAACGCCTTTGCGGCGATGTGCCGGCGCACGATGCAATCAGCCTTTGCCGAGCTGGGCGAGTCGGGCAAGCTCCGCGTGTTCGATCAGCTCAATGACGTACGCACGATGGCGGATCTGGATGCCACGATGTTCGTGGACATCAAGCGCGTGATCTTTGGCAGCGATGCCGATCCGCATCCGAACCTGCCGAGCATCGATGATCAGACCGCAGGGGTGCTGCTCGAGGTCATGAAGGACCTGCTCTATCAGATGTATGTGCGCAAGGGGCGCCTGCAGCAGGCCATGATGGTGCGCCGGTTCTTCTCGGATGAATCACTGCGCAATATCGGCGCCGCCCGCAAGTCCGAATCGGCCTGAGTCGGCCCTCCCGCACGGCAAGCGCTAATTCAGAGCGCTTAAGGCGTCGCGGTTCTCGATCGCATACTGCAACAGGCTATTGGCCCCCTTGAGGCCCAGCTTGCTGCAGATCTTGGCGCGATGTGATTCGACCGTGCGCGGTGAGATGAACAGCTCCGCGGCAATGTCCCGGGTCGTCTTCTTGTCCGCGACCCGCTTGAGGATCCGGCGTTCGGCAATCGTCAGATCCTGAAGGCTGGGCTGGCGATCGGCCAGCGCTGCCGCGCGATCGCGTCGCCTGAGCAGAAACCCCGACATCGAGGGGCACACATAGGGCACATCGGCAGCCACCGCGATCAGGCAGCTGACAATTTCGCTGACGGCGTTTTCCTTGAGTACGTAGCCCGAGATGCCCAGGTTCATGGCTTGGTTGAAGGCCTGCTCGTCCTTGAACATGGTCAGCACTACCAGGCGCACCGGGTTGTGCCGCTCGCGCAGCTTTGCCGCGACATCAAGGCCATTCATGTCGGGCAGATTCAAGTCAATGACCGCCAGGTCCGGCTTGGTTTGCCCAATCAGCTCCAGCGCCGAGGTGCCCTTGTCGGCCTCGCCCACCAGATCAAAGCGCGGATCGGATTGCACGACCTGCCGCAGGCCCTGACGGAACAGCGGGTGGTCATCGACGATTACCAGTCGGATGCGCTTGTTATCACTCACTGGCCAATACTACTCCCTCAGGGGTACGACTCCAAAAGAGCCACTTTATTCAGGGGCCGCGGTCTCTGCCGGATCGATGTAGAGGTTCTCGGCCACCGGTAGCTCGACCACCAGCCTTGTGCCTCGGCCAGGCGCACTGTCGATCGCCAGCGTGCCACCCAGCATCTTGGCGCGCTCCAGCATTGTGGTCAGGCCATAGCCGCCAGTGCGCGACCCCCCGGCGCCCACATCAAAGCCGCACCCGTCATCGCACACCACCAGACGCACGCAATGCAGATCGTTCTCCAGCTGCACCTCGACGCGGCTCGCGCTGGAGTGCTTCAGGATGTTGTTGAGCGCCTCCTGCGCGATCCGGTAGACATTCGTGGCATCCGAGCCAGTGAGCTGAGCATCAACGTTCTCGAGCCGATGGATCACTTCGACAGCCGCGCTTTGCGACCAGCGCTCGATCAGACCCTCGAGCGATGCGGTGAGGCCGATCTGGTCGATATGCAATGGCCGCAGGTTCTGCACCAGGGCGCGTATATCGCCGATGGCTGCGGCAGTGACCTGGCTCAGGCTGTCGATGTGGACGCTGGCGCCGACGGGCAGCTGCACCTCATTCAGTGCCAGGCGCGCCCGATTGGCGATCAGCGACAGGCTCTGGCCGATACTGTCATGCAGCTCACTGGCAATGCGCGTCCGCTCCTGCTCATGTGCCGTCAGCAGCTGACGCGCGAATTCCTCGCGCGCGCGCAGCTCCCGCTCCCGCGTGCGCTCCAGGGATTCCTGCGCGAGCACCTGCTCGTGGATATCGGTGAGCGATCCGCACATTCGCAGTGCCCGCCCCTGCTCATTCCAGAAAGCCTGCCCGCGGCCCCGAAACCAGCGGTACTGCCCGTTGGCAAGCTGCAACCGAAACTGCACGTCATTGGGTTCGCGATAGCGCAGGTGCCGCGAGAGCGTGCTCGAGAAGCGCTCGTAGTCGGTCGGATGCACCCTGAGCCAGAAGCTCTGCGCTACCGGCGGAAACTCGCTCGAATCGGCAAACCCAAGCAGCCACAGCAGGCGCGGCGAGTAGTACACCTGATCGCTGCGCAGATCCCAGTCCCAGATGCCATCGTTGGAGCCGGCAACTGCCAGCTCGAAGCGCTCCTGGCTGCGGCTCAAGGCGAGGAAACGCTCGCGCAGCAGGCTGACCATTTCTTGCAGCGAGGTGCGCAGTCCCGCAAGCTCGCCATGGAATCCGGCCGAGGGCGGCAGCTCGGCCTCCGCGGTCTCAAGGCGCGTCTGGCGCGCAAATCGTTCCAGTCGCGCAACCGGGCGCAAAACCAGATACCACACCAGGCCCCACAGCATCAGGATCATGAACAGATCCGCAAGCGCTAGCGGCACCAGCTCGCGACGCAGGCTCTCCCAGGCGGCGGTGCGCGCCGGCGCGATGGGCACGTACACCGTGACGGTGACGCCCGGCATGACGGAGGCCGCATGCTGCAGCTGCCCTTCCATCGGCGGCAGCAGTTCAAGTTCCCGGATCACGCCGCGCTCATCCTTGAACCAGGCGCGCGTCGCGGGCGCGGCTTGCTCTGAGAAAATCTGCACAGCATCGAGCGTGGGTCCAGTAAGGAAGCCGCCAACGACGCTCGCGATCTGCTGAGCATCGTGTGCACGTACTGCCGGCAATAAATCCGCTGCGACATGCCCGTTGATCACCGCCGTGCGTTCGACGAGCGTCGCCATACGGGCCGAGTACTCACTGCGGTAGGCCACATAAATGGCCGCCGCGAGCAATACCGTCATCGCCACGCTCAGCGCGAGCGCCACCAGAAAGGAGATCGAAGCGGTACGTAGTCCGGAACTCATGCGTTGCTGATCCGTGCTGGCGAAAGGCCGCGGCCCAGGGTTAGCGGTTTGTGTGGCAGCCGCGGAAGATAGCCGAAGCGCGGCCAGCTCGTGGCCCAAAGCGCGCGCCGCCGGGTCGTGATCCGATGCGGCAGCCAGCGGTGCAGAATCCTGCGGCAAAATCAGCCAAGCCACACGCGGGCATTGCGGAACAGCCGCAACCAACCTGCATCCGCGCCGGCGCCTTCGGGATGCCAGGAATTTTGTACCGTGCGGATGACCCGCTCGGGATGCGGCATCGTGATCGTGACCCGCCCATCCGGCGTCGTGAGTGCGGCAATTGCGCCGCTGGCGCCATTGGGATTGTCCGGATAATGGCGGGCTGGCTCCCCATGGCCATCGATATAGCGCAGCGCGATCAGGCCCGCGGCGGCACAAGCGCGCTCCTCGGCCACGCCCGCAAACTGTGCGCGGCCCTCTCCGTGCGCTATCGCCACCGGCAAGCGTGAGCCGGCCATGCCGCTCAGCAGCACCGAGGGCGATGGCGCAATCTCCACCAGACTCAGACGTGCTTCGAACTGCTCACTGCGATTGCGCAGGAATCTTGGCCAGCTACCGGCACCCGGAATCAGCTCTTTGAGTAGCGCCATCATCTGGCAGCCATTGCATACGCCGAGGCTAAAAGTATCCGGACGGGCAAAGAAGGTCTCGAACTCGGCGCGCAGCCGCTCGTGAAACAGCACCGATGCCGCCCAGCCGCCGCCCGCGCCCAGCACATCGCCGTAGGAAAACCCGCCGCAGGCCACGAGCGCGGCAAACTCAGACAGTCTGCGCTCACCGCGCAGCAGATCGCTCATGTGTACATCAAAGGCCTCGAAGCCAGCGCGCTCCAGCGCTGCTGCCATTTCAACCTGGCCGTTGACCCCCTGCTCGCGCAGCACCGCGACGCGCGGCCGCGCGCCGCGGTTGATGTAGGGGGCGCTGATATCCTCTTCCGGATCAAAGCTCAGCTGCCAGCACAGGCCCGGTGCCGCCGGATCGAGCTGCGCTGCAAACTCCTCGGCGGCGCACTCGGGGTTGTCGCGCAAGCGGCGCATGCGATGCGAAGTCTCCGACCAGGAATGGCGCAGGCCCACCCACGAATCCTCGAAACTCACCGCGCCGACACGAATGCCGATCTGCAGCTCCGCCCGCGGCCAGCCGATCAGCTGGCTGCAGCCATCGAGGCCGTGGCGAGTAAGACAAGCCTGCACCTGCGGCAGCTGCGCTGCTGCCACCTGCAGCACGATGCCGGGCTCCTCGGCAAACAGCTGCGAGAGTGCATCGCCGCGCCCCGGATCAAGTTCAATCTGCAGGCCACAGTGGCCCGCGAAGGCCATCTCGATCAGCGTAATCGCCAGTCCGCCATCGGAGCGATCGTGATACGCAAGGATCAGGCCCGCATCGCGCAACTCGCGCAGCGCGCCTGCCAGGCCCGAAAGCAGTGCCGCATCGTCAAGATCCGCGGGTTGCCCGCCGTGCAATCCATACACCTGGGCAAGCGCCGAACCGCCCAGGCGCAGCCTGCCTCGACTCAGATCCACCAGCAGCAGGCGCGTCTCACCGGCATCGGTACGCAGCACCGGTGTCAGAGTGCGGCGCACATCCTTAATTGGTGCAAAAGCCGAGACGACCAGCGACACCGGTGCGACCACGCTGTATTCCTCGCCCTGCTGCTGCCAGCGTGTCTTCATCGAGAGCGAGTCCTTGCCGACCGGCACCGCAATCCCCAATGCCGGACACAACTGCTCACCGACCGCCTGCACGGCTGCATACAGCGCCGCATCCTCGCCCGGCTCGCCGCAGGCAGCCATCCAGTTGGCCGAGAGGCGCGCATCGGATAGCGAGCGCACATCGCTCGCCAGCAGATTGGTGAGCGCCTCGCACACCGCCAGACGCGCCGCCGCGGGCGCATCGAGGATCGCGACCGGGGTGCGCTCGCCAACGGCCATGGCCTCGCCGCTGAAGTGCCGGTAATCGGTGAGCGTCACCGCCACATCCGCTACCGGCACCTGCCAGGGGCCGACCAGCTGGTCGCGGCTGATCAGCCCGCCCACGGTGCGATCGCCGATTGTGATCAGAAAGCTCTTGTCCGCCACGGCCGGCAGGCGCAGCACACGATGGATCGCTTCGCGCAGGTCCCCCGGCAAGCCTGCAAGTTCTGGCCTAGGCGGCGAAAGGCTGCGCACGTTGCGCAGCATGCGCGGCGGCTTGCCGAGCAGGGCATCGATGCTGATGTGCACCGGGTCGTTGCCAAAATCCCGATCGTGGACCACCAGCACGCCATCGGCGGTGATCACGCCGACATCGGCGAAGGGCGCGCGTTCGCGCTGCGCGATTGCGCCAAAGCGCTCTACGCCATCCGCACGGAGCACCAGAACATAGCGCTCCTGCGCCTCGTTGCACCAGATCTCAAGCGGCGACATGCCCGGCTCGGCATTGGGGATGTCGCGCAGTTCAACACGCGCACCGCGGTGGCTGTGCGCGACGGCCTCGGGGATCGCATTGGAGAGACCGCCGGCACCGACATCATGAATCAGTTCGATCGGGTTCTGGGCGCCGAGCGCCCAGCAGCGATCGATGACTTCCTGGGCGCGCCGCTGCATCTCGGGATTGCCGCGCTGGACCGAAGCAAAATCGAGCGCCTCGCTGCTGCTGCCACTGTCGAGCGAGGAAGCAGCACCGCCCCCGAGCCCGATCAGCATGGCTGGCCCACCCAGCAGGATCAATCTCGAGCCAACCGACACCTCGCCCTTGAGCGCGTGCTGTCGACGTACGTTCCCCAGGCCCCCGGCCAGCATGATTGGCTTGTGGTAGCCGCGCGCGCGGCGAGCACCTTCGCCGGGCACCTGCGTCTCAAGGGTGCGGAAGTAGCCCAGAATGTTCGGCCGCCCGAATTCGTTGTTGAATGCGGCAGCGCCGATCGGCCCTTCGAGCATGATCTCGAGCGCCGAGGCGATCCGCAGCGGGCGGCCTATGCTGCGCTCCCAGGGTTGAACGAATCCGGGAATCTCAAGATTGGAGACCGAGAATCCAACCAGGCCCGCCTTGGGTTTGGCCCCAAGGCCGGTGGCGCCTTCATCGCGCAGTTCGCCGCCGGAACCCGTCGCGGCACCGGGGAACGGCGCAATGGCGGTGGGATGATTGTGAGTCTCGACCTTCATCAGCAGATCGATCGGCTCATCGACATAGCCGTAGCGGCCAGTGACCGGATCGGGGAAGAAGCGTGAACCGGCAGCGCCCGCAACCACCGCCGCGTTGTCCTGGTAGGCCGAGATCACACCGGCGCCGGCGCGCTCGTGCGTATAGCGAATCATCTGGAACATCGAGCGCTGCTGCTCCTGTCCATCGATGATCACGCGCGCATTGAAAATCTTGTGGCGGCAATGTTCAGAATTCGCCTGGGCAAACATCATCAGCTCGACATCGCTTGGTCCACGGCCGAGCGCGCTGAAGGTCGCAAACAGATAGTCAATTTCATCATCGCTCAGTGCCAGACCCAGGCGCTTGTTGGCCGCCGTCAACGCCCCGCTGCCGCCGGCGATCGAAATCAGGGCCAGCGGGCGTGGCAGCTCAGTGACAAACAGCAGCAACGCCGCTTCGAGGTCCGCGAGCACCGCTTCGGTCATGCGATCGTGGAGCACCGCGGCGGCGCGCGCGCGCGCCTCGGCGCTCAGTGGCCCCGCAAGCTCAAGATCGTAGGCAATGCCACGCTCAATCCTACGCACGGCCTCAAGCGCACAGACGTGGGCGATATCGGTGGCCTTGCTGGACCAGGGTGAGATCGTGCCGGGCCGCGGGACCACCACCAGGCGTGAGTTGCAGGGCGGCAGTGGCGGCGGCGGCCGGGCACCCAGGGCTAGCAGCGCCTCGAGTCGCACTTGCTCGGCTGCTCGGAGTGCCTCAGCGGCGTCGATAAAGTGCACGAAGTGCGCTGCGAGGCCGGTGATCTGCGCATCGATCGAGCGCAGGCGCGCGAGCAGACGCTCCAGCCGAAACGCCGACCAGGCCGGCGCTCCTGGGACTACCTGCATCGCTTTACTTCTTGGGGCCGGTGGTACCGGCCGGATTGGGGCTTGGAAACAGCGGTGTCGGGAACGCTGATACGTTGCTGACGCCCTCGAGTGCGACGACCTTGCTGATGCCCTGCTTGCGCACCTCATCAATCCGCAGGATCGAGGGCAGCGGCAGATAGGTGCGCTTGACGCCCGCAAATTCGCTCTTGATCCGCTCTTCACCCGGGTCGAGAACCACGCTCGAGCGCTCACCAAAGACGAGCTCCTCGACCTCGATAAAGCCGAACAGGGAGCCGTGGCTGACTTTGCGGGCATAGATCTCGTAAACCTTGCCCTGGTTCACGAACATAATCTTAAAGATGTGATTTGCTGGCATTTCAAACTGTCGACAATTGCCCTGATGACCGCCCCGGGCCGTATTATAGGGATCCGGCAGGCCCAACGCCCCCGTCGAGCGAGGGAAGAGGACCGGAGCATGACCTTAAAGCTCACCATCATCAGCGAGCAGCGCGTCAAACTGGGCGGGCACTCCACCTTCGTGCTTCGCCAGTCAAGCGGCACCATCGGGCGTGCCTATGATAACACCTGGACTCTGGCCGATCCGCACCGCTACCTCTCGGCTCACCACGCCAGAATCCTGTTCCGGCAGGGCGCGTATTTCATTGAGGACACCAGCACCAATGGCCTGTTTCTCAATGGCGCCGAAGATCCGGTAGGCCGGCACGGACCCCAGGGACTGCGCAGCGGCGATACCCTGCGGCTTGGCGACTACATGATCCGCGTGACGATCGATGAGGCCGATAGCAGCGAGGGCGACGTAGCAGCCAGTGCCGAGTACCTGGTCGCCGCGCCCGCGGCTTCCTATTCGTCCTCGCTCGATCCGGATCTTGGCGCCGACCTGAATCTCAATGAGCTGATCTGGCACGAGGCCGGCGGCTATTCACCCGACCGCTCGCTCAACACGCCGGGACTGGCGCCGCTGGTCGATGACACGGGACTGCGCAAGTTTGACGTTGCGCGCCATGCGCCGCCGGGCGCGGATACTGGCCTGCGTCGCCGGCCGGTAGTTGCGGGGGCGGCGCGCGGAGCCGCAGAGGCCTTCTTTCGCGGTGCCGGCATCGACATCGAACGCATTCCGGCCGAGCTGCACCTGCGCGTGCTGCACTTGGCCGGCCTGCTGATGCGCGAGGCGCTGGGGGGCGTAAAAGATCTGGCGCGTCTGCAACGCGAGCTGCGCGCCGGCAGCGGCATCAGTACCGAGGGTGAAGATGCCGAGCGCATTGCGCTCCAGCAGTTGCCCGTGGAGGATCTGCTGGTGCGCCTGTTCCTCGGTCACGAGCGGCACGATATCGATGCCGTGCAGTGGCTGCGCGAATTGCTGAGCATGGCGCGTCGGCACGACACCGCCTTGATGCGCGCGCTGTCAGTGGCGCTCGCTGATTTTACGCATCACCTGGATCCGGCGGTGCTCGGCAGCGGCGCGGCCCAGAAGGCGCGCTTTCGCAGCATTACCGATATGACGGATCAGCGCCTGCCGCATCTGTTTGCGGAGGCTCTGGCACGCGCATTCAATGCCGAGTTCGGCCGTCCGGGCGGTGAAAACTAAACGCGCGGGCCCTGGCTTGCAGGACCCGCGCGTGTCTCGGCACAGTGGCCCGATCAGATCTCCGGCCTAGGCATCAGCCTCAGTGGCGTGCCCAATAGCCAGCCCGCAGCCGCCAGCCGCCGTTAACATTCACCCAGGTGTGCGGCACCCAGTGGTAGCCCGGTCGGGGAGCTTCCCAGTGCCCGCCAACCCAGACGTGGCGGCCCCCAACCCAGTTCCAGTAGCCACCCAGCCAGACGTAGCCAGCCACCGGCGGGGCGCCGTAGACCTCTACCTGGGGCGCGGGCGGCGCTACCGAAACGCTGCCGCCGACATACACGGCAGGCTCCGGCACGGCGACCGAACCTCGTACCACGCAACCACCCAGTACCGTGGCCGCGGCCAGCGTTGCGATCAGGACAGGACGCGCAAATCGATTAGCTTTCATAGTCTTGAAGTTCCTTTAGACTCAGGAGGTTAACACGCTATCTCAAACGGCCCTGCAAGGTCTGCGGTTGACTTCACAATCGACGCTCCGGGCCGGTTGAGCGTCTTTTCCGATGACATTTGCGTAACTTGCCAAGTGCGGCCTGGGGTGAGGCGCTCAGCGCCTAGGCAGTCCGGGCTAGTGGCGCTCATCGCGCTGCGGGTGAGGTTGTGATGCCGCCGGATGTGCCGGCTGGCGCGAGGGGGCGCGGTAGGCTGGGCGCCGTGGCGCCCGATATTGCGGCCTCGGCGCCGCGGGGCGATATGTTGGCGCGCCCTGCGCGCGCGGCGCGGGGGCGTGATTGGGTGCAGGCATCGTCGCCGGCGGGTGTGCTGCCGGCGCGGGCGCACCGAATCTGGCGCTAGCCGCTGCTGGCGCACTCGAGGGCTCACGCGGTTGGAAGCGCGGCGGCGGCTGGTAGCCGCTGCCCGCCACCGAGGAGGCGCGTGCACGCACGATGCCGGCGCCCGAGAATTCTCCGGGGTGGACCGATGCGGCCACGGCAGGCGCGCCATGATTTACGCTCGCGAGCAAGGCACGATTGCCAGAGGCTGCCTGTTCATTCTGAGTCTGCATCGGCGTCGCACCCTGATGCCGCTCGTTAGCCGCCTGCTGCTCAGCCGGCGTTGGCGTGGCGTTGATTCCGCCGTTGCCACCGTTGTAGCTGACGCGGCTCAGGCCACCGTCATTAGTCACCGTCTGGTTGTAGGTGTTGCTCACCGACACCGAACCGAAATTGTTGACGGCGCGATTGTACTGGAAGGCCCCGCCTCGCCAGAAGCCACCGGCGTAGCCGACACCGCCGTAGCCAAAGCCGTAGTTCACGCCCCCATAGAAGCCGACATGGGGACCCCAGTAACCGCCATGCCAGAGAAAGGCGCCACCCAGCCAGCCCCAATAGCCAGGCGTCCACAGCAACCCCGGCGCCGGTGCCAGCACCCAGGTCCCGGGCACCCAGTAATAGCCGGCCTGACCCCAGGACCAGTAGCCGGGACTCCACAGGTAACCGGCCGCCGGCATCGGCGGCTGCTCGTAGATCGGCAATGCCGGTGGTGCCACCGGCACCGAAACCCCGAGGCTCACGCCCTGCGCGCTGCTCCACAGCGGCGCGCTGCACAGCGCGAGCAGTGCAGCGATACGAGCGACGGTCCGCATCAGGTTCATCGAATCCTCATTAAGCGCCAGCCTGCACTTAAAGGAACGGCAAGCCGCGCAGGCATGTTGAGCTACTGTGCCCCGCCCTCTTCTAAAAGCGGCATTAAATCGCCTTCATCTGCTCCAAAGCGTCGAGTCGATACAGTTAACTGAATGTCTTTGCCTCGTGCGAGCTCGCGGCTGGCCGACAGCAAACGTGCACGCCGGCGATACCGCCGAAGCGGCGCCCAGCGCCTTGAACTGCGCCCGTGAACTCGACCACAATCAGCGCCCGCCAGGAAACTGCACTGTGCCTGCAGCCGAGGAAATTCTATGTCACGCGCGCAACCGCAACTGATGACCGCCAAGCTCAAGCAGCTGCACCCCACGCAGATGACGGTCGGTTTCGGCGAAGTGGCACGCCGCCGGCGCGCGTGGCGAGCGCTCGGCCGCAGCGAGCGCAAGCACCTGCTCAACTCACACTGGTTTCCGGGCGTGCGTGGGCCCGATGAGCGTTACTTCATTACCGATCATCATCACCTCGGCCGGGCGCTCTTTGAAGAGCAGGTGCGCGAGGTGCAGGTGATCGTGCAAAAGGATCTGTCCTGGTTAACGCTCGAGAGCTTCTGGCTCTTCATGGAGCATCACCTGTGGGTGCATCCCTACGATGCCAAGGGCCAGCGGCAATCCTACGATGCGATCCCCAAGCATCTGCCCAAGCTCAGCGATGATCCGTATCGGACACTATCGGCCGACGTGCGGCGTGCCGGCGGCTATGCCAAGGAGGTCACCCCGTTCAGTGAGTTTCTGTGGGCGGATTTCTTCCGCGGCCAGATTGATCGGGAACGGCTCGATAATCACTACAAGCGGGCGCTCAAGGAAGCGTTGAATCTGGCGCACACGCAGGGCGCGCGCCACCTGCCCGGCTGGTCGGGCCTCGATCGCGGCACTTAAGCTTGCCTGGGCAATCCCGCAAGCTGGCGGCCCGATCCAAAAGCTGATTAGCTCACGCTCTCAGCGCTGTAGCGCGCCAGCAGCCCGGTACGCACGACGTGCCGGAACACCCAGCCAAACACCCAGCCGGCGATGGCCAGATACAGCAGCGCCAGGCCACCGCCGAAAGCAAGTGGCAGCAGCTGGAACGGCTTGCCTGCCACCGCGGCCCGCAGTCCTTCAAATACATAGGAGGCGGGCATCAGCTCACCAATCGCCCGCATCCAGTGCGGCAGCGTGGAGAGCGGATAAAACACGCCGGCAAACGGCGAGAGCAGCGCTGGCAGTGGCCACACCAGCCATTCGGAAGCCGGCCCGAGGCGCAGCACCATGGCACTGGCCAGAATTCCAAGTGCAATGCCAAACACGAACAGCACCAGCAGGAACGGCACAAGCAATACGCCCAGCTGGAAGAAGGCCAGGCCGAAGGCGGCACTGGCGAGTATCAGCATCACCACCAGGCTGAGCAGGCCGGTGACGATACTGGTGACCACGAGGCCAGTGACGTACTCGCTGATCAGCAAGGGCGTCGAGAACAGATTCAGGAAATTGCGCGCCCAGATGTCTTCCATAAAGGCGATGGACACGCCCTGCATGATGCGGGTCAGAAAATCCCACAGCAGCACGCCGCCCAGCAGTGTCGGCACGAAGTTGACGCCCGAGCCGGCCACGGCATTAAGGTAGCGCGTGATGAAGCCCCACAGCACGATGTCTATGGCTACCCAGGCAAAGGTCGGCACGACGCGTGTCGGGCTGCCGCGCAGCAGGTAGAACTGGCGCAGTGCAATGCCGGCTATCGGTCGAAGCTTCACGGCGCCTCGCCCGAACGCGCGCTCAACGGCTCACGCGCCAGATGGATGAACAGCTCCTCTAGGCTCGCGGCGCCATGCTGATGCGGCAGCAGCCGCGGATCGCCTTCGAGCAGTATCCGGCCGCGGGCGAGAAACAGCACCCGATCGCACACGGCCTCCACCTCATACATGTTGTGAGAGGTCCAGAGGATTCCGCAGTCCGCCTCAGTGGCTAGCGCACGGATCTGCGCCCGTATCAGCTGCGCGGCGGAAGGATCGAGCGATGCCGTGGGCTCATCCAGTAGCAGCAGTTCCGGACGATTCAGCAGCGCTTTGGCAAGGCTCACACGCGTCTGCTCGCCCGAGGAGAGCACGCCGCACTTGGTATCGCGAAGTGCCTGCAGGTCAAACTGCGTGAGCAGCTCCTCGATGCGCCGGGAGAGTTGCTTGACCCGATAGATCAGCCCGAAATAGCGCAGGTTCTGCAGCACGGTCAGGTTGCCTGGCAAAGCGGCATAAACGGCGGCGAAGTTCGTCCGTGCCAGGGCCTGCGAGCGTTGCCGGAACACATCAAATGCACCGATGCGGATGGTGCCCGAGCTCGGCGAGAGCATGCCGAGCACCATGTTGATCGTCGTCGTCTTGCCGGCACCGTTGGGACCGAGCAGGCCAACGATCTCGCGGCGGCGAACGACAAAACTGACGCCATCGACCGCCAGCTTCTCGCCATAGCGGCGCGACAACGCGTCAACGCTGAGGACGATGGGTGCCGGGTCGGGGGCTGTCACGGTGCTGTTCATACGCGTAAGGGGCCGAATTATGCGTGAGCAAGGCGCTCGCGGATCGACTTTTTGCCGCGAGCCAGCGCGGCGGCGAACGAGCGCCGGTGCGCCAGCGCTCAGCCCCTGGCTTAGCGGCGGCAGCATCCGGAGCACCCAGCGGGTCAGATCCCGCCTGAAACTGTGCGGCTAGCCACAGCTGAAAGTGCCGGGGCGTGAGCCACGTCGCACGGGGGAGCGAGCGCATGCTGCTAGCTTGATGCGCTTGCGAGCCAGCTCCTACGCGGAGGTGTTGTCATGATTCTGGGTCTGATTCTGGTGGTCCTGCTGGTAGTCGTGATCGGCTACTGGATCGGCATCTACAACGGCCTGGTGCGGGTACGCGCCGAGGTCAAGCTCGCCTGGTCGAACATCGATGTGCTGCTGGTGCAGCGTCATGATGAATTGCCCAAGCTGGTGGAAACCTGCAAGCAATACCTGCAGTACGAACAGCAGACCTTGGAGCGCGTCATGCAGGCGCGTGCCGCGGTCGCCACCGCTCGCAGCAGCGGCAGTGTCGCGGCCGTAGGCTCGGCCGAAGTCGGATTACGCAGTGGCCTCGCCGGATTGTATGCGGTGGCGGAGAAATATCCGGACCTGAAGGCGAGCGAAGCCTTCCAGCACCTGCAGCAGCGCATCAGCGGCCTGGAACAGGCCTTAAGCGACCGGCGCGAGATCTACAACGAAGCAGTCAATATCAACAACGTGCGCATCGCGGCATTCCCGGAAGTCCTGATTGCCTCGCGCTACGGGTTCAATGAAGCCACGTTCCTGCGCTTTGATGCGCAGGAGAAGGTCGACGTGGACCTGAAGAGCCTGTTCGCGCATTGACCGCCCTGGACTGTGCAGTGCCATGCCGCCGGACCTTGACTCGAACTACGTAAAGCTGCTGCTCTTAAGCCTCGCGGCACTCCTCTACACCCTCTATCGCTTCTTCCATCGCTGGCACGAAGCACGACTCCTGCAGGATACGCCGCTGGCCCGCGTGCGCTCGGCACCCCAGGGCTACGTCAAGCTGACAGGCCTCGCTCACGCCCCGCCCGACGCCCCGACGCGCGCACCGCTCAGTGGCCGCGCCTGCGTGTGGTGGACCTTCAAGGTCGAGGAGCGGGTCAGCACCTTTGGCCGCAGCCGTTGGCAACGCACGGACGGCGGCACCAGCGACACGCCGTTCCTGCTCAAGGATGTTGATGGCCAGTGCCTGATCAATCCTCTGGATGCCGAGATCGAGCCGAGCGAAACCAACGTGTGGATCGGTGGCTGCGAGGAGTGTTGGCCCGGGGCCACGGAGCCTAGCAGCCGCCTGCGCATCAGCATGGCGCACTTGGGATTCCGTGGCGACCGGCGCCTTCAGGAATCGCTGATTCTGGAGGATGCGAAAGTCTCGGTCCTGGGCGAATTACGCACCGACAGCGGCGGCGCCACCAACGCCGTGGGCGATGAGGCGGCCGCATTACTCGGTGTGTGGAAGCACGATCAACAGGCGCTGCTGGCGCGCTTTGACACCGATCACGATGGGCGCCTGAACGCGAGCGAGTGGGAAGCAGTGCGTGCGGCAGCCGTTGAACAGGTCCAGCACGATCGGCTGCAGGCGCGGCCGGCCGAACGGGTCAGCACACTTGGCAAACCCAACGATGGTCGCCCGTTCCTGATCGCCGCGCTCTCGGCTGAGCAGCTGGCGCAGCGCGAGGGGCGACGCGCTCTGGCTGCGCTTGCGCTGGTGGCGATCGCCCTGGTGGCCTCCTGCTACGCGCTCAGTCACCTGCACTACACCTGAGCGCTCCTGCCCGGAGCCTGCGGGCAATCGTTACGCAGCGCAAAAGCGCTCTGAGGAGCCACCCGCCTGCCCCTATTGGCGGGCACCAAAATGTAACCTCCTGACATCAGCCCTCGGTCCCCATATCCCGCGCTATCATAGGGCTCAGGCAGCACTGATCAGGACACTACGATGGACGCAAAAGTCTCGCACGACGCCCTCGGCACCCATATCGACTGGTCTCATGATGGCATCACCGCCAAGATGATCGACTGGTTCTGGATCAACATGGACAAGGGTTTCATGCTCTGGCATCCCGAGCAGCACGAGGCACTCGATTGGCCGGTGCCACCCGTGCACGGTAACCCGATCGGCGCGATTCACAACGCGCCGCAGACCTGGAATGACGGGAAACGGCAGAACCTTTATATCCGCTTCGATCCGCTCGAGAGCCTGACACCCGAGGTCCGAGACGTGATCATCTATCAGCACGTCATCGTCACCGCCGGACTCGGCTTCGATATGGAAGCCATGAAGAAGGGCGACCCGATGGGCTATCGCATTCACCAGTGGCAGGCCACCGACTACGGCGTGGTCGGCAAGTCCTCAGCCATTCCCACGCGCCGCAAGGAAACGGTGGAGGAAGGCAAGGTCTGGGCGGCCCACTGCATACAGGAGATCGGCAACTGGGCCCACTTCCTCCCGCAGCTCTACAGCCTCTATCAGGTGATCACCGATACGCGCCGCAATCCGTACGCGGACCTGTCGGTGGTCGGGCGCGGTCGCGATGCGCATTACAAGTACATCAAGGAGCTGCCGACGCCGATTGCGGCCAGCGGCTGAACAGGGCTGGCGGCCGGCACTGCGAGTGCCCCGCTGCTCCTTCAGTGTGAAATGTCGGCGACCCCGCCACGCCGCCGCAAGGCAGCGATGGCCAGGTTCAGTCCGGCCAGCGTCAGCGGAAACATCCGTCCACCCACCAGCTCGCGGGTCAGCCTGATCGAGGCCGTGGACTCCCAACGCGAGGCGGGTTCGGGGTTGAGCCAGACCAGGTGCGGGAAATGCGCGGCCAGCCGCTGCATCCACACGCTACCGGCCTCTTCATTCCAATGCTCGATGCTGCCGCCAGACTGCAGGATCTCGTAGGGACTCATCGAGGCATCGCCAATCAGGATGACACGGTATTCCGGGCCGTAGGTCCGGATCAGCTCCTGCGTCGGCACGATCTCGAGATGACGGCGCTGATTGTCACGCCACAGACGCTCGTAGATGAAATTGTGGAAATAGAAATGCCGCAGCTGCCGGAATTCGCTGCGGGCTGCAGAGAACAGCTCCTCGGACAGCCGCACGTGATCATCCATGGAGCCACCGACATCGAGCAGCAGCAGAACACGTGCCGCATTGCGCCGCTCGGCCACCAGCTTCAGATCCAGCAGCCCGGCATTGCGCGCCGTGGCATCGATGGTGTGCTCCAGATCAAGCTCCTCGGCAGCCCCTTCGCGGGCGAAGCGCCGCAGTCGGCGCAATGCCAGCTGGAAATTGCGCGTGCCAAGTTCCAGCCGGTCATCGAGGTTACGGAAGTCGCGGCGATCCCAGACCTTGACCGCGCGCCGGTGACGTGAACGCTCCTGGCCAATGCGCACGCCTTCAGGGTTATAACCCTGGGCGCCGAACGGTGAAGTGCCCTCTGTGCCGATCCACTTGCTGCCACCCTGGTGCCGTTCGCGCTGGTCAGCCAGGCGCTGGCGCAAGGTCTCGAGCAGCTTGTCCCAGCCGCCGAGCGCCTGCACCTGGCGCATTTCCTCGGCACTGAGCAGCCGCTCGCCCAGTGCGCGCAGCCACTCTTCAGGCACCCCGACCATCAGGCGCTCGAACGCCCGCTCGGCACCCCGGAAATACTCTGCGAACACCCGATCGAAGCGATCGTAGAGCCGCTCATCTTTGACCAGGCAGGTGCGCGCAAGAAAATAGAACTGCTCGGCCGACTGCGCCTCCGGGTCTTTGCGCAGCACCTCGAACAACGCCAGCATTTCGGTGAGACTGGTCATCACACCGCCCGCGCGTAGCGCAAAGAAAAAGCCAACCATCATTTGCGTGCTCGCGCTTCCTGTGGCTGGCGGTAGAAGTTATCGATCACCTGACGCGGCGGTTAATGAACATGAGCTGTTCGACCAGGTGCACGTCCTGCTCGTTCTTGAGCAGCGCACCGTACAGCGGCGGGAGTCCCGCCCGTTCGGGCTCCTCGCGCAGGGCGCTCGCCGGAATATCCTCGGCGACCAGCAGCTTGATCCAGTCGAGCAGCTCGGAGGTCGAGGGCCGCTTCTTCAGGCCCGGCGTCTCGCGCAGCGCAAAGAAGCGTGCCAGCGCGGCGGCCAGCAAGTCCTTTTTCAGCGAGGGCTGATGCACAGCGATAATCCGCTCCATCGTCTCAGCGTCCGGGAAACGGATGTAGTGGAAGAAGCAGCGGCGCAGGAATGCATCGGGCAGCTCCTTCTCATTGTTGCTGGTGATGATGATGATCGGACGGTGGCGGGCACGCACCAGTTCGCGCGTCTCGTAGACGTAGAACTCCATGCGATCAAGCTCGCGCAGCAGATCATTGGGAAACTCGATATCGGCCTTGTCGATCTCATCGATCAGCAGCACCGGCTGCACATCGGCATTAAAGGCTTCCCACAACTTGCCAGGCACGATGTAGTTGCGAATTTCGTGGACCCGCGCATCACCAAGCTGCGAATCGCGCAGGCGCGAAACCGCATCGTACTCGTACAGTCCCTGCTGGGCTTTGCTGGTGGATTTCACGTGCCAGTCAAAGAGCGGACGATCGAGCGCGCGCGCGACTTCCTCGGCCAGCTGGGTCTTGCCGGTACCGGGTTCGCCCTTGATCAGCAGTGGCCGACCCACCGTGACCGCAGCATTCACCGCGCTCATCAGTTCTTCGGTGACGACGTAGCGCTCAGTGCCGGAGAATCGCTTGGCAGGCATCGTCGGGCCACTCCTTGAGGCGCAGAGCGAGCGTTCGGCTAGCGGCCGAGCAGGCTCTCGATCTCGGGGATCACCACGAACAGGTCACCAACCAGGCCGAGATCCGCGACCTCGAAAATCGGCGCCTCCGGGTCCTTGTTGATTGCGACAATCGTGCGTGCATCCTTTATGCCGGTCAGGTGCTGGATGGCGCCCGAGATCCCAAAGGCCATGTAGAGCTCCGGGGCGATGATCTTGCCGGTCTGTCCGACCTGCAGTTCGTTGGGTGCATAGCCGGCATCCACCGCGGCGCGCGAGGCGCCCACAGCTGCACCGATCTTGTCGGCCAGCCCCGCGATGATCTTGAAATTCTCTGCACTGCCCAGCGCCCGGCCACCGGAGACCACCTTGTTGGCGCTCTGCAGATCCGGCCGGTCGCTCTTGGCCGCTGTGACCGACACGAAGCGCGTATGCGTCGGGATCTCGGCGGTTGCGGTTACGAGCTCGATCGGCGCGCTGCCGCCAGCCGCTGCCGCCTCGAAGGAAGCCGAGCGCACCGTGGCAACAATCTTGGTTCCGGCAGCAACTTCGAGCGTGACGATCGCGTTGCCGGCGTAGGTTGGACGGCGAAATCGCGTGGCGCTTTCCGCCGCCATGATGTCCGAGAGCTGCGGCGCATTCAAAAGCGCGGCCACACGCGGCATCAGATCCTTGCCAAAGGTGGTGGAGGGGCCAAAGACGTGGCTGAACGGCGCTGCGATGGCAGCGATCTGCGGCGCAAGCACTGCGGCCAGCGCATGGGCATTGGCCGGATGATCGATCCGCAGCACCTTGGCGACGCCGGCAATGGCCGCGGCCTGCCCTGCCACGGCTGCACCGTCCGCGGCCAGCACCAGGATGGTGATTTCTCCATCCGGGATCGCCTGCGCACACTTGACGCACTTGGCAATGCTGGCGTTGAGCTTGCCGCCCTCGTGTTCACCGATGATCAGAATCTTATTCATGACAGCAGTCCCTTCTGCTTGAGGGCAGCCACCAGTTCAGCTGCGGTCTTGACGACGATGCCCTTCTGGCGGGCGGCGGGCGGCTCAGCCTTCACGAGCCGCACCCGATCCTGCAGCTCAATGCCAAGATCGGTGATCGCAAGGGTATCGAGCGGCTTCTTCTTGGCCTTCATGATCTCCGGCAGCTTGACGTAGCGCGGCTCATTCAGGCGCAGATCCGCGGTGAAGACGGCCGGCAGGTCGACCTCCAGCGTCTCGAGGCCCGCATCGACTTCACGGGTCACGGTCGCCATGGTATCGGTCAGTACAATCTTCGAAGCGAAGGTCGCCTGCGGCCGACCCCAGAGCCCCGCCAGCATCTGGCCAGTCTGATTGTTGTCATCATCAATAGCCTGCTTGCCCATGATGACGGCGAAGGGCTGCTCCTTCTTGATAAGTTCAAGAAAAACTCGGGCACCGGTCAATGGCTCAACACTGCTCGTGGACTGCACGAGGATTGCGCGGTCAGCACCCATGGCGAGCGCCGTACGCAACTGCTGCTGGCAATCGGCCGGCCCGATGGTGGCAACGATGACTTCATCGGCCTGCCCACGCTCCTTGATTCGCAGTGCCTCCTCAAGCGCAATCTCGTCAAAGGGGTTGATGCTCATCTTGACGCCATCGAGCATTACGCCCGAGCCGTCGGCTTTAACCTTGATGCGGACGTTGTAGTCCACCACCCGCTTGATGCCAACCAATAGCTTTTTCATCGGATCCTGCTTCTCTGAGTAATCAGGGCATGCACAGGCCACAGCCTCGCGCGCGCGTAGGTTACCCGACCGGCGCACTGACGGATGATTTAGGCGCGACGCGCAGTTATCAAAGACCGCCCCTTATGCTGCCTCGGGCAGTCCGGCGACGGATCGAAGCGGGTTTAGAAAGTATCTATAACTTACTGTAATTGATGGCTACTTTTCAGTCAGAGTCAGCTCGCGCAACTGCCTCCACGCTGAACAGCACGCGCGGCTCTCAGACCCGGCCTTCAGCCACGAAATGAGGATTCTCAAAGCCTGGCTTTCCGTATTGCAAGGGTCGGGCATCCATGGTCATCACCCGGCCCCCTGCAGCACGCAGCACCGCATCCCCGGCCGCGGTATCCCACTCCATCGTGCGTCCCAGTCGCGGATACAGATCCGCTTCGCCGGCGGCCACCAGGCAAAACTTCAGCGAAGAGCCGGCGTGCTTGTTGGCCGCGACCGTGCGGCCGCGCAGGAACTGCGCCAGCGCGGCGGCATCTCCATGCGAGCGGCTGGAGACGACCGTCAGTCCTCCAGCCGGCACCGTGCGGCAGGTGATGGTGCGACGAGCTCCGGCCTCCTCCAGCGCCGCACCGTGTCCGCTGATGCCGCTGAACAGGCGCTCGTGCGCTGGCGCAAAGACCACGCCCAGGGTCGGCTCCCCCTGTTCGATCAGTGCAATGTTGACCGTGAACTCGCCGTTGCGTCGGATGAATTCCTTGGTGCCATCGAGCGGATCGACCAGCCAGAACCGTCCAGCTACGCTCGGCGTGCGCCCGGCTGCAGAGGCTTCCTCGGAGACCACTGGCACTGCGGGCGTCAGGTGCTTGAGCGCCTCCAGGATCAGGGCTTCGGCCCGCTCATCGGCGGCAGTGACCGGCGAGGCATCCGCTTTGTCGCGCACCGAAAAGTCTGTGGCGTAGACACCCATGATCGCGCTGCCGGCAAGCCGCGCGACCGCCTCGATGTCGGCGCACAGCTTCCTCCGATCAGTTACGAATTCGCCCACGGTGCTCAGATGGTTTCGATCAGGCCGCGCCGCTGCATCTCGGCCAGGATATGCAGCGCAGCTTCCTCAGCGCTCAGTTGCGTGGTATCGATGCGGATCTCCGGATTCTCGGGGGCCTCATAGGGCGAGTCGATGCCCGTGAAATTCTTCAGCTGCCCCTGACGTGCCTTCCTGTACAGACCCTTGACGTCGCGCTCTTCGGCTGCGGCGAGCGGCGTATCCACGAAGATTTCCAGGAATTCCCCGACCTGCAGCAGGCTGCGTGCCATGCGCCGCTCGCTGCGAAACGGCGAGATGAAGGAGACCAGTACGATCAGCCCGGCATCGACCATCAGCCTGGAAACCTCGGCCACGCGGCGGATGTTCTCCACGCGATCCACATCCGTGAACCCCAGATCCCGGTTCAGGCCGTGCCGGACATTGTCGCCATCGAGCAGATAGGTATGCTGCGCCAGCGCATGCAGGCGCTTCTCGACCAGGTTGGCGATTGTTGACTTGCCGGCACCCGAGTAACCCGTGAACCACAGTACGCACGGCTTGTGCCCGTTGAGCAGCGTGTGGGCCTGCTTGTTGACGTCCAGGGCCTGCCAGTGGACGTTTTGCGATCGGCGCAGCGCAAAGCGCAGCATGCCGGCGCCCACCGTATTGTTGCTGAGCCGGTCGATCAGGATGAACGCCCCGGTCTCACGGTTCAGTTCGTAGGGATCGAACGCGACCGGGCGATCAAGCTCAAGGACGCACACGCCAATCTCATTGAGCTCAAGGCGCGTCGCGGCCAGCTGCTCGAGGGTATTCACATTGATCTTGTACTTGATGGGCAAGATTGTTGCCGTCACTGTCTTGGCACCGATTTTCATCAGATAAGAACGTCCGCGCAGCAAGGGTTGCTCGTGCATCCACACAATCGTGGCCTCGAACTGATCAGCCACCTCCGGAGGTGCATCGGCCGCCGAGATCACATCGCCGCGACTGACATCAATCTCATCGCGCAACGTCAGCGTCACGGACTGACCCGCCACTGCCTGGTCAAGGTCGCCATCCGCGGTGACAATGCGCGCGACACTGCTGAGCGTGCCAGCCGGGCTGATGCGCACGCGCGCGCCCTGCCGGATAAGGCCACTGGCGACCAGACCCGCGAAACCACGGAAATCCAGATTCGGCCGGTTCACCCACTGCACCGGCAAGCGGAACGCCGCACGCTGTAATCGATCCTCATCGACCTCGACCGTCTCGAGGTATTCCATCAGGCTTGGTCCCCGGAACCACGGCGTGCGCTCACTTAGGCGCGTGATGTTGTCGCCCTGCACGGCCGAGATTGGCAGATAGCGCACATCCTTCAGCCCAATCTGCTCCGCAAAGGGTTGGAACTGGTGCTGGATCTCCAGGAAGCGGCTCTCTGAGTACTCCACCAGGTCCATCTTGTTGATGGCGAGCGCGATATGACGGATGCCAAGCAGCGACACCAGGTAGCTGTGTCGCCGGGTCTGGGTAAGCACGCCCTTGCGGGCATCGATCAGGATGATGGCGACATCGGCCGTTGATGCACCAGTCACCATATTGCGCGTGTACTGCTCATGCCCCGGCGTGTCGGCGACTATGAATTTTCGCCGTTCGGTTGAGAAGAAGCGATACGCCACATCAATGGTAATGCCCTGCTCACGCTCGGCTGACAGGCCATCGAGCAACAATGCAAAGTCGAGCTCGCCACCGGTCGTGCCGATACGTTTCGAATCACTGGCGAGCGTCGCCAGCTGATCTTCGAAGAGCAGCTTGGATTCAAACAGCAGCCGGCCGATCAACGAGCTCTTGCCATCATCCACGCTTCCGCAGGTGATGAATCGCAGCAGCCCCTTGCGCTCCTGTGCTTTCAGGTAGGCGCCGATATCGCTGGATATCAGTTCGGATACGTGGGCCATCAGAAGTAGCCTTCCTGCTTCTTCTGCTCCATCGAGGCCGCCGCATCATGATCGATGACGCGCCCCTGACGCTCGGAGGTGCGCGTCAGAAGCATTTCCTGAATGATGGCCGGCAGCGTGTCCGCTTCGCTCGCAATGGCGCCGGTAAGCGGATAGCAACCGAGGGTGCGAAACCGAACCTTCTTCATGGTCGGTTTCTCACCCGGATTGAGCGGCATGCGCTCATCATCCACCATGATCAGCGTGCCATCACGCTCGACGACCGGACGCTCACGGGCAAAATACAGCGGCACGATCGGGATGCTCTGCAGATAGATGTACTGCCAGACATCAAGCTCAGTCCAGTTGGAGATCGGGAAGACGCGAATCGATTCGCCCTTGCGCTTGCGGGTGTTGTAGAGGTGCCAGAGCTCCGGGCGCTGGTTTTTTGGATCCCAGTGATGCTGCGCCGAGCGGAATGAGAACACGCGTTCCTTGGCTCGCGACTTCTCCTCATCCCGACGTCCGCCGCCAAACGCGGCATCGAACCCATACTTGTCCAGCGCCTGCTTGAGTCCCTGTGTCTTCCAGACATCGGTATGAACCGCGGAGCCATGGGTGAAGGGATTGATGCCGAGCGCCACTGCCTCGGGATTCTGGTGCACCAGCAGCTGCATTCCTGACTCGCGCACCACACGCTCGCGCATTGCGTACATGTCACGGAATTTCCAGGTCGTGTCCACGTGCAGCAGCGGGAACGGGGGCGGCGCGGGATAGAAGGCCTTTTTCGCCAGATGCACCATCACGGCGCTATCCTTGCCGATCGAATAAAGCATCACCGGCTTGTCGGCCTCGGCCAGCACTTCACGCATGATGTGAATGCTCTCGGCTTCAAGTCGCTGCAGGTGGGTTAAGGTGCTCATTCGCTCCTGGGCATTGTCGTCATCATGAAAGTATCGCTCGCCATCGCACCCGCCTTGGGCCGGCGGGAGGTGCGACATGGTGCCGTCGATGGGCAGGCACGTGTGCTATCAGCAGTTCTGCGTCTGTCATGTGCGGCGAGGCGAGAGGAAGCTGCGTGCCTGCTCAAGCCGGAGCGCGCTCGAATACTGCCGCAATGCCCTGACCGCCGCCTATGCACATCGTTTCAAGTCCAAAGCGGCCACCGCGACGGCGCAACTCGTGCAGCAAAGTCGCGAGCATCCTCACGCCGGTGGCGCCAATCGGGTGCCCGAGGGAAATACCCGAGCCATTTACATTCAGGCGATCCGGATCATTCCAGCCCCATCCTTTGAGGACGGCCAGTACCTGGCAGGCGAAGGCCTCGTTCAGCTCGACCAGGTCCATCTGATCGAAACTCATTCCGGTGCGCGCCCACAATTTCTTGACCGCTGGTACTGGGCCGTAGCCCATCGTGGCCGGATGACACCCTGCCACCGCCCAGTCCACCAGCCAGGCCTCCGGGCGCAGGTGCAGTTTTGCAAGGCAATCCTCGGCCACGACCAAGCACGCGGCTGCGGCATCGTTTTGCTGACTGGAATTGCCCGCGGTCACGGTACCCTCCTTGAGCAGCGGGCGCAGGCGGGCGAGCGACTCGAGGCTGCTGTCGGCGCGCACACCCTCATCGCGCGCAAATACGAGTGCCTCGCCCTTTTTCTGGGAAACCTGGATGGGCACGACTTCCTCGACAAAGCGCCCTTCCTGCCAGGCGCGCGCGGCGCGCTGGTGGCTACGCACGGCATAGGCATCGGCCGCAGCGCGGCTGATGTCGTGCTCGGCAGCCAGATTCTCTGCGGTCTGGATCATGCCGGAGATTGGGCCAAAGCGGCCCTCGGGCTGCGAACGCTCTCGACCCCGCTCCAGCCGATCGTGCAACTTGACGCTGCCCGCGCGGGCACCCCAGCGCATGTCGGTCGTGTAGTACTCGACACCGCTCATGCTCTCGACGCCACCGGCAACGACCACGTCTGCGGCGCCGGTCTGCACCATCATCGCCGCAGTCACGACCGCTTGCAGGCCGCCGCCGCAACGCCGATCAAGCTGCATGCCAGGGACTTCAATCGGCAGGCCGGCCTCAAGCGCAATCCACCGGCCGACACACGGCGTCTCACCGCTCGCGTAGGACTGGGCGAATACGACATCGTTGATCCGCGCCGGGTCGAGTTCGGTGCGCTCGAGGATCGCCTTGAGCACGGTGGCACCCAGGGTCTCGACGGGCACACTCTTCAGGCTGCCGCCAAAAGTGCCCACGGCCGTGCGCAGCGGACAGACAATCGCCGCCCGACGCAGCGTGCTCACGTCGACACCGGGCGCGGCATGCGCCGAGTGCTGCCGTATTGCGCTGAGAATCCTGATTTCAGATGCTTCATCCTCGCCCCATCCGCTCCGTTGTAACTCAACCAGCCCGACAACCGCTCCACGGTTGCCGGGCAGCAGAAGCTAAGCTACCTGCCTCGCGCCGGATTGGCCACCGGCCCGCAGTTTGCAGAGAAAATCTGCCCGGCAAAGCGCTGGCAGATGGCTTAGGACTCAAAGCGAGCTTCAGCGGTCATGCACACCGAACCCTGGCAGTCCCGCGAGCGCATTTGCCAGAGCTCATTCGCGCGCCAGGCCTCCAGGGTCAGCGGGCAGCGGTGCAGCAGCGCTGCCCATCGCGCCCGGAATCCAAACTGGCGCAGCCGCTTGCCAGGCTCCTGACGTTGAGCCAGGCCTGCGAGCAAGGTTGCCTGCAGTGCGCCTTGCACGACGAGATCCTCGTAGCCCTCACGATCGCGCGCATAGTCCTGATCGTAATGGATACGATGGCTATTGCCCGTCAACGCCGAATAACGAAACAGCAGCACGGCATCGATCGGGACTTGCTCGGTCAGCGCGCCCTCGACCGCGGCCGGCGGGACCGGCGCAGCGGGCGAAGGGCTGCCCGCGGTGCGATACACCAGATCCTGTTGCTCGCTGAGCAGCGCTCCGTGCCCATCAGCAAGCACGTGCTCGATGCTGACCCAGAGCGAGGTCCCGGTGGATCCCTGCTTTTCAGTCACCTTGGTAATGCGGCTGCGCCGCGTCAGTTGCTGCCCTATCCGCAAAGCTCGCTCGAATTTGATCTGCCCGCCCGCCCACATGCGTCGCGGGTAGGCCGCCTCGTCGGGCAGAAAGACACCGCCCGAGGGATGGCCGTCGGGACCAAGGGCGCTGCCGGGTACCCAGTGCTGAAACAGCGCCCAGTGCCACAGTGCTGGTAGCTCATCGCTCTCCGCGACGGGGCAGTCAAGCGTCGCGGCCAGCGCGTGCCGCAGCGGTCGCCACACAGTGTCAGAGCGCTCCTCAGTGCGCCCGAGATAACTTTCAAAGCTCACGCCGAGAACTGTCCCGCAGAGCGCCGCAGCGCTAGCCCCGCACCAGTCGCGCCATCAGCTCGTGGACTGGCAGCTGATCGATCTCGCTACTGGCAAACAGACGACAGATCGCCGAACTCTGCTGCGCATCAAAGTGAGCTGCAACCGAGGACTCAAACTTCTTCACCAGTACCGGCATCCCCTCCGCGCGCCGGCGCCGGTGTCCGATGGGGAAATCAACCTGTATGCGCTCGCTGGCCGTGCCGTCGCGAAAGAACACCTGGATTGCGTTGCCGATAAAGCGCTTGTCGCGTTCGTAGTACTCGCTCGTGAACGTGGCATTTTCGCGCACCTCCATCACCGAGCGCAGCGCATCGATGCGCGGATCCGAGGCCACCTCGTCCTCGTAGTCGCCTGCGGTGAGCCGGCCAAAGATCAGCGGCACGGCGGTCATGTACTGAATGCAGTGATCGCGGTCGGCCGGATTCGAGAGCGGGCCGGTCTTATCGATGATCCTCACACCCGGCTCCTGGGTTTCGATGAGCACGCGACTGATATCTGCCAGCCGTGCCTTGATCCTCGGGTGCAGCGTCATCGCGCACTCGACCGCCGTCTGGGCGTGAAATTCGGCCGGAAAGCTGATCTTGAACAGCACGTTCTCCATCACGTAGCTGCCAAAGGGCTGCGGTCTTGTCAGCGGCTTGCCCCTGAACAGCACGTCCTGGAAGCCCCAACCCTTGGCGGAGAGTGCCGAGGGATAGCCCATCTCACCGCGCAGCGCGATCAGCGCATGTCGTACCGCGCGCGAGGTTGCATCACCGGCCGCCCAGCTCTTGCGCGAACCGGTGTTGGGCGCGTGCCGATAGGTGCGCAGTGCCCCGCCATCGATCCAGGCGTTGGACACTGCATTGATGACCTGCTCGAGTGTGCCACCCAGCTGGGTCGTGGCCACTGCTGTGGAGGCCACACGCACTAGCAGCACATGATCGAGGCCGACGCGGTTGAAACTGTTCTCGAGCGCCAGGATGCCCTGAATCTCGTGTGCCTTGATCATGGCGGTCAGCACATCACGCACGCGTGGCACCGGGCGCCCGGCCGCAGCAGCGCCGCGCCCCAGATAATCAGCAACGGCGAGGATCGCGCCGAGATTGTCAGATGGATGACCCCACTCGGCCGCGAGCCACGTGTCATTGAAATCCAGCCAGCGAACCATCGCGCCGATGTTGAACGCCGCCTGCATCGGATCGAGCTCGAAGTTCAGGCCTGGTACGCGTGCACCGCCGGCCAGTGTCGCGCCCGGCACGACGGGTCCGAGCAGCTTGGTGCAGGCCGGATACTTAAGCGCCTGGAAACCGCAGGCGAGCGTGTCCATCAGACAATAGCGTGCGGTCTCGTACGCAAGCTCGCTCTGAATGGTGAAATTGCGGGCGTATTCAGCGATTTCAACCAGCAGCGCATCCGGATCCGGCCGATGCGTCGATTTAAGATCGTGGGTTGACATGAGACCCGCTCACACCCGCTCGCCCAGCGGAATGAACTTGCGCCCCTCAGGGCCGATGTAATTGGCACTCGGGCGAATGATCTTGTTGTCCTGGCGCTGCTCAATCACATGTGCGCCCCAACCGGTCGTGCGGGCAATCACAAACAGCGGCGTAAACATCTCGGTCGGCACTCCCATCATGTGGTAGCTGACGGCGCTGTACCAGTCGAGATTGGGAAACAGGTTCTTGATCTCGCCCATCACGGTTTCTAGGCGATCGGCGACCCGAAACATCTTGGAATCGGCCGCCTCATCGGAGAGCTTTTTCGCAACGCGCTTGATCACCTGATTGCGCGGATCGGAAATCGTGTAGACCGGGTGGCCGAAGCCGATGATCACTTCCTTGTTCGCGACGCGGCTACGCACGTCGGCTTCGGCCTGGTCCGGCGTTTCGTAGCGCTTCTGGATCTCGAAGGCGACCTCGTTGGCGCCGCCGTGTTTGGGTCCGCGCAGCGCACCGATAGCGCCCGTGATGGCTGAATAGATATCAGATCCCGTGCCGGCGATGACGCGCGCGGCAAAGGTGCTGGCGTTGAACTCGTGCTCTGCGTAGAGAATCAGCGAGGTATGCATCGCGCGCACCCACGAGGGCTTGGGTGCCTTCTGATGCAGCATGCGCAGGAAGTGGCCACCGATGGAATCATCCTCGGTCATCACTTCGATGCGCCGACCACCGTGACTGTAGTGATACCAGTAGCACAAGGCTGAGCCGAGCGAGGCGATCAGTCGGTCAGTGATGTCCCGCGCCCCGGCGAGGTTGTGATCCTCCTTCTCCGGCAGTGCGCAGCCCAGGGCAGAGACTGCGGTGCGCAGTATATCCATCGGATGGGTCGCCGCTGGCAACTGTTCGAGCACCTTGCGAACCGGCTCCGGCAGGTCGCGCAGCGAAGCGAGCTTGCGCTTGTATGCAGTCAGTTCCTCGCGCGTCGGCAGCTTGCCGTGGATCAGCAGGTGCGCGATCTCTTCGAACTCGCAGGCCTCGGCAACCTCGAGGATGTCGTAGCCGCGGTAGTGCAGATCATTGCCAGTGCGGCCGACTGAACAAAGCGCCGTATTGCCGGCCACGATCCCGGACAGTGCCACTGACTTTTTCGCCTTGGCGGCAATTGCCGGCGCTGCATCGTTCATCATTCGCTCCTTATAAATTCCTCGCCCGGTGCCGGCCGCCTAAGGCCGGGGTCCCGCCCGCTGCTCTACTTGCCTTTGGCTGCAGCAAAAAGTTCATCGAGCTTCCGCTCATATTCGTGATAGCCGAGGTACTTATAGAGATCGACCCGGGTCTGCATGGATTCGAGTGCCTCGCGCTGGCTGCCGGTGCGACGGATCACCTCGAGAGTCTTGAGGGCTGCGGCATTCATCGCGCGATAGGCCGAACAGCAGTACAACACAATATCAACGCCCGCTGAGGCCAGCTCATCCCGGGTGTAGAGCGGCGTGTGCCCAAACTCGGTGATATTCGCAAGGATCGGCACCTGCACTGCCTCTTTGAAGCGGCGGTACATGGACAGCTCGGTCATCGCTTCCGGAAAAATCATGTCGGCGCCTGCGTCGATGCACGCCTGGGCGCGCTCGATCGCCCGCTCAATCCCTTCAACCGCCAGTGCATCGGTGCGCGCCATGATGACAAAGCCGGGATCCGTGCGTGCATCGACCGCGGCCTTGATCCGATCGACCATCTCCTCCTTTGGGACAATCTCTTTGCCGGGACGGTGCCCACAGCGCTTGGTCTGAACCTGATCCTCAATATGCAGCCCGGCGGCACCGGCCTTGATAAAGGAACGCACGGTACGTGCAATGTTAAAGGCCCCGCCCCACCCCGTGTCGGCGTCGACCAGCAGCGGCAGGGATGAGGCATCGGTGATGCGGCGCACGTCGATCAGCACATCATCCATGCTGCTGATGCCCAGATCCGGAAGCCCAAGCGAGTTGGCCGCAACACCGCCGCCCGAAAGATAGATCGCCCGATACCCAAGCGCCTCGGCCATGCGTGCCACATAAGCATTGATGCAGCCCGCGACCTGCAGCGGTCGCTCAGCACGCAGCGCACTCCGGAAGCGCTCCCCGGCCGACCCCAGCGCTGCGCTCTTGGGCGTTTGCGTCGTCATTGGACCCTCCCGACCGCCGCGTGGACGGCTTAGGCCGTATTTTCCCCGATTCTGTGCCGTAGTGCTCATATCACGTGAGATTGTCGATTATGATATTGTTTGTTATTCTGGATGAATTCACCCTGACTCAAGATCAGTGCATGGCGGCATTCCCGTGAGCGTCGACAGATACCGGAATTTTGGCTTCCTGATTGGCAGCGTCTACCGGCTCTATACGCGCCTGTTCGAGCGCCATTCCATTGAACTGGGCCTGACACTGGTGCAGTGCAAGGTTCTGGCATTCCTCTCACGTAATGAAGGCGCCAGCCAGGCACGCATCGCCGAAGGCACGGGCACTGATCCCATGACGCTGGTACGGATTCTCGATCGCATGGAACAGGATGGCTGGATCGAGCGCCGGCTCAACGCCGACGATCGCCGTGCGCATCGGCTGTTCCTGCAGGAGGCGGCCAAGCCGGTATTGAGCAAGATGTGGCGCGTCGCCGATGTGGCCCGCAGCGAAGCGCTGGTGGGGCTCGATCCTGGTGCCCGCGAGCAGTTCATGCAACTACTCGAGCAGATGAATGCACGACTCCTGGCGCTCGACGCCGCTGCAGCCCGACCTGTAGACAGCCCTGCCCCCGCACCGGCCCCCAAAGCCGGTCGCGGCAGTGCTCCCCGTAGCTGAACTGGAATCCTTATGAACGCCGATACGCCAAGCGCCATTAATCCCACGCCCACGCCAAACAACACACTGCGCTGGATCCTGATGGGCGGCGGCACGCTGATCGCCCTGATCATCGTGCTGTGGTTGTACTTGAGCTCGGGGCGCTACATGAAAACCGACGACGCCTCGGTCAATGCCGCGCAAACGGCGATCAGCGCGCACATCTCCGGTCAGGTGACGCGCATCGCGGTTCGTGACAACCAGCGCGTGCATCGCGGCGACCTGCTGTTTCAGCTCGATGATCAGCCACTGCGGATCGCCCTCAAGGAAGCGGAAGCCAAGTTGGCGCTGGCACGCATGCAGATCAGCGCTGCCAAGGCAGCCTATCGGCATCAGCTGGCCGAGACCGACGTCGCGCGCGGCACGCTGGCTTACCAGCGGCACGAACTGGAACGCCAGCAACACCTGTCCGAGTCAGGCATCACTTCGCACGCGCAGCTTGATCAGAGCCAGCACACGACCGATGAAGCCCAGCAGAATGTCGCGGCTGCCGAGCAGCAGGCCGGCAGCTTCCTGGCGATTCTGGGCGGCAATCCGGATGTGCCGCTCGAAGCCCACCCGATGGTCATGCAGGCCCAGGCAGCCCTCGACAAGGCCAAACTTGATCTCACCTACACGAGCGTGCTCGCGCCCGATGACGGTGTTGTCACCAAGGTTGAACAGTTGCAGGTGGGCAACTACATCAGCGCGGCCGTCGAGCTCTTCACCCTCGTCTCGACGCGCAATGTGTGGATCGATGCCAATTTCAAGGAAGACCAGCTGGCCCACATGCGCGCCGGCCAGAGCGCGGTAGTCACGATCGATGCGTATCCGGACCGGCGTTTCAACGCCCGGGTAATCAGCTTGAGTCCGGGCACCGGCTCGCAGTTTTCTGTGTTGCCGGCCGAGAATGCCACCGGCAACTGGGTGAAAGTCGTGCAGCGCCTGCCGGTGCGGCTTGAGTTCACCGATCAGGCCGAGGATATCGCCGAGGCGATGCACGCCGGACTGAGCGCCAACGTCAGCGTTGATACGCAATTTCACCGTCACCTGTTCGGTCACGATTCAGCGCAGCCCTAAGCATCGCCGTGAGCGCAGAGTCAGTCGCGACCGAGACCTCCGGGCCGCCCGCCCACCGCGGGATGATCGTCGGCACCCTGATTCTTGCCTCGGTGCTGCAGACCCTTGATACGACGATCGCCAACGTCGCACTACCGCGCATGCAGGGCACGATGTCCGCCAGCCAGGACCAGATGACCTGGGTCCTGACCGCCTATATCGTGGCGGCGGCGATCATGACCCCGCTCAGTGGCTGGCTCGCCGACCAGTTTGGTCGCAAGCGGCTGTTCCTGCTCTCCATCGTCGGCTTCACAATCACCTCGGCGCTGTGCGGCATGGCCGACTCCCTGACCCAGATCGTGGTGTTTCGGCTGCTGCAGGGCGTATGTGGCGCGGCGCTGGTACCGATCTCACAGGCCATTCTGTTCGATGTCTATCCGCCCAGCCAGCACGCCCGCGCCATGTCCATCTGGGGACTGGGCGTGGTGATCGGCCCGATGCTTGGTCCGATCCTCGGCGGCTACCTGACGGACAACTACTCGTGGCGGTGGGTGTTCTACATCAACGTGCCCCTCGGCATCCTCGCCTCGCTGGGCGTCGTCACCTTTTTCAGGAGCTCGACGCGTAGTCGCAGCCCGTTTGATTTCTTCGGCTTTGCCACCATTAGCATCGCCGTTGGGGCGCTGCAGATGCTGCTCGATCGCGGGCCGCTGAAGGATTGGTTCGGCTCGACCGAGATCCGCATCGAGGCCGGCCTGATGGTGTTCACGCTCTACCTGTTCATGGTCCACTCGCTGACCGCTGCGAACCCCTTTATCCGGATATCGATGTTCCGTGACCGGAATTTCGCCTCCGGCAATGTATTCATGTTTGTGGTCGGCGTCGTGATGTACGCGACCTTGGCGCTGCTGCCCGCGATGCTGCAGGATTTGATGGGCTACTCGGTCTTCGAGGCCGGACTGGTCACTTCACCGCGCAGCGTCGGCAGCGTGGTAGCGATGCTCGTGATCGCGCGCCTGATGGGCTGGATCGACCGGCGCGTGCTGATCAGCGGCGGCTTCCTGCTTGCCGCCCTGTCGCTATGGGACATGGCGCACTTCACCACGACCATGAGCATGTCCAAGGTGGTCTGGGCAGGTCTCTGGCAGGGCCTGGGCGTTGCGATCAGCTACGTGCCCTTGACGGCCCTGTCCTTCGCGACGCTGCCAAGTGCGTTGCGAAACCAGGGGACGGCCATGTTCAATTTAATCCGCAACATTGGCAGCAGCATTGGCATCTCGATGGTTCAGGCATTGTTGGTGCGCAATACGCAGATCCAGCATGCCGTGCTGGCCGCGAATCTGACGCCCTACCGCATCGCCACGCTGCACTCGAGCTTGACCTACGCGCCCTACGCACATGCGACCCTACCGGCACTTAACGCCGAAGTCACCGCGCAGGCCAACATGGTGGCTTACATCGATGACTACTATCTGATGTTCATCCTGATCCTCCTCGTCACGCCCGTGATGCTGCTGGTGCGCAAGGCCGCGCCGCGCCCATCACAAGACGCCGCTCCGGTCATCGAAGCCATCGAATGAAGAAAAATATGCGACTCCCAAAGACAGCTGCCGTATCACTCGCCGCGCTCTTGCCAGTATGCGCCGTACTGCTGCTGGCCAGCTGCGTGGCCGGCCCGAATTTCAAGGCGCCCGATGCCCCGGCAGTCACTGCTTACACCCCGATGCCGGCCGCGGCCGCGGGCAGCGCAACCCAGGATGGCACCCCCGCAGCGCTGCCGGCGGAGTGGTGGACACCGCTCGGCTCGCCAAAACTCAACACACTTATTGCCGATTCGGTGCAGGGCAACCGCGAACTTGCCGCCGCTCAGGCAACACTGGTTCAAGCCCAGGAGCTCAGCTACGCCGCAGGTGGCGCGCGTTATCCGCAGATTGCACTCGATGCCAGTGCCGGCCGCGATAAGTACGGCGCCGCGTTCTTGGGCCCCGAGAAGCTGCCGCCGTTCAACTTCTTCTCGCTAGGCCCCTCGCTGAACTTCGTGCTCGATACCAGCGGCGCCGTGCGTCGCACGATCGAGGAGCAGCAGGCACTGACTGAAGCGCAACAGGATCAGGTGGATCAAACCTACCTCACGCTTACGGGCAACGTCGCGCTCCAGGCGCTGGCTATTGCAGCGAGCCACGCGCAAATCGATACCGTCAGCGCGCTGATTGCCGATGACAGCGAGAATCTGCGACTAGTCGTGAGCGCGCAGCAGGCGGGCTCGGCCACGGAAGTCGATCGATTAAACGCCGCCAGCCAGCTTGCCAATGACCAGACACTGCTACCGCCGCTCGAACGGCAGTTACATGTGGCGCAGCACGCGCTCTCGGTATTGATGGGCCGTTACCCCGCCAATTGGACCCCGCCGGATTTCGAACTGGCAGACTTCGTGCTGCCCGAGAGCGTGCCGCTCGCGCTTCCGGCCGAACTGGTCCACCGTCGGCCGGACATCCGCGCGGCCGAGGCACAGTTGCACGCAGCCACCGCGGCCGTTGGCGTCGCGAGCGCTAATCTCTACCCCCAGATCACGCTCAGTGCGAGCGCGAGCCTCGAATCCACGACGCTTGGACAGCTGTTTAATGCCAGCAGCACGGCCGGAAGCTTCGCCGGGAGTCTGGCCGCACCCCTGTTCGATCACGGCGCGCTGCGTGCGCGGCGACGCGCTGCCGCGGCCGCGGCCCGTGCGGCACTCGATGTCTACGAGCAAACCGTGCTGCACTCCTTTGCTCAAGTGGCCGATCAGCTCGAGGCCCTCGATCAGGATGCCGCGCTGGAGCGCGCGCAACAGCAGGCGGTTGAAGTATCAGGCAAGAATCTCTCGCTGACGCGCGAAAGCTATGCCGATGGCTATACCGGCATCCTGCAGGTGCTGGAAGCCGAACGCTTGAACCAGCGTGCGCAGCTCGGCCAGGTGCAGGCGCGCGTCGGGCGCTATGAAGACACCATGCGCCTGCTGCTTGCGCTCGGCGGCCAGGCCCCGGCACCACTGCACACGGCCAATTCCCCCTAGCGCAACGGATCCGGCAGCCGCCGGCAACAGTAGGCGTGCGTCTGGTAAGGGAATTCCACGAAGCTTCGCCCGCGCAGGGCCGGATGCGCAGCGATTAGCGCCCGTAGCTCCTCGAGCATCCGGGCTTTGTCTGCATCATTCATCGCCGCGATGAAACTGACCGAGGCAAAACGCTCGACGATCACGGATTCCGGATCACCACCGTGCACGTAGTGGAAGGTGCTCAGCTCAGGTGCCGAGAACAGCCCCTCACCAAAGGCGCGGCGCCAGGCACCGCTGTAATACCGTGGCACCTCGCCCTCGTGCGGCGTAATCAGCCTCGTGATCTGCTGGACCCAGTCGACGCTCTCGTCGCGCACGTTCCAGACAAGGCCAAGCCGCCCGCCCGGCCGCAGTACCCGATGGATCTCAGCTACCGCCGCGGGATTGGCGAACCAGTGAAAAGCCTGGGCGCACAGCACGGCGTCCATCGATGCCTTGGCAAGCGGCAGTGCTTGCGCGGTTGCCGCCAGCGTGCCAACCGCGGGCAACGCCACGGCCAGTTGCTCGCGCATCTGCGCGACCGGCTCCACTGCAATGACCGTGGCCCCGGTGCGGATCAGCAGGCGCGTGAACTTGCCGGTCCCGGCACCGAGATCGAGCGCCGTCGTGCCTGGCCGCACGCCGAGCGGATCCGCAAGCCAGCTGAGCAACGCTTCTGGATACTCCGGGCGACTGCGCGCGTAGCGGAGCGCTTCGCGTCCAAACCCGACCGCTGCCGTCGCATCGACGTTGCGCATGGGACTGCTACCTCGCTCTGATCTGAAACTCACCCCTGAGCCGCAGCTCACCCCGATGCTGCCGGATCATTCCCTCGGGTTCGAATCCTATGCCAAACTGTCATTGGGCGAGTCCGCGTCCAATATCTATTATGCCGGCGAGCGTACAGAAGTCGTGCGCACTGCTGGCCGAGGGAGCAGCGACCCGGATCATGAGCACGAGTGAAATCTTCCTGATTGCGATGGGGATCATCTTCCTCGTCCCGTATGTCATTTGGCGCGTTGGTCGGACCGAATACTACGCGCCGCTTGTCGTAGTCCAGATCCTGACCGGAATTCTGCTGGGACCCGGCGTGCTCGGGGCGGTATTCCCAACCTACTACAGCTTTGTGTTCAATCCAGCAGTCATTCAGGCGCTCAATGGCATCGCCTGGTGGGCTGTCATGAGCTTCGTGTGGATCGCCGGCATCGAGCTGGATCTCACGGGCGTATGGCGGCACCGGCGCGAGAGCGGGATCACCGCGGGCCTGGCGCTCGGCACGCCGCTGCTCTTTGGGAGCGCGGCGGCCCTGATATTTACCTACTTTGATGGCTGGATCGGCCCACGGGCTGCGACCTGGCAGTTCGTGGCAGGCCTCGGTATGGCCTGTGCAGTGACGGCGCTACCGATCCTGATCCTGTTCATGGAGAAGCTCGAGATTCTGCGCCAGCCAATAGGTCAACGCATCCTGCGCTACGCGAGTCTGGACGATATCGCGATCTGGGGGGTATTGGCGCTGATCCTGATGGATTGGCATCGGATCGGTAAGCAGATCGCTTTCCTGTTGATCTTTGCGCTGGCTGGCTGGTGCATTCGCCGCTTGATGGCGCGGATTCCGGAGCGCGATCGCTGGTACGTGGGGTTGATCTGGCTCGCCTTGTGCGGCCTGGGTGCGGACTGGTCTGGCCTGCACTTCATGGTCGGTGCGTTTCTATCCGGTGCGCTACTCGACAGCAAATGGTTCAACCAGAAGCAGATGGATGCGCTGCGCCATCACGTGCTGCTGCTGATCATGCCGGTGTTTTTCCTCAGCACGGGTCTTCGCACGAGCTGGAGCGTAGGTGGACCGGCAGTGTTTCTTGGTGCCGCGTTACTGCTCATCGCTGCGGTGGGTGGCAAGCTGCTCGGTACGCAGATCGCCGGCAAGATACTTCAATGGGAGCCGGGAGAAAGTATTCTGATCGGGTGGCTGCTGCAGACCAAGGCACTCATCATGATCATTTTTGTCAATATCCTGCTCGACAAAGGGATCATCACCAGCGCCACCTTCACCGCGCTCTTGCTGATGGCAGTCGCCAGCACCATGATCTCTGTGCCGCTCGCGACACCAAGACTCAACAAGCTGCGCTCCGTTATATTCAAGTCCGCCTGATCCAGCGCGGAATATTCGCGCAGCCGTCCCCGCCTGGTATCTGCGAAGCGTGCGTCAGGGACCCTCCTCTCAAATAGCCCCTAGGGGGTGCTCTTACTCAGCTGACATCCGCCGAGCTTGGCCACTACCGGCGCAGCACACGCCACTGTGCCCCCCAAATCGCCAGAGGGCTTCTGCTGCAATACAAAGCCACTGCCGTCCTCGCAAAGAAATTCGAAGTAGTTATCGCCGTGCAAGGAGCTGACCATATAGCGGCTCGAGCGGATCTGACAGCCTGGCTTTGCCTGGCGCATCTGCACGTCGGCGGTCGCGCGTTGCGCAGTGACATCGGTGAGCTGGCAGTTGACGCGAGCGCCGACTGTGATGCTCAGGCAATTGGCAGATTTCACTGCCTGTCCCGCCTGCAGCGGATAAGGAATTGACAGGATATAGCCGCTGCCACCAGTGCAGGCCAACTCAAGCACCAGATCAGTATCGGTCTGACCGAGGCTGCGCAGATGAGTCGGTTCGCAAACGATGCCCGCCTGCGTGACGTACGTGTGGACCGCCGTCAACTGGGCCGCTGCCAGATTCCCGGGCAGCGAACACGGTGGCAGCCCCGTCTCGTCCGGCGTCGCGCCAGCGCCCGGTGCATCGGTTGCCGCCTCAATGCACAGATAACTGAAAGGGACCTTGCCGACAGCGCCGGCGATGACATAGCCCAGACCTTCGCTGCAGGCCACTTCGTAGCCCTCCACAGGCACGGGCTTAGGGACGGTCGCAGGGCTCGCCCCGTAATCGCCGTGCACTCCGGCGCTCGTCGCGGTCTGACCTCCCGCATCAGCCTGGTTACCGATGGTGGGAGGCGGCACTGCAGCATCGCCTGCGACTTTGGTGGCAGGAGCAGGAGCAGGGGCGCTGAGCTTGGCGGCAATCGCCGGGCTGAGCTTGCGGGCATCAGCCACAGTGCAGGTAATTCCCGCCACCTTAAGTAGCGCGGCGGCCTTGACCATCGCTTGCTGCGGCGTTGTGTCGGCGGCGCCGGCGGTGGCAGCGAGCAGCTGGCTTGCCAGCACCGTCAGCATCACACTCAGGTTCGACAGCGTTACGCGTGAGCGCACACGTTCGTTAGGTTGAGTTCTGCCGAAGGTGCGAAGGCCAATAATTATCGATTGATGGTTCATGATCCTGGCAGCTCCTGATATCCAGTGAAATTGTTAGTATGCGGGCGAGTGCGCGGCATTATGAATTGGTTGATTCACTCTACGGCACCCACCCAGGATGCAAAGGGCGGAAGCTCGATTTGCTGGACAGTTTCGACCGCGGACATTCCGGCCGGGCTTGCCAACAAGGTTCGCAGCTTCCCGCCACGGATACCGGTGTGCCGCAGATCGAGCACCGCCGTCTGCTCCGCGGCTGACATGTTTAGTGCCACGAGGACCGCCTCACCGCGAGCATCGATACGCGCGTAAGAGAGCACGCTGGGGTTGTGTCGATCGAGCAGTACCACCCGCCCCACTCGCAGAGCTGACTGTGCGCGTCGCAGCGCAATCAGTTTGCGATACCAGTTCAGGAGCGAGTCAGGTGCCGCAATTTCCGAGCTCACGTTGATCGAGTCATAATCCTTCTGCACCGGCAGCCACGGCATCGGGTTGCTCGTGAAACCGGCCTGGGGACTCGAAGCATCCCACTGCATGGGCGTACGCTCGCCATCGCGACCCTTATTAGTCGGCCAGTTACTGATGCCCACCGGGTCGCGCACGTCTTCTTTGCGCTGAGGCGTGGCAGTGCGCATGCCCAATTCCTGACCCTGATAGAGCACCGCCGTTGCTTTGGAGGTCAGCAGCAGCGTTGCAATCACTCTGGCGATCTGCTCGTTGTGGGCGCCATCGCCGTAGCGATCCCAGCTGCGATCGTTGTCGTGATTATCAAAGACCAGTATCGGCTGCGATCCGTGCATCTGGGTGTAGATTTCCTCCAGCCGCTGGCGAAAGGTGGTGGCATCAAGCTTGTTGATAAATCCAAGCTGCATGTCCATCGGCAGTTGCAGTTCATCGTGGCGCGCGCCGCCGTACCACTGATCCAGTGCCTTCGCATCGGGCAGATACGTCTCGCCGATCAGGACCCGATCTCCAGGATACTTATTCACCATTTGCCGCAGCCGGCGCATCGTGTCATGCACCTCTGGAAGATTGTCGGTGTACAGATCCTGCAGCCGTGTACGGCCCAAGTCGTCAAGCCCAGGCAGCGGCGGATTGTCACGCAGCTGGATGTCCTCGAACAGCCGTGTCACGGCATCCAGTCGAAATCCTGCCACGCCACGATCCAGCCAGAACTGCATTGCCCCAAACATCGCCTGCTCCACCTGCGGGTTGCGCCAGTTCAGATCCGGCTGCTGGATGTAGAACTCGTGGTAGTAATACTGCTGCACCCCAGGAACCCACTCCCAGGAGGAGCCGCCGAAGATGCTGTGCCAGTTGTTCGGCGGCATTCTTTGCCCGGCGGCGTCGAGCTTGCCGTTATTCCATACATACCAGTCATGTTTGGGGTTCGTGCGAGAGCTGGCTGCATCGATGAACCAGGGATGCTGGCTCGAGGTGTGATTGAGCACCATGTCGAGCAAGACACGTATGTGCCGCTTGCTAGCCTCGGAAACCAGACGATCAAAGTCTGCCAGCGTGCCGAACTGCGGGTCGATGGCCTCGTAGTCTGCAATGTCGTAGCCAAAATCCACCTGCGGTGAGGGATAGAATGGCGTGATCCAAATTGCATCGACTCCAAGCGTTTGCAGATAGTCGAGTCGCTGCGTAATGCCATTTAAGTCGCCGGTGCCATCGCCATTTGAGTCCTGGAAACTGCGCGGATAGATCTCATAGATGAGCGCGCCTTGCCACCAGGGGGAATGTCCTGGCGGTATCGGTGCTGCCCGATCTTGCGCTAGCGCAACCGTCGCAACCAGCGCGCCAAGCAATGCGACGACCATGCTCTTCATTTGTGAACGATTACTCCGGGCTTAGAGATTGATATGAATAGAGCCCGCGTACTGCGCCCCGTCGCGAACTTGTACCTTGTTCCGATGCAGCGGACAAGCCCGCGGATTGCGTCGCAGAGACCATCCAGACAACGGACCGCGACCACGTCTTAGCCGCACCAAAGCGCTTGCGCATCTGCACACACCATTGCAGGATCTGGCCCGTCCGCGCGCGCCGGCATGGCCGCGGGACCGGCAATGTCGGAGTTCCGGCAATGCATACGTATTCATTCGGGGGAAGCGCATGCCAAACAATTCGAAATTCGATTGTGCAATCGGCGCTAGGCGTGATCTGGAGGTTTTGCGGTGAGTACCTCATCAATGTCATCGCCCCCAGGATCTACCGGCCGCCCGACACTTTCGTTCTGGCAAATCTGGAACATGTGTTTCGGCTTCCTCGGCTTGCAATTTGGTTTCGCCCTGCAGAATGCCAATGTCAGCCGCATTTTCCAGTCGCTGGGTGCCAGCATCGATCAACTCCCTGCGCTGTGGATTGCCGCGCCGCTAACCGGTCTGCTCGTGCAGCCAGTCGTTGGCTACCTATCCGATCACACCTGGACGCGACTCGGTCGGCGCCGGCCCTATTTCCTGACCGGTGCGCTGCTTGCCTCCGCTGCACTGTTCTTCATGCCGCGCTCGCCAAGCCTC